>Ga0209118_1001479_pt1 | contig 10875 bp, 14 predicted proteins | sample BlaSpr_A8_Ref_M1_FD_187988 | JGI IMG/M metagenome (GOLD analysis project Ga0209118, IMG submission 187988) | Forest soil microbial communities from Thunder Bay, Ontario, Canada - Black Spruce, Ontario site 2_A8_Ref_M1 (SPAdes) (version 2) | ecosystem: Environmental > Terrestrial > Soil > Boreal...
GACTGACCGGCGCTTGACTGAATCGATACGCGATCGCTACGAGGCGGCTCACGACGAAGGGAGGCCGCTCATCGGTGGTCATCGGGGCAATCCCGCCGAACACCCCGAGAACACGATGCGCTCATTTCGCTCGGCCATCGCCGCGGGCTGCGACCTGATCGAGTGTGACGTTCACCTTTCATCGGACGGCCGCCTGGTCGTGATCCACGACCACACCCTGGAGCGCACGACCAACGGCACCGGGCTGGTTGGCGAGAAAACCGCGGCCGAGCTGCGCCGGCTCGATGCGGGCCACGGAGAGCGGATCCCGCTGCTGCAGGAGGTCGTCGAGCTCGCGATCGGCAAGGTCGGGCTCGTGATCGAGACCAAGCAGATGCCCATCCATTATCCCGGCCTCGAGGACAAGCTCGTGGCCATGCTCCGCCAGCTGGGTGCAGTGGCCGATTGCGCGGTCGTCTCCTTTCACCATCCGTCGATCCGGGTGCTGCGCGCCATGGAACCGAAGCTCCAGGTCGGCATCCTCGAAGGCGCCCGGCCCATCGATCCCGCTCGCTTGCTGAAAGAGTCGGGCGCGGACGTGTACTCCCCGCATTGGGGCGCGATGGACCCGCAGGTGGTCAAGGAAATTCACAACGCGGGCGGGGCGGTGGCCGTGTGGCCGGTCGATGACGCGGCCGCGATCGCCTGGTGCAAATATTGCAAGCCGGACTCGATCTTCACCAACCGCCCGGTCGAGGTGGGTCCCGCCCTCAAAACTTAGACTCGGCTGAGACTCGTTACACCTCCGATGTTCGGGGCGTTGCCTCAAATATGGACCGCGCGAATACCATGAGCCGGCCGTGGTCGCCGACCGGCCGCCCTTTGAGGATCTATACCGCGCCTACCTGGGCCGGATCTACGCCTATGTCAGGGCCCAGGTCGGGACCTCTGCCGACGCCGAGGACATCACGGCCCAGGTCTTCATGAACGCTTACCAGGCATACGCCAGGTTCGAGGCGCGCAACACCACGCCTGCCGCCTGGTTGTTTCGGATCGCGCGCAATGCGACGCTCGACCACTTCCGATCACACGGCAGGCGAGAGCGCTTGCGCCGGACGATCGAGCATGAGCCGGTCGCGGAGGAGGATCCGTCGGGTGTGGCAGAGGAGCGGATCCAGTACCGCGCGTTGCTGGTGCGCGTCGCGCAGCTGCCCGAGCGACAGCGCGACGCGATCTCCCTGCGCCATTCGGGCCTGAGCTTCGAAGAGGTGGGCACGTTGCTCAAGTGCAGCGAGGATGCGGCCAAGATGCTCTACCACCGGGCGGTCAAAGCATTGAAAGAAGCCGTGGAAAAGGAGGCCGTGTGAGCGACGAGCCAGAAGACCTCGAAGTCGCGGCCTTGCAGCGGCAGCTCGATGACGCCTTCGAGACCACGCGGCCGCGCGCCGGTTTCGAGGACGAGCTGTGGACCCGGATGCAGGCCCAACGGCCGGCTGGGTCGCGGCTGCGGGACGCGTGGGTCGGCCTGGTCCAGTCCATCCGCGAGGCGCCCACCGTACCGATGGCGGCGGTCGCCGCAGTGCTGGTGGTGGTCCTGGGCGCGAGCGCCCTCGTCTACAGCGGCCTCGGCCGTGGCGGCGCGGGCTCGACGGCGACCAACGGCGCAGCAGCTCCGGCCTTCGGATCGGAACCTCTGGCGCTCAGCTCGCCGGGCGCCTTCGGAAAGCTGCCAGCGCCCGTGCTGGCGGGCCGCAATTCCGATCAGCCCACGACCGGGGCTCCCCAATCCGCGACATCGCCCGGCGCCGCTTACTCCGGCCCGGTCGCGGTGAAGTGGACAGGCAAGCTCGCCCTGACCATCAACACCGCGCCGGTGTTTCGTTATCACGAGCCGTCGACCAACACCGCTGACCAGTTCGCAACGTCTCTCGGCGCGGTTCTCGTCTCGCGGCCCGCCGGCTTCCTGGGCTCGTACCAGACCACCGATTTCAGCGTCCGCGTGCGGGGAACGATTCAATCGCCTCCGCGTGAGCCCACCTACATCGTCCTTCCGATTGCTCAGTCTTTTATCAACGGCGCGGGCGCTCCCATGGATCTTGCGCTGGTCTTCCTTGGCGAGCACAGCCTTGCCCCCACGTGGCAGTACGCGTCCGATACCGTGATATCAGGCGACGTGGCCAGGGTCACGCTTTCCCGGCAGTTCGGCGTGAGCGGTTACGGCTACGCGTACCTGGTCGACGGCAACGGCGATCGCTACGGCGCCGAGGTGGATCTGCAAGGCAACCGGCCCATCTCCGCGACCGGGCCGATCCCCCTCAGCCTCGAATCGGCGCCCTACTCGATCATCTCGTCCGACCAGGCCGTCCAGTCGGTCCTCGCATCGTCGCCGGTGGCCGCCTCAGGGGTGCCGACCGCGACCTTGAACTCTGTTGAGCTCGTCTACTCTCTCGTTGCGGCGGGCGACCACAGCTTCTACGAACCCTCATTCCTGTTCTCCGGCACGTTCACGGCCAACGGCACGACCTACGTCAAGCGCGTGCTGGTCCCGGCGGTCGACCCGAGCCAGCGTTCTTCGTAACCGTTCCCGATACACTCCGCTAGGCGTGGGAAAGAAACAGGTCCGGCAGGTTCGCCAGCAGATGCGGCAGGTGCAGCCGAAAGCGGCCACCGCGACGACCCCTGGACAGACTCGAAAGCAGCGCGAGCGGTACGTGCAGGCGGGCGGGATGCTGCAGGGCTATGCCCCTGACTTCGTGATCCGCATCGGTTACATCGCGGTTGCGGCTGCGGTCGTCTGCGTGGTCGCGATCGCCGTCATCCTGGTCTTTGTCCCGCCGATCTACGGCTGGCCGGACGCGATCGCCGCGGCGATCGCGTGGGTGCTGCCGATCGCGCTGCTTGCGAGCTTCATCGCGCCCGGGTTCAGGCTGGCGCGCAGGGATCGCAAGGCCGAAGCCCGGCTGGTGCAGGGACAGCTCGTGGGAGCGAGCTCGGTGAGCACCTCGATCGGGCTCGGGATGATGATGGTCCAGACCCGCGGCGGGGTCGAGCAGTACCTCGTGCCGCCCGCTCGCCTGAAGCAGGTGCCTGGCAACCAGGTCAACGTGGTACTCACCGTGACTCCCAACCTCCGTCACGTGCGCTCCGTGGGTGTGATGGGCCAGCGCATGGTGGGCCGCGTGGAGCCGCCGGTTCCGCCCGTCATGAAGCGCCTGCAGCTGCTGCCTTTGCTGACGCCGCTTGCGCTGACTCTCGGGGCTGTGATCGGCGACGACGGCGTTGCCCTCGCGCCGATCTCACCGTCGCCTTTGCACGCGGTGCTTGCGGTGCTTGCCGGCGCCGCGCTGGGCGCCGCGGTTTACGGCGTTTCGTTCCTGCTGCAGCGGCAGATGATGACCCAGGTCCAGGCGCTGATCCCGAAGACCTAGTCGTCTAGTCGTCTAGTTTCTTCGTCTCGGACGGCTCGGCCGGCTTGTCCTCATCGGCCGGCGGGCTCTTGACGGGCGCCGGAACGAGGGTGGGCCGTGAAGGGACTAGCTGCTTGCGCTGGGGGTACGTGGCGATCAGGAGCAGGCTGAAGGCAAGGCCGAAAAAGACCGGGCCGATGTGGAAGGGCGCATGCCAAAGGTAGTAAGACCCCGCCTCGAAGGCGAGCACGACGAACCCATACAGGATGCCTGCCCGGACCCAGCCGATGTTGCCGGCGGGGTTGACGGCTGCGGCCATCAGCCCGATGCCGAGCACCGCGCCGGCGGCCGAAGCGTGGGTGCCGACCTCCTGGTCGAGCGGGAGGAGCGAGGTCCCGACCAGCGAAACGGCAGCGCCGCCGACCAGCGCCATGCCCATCAGCAGCATCCCGATGGTCAGCAGCAGCCTCCTCATGCTCGCGACAATATATAAGGCCCAACCCCCCACCCGGCCGGGCGCTTTGCGCGCCGGGCCGACCTCCCCGGCGAGCGGGGAGGTGAATTGGAAACTAGACTCCAACTAATGACCAACGACGTTCACATCACACCCGAGGGGCTCGTGGCCGTTAGGAAGGAGCTCGACGAGCTGACCACGGTCCGGCGGCCCGCGATCGTGGCCAAGATCAAGGCGGCCCGGGAGTTCGGCGACCTCTCAGAGAACTTCGAGTACCACGCGGCGAAAAACGAGCAGGGCATGATGGAGGCGCGGATCAACGAGCTCGAGGCGATCGTCAAGAACCACGTCCTGATCGAGACCAAGCCGAGGACCGGCGTCGTCGACATGGGCAGCACGGTTCGCTTCAGCGAAGACGGCGCCGACGAGGAGCGCTACCGGATTGTGGGGCCTGCCGAAGCCGATCCCAAGGCGGGAAGGGTGAGCTACGAGTCCGCGCTGGGCAAGGCGCTGATGGGGCACCGCGTCGGAGAAGAGGTTGAGATCAAGACCCCAAACGGCTCATACAGCGTGCGCATCGTAGGCATTGAGTAGCACCACAACGACCACGCCACTGCAGGATTTGCGCGCCTGGATGGGCCGGCACAACCTGGATGCGGCGTACATCACGAAGCCGGTTTCGATCGCGTACCTCACCGGGTTCCACGCGGAGCCGTTCGAACGCTTGATGGCGCTTGCCGTGCGGGCGGATCGCGCGACACTCATCGTGCCGGCCATCGAGCGCGAGAAAGCCGGCCGCGACGCCGAACAGGCCGAGGTCGTGTCGTGGCGCGATGGCGAGGACGGGTACGCGCTCGTCCGCACCGCGCTCGATGGATGCGCCGAGGTCGGTGTCGAGAAAGAGCACCTGACCGTTCAGGCCGGCGAGATGCTGGTCGCCCGCACCGCGGCGCGCGAGGTGGTGGACGTCAGCCCGGAGATCCGGCGCCTGCGACGGATCAAGAATCAGGTGGAGATCGACAAGCTCGCGCGCGCCGGGGCGATCACGGACGCCGTCGGCGAGCAGGTCATCGACGCGCTGCGTCCGGGGATGACGGAGCTCGAGGTGTCAGTGATGATCGGCGCCGCGATCGGCGAGCATGGCGGAACCCTCTCCTTCGAGAGCCTGGTCCAATCCGGCCCCAACTCGGCGCTCCCGCACCTGCGCCCCACGAGCAGGAAGCTTGCGGAAGGCAACCTGGTGCTCCTCGACTTCGGCGCGGCGTTCGACGGGTATCGCGCGGACACGACGCGCATGGCGGTGATGGGCGAGCCGACGGAACGTCAGAAAGAGATTCACGGCCTTGTCCTCGCGGCGCACGACGCGGCCATCGCGGCGGTGCGCGCGGGCACCACGACGGGCTCGGTCGATGCGGCGGCCCGGCAGCTGATCGAGGCGGCCGGAATGGGCGAGCTCTTCTTCCATCGCGTCGGCCACGGCATCGGCCTCGAGGCGCATGAGGACCCGAGCCTGGACCCTGGCTCGGCGACGGTGCTCGAGGCCGGGATGACCTTCACCATCGAGCCCGGGATCTACATCCCGGGCTGGGGCGGCGTGCGCATCGAGGACGACGTGGTGGTAGAGCGGGCCGGATGCCGCCTGCTCACCAGGTCAGATCGTGCCTTGCGCGTGATCCCCGCCTCAGCCGGGCGCGCGCAGGGCGCAACTTAGACAGATGCTGGCCCCCGGGATGCGCCGGACGGCGCAGCGGACCCAGGTCTACAACGCCATAGTGGGATTGGGCGGGCACTGCACGGCCGACGAGATCACCGCAGAGCTGCACAAGACGAAGCCAGGCTTCCCGCGCAGCACGGTGTACCGGGCCCTCGACGCTCTCACAGCGTCGGGATCGGTTTACGCGGCCCACCTGGGCGAAGGCGCGACGTATTACGAGCTGGCCAGCGGCGATCATCACCACGCTGTTTGCCAGGTGTGTGGTGGAGTGCTCCATATCCAGGAGGAGCTCGTGAGCGAGCTGGAGTCGCACCTTCAGGAGGGGCATCACTTCAAGCCGCTGCGGACGGAGGTGCTGGTGGTCGGGATCTGCGATTCCTGTTCGCGGAATCCGAGCCCCAGGGCGGCCCGGCGGCGGACGATCGACGCGCATGTTCACTTCAGCTAACCGGGGATAATCACCCCGACGCGGCCGGTTCGATTCACCTGAGAGGAAAGATGGACTCCAAGATCGTCGGCACCGTGATGCCCGTGCTCGAGCTGAGCATGCAGCCCAACGACAAGGTCTTTGCTGAATCGGGCGAGCTCTCCTGGATGTCGATGGCGATCCAGATGCAGACGTCTACATCGGCCGGTGGCCAGCAGGGAGGATTGTTTGGCGCGCTCGGCCGCGCGGTCGCGGGCGGCACGCTGTTCATGACCGAGTACACGGCAGTGGGGGGGCCCGGCCTGCTGGCCTTCGCCGCCAAGCTGCCGGGACAGATCCTCCCGCTGGAGATCGCGCCGGGCAAGGGATACCTGGTCCACCGGCACGGTTTCATGTGCGGGACCATCGGAGTGCAGTTCTCGATCGGATTCCAGCAGCGCCTGGGCGCCGGGGTTTTCGGCGGCACCGGTTTTCGCATGCAGCGGCTTCAGGGGCAGGGGCAGGCCTGGGTTGCGCTCAACGGGGAGGTCGTGGTTTATGACCTGCAGCCGGGCAACACGCTGCGGGTCCATCCTGGGCACGTCGGCATGTATGAGGAATCGGTGCAGTTCAACATCACGACCGTGCAGGGTATCCAGAACGCGCTGTTCGGGGCCGGCATCTTCCTGGCCGCGCTGACGGGGCCGGGGCGGGTCTGGCTCCAGTCGATGAGCATGCACCACCTTGCGCACGCGATCGCGGAGTACCTGCCGAAGTCAGGCTAGGGGTTTCGGGCGCCGTCAACCGGTTAGTTCAGGAGGGCAAGAACGATGGCCAAGTATCTGATCGAAGCATCGTATTCACACGAAGGTCTGAAGGGCCTGGTCAAGGATGGGGGCAGCGGCCGGCGGGCCGCCGTTGACGCGGCGATCAAGGCGTTGGGCGGCCACGTCGAGGCACTGTACTGGGGCTTCGGCACGGACGACGTTTACGGGATCATCGAAGCCCCGGACAACGTCTCGGCAGCGGCGTTTGCACTCGCTGTTGGAGCTACCGGCGCGCTAGGGCATTTCAAGACAACCGTCCTGCTCACGGCCGACGAGGTGGACCAGGCCGCCAAAAAGTCGGCCGGGCTGGGCTACCGGGCGCCCGGCCACTAGGAACAAGCGATGTCCGGGCGCTGGTTGACCTTTGACTGCTTCGGCACCCTGATCGACTGGCGCCACGGCATCCGGACCACCGGGGAACTGCTTTTCGCGGGACATGGCCAGGCGTTCCTCGACGCGTACGCCTCCACCGAAGCGGCGGTCGAGCGAGATGGACCGTTTCACCGCTACCGAGCTGTCCTTACGGAGACAACGCGACGCGTTGCGAAGCAGCTTGGGCTCGACCTGAAACCGGTCGACGCCACCGCGCTGGTGGCGACGATTCCGTACTGGCCTCCGTTCGCGGACGTGGGACCCGCGTTGCGCGAGCTGCGCAAGGAGGGTTGGAACCTCGCTCTACTGACCAACTGCGACCGAGACATCATCGCCCTCACGCAAAAGCGATTGCCCGTGCCGTTTGACGAAGTCGTGACCGCGGAGGATGTGTCTGCTTACAAGCCAGACCACCGACATTTCCTTCTGTTTCAGTCGACGTTCGGAGCGTCGGCGGATGTCTGGATCCACGTCGCGCAGAGCTACTACCACGACATCAAGCCCACGAGCGAGCTGGGCATCACACGCGTGTGGGTCAACAGGCAGGGAGAAAAGGACGACCCGTCGCTGGCGAATGCGGTGATCAAGAATTTGACTGAGCTTCCGGATGCCGTACGGCGAATAGCTGAGATGAAGCTCTAGCCGGTCGGCGGTCCCACAACCTCTATATCGTGCTTTTCGCCCAGCTTCTGTCTCAGGGCGATTGAGCCTTCTTGCGTTTTGATGTCCCCCAGACCGGAGGCGAGGTCTCGGAAGTACTGCTCCAGGCCTGGTGGGGAGATGATGATCAGGCACTTGCCTGGGCTCGGCCCCGCGTTCCAGAAGCTGTGCGCGTGACCCTTCGGCACGAGGACGTGCGCGCCCGGTTTCCCATATGTGGTGATGCCGTCGAGCACAAATCCGAAATGTCCGGACATGACATAGAACCCTTCGTCGTGTTCGTGATGGACGTGAACCGGAGGTCCCTGGGTGCCCGGCTCGACGTCCCATACGGTGAGCGAGTAAGACGTGCCTTCGCCCATCGGGACGAACGTGACCTTCGCGCCGATCAGTTGGACGGTGTCGGTAGCTTCGTCGCCCACGCAGCTGCGATCTTAGTCGCGGCCAAAATCCGCGAGGTCGACGGCGGCCCGATAGACGCGGCGCGCCGGACCCGACTGGACCAGGTTGCCGCCCCTCTCGCGCCGGATCGCCAGGTCGCCACCGGGCATCTTGATGGTGACGTGGTCGTCCACAAGCCCCGCCCGCATGCAAGCGGCGGCGACTGCGCTCGCGCTCGTGCCGGAGGCCAGTGTGTAGCCGGCGCCGCGCTCCCAGACCTCGACGCGGACGTGGCTGCGGTCGAGCGCTTCGAACAGCTGCACGTTGATGCGTTCGGGGAAAGCAGGGTGCCGCTCCAGGTGAGGGCCCAGCTCCAGGCAGCGCTCCTTGGTGACCGGCTGCCCGAACACCACGCAGTGCGGGTTGCCGACGGAGACCAGCATCGCGTCCACCGAGCCGGCCGGGGTATCGAGATGCACCCGGTCGGGCTCGCCGTCGAACGCGGCCGGGAGGTCGGCGGCGCGAAACGATGGCCGTCCGATGCCCACCTCGCTCATTACCTCAGGGCCGTTCCGCGCAAGGATGCGGACCGGGTTCGGGCCCCCGGGCGTGCGCAGCTCGAAGCCGTCGCCCGCCCCGTGCTCGAGAACGGCGTGAGCGGCGGCGATGCGCAGGCCGTTGCCGCTCTTCTGAGCCTCCGAGCGATCGGGATTGAAGATCCGCACGGTCATCGCGTGCGGATCGAAAGCCAAGAGGCCGTCTGAGCCGAGGCCCCGGTGGCGGTCGCAGATCTGGGGCAAGAGCTCGACGATCTCCTCGAGCCGCGCCGGGAGATCCAGGACGAGGTAATCGTTGCCCAGGGCCTGGTATTTAATGAGATCGATTCGCATTAGAGCCAATCATCCCGGGAATCGGGCCCGGCCGTCACCTGTTGTCATAAGATGACGTGTCTATGCGGGACCTTACGTGGCCTGCCCAGCGCCTGGTTCACATCCCGGCCTGCTTCTGTAGCTAGCTCGGCCGTCTGCTCGCGCCTGTAGGCGCGCCCATTCGACCGCCGTTCGACCCTCATCCGTTTTGTTTGTCACTTGCATTTTTAGGGAGGTTTGGAATTGAGCTCATCGACTACGACCAAGGCTTTGGTCACCACAGAGTGGGTGGCCGAGCATGGAAAGGACAAGGGACTTCGGATCATCGAGGTGGACGTAGACCCGTCCGCCTATGACAAGGGACACATCGATGGCGCGGTGGGCTGGAACTGGCGGAAGCACCTCCAGGACCAGGTCAACCGCGACATCGCAAGCAAGGAGGCGCTCGCCAACCTGCTCGGACAGAGCGGCGTCACACCGGACACGACGATCCTTCTCTACGGCGACAACAACAACTGGTTCGCGGCCTACGCGTACTGGGCGCTCAAGTACTACGGGCATGACAAGGTCGCGCTGATCGACGGCGGCCGGGTCAAGTGGGAGAAGGAAGGACGCGACTACAGCACGGATGTACCGAGCTTCCCCAACACCGACTACAACTTCCACGGTTCGCCGAAGGAAGACATCCGCGCGTACCGCAGCCACGTGGAATCCAAGCTCGGCAAGGCCGGCCTGGTCGACGTGCGCTCGCCCAAGGAGTTCTCGGGTGAGCTGCTTGCGCCGGAGAACCTTCCGCAGGAAGGCGCACAGCGCGGCGGTCACATCCCGACGGCGGTCAGCATCCCGTGGGGCACCGCGGTCAACCCGGAGGACGGCAGCTTCAAGAGCATCGAGGAGCTGAAGGCGATCTACGGCGACAAGGGCATCACCTCCAACAAAGAGGTGATCGCTTACTGCCGCATCGGCGAGCGCTCGGCGCACACGTGGTTCGTTTTGAAGGAGCTTCTCGGCTACCCCGACGTCCGCAACTACGACGGCTCGTGGACGGAGTGGGGCAGCTCGATCAAGGCCCCGATCGAGAAGTAAGAATGGCCACGCAGGTCGTCGATCATTCGGCGCTGAAGGTCAACCAGACCGGGATCATCGCGACCGTGCTGGTCGCGTTCATCGGCAGCGCGTTCTACCGACCGGCGCTGCTGTTGATTCCTCTGCTTGCGATCGTGCTTCTATTGGGCACGTTCGCTCCTAACCTGGCGCTCTTCAAGCAGTTTTATTTCAAGGTCCTGAAGCCGCGCGGCATCGTCAAGCCGCGGCCCGTGCAGGACAGGCCGGAACCTCACAACTTCGCGCAGGGCCTCGGCGGGGTTTTCCTCGTAGTGGCTTCAGCGTTCCTGCTGCCCGTGCCGGTCATCGGACTGGCGCTCGCGCTTCTCGTCGCGGTACTTGCATTCGTCAACCTGGCGTTCGGGTACTGCCTGGGCTGCCAGATCTACTTCCAGCTTGGCAAACGGGGAGTCATCAGAGCGTCGTGAGCGCACAAATCTGGGCGTTGGCGGTGGTGGGCGTAGTCGTGCTCGCCGCCGCCTGCCTGGAGCTCTTTCGCGCCCGGCGCGCACGAGTGAAAACTCTCGGCGCGAGCGCGACGCCGGCAAGCGATCCCTACATCCTTTACTTCACCGGCGAAGGCTGCACCGTCTGCCGCACGCACCAGGAGCCTGCGCTCGCGAAACTGGGCGCGGTGCGGGTCGACAAAGTCGACGCGATCGCCGACCGGACGCTGGCCGACCGCTTCAACGTCTACACGCT
>Ga0209118_1001480_pt1 | contig 10873 bp, 5 predicted proteins | sample BlaSpr_A8_Ref_M1_FD_187988 | JGI IMG/M metagenome (GOLD analysis project Ga0209118, IMG submission 187988) | Forest soil microbial communities from Thunder Bay, Ontario, Canada - Black Spruce, Ontario site 2_A8_Ref_M1 (SPAdes) (version 2) | ecosystem: Environmental > Terrestrial > Soil > Boreal...
CTTTCTACTTTGGCCTTTCTACTTTCTACTTTCCTCAATGACCATCCTCGGCCTGAACGCTTATCACGGTGATTCCGCGGCGTGTTTGCTCAAGGACGGGCGGCTGGTGGCTGCCGCCGAGGAGGAGCGTTTTCGCCGGATCAAACATTGGGCGGGACTGCCGACGAACGCGATCGATTACTGTCTGCGCGCAGGCGGCATCTCGCTTCAGGAGGTCGATCACATCGCGATCAACCGGAAGCCGGGCGTGAACAACTGGCGCCGGCTCGCTTTTGTCCTGCGGCACCGGCCCGATCCGCGGTTGATGATGCAGAAGGTGCGAAACATTCGGAGCGCGTCGTCCGCGAACGAGAGACTCGAGCGCGCTTATGGGGTTTCGTTGCGGGCGCAGATTCATCACGTGGAACATCATCTGGCGCATCTGGCGTCGGCTTTTCTCGTTTCCGGGTTCGAGGAAGCAGCCTGCATTTCCATCGACGGGTTCGGCGATTTCGCGAGCACGGCAATGGGATTTGGAGAAGGGAACAAGATTGAGATCAGCCGGCGCGTCTACTTCCCGCACTCGTTAGGCATTTTTTATTCTGCCATCACCCAGTTCATCGGCTTCCCGAAATTTGGCGACGAATACAAAGTGATGGGCCTGGCTCCCTTGGGGGAACCAACCTATCTCGAGAAGATGCGCGAGCTGGTCCGCATCCAGGCGGACGGCACCTTCAAATTGAATCTCAAATATTTCCGGCATCACACCGATAACGTTTCCTACAGCTGGAACGACTGCGCACCGGAAGTGGGCATTCTCTATACGGACAAGCTGATCGAACTGCTCGGGCCCGCGCGGGGCGAACGCGATCCACTCGAGCAGCGGCACAAAGACTTCGCGCGTTCCGCGCAGGCGATCTACGAGGAAGCATTCTTCGCGCTGTTGAAAGCGCTCCACCGGAAGCATCCCTCCTCGAACCTGGCCCTGGCGGGCGGTTGCGCCATGAACTCCGTCGCGAACGGGAAAGTCTATTTGCGCACGCCCTTCCGGAAAATGTATCTGCCCGCCGCGGCCGGCGACGCCGGCGGCGCGATCGGTGCCGCCGCGTTTGTTTTGTCGGGGGTCGGAGATCAGAAGTCGGGGGTCGGACAGAATCGCATCGTGCTCGACGACGCCTACAGCGGGCCGCAGTTTTCCAATAAGGAAATCGGAAAGCTGATTGAATCAAGAAAGGAGGAAATCAGGAAGGAGGGTTGTGAAGTTTCTCAAACAGCTGATCACCGCGAACTCTGCGATCACACGGCACGTGCGATCGCCGATGGCAAAGTGGTCGGTTGGTTTCAGGGCCGGATGGAATGGGGACCGCGCGCCCTCGGCAACCGTTCGATCGTGTGCGACCCGCGGCGCGCGGACATGAAGGAGATCCTGAATGCAAAAATTAAGCGCCGTGAATCCTTCCGGCCCTTTGCGCCCTCGATCCTGCGGGAGCGTGTGGCGGAATGGTTCGAGCAGGAGGACGACGTTCCGTTCATGATGGAAGTGTTTCAAATCCGGGCCGAGAAACGCGCCTTGATTCCGGCGGTCACGCACGTCGATGGCTCCGGCCGATTGCAAACCGTGCATCGCGAAACCAACCCGCTCTACCACCAATTGATAACGAGTTTCGGAGAACTCACGAACGTCCCGCTCGTGCTCAACACATCTTTCAACGAGAACGAACCGGTGGTGTGCCGTCCCGAAGAAGCGCTCGATTGCTTTCTCCGCACAAAGATGGACACACTGGTAATGGGTAATTGGTTTCTCGAAAGGCATACGGCTGATCTCTGCCCTCCGGCCTCGGACCGCTGACCATGTGTGGCATTGCCGCTATTTTCGCCCACAACGCCGCCGCTTCTTCCGTCGAGCGCGATGAGCTAAGCACGATCCGCGACAGCATGTTTCACCGCGGTCCCGATGGCGAAGGCCTCTGGATTTCGGAAGACCGTCGCATTGGCCTGGCCCATCGCCGGCTGACAATTGTCGACCTCACGGACGCCGGCCTCCAGCCGATGTGGAGCAGAGACCGCAATCTCTGCGTCACTTTCAATGGCGAGATCTATAACTATCCGGCGTTGCGCGCGCAGTTATCCGCACGGGGTTATCAATTCGAATCGAACTGCGACACGGAAGTATTGCTCCATCTCTACGCCGAAAAAGGCGCGGAGATGGTCGACGATCTTCGCGGGATGTATGCCTTCGCCATCTGGGATGTCAGGGCGCGCACGCTTTTTCTCGCGCGCGATCCGTTCGGCATCAAACCGCTCTATTACGCGGACGATGGCCGCACGATCCGCGCCGCGTCGCAGGTCAAGGCTCTCCTTGCCGGAAAGCATGTGGACACAACGCCCGAAGCCGCGGGACACGTCGGATTTTTTCTTTGGGGATCGGTGCCAGATCCGTTCACGCTTTACCGCGGAATCTGCGCCTTGCCCGCCGGGCATACGCTGACAATTCGTGAGGGCGGGAAAATTGAGACGCACTGTTTTTGTTTTGTGCCGGACATTCTGCGCGAGGCGGAATTGGCCGTGCGCGAGGCGCCCGATCAATCCGCTGGGCAACATGAAGTGCTGCACGCCGCGCTCCGCGACAGCGCCGAACATCATTTGATGGCGGATGTCCCCGTGGGCGTTTTTCTTTCGGCCGGGCTCGACTCCTCGACGATCACCGCGCTGGTCAGCGAGAGACATCAGGATGTGCGCACAGTGACCCTCGGTTTCCATGAACAGCGAGGGAGTGCGCAAGACGAGACAGGGCTGGCCGAACTGGTGGCCCGCACTTACAAAACCAATCATCAGACGATCTGGATCACCCGCCAGGATTTCGAGAGCGAGACAAATCGGTTGTTCGAGGCGATGGACCGGCCTTCCATTGACGGCGTTAACACATACTTTGTCAGCCTCGCGACCAAACGGGCGGGCCTAAAGGTCGCGCTCTCCGGTCTGGGCGGGGACGAATTATTTGGCGGTTATCCAAGCTTTCACGACGTGCCGCGCATTGCCAGGACGCTGCGTTTCCTTCGCGGCTTCGAAAAGCTCGGACGCGGTCTGCGCGTGGTCAGTCAGAAAGTGATCAAGCATTTCACTTCCCCCAAGTACGCTGGAATTCTTGAATATGGTTCGAGTTATCCCGGAGCCTACTTGTTACGCCGCAGTCTCTTCATGCCGTGGGAACTGCCCAGCATCCTCGATCCTGATCTGGTCCGGGAAGGTTGGCGGCGCCTGAATACTTTCCATGAACTTGGCGTCCTTTGCGATTCCATCGGGGCGGAGCGGCTCAAGGTTTCCGCGCTCGAGCTCTGTTGGTACATGCGCCAGCAGCTCTTGCGTGATTCCGATTGGGCCGGCATGGCGCATTCGCTCGAAATCCGCGTGCCGTTCGTCGATGTAAAACTACTTCGGACCATCGCGCCGCTGCTCGCGTCGCGTCACCCTCCAGCCAAGCGCGACATGGCGCTTTCCCCGCGCGTGCCCTTGCCGGATGCGGTTTTGTCCCGTCCCAAGACCGGGTTTTCCGTTCCAGTGCGCGACTGGCTGCTGCGCTCGTTCGATCCGCTCTCTGCCGGCGAACGCGGCTTGCGAGGCTGGGCGCGCGCGGTGTATTCGCGTTTTGCTGATCCCCTGGAGATGCATCGCCTTTCGATGCGCAGTCATGGACGCCGCGTCGCCCTGAAACCCGACAGGTCACCCTTAGAAAACAATACGAGTCGACGCCCGCAGAACGGCGAGGCGCGTGATCTCCATGGGCTGATGCTCCTCACCGATGGCTTCGGCGGGTTCGGAGGAATCGCGAAGTTCAACCGCGATTTTCTCACGGCCCTGTCCTCCCATCCTCGGATCGCCCGGGTGACCGCCATCCCGCGGTTGATGCCGAATGATCCAGGTCTCCTGCCAGACAGACTCGAGCTTGTGCGCGATGGTTTGGGCGGCAAGCGTCAATTCGTCGCCGCCGGAATGCGGACCGCGATGGAGCTTCGGCGCATCCGCTCCTCCGGGGGATCGATTGCCATTTTTTGCGGCCACATTAATTATCTGCGCATCGCCGTGGCGTTGCAGAGAATTTGCGGCGGCACGATTCACTTGATCATTCACGGCATCGATGCGTGGCAGCCAACGAAAAGCCCTCTCATCAAAATGGCTTTGCGCCGGCTCGACGGTTTTCTCGCCGTCAGTAACGTCACGAAAGAACGCCTCCAAAGGTGGAGCGGCTTGCGTTTCGACATGGGTGTGATCCTGCCCAATTGCGTCGACCTCGAGGCATTCAAACCGGCGCCGCGCTGCGCCGCGCTCGTGGAACGCTACGATCTTGCCAACCGAAAAGTCCTTATGACACTGGGACGCCTTGCCTCCGTTGAGCGCTACAAAGGCTTCGACGAAGTCATGGAATTGCTCCCCCGACTGGCGCAAGATTTTCCAGGCATCACCTACCTCGTTTGTGGCGACGGCCGCGATCGCCCGCGTCTCATGGAAAAGGCGCGCCTCCTCAAGTGCGACGTAGTCGATTTTAGCGGCGAGCGAGAATCGAAACCCGGCGCACGCGACACCGCTCCATCCCGTCCGCGTGTCATCTTCACCGGCCGCGTGGCCGAATCCGAGAAAGCCGATCACTACCGCCTCGCCGACGCCTATGTCATGCCCAGCTCGGGCGAAGGATTTGGAATCGTTTATCTTGAAGCATTGGCATGTGGCGTCCCGGTCATTGGCAGTAAAGCCGATGGGAGCCGGGAAGCGTTGCGCGAAGGCCGGCTCGGCCTCCTCGTCGATCCACGTGATGCCGAAGAGATCTACGAAGCCATCCTCCGGGTGCTGACCGGTTCCCTTGGCGGCGCGCCCAAAATCAAACGAGAGGATCTAGAATTTTTCTCCGAAGAATGTTTTGCGCATCGTCTTCACGAAATCATTGATGCGATTGCGCCCGCCGCTGATAATGATCAGGGTGCGGTGCGTCGACCGATCGAACTTGCCTATTTGCCCTGATGGATAGCCATGACCTAATCACTAGCGTCGGGTGGAGATGATAATGCCCACCGTTGCTGTCATAGGATTAGGTTATGTGGGATTGCCGCTTTCGCTTCAATTCGCGCAAAACGGTATCCGCGTCATCGGGCTCGATGTCGACGAAACGAAAATCACCACACTTCAGGCCGGGCAAACCTACATCAAACACGTCTCAGCCAACCGGATCGGGGCCACCATTGACAAAGGCACGTTCATTCCCTCCGCGGACATGTCGCGGGTTTCGGAAGCTGAGGCCGTTATTCTGTGTGTGCCAACTCCTCTCACGAAACAGCGCGAACCCGACCTTTCTTACGTCTTGAATACGGGCCGCGCCATTGCGCCGCACCTTCGTCGGGGGACACTCGTCGTGCTTGAATCCACCACCTACCCGGGAACGACAGAGGAAGATTTGCGCGCTGTCCTGGAAGAGGGCTCCGGCATGAGGGCCGGTCATGATTTCCACCTCGCTTATTCGCCGGAGCGCGAAGACCCGGGTAACCCAAAGAGCAGCGTCGGGAAAATTCCCAAGCTCGTGGGTGGCTACACGCCCGCCTGCTGCGACAAGGCCGTCGCGCTTTACTCGATCGCCGTCGAAACGGTGATTCCCGTTTCGTCCTGCAAAACCGCGGAGGCGACCAAGCTCTTGGAGAATATTTTCCGGAGCGTAAACATCGCGCTCGTGAACGAACTGAAAGTGATTTATGCCGCCATGGGCATCGACATCTGGGAAGTAATCGAAGCCGCGAAGACAAAGCCGTTCGGATTCATGCCCTTTTATCCCGGGCCCGGCTTGGGCGGTCACTGCATCCCCATCGACCCTTTCTATCTGGCCTGGAAAGCGAAACAGTTTGGAAAGCATACCCGCTTCATCGAGCTGGCCGGCGAGATCAACACTGCCATGCCAGACTATGTGGTGTCGCGCTTGATTGAAGCTCTGAACGCGAAGAAGAAATCAATTAGTAGTTCTCGGATATTGTTAATTGGTTTGGCCTACAAAGCAGACGTCGATGACACGCGCGAATCGCCTACTTTGGTTTTAATGGACAAACTTCGCGTGCTCGAGGCCGCGGTCGCTTACTACGACCCTCATGTGCCCGTCATTGGCCCCACGCGCGAGCACGCCAGTTGGCAGGGAGTGCGCTCGATCGAATGGAACGAGGCGACGGTGCGCGGATTCGATGCAGTTATTGTCGTCACCCCCCACTCGGATGTGAACTACGAAGAGCTGGCATCCTGGTCTGATTGCATCGTCGACACCAGAAACGTGTTCGGCCGTTCCGGATTAGCGCCTCACGGCGCTAAGATCATTAAGGCTTGACGTGGACTCGCCTGCCGGACCTTTGCCGCCGGAAGATGGGTCAACGCCGGACGTGCTGGCCGGCACTGACCGCCGCGCCCTCATCACGCAGGGGATTCTCTGGAACAGCGCGTTCCAGGTCTTTCTTGTGGGCGCGAGTTTTGTTTCGATGCTCGTCCTGGTCCGGCTCTTATCGCCGGCGGATTTTGGGCGGGCGACCGCGGCCATTGGGGTCCTGGCTTTGATCAATTGTTTGAACTGCAGCTACTTTATCGCTCAGGCTATTCAGTTACCCGAAGGCGAAGAGCCGAATTGGGCCGCGCACTGGCAGGCTGGATTCTACATTCAATTTGCGCTCTTTGCGCTTTGTAACAGTGTAGCTGGTCTCGCCTGGATGTTCGAAGCCTATCGGCCGATAGCACCGCTTCTCCATGTTGCTTCCATCGGTCTGCTGATCGATTGCCCGAATCAAATCGCGGTTACTTCTCTGCGGCGAGAAATGGACTTTCGAAGGTTGCGGCTGATCCAGGCTGCCTGCACGCTTCTCACTGTCATCAGCAGTGTCACACTCGCCTTCTTCGGCGGCGGCGCTTATGCCCTGATCATTGGCTCGAACGTCTTGCATGGACTTCCTCAAGGAGCGTACTGGCTCGGCGTGCGAAAATGGCGCCCGCCCGCGCGGTGGTGGAGCTGGCCGGATTGGGGGGCCTACCGGGCGCCTTTGCGCTTCGGCGCACAGCTATCTGGGTCGGCCATGCTCACCGCGGCGCGAGGGATGTTGGAAGCATTGGTGCTTCCGGCGACATTAGGTTACGAAGCCGTAGGTTTGTTGAACCGCGCCCAAGTTCTCTTTTCGACGACAGTGGGAAGAGTAAGCGGCCTGGTCTTGGAAACAGTTTATCCTCTTCTGCCGCGGAGTACCGGGAACCCCGAGCAGTTTGCGCGTCATGCTACGTTATTCGTGGAAACGATGCTCCTAATCTCCATTCCGGGCGCGATCTTTGTGGGGATGGAAGGTCCCTATCTGTCGCGACTTCTTTATGGCTCGAAATGGGTCGCGGCCGATCCCCTTATCTGGCCCGGAACATTGTTCGCCTGGGGTGTCGCGACAGTTCTGATTTTTTCCGCGGTGCTTCAGGCGCAAAACCGGTTGCGTCTCGCTTTCTTCTCCAACGTGATCTCCGCATCCTTATGTCTCCCTGCGATCGCGGTAACCCTCGGAGGCGGCGGCATGCTGCCCTACGCCTGGGCTTTGGCCGGCGGCCAACTCGCCGCGTCCGTCGTTGTCGTGGCGTTGGCGCAATCTGGTCTGCGCTCAGGAACTGCCCGCCGCGGAGTGTTGCCGCCTCTCTTGTGCACTGTCGTCGGAGCTGGGATTCTCCTGCTCTTCCGAGGGCCCACAGAATCGTTATCTTCGTCACTCAAGCTTGGCATCGACGGTTTCATCTTTGGCGCCGTGATAATAACCTTGATGCGTTGCGCCTTTGCTTCCGAGCTGCGCGAAGTCGTGCGCCGGCTACCCGCCAGCGCAGTGCTCACCAAATTCTTCAGGCTGTGACCGGCGGATCCTCGAAACAGAAACGGATTTGTATTGTCACGGCCGGCCATCTATCCACCTGCCCGAGGATGGTAAAGGCGGCCGACGCTTTGCACGAAGCCGGCTACGACGTCCGTGTTGTGAGTGCCAATTACATTCCTTGGGCGCGCGAAGCCGACGCTCACTTGAGGCAAACCCGGTCGTGGAAGTGGAGCGTATTCGATTACGAAGAGTCCCGGTCGCGATTCAATAATTTCAAAACCGGGCTGCGTTATCATTTGTCGCGGCGGGTGGCGCAGGTGTTGGGCCCGGGAAAAACAAGACTGGGACTGGCGGCCCGCGCCTACAGCCGCGCGCATCCGGAGTTGCTCAGGTTGGTGGTCCGCGAGCCGGCAGACTTCATTTACGGCGGCACCGGCGTCGGGATTGCCGTAGCGGAGGCTGCTGGGCGGCGGCTCGGAGTGCCATTCGCGCTGGATCTGGAGGATTACCACAGCGCGGAGCAGGACGAGAGTTCCGAAGCGCGGCTGGCGCACTCGCTGGTGTCGAACATCGAGCGGCGAATTCTGCGCACGGCCGCCTTCCTGAGCGCAGGGAGCGAGGCCATCGCAGCCGAATACCAGCGGCGTTACGGAGTCTCCGTGTTTCCGCTGAACAATGTGTTTCCGCTACCGGCGCGCGAGCCGGATTTTTCGCTTTCACCCCAAGGCCAATTGCGTTTTGTGTGGCTCAGTCAAACCGTCGGCCGCGGGCGTGGGTTGGAGGAAGCGATCGCGGCAATTGGCCTGGCCGGAATCACGGCGCGGCTGACGTTGCGCGGTTTGCCGGCGACGGGCTATGTCGAATCATTGAAGGACTTCGCGCGCCAAGTGGCTCCGCGATTGACGATCGAACAATTTCCACCGTCGCCGTCAAAGGACGTGGTCGATTTGTGTCGAGGGAACGACATCGGACTGGCGTTGGAGCAGGCGCACGTGTTGAATCGCGCGTTGTGTCTCTGCAATAAGCCGTTCACTTATCTGCTCGCAGGTTTGGCGGTGGTGTTCACGGACACGCCGGGTCAGCGTCCATTGGCAGCGGATCTCGGCGCCGGCGCGCTGACGTATAAAATTGGCGAACCCCCTAAGCTGGCCGCTGGACTCAAAGCGTGGGCGGCGGACAAAGCGGCTCTATTGAGGGCAAAGCGATCGGCGTGGGAAGCGGCGCGGCGACGCTGGCATTGGGAACATCCCGCCGAGCGCGGGGCGTTGCTTGAGGCCGTGGCAAAAACGTTACGGTAAAATCGAACGATGCGAATCGCGATAACAGTTGATCCTTATTATCCCGTGCCGCCGCCGGAATATGGCGGCATCGAACGGATCGTGGATTTTGTCGTCCGCGGCTTGCAGGCGCGCGGTCACGAAATAACTCTGTTTGCGCACCCGCAAAGCACTGCCAGCAAGAATCTCATTGGCTATGGCGTGCCGCCGCACCAGGGGTTGCGCGCGCGCGCGTTGGAACTCCGGCAGGTCGGTTGGGGATTGTGGCATCGCCGCCGGCAGCTCGATGTCATTTTGAGTTGGGGACGATTGGCGGCGTTGCTGCCGGTGCTGCCACTGCGCCGTCTGCCGAAGATTCAGCGATATTGCCGAGGTTCGGTGCCATGGGAAAGCGTCAACAAGGCAGTATGCCTGGCCGGAGATTCGATTTGCTTCGTGGGATCGAGCACGAGCGTGTATGGCGATCGGTCTGATTGCGGGCGCACCGTTGGCCGATGGCAAACAATCTTCGATGGGGTGGAATTGGAGAAGTATCGATTTGTGGAGCAGGTCGCGCCGGATGCGCCTCTCGTGTACTTGGGGCGCTTGGAAGCGATGAAAGGCGTTCACACGGCGATTGCGGTGGCCAAAGCCTCGGGAAGAAAATTGATTATCGCCGGAAACAAAGTAATGACGAGCCCCGACCTCGGATACTTCGATCAGGAAGTCGCCCCGCACCTCGATGGCCGGCAGGTCGAATACATCGGGCCCGTGAACGACCGGCAAAAAAGCGAATTGCTCGGGCGCTGTGCCGCGCTGCTCTTCCCGACGCAATACAAGGAAGGATTTGGAATCGTAATGGCGGAAGCGATGGCCTGCGGCACCCCGGTGCTCGCCACGCCTTGCGGGAGCGTGCCCGAAGTAGTGCGCGACAATGTCAACGGCTTCGTCTGCCCTGGCGTCGACGATTTTGTGGTGGCCGTTCGAAAACTTTCCGACATCGATCGCGCCGCCGTGAGAAGGGATTGCGAGCAGCGCTTCAACGCGGAGGCGATTGTGTCGCAGTTCGAGCAGCTTTGCGATGCGATGGTTCAGAGCACCCGGCGTTGATGAGCGTCAATTTTTTGTGAAAGCAATGGCCAAGAAACTCCTCCGCCGTTGCGGGATTCGAATTTCCCGGAGCGCCCAGCCGAATCGTTTTCAAGCGATGGACGAAACTCTCCTCCTGCTACAGAAACTTGGGTTCGCGCCGGGTTGCATCATTGACGGCGGCGCCAACCACACGCAATGGGCGGAAATTGCGTCGCGAGTTTTTCCAAGCGCGCGCTCGCATTTGATCGAACCGCAGCCGGCGTGTCAGCGGGCGTTGCAGAAATTCGCGGCGGCCCATCCGGGCACGCAGATTCATCCCGTTGCGCTGACGGAAGGCGGGAAGACGTCGGTCACGATGTTCGACGTGGATGGTTCGGGCAGTTCCGGCGCGTTTGTGGGCAGCGCGGAAGTGTTCGCGCCCGGGCTGAAGCCCGTGACGTTGCCGGCGACGACGCTGGATGAACTGTTCGCGGACAAAATTTTTGCCGGCGAACGAGTGCTGCTCAAGTTGGACCTTGAAGGCCACGAACTACCCGCGCTGCGCGGGGCGGAGCGGTTGCTGAAGCGGATCGAAGTGTTCGTCACGGAAGCGCACATCTTTGCGCCGGCGGCGTGGCAACGAAGTCTGTTCGGCGAAATTGCCGCCGAGATGCAGCGAAACGGATTTGAGTTGTTTGACATTGCCAGTCTCTCCGG
>Ga0209118_1001481_pt1 | contig 10864 bp, 8 predicted proteins | sample BlaSpr_A8_Ref_M1_FD_187988 | JGI IMG/M metagenome (GOLD analysis project Ga0209118, IMG submission 187988) | Forest soil microbial communities from Thunder Bay, Ontario, Canada - Black Spruce, Ontario site 2_A8_Ref_M1 (SPAdes) (version 2) | ecosystem: Environmental > Terrestrial > Soil > Boreal...
CAGCTGAGAGTCGGCCACATATTCGGATCAGAGCTGCAGCAGAACCCCGACGCGATCACCGAGTATCGCGAGCTCACCAAGGTGATCAACCAGCTCCAGGAGGTCACCGAGCGGACGAGGATGGTGCCAGTGGGGACGCTGGGAGCGATCCTGCACCGAACGGTTCGAGACACCGCGCGTTCTCTCGGCAAGAAGGTGCGCTGGGAGCTGGTAGGCGAAGACGTAGAGGTCGACCGCGGGGTGCTCGAGCAGCTGGTCTCGCCTCTCCTGCACCTGGTCCGGAACTCGATCGGCCACGGCATCGAGCTTCCCGCCGTGAGGTTGGCGGCCGGTAAGCCCGAGGAGGCATTGGTCCGCCTGCACGCGACCCAGGTCGGATCGAAGGTCGTGATCGCGGTCAGCGACGACGGCGCCGGCATCGATGTGGCGGCCGTCCGGGCCGCGGCGACGAGGCGCGGCCTCGACGTCGACGGCCTCACCGAGGACCAATCGCTTCACCTGATCTTTCACACCGGGGTCTCGACGGCCAAGACGCTGACCGAAACCTCCGGCCGAGGCGTGGGCCTCGACGTCGTGAAGACCGCCGTCGAGGCTGTGCACGGCGAGGTGCAGATCGTCAACCACCCCGGCGCGGGGGCTGAGTTCCGGATCGTGGTCCCCATCACTCTGACCGTCGTCCCCTGCCTGATCGTTTCCATCGGCGGGCAGTCATTCGGCTTGCCGCTCCATCGAATCATCCGGATGCTGGAGGCGCAGAACGTCCAGGCCGTCAGCGGCAAGAATCTCGCCGTCGTCGATGGGCACGCTGTACCGGTTTCCGACCTCGCCTCGCTCCTGGGTCTGCCTTCAGCCGGCGTCGGTCCCTGGGTTTTGCTCGGCACGGCGGACAGCCCGCACGCGTTCCAGGTCGAAACAGTCGTGCAGAAACGCGACGTGGTCGTGCGCGGATTGACCGGCCGGCTGCGCGACCTCAAGGCCGTGAGCGGCGCCTGCATCGAACCCAACGGAAGCATCCTCCTGGTCCTCGACGTTTCCACGCTCATCGAGCGAAGCCTCTCGGCTGTCGTGGCCGGGTCCAATGGCACCGAAAAGGCGGCCGGGCCGCCTCCACAGCTGAAGGTTGTCGTAGTGGACGACACGTTGATGGTGCGAGAGCTGCAGCGATCGATCCTCGAGCGCGGCGGCTACGCGGTGCGCACCGCCGCCGACGGAGTCACGGCGCTTGCGATGCTCAACGAGGTACCCGCAGACCTCGTCGTGACCGACGTCGAGATGCCGAACCTGGACGGGTTGCAGCTCATCGGCGCCATGAGGTCGCATCCACGCCTGGCCAACGTTCCGGTGCTGATCGTGTCTTCACACGGAACCGAAGAGGATCGCCAGCGCGGCTTGGACGCCGGTGCGGACGGCTACATCGTCAAGACAGCCTTCGACGAGGCAGGGCTGCTCAGCGCCGTATCGCGCCTGCTGGGCCGGACCGGAAGTCCGACTCCGCCGACCCGCAACGGTGCGCGCGGCAGTGCACCCAGCCGAAACGCTGAGCCTGTACCTGCCACGCGCCCGGAGGCCACAACAGACTCATCCAAGACAAGCCGGCAGTGACGACATCGCTCGATCACGCCACATCCCTCTTGCGGTCGAGGGCGGGTCTCAAGGCGGAGACGACCAGCCAGGCAAGGCTCGCGAGGTTGCTCCAGGAGAGCGCAACGATCGCGGGCGTCCCGGTGGATGCTTACGTGAGCATCGTGGAAAGGGAACCTGCGGCATTCGACGATCTCCTCGACCGAGTCACGGTTCAGCACAGCAGTTTCTTTCGAGACCCGGCTCAGTTCGTCGCCCTCGCCACACTCGTGCGCCGGGAGACTAACCATGAGCACGTCGTGTGGAGCGCCGGGTGTGGAAACGGCCAGGAGCCCTACAGCCTGGCGATGCTCCTTGATGAAACAGCGCGCGGCAGCTGGCAGGTCGTCGCCAGCGACGTCTCGTTTCACGCGCTCGCGCGAACCGAGCAAGCCACCTATACCGAGACCGAGGTCCAGGGCCTGTCGATCGAGCGGAGACGGAGATACCTCACCCCGGCCCGCGGCGGGTACGTGGTCATTCCATCGATTCGGCGCATGGTGCGCATCGCCCACGACAACCTGGCCCTCGCCGAAGCAGGGTCGATCGTTCACGATGCAGCCGCAGTCTTCTGCCGCAACGTCCTCATGTATTTCGGCCGCGAAGAGTCCGAGGCTTGCATTCAGCGCATCGCGTCCCGGATCGCCCCCGGCGGGCACCTTTTCCTCGGCCATTCGGATTCGCCCGGACGCATGACCGCGTATTTCACAGCGGTCCGAGTCGCGGGTGCCCTGTGCTACGAGAGACTCGGCGCCGCTCCGCGGGCCCCGGTGGTCGGCACGCGCGTTGGCGACATCCGCCCGCCCCTCGATCTGCCCGGCCTGATGACGGAAGGCAATCGTGCGGCGGCAAGTGGTGACATTCGGGCGGCCGTCCGCGCATTTCGGCAAGCGACTTACCTGGACCCCAATCTGGCTGTCGCTTACTTTCAGCTGGGCGCGGCGCTCGAGCTCGCGGGCGACGCTCGTGAAGCGCGCCGCGCATTTGGCGCCGCCGGCCTGGCGATGGTGAGCGGGAACGGTGCCGAGGACGTGACCGGGCTGGGCGGGTACACGCGTCGCGACCTCGCGACCGCCATCGCGTACAAGCTCACAGCCGGGGTGCGGTGATGGCCCAACAAGACATCGTGCTGGTCGACGACGATCGCGTCATCCAGAAGATGGTGGGCGGCTTCCTGGAGCGGAGGGGCTACGTGGTGCGCAAGGCCAGCGATGGAATCGAGGCGCTCCAGCACGTGCGCGATCGCATCCCGGACCTCGTCATCACCGACGTTCGGATGCCCGAGCTCAACGGGATCGAGCTGACCTCGCGGTTGCGCGCGCATCACCGCACCGCCGGCGTTCCGATCCTCATGTTCTCCGAGCTCAGTGGCGCACCCGATGCCCTCGCCGGCTACGCGGCCGGCGCCGACGACTACCTGCCCAAGCCGTTCGAGCTCGAGATCCTCGAAGCCAAGGTCCAATCCCTGCTACGGCGATCAGCAGGCGCCACCGCGAGGCGCAACCGCGGCAAGGTCATCCTCTTCGCCCACGCGAAAGGTGGGGTTGGCACGACGTGTCTCGCGGTGAACACCGCCGTGCTGCTGGCCGCCCAGTCCTCGAAGCCTGTCGGGCTGCTCGACCTGGATGTCGAATTCGGCGACTCGGCCCTGTACTTGAACCTGCATCCAAGCCGGACGCTGGCCGACCTCAAAGCCCCACCGGGGGCGCTCGTCGACGAGACCCTGTTCGAGGGCTTCGTGACCGAATCGGGCAGCGTCCGGCTCGTGGTCGGCTCCGACTTTCCGGAGCGGGCCGAGCTCGTGACGCTCCCCGCGATCCAGCTGGCGATCGACCGCCTGAGCGCGACCTGCCAGTACGTGCTCGTGGATTCGCCCGCATCGTTCAGCGAACGCACGCTGACAGCCCTTGACACCTGCGACCTCATCTGCCTCGTCACCTCGGCATCGCTGCCGTCGCTCAAGGCGACCCGCCGGTGCCTGGTCCTCTTCGACACGCTTGGAGTTTCGCCGGAGAGGGTGCGCCTCATCCTCAACAACAGCACGCCCCATGCGACGGACATCGCCGAGGTTGCCGGCGTGCTGGGCCGCCGTCCGGACTTCGTGGTCCAGTTCTCCGCGAGCCTCGACCGCGCCGCAGGTCACGGTAAGCCTCTGGTCAGCGCCGATCCCGCAAACCCGCTGGTCGCGGATCTTCGAAACCTGGTGGACTCAATCCTGGTCAGCGTCCCGGTGGCGCTGGACGTGCTGGATGCCCTGGATGCGCCCGCCTAAGAGGCGCGGCCGAAAACCTCTAGACGGCCTTTTCGGCTGCGCCTCTAGGAGGCGGCTTCCATCGAGCGCGCCGGCGCGGCCAGGCAAGCCTGGTACTCGTAGGCCCTCGCCATGCGCCGGAGTCCCGTATCGGCGCTCGACCGGATGATGCTTCGCGCCACACCGGCAACCCCCTGACCGATGCCCAGGCGGTTGATCTCTTCGTTCATGACTCGGAGATTGGCGTCGCGCCAGACCGCGTAGGAACGCGAGAGCGTCGTCAGCGACAGGCCATGGCGCGCCGCGAAGATCCCGACCTGACAGATGAAGTTGCGCTCGGTCTCAGTGGTGCCCTGGCCCGTGATCAAGAACCTCGCGATGGCCCGGCTCGTCAGTGTGTGCACGTCGCGGATCTGCTTCGCAAATCGTGGCGAGGCGAGGTCGATGAGGCCTGCGGCAAGCGCGGCCGCAACGGTCAACCGTGTGACCTCGGTCACGCGCGCGGCAAGCGCCTCACCGAGTCGAACCTGGTCCGGGTCCGCTACAAGAGCCGGCCCGCGAGGCAGCCTGAACCTCTCGCCCCAGGCGAACGCCCCAACCGGTACGGCTCGACGAATATCGGTGGCCGCCACGCGCAAGTAATACGCGCGCCCGAGCGTTAATGCTCCCTGCGAAGTCAGGTCCCTCACCCATGCAAATCGATGGGCGATCGACTGTTTGCGTCCTTCTTTCTCGCGCACACCCTGCGCATAGAGGGCAGCCATGCAGTGTCAGAACATGGCGACTCTGGGGCTCTTCGGGCGTAAACCTGAATCATGGGGTCTGTGGGCGTTGTCTTCGCCCTGTTCACGCTCGGATACATCCTCGGCGTCTGGACCGCGCTTCTCGTGACGAAGCAGCCACAGAGGGCTTATGAGGACGCCGTTGCCGTGTCCGTCTCCGACGCCCCCATGATCGTGCTGCATCGGGCCGCGGCAAGCGCGGCCCGCTTCCCCCCCGACGCGCGGACCGGTGCACGGCCATGAGCCGTTCCATTCCGACTCCCCGACAGCTGAAGATTTTGAGAATTCCCTCGGCGGTCGCCAACCACGACCGCCGCAACCACGACCGCCGCACAGAAGCCGAACCCGTCGACGACCTGGTTTCGCTCGGCAGCCACGAGCTCCGCAACACCGTCTCCAGCCTCGTGGGCTGCGCTGAGCTCATCGACTCCGGAGACCTGGCGGATGACGCGCTCCACCTGTACACGGGAATCTTGCTGAGAGAAGCTCGACGCCTGAGCGCGTTCGTCAACAAAGCGGTGGCGCTGCAGCGCATGGAGCACGGTCACCGGGAGCTCGACCTGGCTCCGGTCGATATGCGATCACTGATCCAGCGCGCGGCGCTCGCGGCCGGACAAGACGACTCGCGGCCGATCGAGATCGATGTGCCCGGTGAGCTTCCGCTCGTGTCGGCTGAAGCCGATGCCATCCTCGAGGTGCTGGGCAACTTCATATCGAATGCCCGCCGGTTCTCGCCGCAAGGCGGGTCGATCGTGATCGCGGCACGCCAGCTCGGCGACATGGTCGAGGTCGATATCCGAGACCACGGGGTCGGCATCGAAGCCGAGGCGCTGCCCAAGCTCTTTCGAAAGTTCTATCACGCGGAGAGCGGAGCGGGCCGGCTCGCCCCGGGCGCCGGCCTCGGCCTGGCCATGAACCACAAGATCGTCGAAGGTCACGGTGGCAAGCTGGTGGCCAGCTCTCGGGGGAGAGGTAAGGGTGCACTCTTCCAGTTCACGCTGCCGATCTCACGACCGAGCGCAACCTCCGGAAAGATTCTCATCGTCGAAGACGACGGCGCATTCGCCAGCCTCTTGAAAGCCGAGTTCGCGGCCGAGGGTCTCGGCACCGTGCGAGCCGCCGACGCTGAAACCGCCGAGCGCCTCCTGGTGGACATGATGCCGCTGGCGATCGTCCTCGACCTGGCGCTGCCGGGTCTGCAGGGCGAGGATTTTCTGGCTCGTATGTGGGCCGTCGGCGGCGCGCGCCTCCCGGTAGTCGTGCTGACCATGAAAAACCTCGGCCCCGATCAGATTTCGGCGCTCGAGGCCACGGGCGCGACGGCCGTGCTCCCCAAGGAGGCCGGTGCGCCGCAGGCGGCGGTGGCATTGATCGCCCAGGCACTGGCCGCCCAACCGGTGGCGGGATGAGCCTCCACACCCCGACCGAGCTCGACCTGCAGCGGACTGTCCTCATCGCGGACGACGAGTCGAGCATCAGGCTGCTGGTGCACGCCACCATCGAGTCCGACGACTACACCGTGGTCGAAGCCTCCGATGGCGCGCAGGCCTGGACGCTGGCACAGCAGCTCAAGCCGTCGCTCGTACTGCTCGACGTGCAGATGCCTGGGCAGAGCGGGCTCGAGGTGTTGCGTTCGATCAAGGCCGATCCGAATCTGAAGGCGACCCGCGTCATCCTTCTCACCTCCAAGGCCCAGGAGCGAGACATCGAGGTCGGCCTCATCGCCGGCGCCGACTTCTATCTGACGAAGCCCTTTTCGCCGCTGGACCTTCTAACACGGGTTGAAGAAGCGCTCGAGCTCTGATGGGCCTTTCCAGAAGCGAGTCACGGTCGACGGACCGACCTCGCCGCCGTGGTTGGTCGGTTCGACGCTACGTAGTCCTTTTTATGGTGGTGCTGGTGGCGGTCGCCGCCCTCGCCGGCGTGGCGGTCAGAACCCTCGGCCAGCAGGACGCACGACAGGTGGCAACGGCCGACGCGAGGTTTGCGGCAAGCGCCGCGGCGACAGAGATCGCCGGAGATCTTCTTCTCTTGCAGCAGGTCACCGCCAAGCTGGCCGCCAATCCGCAGGTTCCCGCCATCATCGGGTTGCCAGCCGGACCGTGCACGCTGACCTTCGCGGGCGCCAGTCCATTCTCGGCGGGGCATCTCGACGTCATCAAGTCCGACGGGTCTGTGAAGTGCTCGTCGCGAGCCATCGCCCCCGGCGCGATATATGGCGCGGCAAGCTGGCTCCAGGCGGCCATCAACAGCCCGGTTACCGCGGCGCCCTTCCTCGACCCGGCCACCGGTGAGATTTCGGCAGTCGTCGCGGCACCGGTCGCCGGTGGAGCCGGCGTCGTGGCCGCGATCGTCGAGCTTGCGCCGGTGGGCCCCAGCCTGGCGGCGACCCTGGGCGGCGCCCGCCAGCTCGAATTCCTCGTCACGACCAACCACGACACGACCGTGCTCGCCCGCTCGCTGCAACCGTCGCGCTGGGTAGGGCAACCGCTGGCGGGCACGGCTTTCGCCGGCTCGGCCGGCACAGGTGAGCGATCGGACCTCGATGGCCGCACGCGCCTCTACGACAGGTCTGCGGTCGGATCGACTCCGTGGTTCGTCTACGCGGGAGCCGACGAAGCCGCGGCACTGGCGGCGGGAGACCTGTCGTCAAACCGGGAGCTGGCCATCATCCTCGGCGGCGCCGGCATCATGCTCGTGGTCATCTTCGTGGTCTACCGGCGGATCGTGGACCCGATTCGACAGCTGAGCCTGGTCATCCGCGGCTCAACGGTGGGCGGAGCGGTAGACACCGTCGGCATGATGGGGGCGTCCGAGGTCACCGGCCTGGCTGAGGACTTCGCAAAGCTGATGGCGACCGTGAAGAGCGAGCTCGTCGAGCGGCTCAACAGCGAGCAAGCGGCTGTTGTGTCGGAGCGCAACTACAGGACGCTGTTCGAAGGTCATCCGCAGCCGATGTGGCTGTATGACGTGGACACGCTTGCCTTTCTCGAGGTGAACGACAGCACCTGTGAGCGTTATGGCTACACGCGCGAGGAGTTCATGGCCATGACGATTTGCGACCTCCAGCAACCACAGGACATCCCGAAGTTCCTCGAGCTCCAGGCGATGCCGATGCCAATCTCCGATCGGACAGGCCCGTGGCGGCACCTGCTGAAGGACGGCTCGACGACCCAGGTGCTCATCACGTCACACCCGGTGATCTTCGGCGACCACCACGCGCGATTTGTGCTCGCCGAAGACCTCACCGAAAGCCAGCGGCTCGAGCTGGAGCTCGTGGAGTCGCACGCGCGCGCCGAACACAGCGCCGAGTTGAGTCGCGCCAAGGACGAGATGATCGCGGTGGTGAGCCACGAGCTGCGCACTCCGCTCGCCAGCATCGTTGGCTTTGCGGAGCTGCTGGCTACGCGTGACGTCACTGCTGCGCAGCGGAACGACTATCTCGCGGTGATGCTCCAGGAAGGCCGCCGCCTGACCGCGCTCGTCAACGATTTCCTGGACCTCCGCCGCCTCGAGGGCGGCCACCTCTCGATGCGCTTCGCGCCCGCGGACATCAAGGCGCTGATCACACGCGCGGTCGAGCTCTTCAGCGTGCCGGGCGGCACCCCGATCGAGCTGCGCTTGCAGGATGACCTCCCGCTGGTTCGCGTCGACGGTGATTCCGTGTTCCGCGTGATCGCCAACCTGCTCTCAAACGCGCGCAAATACTCGCCTCTTGGCGGATCGATCATCGTCGGAGCGGCCGTTCTCAATGGCATGGTCGAGATTTATGTCCAGGACGAAGGCCTGGGCATTCCAGCCCAGGCCTTGACTCGACTCTTCGGCAAGTTCTATCGCGTCGAGGCCGCTGACCGCGGCGCGATCAGTGGCACGGGGCTCGGCCTTGCGATCTGCAAGAACATCGTGGAGAGCCACGGCGGCAAGGTCGGCGCGCGCTCCGAGGGACTCGGCAAGGGCTCTCGTTTCTTTTTCACAGTGCCGATCGTTCGAGAGGAGGCCCAGACCGGAGACGTCCTTATTGTCGAGGACGACTCTGGGTTTGCCCACCTGGTCGAGGCCGAGCTGGAGGCAAGAGGCCTCAGCTCGATCTGGGCCGCGGATGCGGAGACGGCCGGGCACCTGGTGACAAGAGCGCGCGGGGTCGTGCTCGACCTCCTCCTGCCAGGACTGTCGGGGGAGGCCTTCTTGCATCGCCTGCGCGCGACCCGGGGCGCCGGCATCCCTGTCGTCGTCGTGACCCTGAAAGACCTGGCTCCGGCGGAAAGCCTGGCTTTGCAGAAGGCCGGTGTCACGGCGGTGCTACGCAAGGGACCCGGGACGGCGTCGACCGCGGCAGACCTGCTTTCCAGAAGCCTCGCTGCCGAGCTGGTGGCGATTTGATCAGCATCCAGGACGCGGCGCAACTGGTCCCCGATCGCAGCGGCGACCTCGCACGACTGGTCCAGCTGCGCAGGACCTACAGGCACCTCGGCCGTGAGGTGCTTGGCGGGCTTGACGTCCCGATCCCGGTCGTGCGAACAGTTTCGATCCTGTTCACCGACATCCGCGGCTTCAGCCGCCTGACCGAGCGGTTCGGCGACGACCCCGCCGGATTGCTCGACGTGCTCAATGCGCACCTGAAGAGAGTCATCCGCTCCATCACGATCTGTGGAGGCGTCATCGAGAAATTCGTCGGGGATGGAGTGATGGCGACGTTCGGCGCGACCGACGAGCAGCCCGACCATGTGCATCGGGCAATGGCCGCGGCGATCGGACTCATCGGGGCCAACGAAGCTCTCAATCGGCGCAGCGCCGCAGGTTGGGGATTTCGACTCGAGGTCGGCGTCGGCATCGCTTCCGGCCCGGTGGTCATCGGCGCGGTCGGGTCGGCGGAGCGTTCCGAGCTTGGCGTCCTGGGCGACGCGGTCAACATTGCGGCCAGGCTGGTGACGCATGCCGGCCCAGGTGAAGTGCTGACTACCGGCACCGTTTATAACGAGGTCGCCGCGATGCTGCAAAGCGAGCTGACCAACCAATCGGCCGTGCGCGGGCGCTCGGGCTCCCTGGAGATCTACCGGATGTCCCTGCTCGGCGGTCGCGGCGCCCTGGCCTGACACTTCGACGCTCTCGGGTCGGCAGGTCTTCTGCGCACCACCCTCTCCCCGACCCTCTCCCGCCTTGCCGGAGAGGGAGTTAGGCCGCGGGCTCCGCTCGCAGGATGTGGACATCGACCCCTGACAAGCGCCGGATGACCTCGCTCGTGGTGTTGCCTGGCAGCCAGCGGCCCCGGCGGCGGTGCCCGAGGATCACCTCGGTGGCGAGCGACAGGTGAATGTAATCGACCAGGGTGGACGCGACCGACCGTCCGTGGAGGTGGACGTACTCACCGGCCAGCTGGTGGGTCAGCGCCGCATAACCGCCCATCCACTCCTTCTCCTCATCGGTTAGGTGTCTCGTTCTGACCGAGACAACCGAGAACTTGGCGTCCTGCGCGGCCGCGTACGCGTGAGCACGCCTGATGCGCCGGTCGAGTCCGCGCTGCACCGGCAAGCAGAGCACGATGCGGCCGCGCACCTCCCAAGGGACATCGACAGCGCTCTCGCGCATGAAGGTGACGAGCTGTATGTCGGCTTGCTCGGCGATGACGCGAAAAGCGGCTTCCCGCAGCGCCTCGAGCACGCTGAAACGTAGGTCGCGCTGGAGAGCCACCGCAAGCTCGGCCGGGGTCAACACACTCTGTTCCCGCAGCCGCTGCAGCAGGTCGGACGGAGTGATGTCGACCAGCTCCAGCTCATCGATCGACTGCAGAGCTGCATCATCGACCGTAGGAGCCGGCGACAGGTTTCCCAGCATCGGTGCGAAGGCGGTCGCGGCGCTCCTGACCGAGAGCACGTGCAGCGTCGCGAGCACGGTGATGCCCGCGGCTAGAAGGCGCGACACGGACTCCAGCCGCATACCTCCGCGATCGACTGCCGCGAGATCATCGATGCACACGACCTCTGGGTTGCGCGCGAGGACCGCGTCGACGTCGAGCTGCATCTGCCTTGGCCGGTGCCGGGCCGCCCCCAGCACCTCGAGATCGCGCAGCGCCTGGTCAGGGTCTCCGTGCACGTCGTGGGCGCCCACGATCACGTCGGTACCTCGGCCGGATCGGCGGCGGGCTTCATCGAGCATGTTCGTGGTCGCCCCGGCACCGCGCGCGTAACCGAGGTAGACCCGGAACAGGACGCGG
>Ga0209118_1001482_pt1 | contig 10863 bp, 11 predicted proteins | sample BlaSpr_A8_Ref_M1_FD_187988 | JGI IMG/M metagenome (GOLD analysis project Ga0209118, IMG submission 187988) | Forest soil microbial communities from Thunder Bay, Ontario, Canada - Black Spruce, Ontario site 2_A8_Ref_M1 (SPAdes) (version 2) | ecosystem: Environmental > Terrestrial > Soil > Boreal...
CCGCACAACATCCTTACCGTTCGCCTCTCGCTGCCGCCAGTCGGTTACGCTGATCGAGAAGCATTCGTTAGGCTCTACGAGAAACTTCTACCGCGGCTCGCGGCCTTGCCCGGAGTTGAATCCGCCGGATTTGTCTCGTTGCTGCCTGTGAATCCGGGACATTCCACCATTCCTTTCACAGTCGCCGATCGTCCACCGCGCACAGAAGACGAAACTCCATCGGCGCATTATCGGATCATGACTCCGGGTTATCTTCCGGCAATGCAGATTCCATTGCGCAATGGACGCAACTTTACGGAAGAAGACACCGCCGACCGTCCGCCCGTGGCGATCATCAGTGCTCCGATGGCGCAGAAGTTTTTCAGCGATCGTTCGCCGATTGGACAACGGCTGTTGCTTGACGACACAAACGCTCCACCGCGTCCGGTTGAAATCGTGGGAGTAGTTGGGGCGGTCAAGCAAGAGAAGCTGGACAGCCCCGCGACCTTCGACATCTACCTGCCGCTGCGGCAAGTGCCTAACGACAACATTTCATTCTTGCGAACTTATTCCTACTGGGTCTTGCGCGCCTCGATCTCGCCCACGGCCCTCGATACCTCAGTTCGCAATGAGATTCACCGCGTCGACGTAAATGTCCCCGCGAGCATCCGCACGATGGAACAAGCCGTGGCAAACGCGCTGGCGATGCGGCGCTTCAGCCTGCTGCTCGTCGCTTTGTTTGCGGCCACCGCCCTGCTCGTCGCCGCGGCCGGCCTCTACGCAGTCATTGCCTACGGAATCACCCAACGCACGCGCGAAATCGGCTTGCGTCTTGCCCTCGGTGCGACTCACGGGCGGATCTTGCGCATGGTCTTGAACGAAGGACTCCGGCTCGTGCTGGTCGGCCTTGGCCTTGGGTTCCTGGCGATGTGTGCCGTGATGAAGTTGATCTCCAGCCAGCTTTACGGCGTGAGCGCGCGTGACCCTCTGAGCTTGATTCTCGTCACAGCGCTTCTTGCTATCATCTCATTGCTGGCGTGCCTGATGGCAGCGCAACGCGCCTTTCGGGTCGATCCGGCAATCGCCCTGCGAGCCGATTAACTTCGCCGATCTACTTCATGGTTCAATCAGGTAGCGGGCGAGTTGGGCAGAAATCATGGCGGCGTTTTCACCGCCGCGCCCGCCATGCCTGACATAAGTGGCGACGGTGAATCGGGCTTTGCCTTGCGAATTGAAAACCAAACCGGCGAACCAGCCATCGTAGGGCGGCCCGTGTGCGCCCAGTCCTGGACCGGTGCCCGTCTTGCCCCCGATCTGCCAGCCTGTCCCGTCCAGTACATGGGTGATGGCCTTTGCCGAACCGCGCTGCACGACATCACGCATAGCGCCTTGCAGCCAAACGGCCGTCTTCTCCTGCATGATGCGGCGGGAAATCGCAGCCGGTTTTGAAACCGGCTCGTCCGTTTCTTTGCGCGCGACAGGCGGCAACAGCATCCCGTTGTTTCCCGCCGCCTGGAGAAAGCGAGAGACGTGCAAGATCGTCACGACAAAATTATTTTCACCAAGCGCGAACGCATCGGCCCATTCCGAATCCGGAGTGTTAGCGCCAAGGAGCGTGTAGGACGCAGCCGGCGCCAACGTCTCTTTCCATTCCGGTGCGAGCTCCGCCCAAAACGAATCGTCCTGTGACAATTTCGATTGGGAGCCAAATCCGAAACGCTCCAAATCTCCCAGCACCGCTTCGGCTCCGACTTTTTTTCGCAGAGCGACCGCCATTTGTTTGGCGGGGAGATCGCAGCCGATGACGATCATGTCGCGAATCGTCATTGGCTCCTTCTTGTCAGGCGCGGCGCTTCGAACGCAGTCAAAACTGCTGTCGGGTTGACCGCGGTCCCACCATGATGCGACGAGAAACAACTTGGTGAGAGATAGCGGCACGATCGGCGTCGTCACCGTCAATGGTTCAGCGCCTTTAGCCGGTGCATTTGATCCAGGCGTCGCCGCGAATGCGACGAGCGCGCCGGTTTGCACATCCATAACCAGAGTAGCCGCCTCCAGGCTCCGGCCATTCATCAGCTCGGTTGCGCGCTTGTTCGCCGCCTCGCAGACGGCGCCTTGCGCCAAGGCCTGCGCGCACGGCGAGTCTGTCCTGGCTTCTGGACTCGCCGTCACGCATGACGGCCAAACAATCGATGCCAGGATCACTGCCAGGCCTAAGACTGCGTTCCGATTTTTTGCGACCATGCCCCTGGCGGGAAATCTCATTGGAGCTTCGCGCAATGGCGAGCGGAAAACTTTGCGGAAGGACGAAAACGGGCAAGGTTTCGGCGATCATGAACCGCCGCTATCACAGACCTTTCATGAAACGCATCTCGATCCTGTTGGGCGTACTGGCCGCATCGATCCATTCTTTGTCCGCCCAGACCTATCAAGAAGTTCCGGAGCTGAAGAAATGCTTCGACGACGCGGGAGTCATTGGGACGTTCGTGCTCTTCAATGTCGCGACCGACAGGATGCTGGTCTGGGATGAAGCGCGCGCGAAGAAGCGGTTCACGCCAGCCTCCACCTTTAAGATCGCGAATTCGCTCATCGGCCTGGATATCGGCGCGGTCAAAGACGTTGATGAAGTTCTGCCTTATGGAGGTAAGCCGCAGCGGCGAAAGGAATGGGAACACGACATGGGTCTACGCAACGCGATCAAGATATCGAACGTTGCAGTTTACCAGGAACTGGCCCGGCGGATCGGACTCGAGCGAATGCGGGAAGGCGTCAGAAAGCTCGGCTACGGGAACATGGAGCTCGGGGACGTAGTGGATCGATTCTGGCTGGTTGGCCCGCTTGCCATCTCGGCCGTCGAACAAACTCAGTTCCTTGATCGGCTGGTCAAAGGTTCTCTCCCCGTTGATCCGAAGGCACAGACCGCGGTGAAAGAAATTACCCTTCTCGAAAAAACCGAGACCTACGAGCTCCATGCCAAGACCGGCTGGTACGCTGGCCCGACGTCGCCGCAGATCGGCTGGTGGGTCGGCTGGATCGAGCGCGAGAACAGAGTCTATCCGTTCGCATTGAACTTCAACATCCAGAAGGACGCGGACGGAGACAAACGCCTTTCACTCGGACGCGACTGCCTGAAAGCGCTGGGCAAGCTCTAATCGGAGCAGCCGCCGTCACACCGCCTTGCTTCAATCGGCGTTTGCTCGTCACTCGTCACTCGTCACACATCACTTGTCACTTCTCCGTGATTTTTGCCGCAGGATTTCGCAGAATTTTTCTCCGGCAGGGGTCACGTCTCCTTTGGTAGCGCGGACGATGCCGACGGACGCGGTTAGAGTTGTGCCCGTGAGCGGGCGATAGAGCAGGCGTTTGCCAATTAAGAGTTTGAAGACCGGGCTCGCTAGAGAGACGCCGTGTCCGGCCTCCACTTCAGTGATCAGCGAACTCATGCTGTCGCATTCCACCGCGATGCGTGGCTTAGCATTAAGTGGGGCGAAGAGGCGGCCGAGGAAACGGTGATACTCGGAGAAGTCCTTGCGATCGAGGCCGACGAGCGGTTCAGCCGCTAATTTTTCCAAAGGGATAGATTTCAACCGCGCAAAGGGATGCGCGGCGGGCATCGCCACGCCCAATGGATAGCTGCGCAGCAGTTCATACTCGATGCCGGCGGTCTGCTCGCCGGTGGGCTCGACCATGATCGCGAGTTCCAGCGTTCCGTTTCGCAGTCCGGCGATTAGTTCATCGCTGGCGTGATTATGCAACAACACTCTCACCCGGGGCACCGCTTTTTGAAACGCGGCCAGCGTCGGGGGCAATATCTCCGTTGTGGGAACCGCGGCGTAGCCAATGTGCAACTCGCCATATTCACCCCGAGCCAGGGCACGCACCCTTTCCACGGACACATCGGCGTGTTTCAACAGCTCGCGGACTTCCTCCAGGAAAAGTTTTCCTTCCGCCGTAAGCGTCACGCCGCGTGGGCTGCGGCGCAGAAGATCCACGCCGATCTCGTCCTCCAAGTCCTGGATCTGCCGGCTCAACGCCGGTTGCGCGACGCGAAGCCGCGCCGCGGCCTTGGTGAAGTTCAAGGCCTCGCCCACCGCCAGAAAGTATCGCAGGTGCCGTAGTTCCACGGCGCAATTCTATCATGCCGGAAAAGCATGGCAGCACAACAAACATGGTATTGGGCGAACCCAAACGCCTTGGGTAAGGAGAGAAGTATGAATAATAATGTTATCGATATCATCGAGCGTTTTCAGACGCACCACGCGCTCCAAGAGGAGCGCGAACTGAAAAATTTCCGTGCGTCGACCAACGGCGCGGCCGCTCCGGGCGCGCCCAACAAACGCGGGATGCCAAACAGCCTGTTCGAAACGGAAGAAGTGCGCGTATCGACGCTTGTTCTTCCGGCCAGGACGGACTGGTTGCCGCCGCACGATGGTTGGGATCGATTGATCGTGACACTGGGCAAGATCGATCAACTGCCACCAAACGACGGCGATCCGGCTTTTCCTGCTCGGTGGACCTGGCTTCCAGCAAACAGCGATTTCAAAATGCCTAACAAATCAAATCAGGCCATGAGCTTTCTGATCGTCGAGTTCAACGAAGCGAACGCTCAGGAGAATCGCAAAGCGGAGGAGAATCCCATCATGCCGCAAAAGCATCGCAGCGAAACAAACACGGTATTGGGCGAACCCGAAACGCGCAGGCAACTTGTCGCATAACAAAACAATAACTCTAACCACCAACTAACATGAAAATCACTGCTCTCATCGCCCGTTACCTTCTCGGCTTTATCTTTCTGGTCTTCGGATTGAACGGGTTCCTTCACTTCATTCGCAGCGCGTTGCCTTCCGGAACGGCTGGACAGTTCGTCGGAGCGCTCGTCGCGTCCAATTATCTGGTCGTCGTCTTTCTGCTCCAACTCGTCTCGGCGATCCTGCTCCTGGTCAATCGGCACGTTCCGCTCGCGCTGACGCTGCTTGCTCCCATCATCGTGAACATTTTGATGTTTCACGTCTTGATGGCTCCGAGCGGTCTGGCTCCGGCGATCGTCGTGACAGTGTGCTGGATCGTTGTTTTCCTGAGCGTCCGCTCGGCGTTCGCCGGGCTCTTCCAGCAGCGCGTCCCAGTTCAGGAGCTGAGGTAACAAAATCACGGAATTATTTTTCAGAAACCATCGAGGAGGAACCAATATGATAAAGATCGCAATTATTCTCGGAAGCACGCGCCCAGGCCGTAATGGCGAGGCGGTAGCGAAGTGGGTCCATCAAGTCGCGAAGAAGCGCAGCGACGCCGAGTTCGAGCTCGTGGACCTCAAGGATTTCAACCTGCCGCTTCTCGACGAGCCGCTGCCGCCGATCATGGGGCAGTACAGTAAGGCTCACACCAGAGTATGGGCGGCCAAGATCGCCAGTTTCGATGCCTTCGTTTTCGTCACGGCCGAGTACAATCATGGAATCCCCGGCGCACTCAAGAACGCGATCGATTTTCTCTTCGCCGAGTGGAACAACAAGGCGGCTGGCTTCGTGAGCTACGGCGGCGTCAGTGGAGCGCGCGCGGTCGAGCAACTGCGCCTGGTCCTGGCGGAGGTGCGAATGGCCACCGTCCGCAACCAGGTCTTGCTCTCCATGTTTACCGACTTCGAGAACTTCAGCGTCTTCAAGCCGGATTCCCGAAAAGAGGCGTCGGTCAACGAAATGCTGGATGAGCTCATCGCGTGGGGAGGCGCCCTGAAGACGCTCCGAAAAACCTCAGGAGCCAAAGGAGGAAAGTCATGAAACGTTTCGATAATCGAACAGTGATCGCATCTCAACAACGCCAGCCGCATCTTTCGATTCGCGGCATTGTTCAAGGCGATTACGGACAGCCGCGAAAGACTTAGCCATTCCGACACGGAGCACACCCCTTGCCTTCAGCGTCTTCAAACCGCCCCAAGCATCCCACATCCCGCATCCCAGATCACGCATCACGCACGATCCCACACCCTGCATCCCGCGAAAGGAAACTTCAAATCCACTCGCGCACACCCCGGCCGGGGTCGCGGGGACTCATGATACCGGTCATCCGTTCCCAAACCGAACTTACGGCAGGACGAACCGTGTCCCATGGCAGGGCCGAACCTGGCTTCGCCTTCTCGTACTCCAGCGCAAGTGCATCCTCGACGTCGACCAACTTCTTCCCGGGATATTTGAGAAACGAATTATAGCCGGTGCGATAAGCGTGCTCGAATTGTTCGTAAGAGGAGTTGGCCGCGTACGGCTGTTTCGCGTGTTGTTCGCGCCAATAAGCCGCCTCCTTTTTTGGATCCACTCCGCCGCCCTGATCGCTCTTGCCGCCTGCTGTTTCCGAATCCGTTTGCATAATCCTCCCGTGAACTACCGGCGCCTATAAGTTCCGTGAACCCACAGGCGCTGGTGATGATGCCTGCGCCAATGGCCGCCGACCCACACGTGGCGATAGCCATTCACCGTGTACCAGGGTCCGTGAACGTAATAGGGCTGATCCTCGACCGCGACCACCACGTCCGGTGGCGGTGGGGGCAAAGGCGGTCCCGTTACGTCCACTGCGCAGGCACTCATGGAAAGCGCCGCCCCCAGCGAGGCGGCCCTTAGATATTGCTTCAAGATAGTCATGATGTAATTGGTTCGCTCCTGCCATGACGGCTTAGTGCGTAACTAAAGTTCCCTTTTTCGTGGTCTGGCATGGGTACGTCGATTCGATAACGAGGGAAACCTGTAGCGGCGGCCGTGTCGGCCGCAAGATCTGCATCCAGCAACCCGCATCCCACATCACGAATCCCGCATCCCGCTTACGCTCGCATGATGCAAGGCAAAGCCCGGTTCCGCATGGTGCTGGTGGCGAAGGACGGGGTCACTAACGGTGCGCCGATCAACTGAGGCAAAGAAGAATCCCTGGCCAGACGCGGGTCAATCCATCTGACCGCGTTTGTGGCATTACGACGCCGATTCCTAAACTACCGCATTAGGGATTCGCATATTTGCCGGGTGCAGGTTAAAGAATGAAGGCTAAATTGTTCAATCCTTCCCCTTATGCACATTTCTCGTCTTGTTGTCCGAAATTTCAGGAACTTTTTGCTGTTTGATGCCGCGATTTCACCAGGTGTCACCTGCATTCTCGGTGAGAATAATACCGGGAAAACGAATCTCCTCTACGCGTTGCGGCTCGCCCTCGATATCAACTTGCCTTCCGGACTTCGACAACTCACAGAGAATGACGTGCATTGCTGTTCAACACTCGCGAATGCGCAACAGGTTTTAATTTCGATAGAGCTCGCGAATTATCGCGACAAACCTGAAGAGTGCGCCTTTTGCGGCTTGTGGGAAATTGACGAAAATAAGGCGCGGATCACTTATCGTTTTCGTCCTCGTCAGTCGATCCGGGAAGCTATCGAGCGCGGCGAAAAAGAGGCGAATGCGCTCGTAATTGACGATTATCGCTGGGAACTCACGGGCGGTAAGAGTGCGGAAGATAATGATCCTGCGACAGTGGAGTGGCATCAGCCGTGCGGTCAAGCCGTCAGATTTCAAGAACTGCAAGCCTTCAAGATCGATTTCTTGCAGGCCCTTCGAGATGTTGAATATGACTTGCGATACACACGTAATTCGCCGCTGACTCGGCTATTATCGGTTCTCGATATCCCGGAAGATGAGAAGCAGGCCCTTGTAGCAATCATACAGGGAGCTAATGACGACGTTGAAGCGAGCCCAACTATTCACGGTGCCGGAGCTGCCGTCGCAACTTCCTTCAGGGCCTCCGCGGGCGACGCGTTTGCATTGCCGCTAAGACTGGGAATGGTCGCACCAACGTTTGTTTCACTCATTCGAAATCTGTCCGTGCTACTTACCGATGGTCCTGTCGTGGACTTTGAGCCTTCTCGGAATGGGCTTGGATTAAATAACGTGCTGTACGTTAGCATGCTTCTCGAATACTTCAGGCGACGGGTTACCCGTCCCGAGACTGCCGGTCAACTACTTCTGATAGAAGAGCCCGAAGCACATCTTCACCCGCAACTGCAACGAGTCCTTTATTCGACACTAAGGCAAAGTCCGTTCCAAGCTATTGTGACCACTCACAGCACGCACGTAAGTTCCGCCTCACCTCTAGCGTCGTTCATCGTGCTGACTGATACGGGCGGTATGGCAACCGAATCGAGTGTCCCCTCGAAAATTGGCATCCTCACGACATCTGAGAAAGCAGATCTCGATCGATACCTTGACGCGACCCGGTCGATACTTCTTTTTGCTAGAAGGGTGATGCTCGTCGAGGGACCCGCAGAGTTATTCTTGGTTCCGCCACTTGTGAAACAAGTTATGGGCATAGATTTTGAGCGTCACGGGATCTCTGTCATACCAATTCACGGCGTGCATTTCGCTGCATATGCCAAATTATTTCGCGAGGATGGGATGCGAAAGAAGTGCGCGATCGTAACAGACGGCGACATGGTTCCGAGTGACCGAAGCGATCAAGCCAATGATGACAATAATGATGATGTTCCACCAGTTGCTCGTGTCGATCAGCTAGCAGCCTTGCAAAACGCGTATGTGCGCGTCTTCGCATGCGACACTACCTTTGAACGCACACTGTGCAGTGCAGGATTGCTACATGTACTCGATCTGACTTCTCAAGAACTCAACGCGCCCAAACTGCGCGGTAAGATCCTAGCTGCCACTGCTGCTCTAGAGAACGCAGATACTCGTGCAAACGCCCTAAATGGTCTTGATGCTGCAGTGTTGAATACGGCAAAGCGTTTTGGGAAAGCTCGTTTTGCACAGGTGGCGTCGAAACATTCCGAACATGCGGTTGATTTGCCGGACTATATTCGACAGGCCGTGGAATGGCTTGTCGAATGATCCTGACGCCTGAGCAACGAGCCGCCGTCACTTGCGACACTAATATACTCGTAGAGGCGTGTCCCGGCAGTGGTAAAACGCGTTCAATAATCGCGAAGATCCTTCGTTGTCTTGACGATGTCCGAGAGACGCCGCGAAAGATTGCGGTTATAACTTATACGAATGCGGCCGTGTACGAGATCGAGTCGCGCCTTCGAATATACGGTACCACAGGTGATCTTGATTCCTGTGAGATTTCAACGATTCACTCTTTCTGCCTTAACAATATTCTCCACGGTTTTTATTGGCGCACTCGTGACTATCGAGAAGGATTCAAACTGCTGCCGCCTGAGAGCGAGGAATACCAAGCCATTACACGCCGCATCTGCGGAGAACACGGAATAGATGCCTGGGCCCGGGAAGAGTTTCCCCAACTAAATCGCAGCGCCGACGGGGAACCTATACTTCACCCTGCCTCGCCGATAACGAGAGAAGCTGCACACCAGTTTTGGCGGGAGCTAGTTGAGGCCAAAGCAATCGATTTTGCGACGGTAATTTATCTGACGAATCGCTTGCTTGAGCATTTCCCCAGTCTCGCTCACGCGCTTTCTTGCCGTTTTCGTTGGATTCTGGTGGATGAATTTCAAGATACAACGGAGCTCCAAATCGAGATACTGAAAAAAATTCATGACGCTACCCACAGCAACTTTTTTCTAGTTGGTGATCCTCACCAGTCAATATTTGGGTTTGCGGGTGCGCGGCCCAGGTTGGTTCATGAATTTTCCAATTACGCCAATGCGCGCAGGGACTTTCACCTTTCGGAAAACTGGCGCTCAAATCCGCAGATAGTCGCGCATGCAGAATTACTTAGGCCCCGGGCAGTTCCAATGAGATCAGCTGGAGCAATTGCCGCGGATCAGCGTGAACCTCAATACGAGCATCGTGCTAGAGTATTCGAAGCACTGGAGGATATTTTCCTTCCTGCGCTGCAAGAGCTCGGTATTGCTTACGGCGATGCCGCGATTTTAGCTCCGAGTTGGTTCGCTCTTTTACCTATCGGACGTCGTCTCCGTAACTATGGTGTTCCGATTATCGGACCCGGCGCGCGGCCTTATCGTGGGAAACAACTATTTGCCAGGCTCGCGGAATATATTTGCGCATACATCGAGAGGCGGGAACCAGCATTGATTCGCAATATCTCGCGAGAGCTGCATCGCATTGTCTTAGAAGTTTCTCGCGTTAACCGGCTGCAGCTTTTTGGATATTCGGGAAGAGTCACAATCTTTAGGCTTCTGGCGATTGGTGAAGCATTGCGGAATCAAAGTGATTCGGCTGAACAATGGCTTGTCAACGCCAGCAATGAATTCGGACAACTGCTCGTCGCCGACCAAGTCCTTTCGAAAACGGCCGAGAATCTATTGAGCGAGTCTGCAGCAGCTATGTGCGCTCAAATGCGTTTAAACAGAGACGTGGATCTGTCAAACATGACGGTGTCGGACCTCGGATTGTTCGCTGCAACTGGGAAGAGCATGCATCTGCTTACGATGCATGCAGCAAAGGGTTTGGAGTTCGAAGCAGTCGCCCTAGTTAGTTTACATGACGGCCAAATTCCAAACTTTCGGGCGAAGACTGAAGAGGACATAGATGAAGCTCGGCGCCTGATGTATGTGGCGATTACACGTGCGAAACGGCTTCTCCTTTACGTCACGGACCAAGAGAGATCACGAAATGTCCCATCTCGTTTTCTGGGCCCTGACGGTCTTCGCTTAGTCCAATAGTCACTGCTGCAGTGTCGCGAGCGCGTCTAAGGAGCGCGAAAACTCGTTCGGCGTTGCCGGGCCTGGCGAAGGAGCGCGCGATAAGATCTGTGACGATGGAGGATTGAGGATGGCGGATAGCGGGAGAGGACAGAAGTTCGCCACGGCGAATCCGTCCGTTGGCGGATCGGAGGGCGGCAACAGCGGAGACGGAATCTCTGATTGCTCCCGACGATAGTGCCGCCTAAACTTTCCGTATGCTCGATTGGACAAAGTGCACCGCG
>Ga0209118_1001483_pt1 | contig 10863 bp, 8 predicted proteins | sample BlaSpr_A8_Ref_M1_FD_187988 | JGI IMG/M metagenome (GOLD analysis project Ga0209118, IMG submission 187988) | Forest soil microbial communities from Thunder Bay, Ontario, Canada - Black Spruce, Ontario site 2_A8_Ref_M1 (SPAdes) (version 2) | ecosystem: Environmental > Terrestrial > Soil > Boreal...
GGAAATGCGAAGGCGCCGCGCAGATTCGCCGCCGCCGCGGCGCCCGCGCGGGGGAAATTGCTGTCGTGGGTAACGTCGATGATCCACGCGGGTTTTTCCGAGGCCATCACCCTCCCAGGCAAGCCCTTGTTTTCGCTCAAAACAATTGTCTGGGTGACCTGGGCAAAACTTGCCAGCCCGGGCCGGTCCTGATGCCAGGTCGTTTTGCAATGCAACTGTTCGTCGTCTTTGTCCAGCAGCCAGATGGAACCGGAAACCCAATTGCCGATCGCGGCGATGGATTCAACGATGCGCGGCCCCGCTTCCGCCAGGGACCAGGAGCCGGCGAGCAAACTCGCTACTGCATATTGCGCGGTGCGCCGGCGTTCGCTCTGGATGCGATCGGTGATGTCGCGGGCAATTTTGGAGGCGCCAATGACCTGGCCGCTTTCGTCTTTGACGGGCGAAATGGTGACAGAGATGTCGAATAATGTTCCGTCTTTGCGGCGGCGAACCGTTTCGTAATGATCGAAGCGCTCGCCGCGGCGGATGCGCTCGAGAATGCGCGGCTCTTCGCCATGGCGCTCGGGCGGGATCAGAATCGTGACCGGTTTCCCGATGACCTCCTCGGGAGCGTAACCGAAGAGCCGTTGCGCCGCCTCGTTCCAGCTCGTGATTTTGCCGCTGAGGTCTTTGCTGATGATGGCGTCGCCTGAGGATTCGATGATGGCGGCGAGGGTTCGGCGGGCTTCTTCTCCTTCTTTGCGCGCGGTGATGTCGCGCAGATACGCGGCAAAGGCCGGTTCTTCCTGGATGCGAAAAGTCGTGATCGCCAGCTCGACTAAAATCTCCGAACCGTCGGCGCGAACACCGGTGATCTCGATCCGTCGTCCCAGCACCGGGCCTTCGCCTGTTTCCAAATAACGCTTCAGGCCCTGACGGTGGCGTTCGCGCAGCGGAGCCGGAATGATAAGCTCGGCCAGTTCCTTGCCCACGGCTTGTTCGCGGGTGTAACCAAAGACGCGCTCCGCGGCGGGATTGAATTCCAGGACGCGCCCGCGCGCGTTCATCACAATAATGCAATCGAGCGCGGAATCGAGGATGGCGCGATTGAGGCCTTCCATCCAGGCTGGCGGAGTCGGGACCGGAGTTTTTTTGTTTTCGTTCGGATCCATCTAGACGCAAGCCCTAGACTAACTTCGCAGCGTATCTCGCCTTTGACCGTCCGGCACTCCGATTTGGTTTCTGCCGGGTGCGGTCGACGGCGAGAGCGGGGACCAAAATCGAGTTAAGTGCTTTCAGTTCCATGACGGTCTAACGCTCACGCTTGGGCATCGTCGAGATCGATGACTTGCCCGCGTTCCCTGGCCAGCGCGAAAGCCAGCCGGAGTCTTCCAATTCCCCGCCGGAAGCGCCGGCGCCAGGGAACGTCACTATGTTCCAGCCGGAAGCGCGGATGGATGCGGACGCGATTTTCCCGGCAAAGCGAAAGGGCTTCCTGCGTCCATAGCCCCCTGGAGATGGCGGACATCAGATAGGGAATCGGCACGTTGTCCCTTCCCATATAAGAGAGGGAAAGCAGTTCGCGCGTTCGCTCGCTCGCTCGCGCCTCCATGTTCCAGGCCGATTCACCGGGGCGGAGCGCCGACGCGAGGACTTTCTTTTTCCACAAAGTGACCTGGAGACGTGTCCGGCCGTCGGAACCGGCCGGCACGACGCCGAACCGGTCGTTGAGCGGGAGAAAGTCAGCCTCCAACTGCGAGCGCCCGTAGAAACAAAACGACGCGGCGTCCCGGTCGAAGGCGTAAGCAAAATCCGCGGCCAATTGCCGCCGATCAACCGGCGCGTTCAGAAAATAATCTTCTTGGAAGTAGAGAACGTACGGCTGGGTGATGCGATCGAGAGCGACCTGCATGTTGCAAGCCCAATCCCGGTCGGGCCCGACCTTGATCGCTTCAACGAACCTCGAACGGACGCGCAGGCGGTTGACGATGAGGAAGATTGGGAACGGACAATCACCCCAGTGCTTTCGGAAAAAGAAGACGAACGGGCGCCACGCGTCGAAAAATGCATCGCAACTGGAGACAACAACCGCGACAGAGCCGGCGAAATCTTTCAGCTCTGGCATGATCAAGTCGTCCGCTAATGCGAACGCGCTCGCAACGTTTTTTCGCATTTGGGCGCGCGCCCCGAAGTCGGGACCGCCTTGCACCGTGCCGCGGACGGGATACTGTTTGGGTTACAAATGGGGGCGCACTGGCTTCGACTCGTAGTTTGAAGCGCAGGCGGCATGTCGAGGATGGTTCGTTGGCCTCGTTAAAATCCGAACCAAAAAAAATAAACGCAGATCACCAAGATCTCGCTCTCGCGGCTTAATTGACCGCGATGTTTCCGGTTGGACGCCTGCTACGGCCGGAAACATGGACAGCAGGCTAATCGTCCGGCGGAGCGACCGCGTCGGGCGGTGAAGGAATTTCGTGGATGCTCGGGGGCCGGCAGTGTGCCGGTGCAACGTTCGGCTCCTTAAAACTTACCACCGGATAAACATGTAGAAGCTTGCGTGGACAGCTTCGAGGACAGGGGTTCAACTCCCCTCGCCTCCACTCCCCGTCAAAACGACTGGGTATATTCAGGCCTCTCGGCCCTCCTTACCTCCTCCGTCCGAGCGAGCGCTCGCGCTCGGGGTAAACGATTCAACACTGCGGGCTTATCTCCCGTCGCCCAAACACTTCTCACCGATTGAGCGGAAGGCTTCGGTTCCCACGGCATTTCTCGCGGACGAGGGTGGCATAGCGGCTGCTATGGTAATTATAGTTAATATACTCAATAGAAACCCTAGCCATGAAAAAAACTCTCCTCTCCACCGCTCTCCTCGCCCTGTTTGCATCATCTTCCTTTGCTGATGCGCTCCTCTTTACCGTCGCCGCGACGCCTTACGACCATCAAATGGATCGCATTCGCCCGGTGTTAACGGCCTCAAACCGCGGCGCCTCGAACCGCGTCTCGTTGGGCGTCGTGAACCAGTGGATGGGCGAACTTCGCTCGATCCCCTACGGTTTCACCACCTTCTGGAAGACCCCGGCGGAAGCGCAGTCGGGCGCGCCCGCCGATTGCAAAGCCAAGGCCGTGGCTCTTTACGAAAAAATGCAGGCTAACGGCGCCACGAATGTGCGCCTCGTGATCGGCAAACGCACGGCGAGCAGCCGTCAAACGCATGCCTGGCTTGCCTGGGACACCGACGGCGGCAGTTTCGTTCTAGATCCCACCTTCAATTATACGGCCTGCACGCCGGCCCAAGCAGGGAAAAAGAACTACCAAACACTTTACGCTTACGCCGGCAGCAAGAAATTCCGCGCTGTTTCGACACTGATCGCTCAAAACTAATTTTCAAATTCGAGCCTACGATCGGGAGCGGCACTCGCAAGGGGCCGCTCCTGTTCATTTCTGCGGCCGCTGCCAGCGGATCGAACCGCGAGGCGATCGGCCGAGGCCATTCCCTCACAACTTCCAACACCTGGGAGCAATCCCTTCGATTGCGCTTGCCAGATCGGCGGTTGATCGTGTTTTGCTTCGCTTGGGGAATGAAAGGTCTCATCTCACTCGCTTTTCTCTTGCTCGTTTCGTGCGTTTCGATTGAACGCGCCACCGCAAACAGGCTGGCGGGCGAATGGCTCTACGCTGACAAAACCCAGAGTTGCCGCTACATCTTCAACAGAGACGGCACCTTTAACGGCGAAGTTTTGGTCCGGGCCAAACTCATCTCGAAGTTCACGGGCCGGTGGGCAGTGGAGGGCCATACCCTCTCGTACCGATATGAAAGTGATTTGCTGGGCAAGATTCCTCCGGGGGCTCTCGATCGGGACAATCTTTTGGCGGTGCGCAAAGACTCTTTTACCATCGAAGCTGCGAACGGCAGCCGGCGAGAGTATCGCCGGATCCAGTAACAGCAAGACGCTGTCGCCGTCGTTTCTTCAAGCTTGTTTCCCGTCGCGGGAGTCGATAGAAATCAGGCCATCCGGGGCATTTCCGCAGATAAAGCTTCCCTAAAAAGCAGGTTTGATGCTATAAAAACAGAAATGGCCATAATATTCATAATAGACTTCTCCGCTGGATGCCTTGTTTTGCCATGAAAATACCGTTCTCTCAAAGAATCTCTTCGATTGCTTGCTCTGCCTTGCTAATCTTCGCGGTGACCGGGTGCCAGCGCACCGTGGTCCTCAGCCCCGGCGAAAACGATCTGGTGGTCCTAAACGGCTGTGTCGTTTCGGCGTGCAATTACCTGGCCGTGGTCAAGACGCAGCACACCCTCGACCAGAATTTCTGGGCGAAGATTTTGCTGGTTCGTTTCGAGAACCATCCGGCTGGCCACGCTTACTGCGTTTGGGAAACCGAAGGGAATATCTACGGCTACGATCGCAACTCCGGCGCATTTCCGATTCCCGTGTATACGCGCGATCCGCGGGCGATAGCGATCGTGCTGGCCCAGGAGCTTTCGAGAATCATGAAAGAACCGATGGCCGTGAGTACTGCCGAATTCATCAACTCGAACGAAGCCGAGCTTCATACATTCGGCTCCCTCGAGCGGGTGGGGCCGCCATCGCCAATGGCGGTTTTCGCGCAGGTCGCACCCCTCGCGAAACCTTAGCGCCTGTTTCGCGACAAAAAAAGCGCGATCATTTCGGATCGCGCTGCGAAAGCCAAAGGAACGTAACGTAACTTTTGGATTTTGTAAGTGACTTCCTGGCTCGCGGTTTCTTCTTTAAGCAACGCTTGTGCCACCATCGTTGCAGCTCACACGCGCGTTCGCAAATCCGCGGAAATTTTGTCTGTTCTTTTCCGGCGTCGATCTATTTCCAAACCTTTGCCAGAAAGCTAACGCGGCCGGAGCCCACGTGATACGCCTCAAAATCCGCCGGATTCTTTAGGTAATATTTCTGGTGATATTCTTCTGCCGGATAAAATTTCATCGCCGGTAGAATTTCCGTCACGATCGGTTTTTGAAACCTGCCGGACTTGCCCAGTTTCTCTTTCGATACTTCCGCCGCCTTTTTTTCGTCGTCGTCTCCGTAGAAGATCGCTGCCTGATAACTCAGGCCGATGTCGTGAAATTGCCCGTCCGCCTGGGTGGGATTGATTTGGCGCCAAAAGATATCGAGCAACTGATCGTAGGAAATCTGCGCCGGATCGTAGGTCACTTCGATTGACTCGCGATGTTTTGTTTGATGGGCCGAGACCTTCTCGTAATTTGCGTCCGCTTCGCTCCCGCCAGTATAACCGACAACCGTTTTGACCACACCTTTGGCCTGATCGAACGGCGGCTGCATGCACCAGAAACATCCGCCCGCAAAAACCGCGGTCTTGGTCGCGGCGGGCGCCGGTTCGGCTGCGTCGCCGGAATAACCGCCGGAAAGCGTCGCGACTGCGACAATCGATGCTAATAAGAATCTTCTCATCGCTGGTGAATCCTTCTGGTGAGATCAATTAAGCATGGCAACAGTGTTTCCTCTTCTTCTTAATCATCAGGCAGCAAACGCGGAAGTTTTCCCGGCAAATTATTTTGCGCCGCTGGATGTCGAGGCGATTTTTCCTAGAAATGCGCCGCTCGAAGTCGACCTTGGTTGCGGCGACGGAGCGTTCCTGATCGAGATCGCCGCGCTGCATCCGGAGCGCAATTTTCTCGGCATCGAGCGGCTTCCCGGAAGAGTGGGCACAGCGTGTCGACGAATCCCGCGGGCCCGGCTCGCTAACGCGCGCATTTTGCACCTGGAAAATTCTTATGCAGTGGGTCGATTGCTGCCGCCCGGTTCCGTGCGGGTCTTTCATCTCCTGTTTCCCGATCCTTGGCCCAAACGCCGGCATGCTCGCCGCCGCCTCGTGACGAAGAATTTTTTTGCGGACATTCATCAAGCGCTCGAGCCCGACGGAGAAATGCGCATCGCAACCGATCAGCGCGATTATTTTGTGGAGATCGAGCGACTCGCGGCGCAGACGGGACACTTTCAACTGGAGGCACCGCCCGGAGAACCGGCCGCTTCGAGCACATTCGAAAAGCGCTTCATCCGAGCCGGCGAGAAAATTTACCGGCTCGGGCTGCGGAAGGTTTCACCGGTGACATAGCATTGCGCTTCCCAGCGCTCCCGGAAAAATTTCAACTGGACCGCGCCAGTTTCGTCCTGGCGAAACAACTTGATCCCGCGCGCTCGAACCGCGTCCGTCCAATCGCTTTTGATTCGCTCGTTTTCAGGAAAATCGCGTGAGGTTGCGATGATCGCCTGGGGCCGCACCGCGTCGAGAAATGCGGGAGAGCCAGAAATTCCTGAGCGATGTTGGCCCTTGATGAACACGTCGGCGCGCAAATCGGGATAATTCTTTAAGAGAAAGTCCTCGGTCACAATGCCGCTGTCAGAGGTCAACAGCGCCCGTGGTCTTCCCGCGACAAGCAACTGAATAACGAGCGCTTTGTCGTCCGCCGTTTTCGCTTCAAAGCCGCGGGGCGGGAAAAGAACCCGTGCTCGAACATCGCGCGAGAGCTGGAACTCATCCCCCGCCGCCAAAAGTTTTCGCGCGCTTCCGAACAGCCCAGCTAATTTGCGATGAATCGGTGACCGATCCTGTGCGGCCGTGTCGATCAACTCGCGTGGGCGAAAATTGAGCAGGACGCCTTCCGCGCCGCCGATATGACTGGCGTCTCCGTGGGTGAGGGCGATTCCGTCGAGCCGGTTGACCCCGCGTGCGCGAAGATATTGCCTGACCACACGCTCAAAATCACGGGCCGGGCCGGCATCCACCAGCCAGTCCCGCCGCGCGGCGCGAACATGCGCGGCCGCGCCTGATCTGAGATCGAGCACATTGATTTCCAACGCCGCGCCGGTCGGCCAGTGTGGATGCTCCACATACAGATGGCCTCCCGGAATCTGCGCGAAAAGATGGACGGCCCCGAGAATGATTTTCGTCAAAAACCAATTCGCGTTGTTGAAGACAATGGAAAGCCAGGACGAGAACGGCGCCGCGAGGAGCGAGAGCAGACCGCCGGCCAGAACGAAAAACGCGATGGGAACGACGACCAGGTTCGCCAGGAGAGAAATCGGCGTGACCAGGTGATAATACCAAAGCATGAGCGGCAACGAACCAATCCAGGCCGCGAACGAAACGGAGCTGGCTCGCGCCACCCACAAGAGCGCGCGATGAAAAAAACGGCGGCGGGCATCAAACAAACTGCGCGGCAGAAACGGATCGGCTGCGAAAAGGCCGCGGAGAAATCGGAAAGTGGGATCGGCCAGAAGCACGATGGCCGCCACGACCGAGAACGAAAGTTGGAATCCGACAGAGAAAAGCTCGTTCGTTTCCCAGCAAAGGATCAGGGTCGCCGCGGCGGCGAGGCTGTTGAGCGCGAAAACTTTTCGTTCCACCAAAAATCCGGCGAGCAGCACGCCGCTCATGACGGCCGCACGCAGGCTTGAGATGTGGAGTCCCGTGATGGCGGCGTAGAAGAACAGCGCGGCGATGATGAAACCGATGGCCCATTTCCTCGGCAGGCGCGCCACCGAAGCCAGAATCCAGAGGAGCCGGGCGACGATCCCGACATGCAATCCGGCGACGGCAAACAAATGCAGCGTGCCGGTTTGCTGAAACGGTTCCTCGATGTCTTCCGGGGTTTGATGGCGCAAACCGAGCACCATCCCGTTGATCGATCCCGTCACGTCGGGAGAATTTTCCAGATCGCGCGACAAGACGCGTTGCATCCATCCGCGTGATTTTTGCGCGGCGCGAAGAACGGGATTGCCGCCCGCGTGATTCAGGACGGATCCATTTTCGGGATAACGCACAATCAATTCACGGTGCACATCAAGCCGCGCGAGGTACGAGCGCATATCGAATTCGCCTGGGTTGCGCGGCGCTCCGACGCGCTCGGCCGTGCCGAAAAGCTTGAGCTGATCGCCAAACTCCACCGCGTGACGCCAGCGGCCGAGAAATTTTGCCCGACACGGCCTCGCTTCGCCGTCCATTTCGATTGATTCCGCCTGGAACAAGAATGATGCAGAACCGCTCGGCGAAAATTTCGGCTCACTTACGACCGAGCCAATCACGGTCACCGGGCGCGGTTCCTCTCCGAGTTCGTGCGCGAGGCGTAAACCTGCCGAGTCGCTTGTGCGCACGCTGTGCACAAAAAAGAATGCGGTCGCGAGGAATGCATAAACCACCAGCGAGTTTCGCGATAGCAGGGCGGCCACGGCGAAAATGGCCAGCGCGCTAAGAACTGCGGACGACGCGCTGGGCGCGAAGTCTGCCGCGAGAATGCCAGCGCCCGTCGCGATCGAAAGACCCAGGAAAGGTTGACGCGGCCCGGTGCTCCGCAGTTTCATGTTCAGGGGGATTGAATGAGATTAACCGCTGGGCGCCGCCATTCGCCGCGAAAGGCTTTGATTCACCGATCCAAGGTAATATGCTTGGGCCAGAGTGCCGATTCCTTTTTCGAAAAAAAGCCGGAGGAACATCGTTCGCCAGGCGTCAGAGAACGGCGCGAAAAACAAACGCTCAACCCGCATTCGGCTCCGGCCGCGCGCCGACTGGCATAAGCGCAATTTTCTCACCACCGTTCTCATTCCCTCGCTTTTCATCAAGCGTTCCGGCGATCACATGCCGCCGCGTTTCCCGAAAGTTCGCAAGGGCGAAATCTGCATCACCTGGATCGGGCACGCCTCGTTCCTGATTCAAACGCACGACATCAATATCCTGATCGATCCGATCTGGTCGAAATGGTTGAAAGTGATCAAGCGGCTCAAGCAGCCTGGATTCGAAATCCACCATTTGCCCGCGATCGATCTGGTCCTCGTCACACACGCGCACTTCGATCATCTCGACCGGCGCACCCTGCTGAAGGTCGCCTCCGATCAACCGATCGTGGTCCCGATCGGCGTCGGCAATCTCGTGCACAATCTCGGTTTCAACATCGTGCACGAGCTCGATTACTGGCAGACGGTCAAGCTCGGTCCGCTCGAGGTTTCGCTCACGCCTTGCGCACATTGGGGCGCCCGGTTCCTCGCCGATCTGCACCGCGGCTTTGGTGGATTCGTGATCAAGATGGATGGCCGGACGATTTTTCACTGCGGCGACAGCGCGTATTTCCCCGGCTTCAAGGAGATCGGCGAGCGCTATCGGATCGAGGTTGCGCTGCTTCCCATCGGCGGCTATGACGCGCCGACCGGGCGCGAAGTCCATATGAATCCGGAACAGGCGGTCGACGCGTTTCTTGAATTGGGCGCGCAGAAATTGGTGCCGATGCATTACGGAAGTTTCCGCCTCGGTTACGAACCGCTCGACGAGCCGCCCGCGCGCCTGCTCGCCTCGGCCCGGGTGCAGGGCATCGAAGATAAAGTCCTCTTCATGACCGAAGGCACGCCGGTGGTGCTGTAGTGAATGGTGAATCGTGAATAGGAAAACCAATCACTGATCACTATTCACCGATCACCAGTCGCAAAAAGTAATATCATTGGTGCGGTCGGCGCCGGACTCATCGTCGCCGCCTTCTGTCTCCTCCTTCTCTGGCACGATCCGCTTCTGTTTTGGAACGACGATTACGAGCTCTCGATCCTGCCGGTCTTCGCCGATGTGGCGCGGAGTTGGGCCGAGGGACACTGGCCGCTGCTCAGTCCGTACTCCTGGGTCTGCGGAAATCTCGCGGGTGAGTTCCAGTACGGAACGTTTTCGGTTTTCGTGAATGCCGCGGTCATTCTGATCTGGAAATTTCCGCTTTCGTTTCCGCAACAAGCCGCGGCGCTTTCGATCACGCATCTCTCCGTTCTCGGCATGGGCGGGTATTTGCTCGCGCGCGGGCGCAACCTCTCGTCGCCGCTTTCGATGATGGTCGCGCTCGTCGGGGCGCTGAATGGATGGATCATTTGTTGGGGCGCGACGGATTGGTTCGGCGCGCTCGGCGCATTCACCTGGTTTCCCTGGGCGTGGTGGGCGATGGAGCGGGCGCTCGATCCGCGCCGCGGTCGCTGGCGTTTTCTCTGGCCGGCGCCGTTTGTCTACCTGCTCGTCACCGGCGGCTTTCCCTACACGGTGCTGATGCTGGGGTTGCTCGCCGCCTGGCTTGCCATCAAAACGTTAGCCGAAACGCGAACGCTTGCGTCCCTTTGGCCGCTCGCGGTCGGATTGTTCCTCGGCTTCGGTCTCTCCGCTCCGGCGTGGCTCGCGCTCCTCGATTACGTCCATGGCTCTGCGCGCCAGGCGCAGGAAAGTGCGGCGCATTTCCAATGGCTGGTGCCGCCCGCGGCCCTGCCGGCTTTTATTCTTCCGAGCTGGACGGTGAACTGGGCGGATTTTTCCACGCGCTCATTGCCTCACACGGCCACGGAGATGGCGTGCGGTCTGGCCGCACCGGTTGCCCTGCTGGCGGGCCTGATCCGTTTCGGCCGAGCTCTCGTTAGGCCAATCAAATGGGAGCTCGCCTTGCTCGTTCTTGTCATGGTCATTTCGATGCTCCCAAGCGCAAACGTCTTTCGTTGGAGCTTTCGCTGGTTGCCTTTTCTCCATCTAATTCTGGCGCTCTGCGCGGCAGAGGCATTGCGGATGTGGAACGGCGTTCCAGGCAATCGCGCCCTGGTGGGAATCGGAGCGGTGACACTCGCCATCGTTGCGTCCGTGCTCCTTCGAACGCAAGGCATCTACGCTTTTCCTTTCGCCTGGATCACGCTCGCCCTCGTCGTGACATGGGCGGTCCTGGAAAATTTTCGCCTGCTGGAGTTGCGTGCTTGGATGCCGGCGATCGTCACTTTCGTGTCGTTCCTCGCAACCTACTGGTGTATTCCACCGAACTGCGGCGTGCCGAAATACAATCTCGATGAAGCGCTGACTTCGCCCGCGCCGCTCGATCCTCAA
>Ga0209118_1001484_pt1 | contig 10861 bp, 8 predicted proteins | sample BlaSpr_A8_Ref_M1_FD_187988 | JGI IMG/M metagenome (GOLD analysis project Ga0209118, IMG submission 187988) | Forest soil microbial communities from Thunder Bay, Ontario, Canada - Black Spruce, Ontario site 2_A8_Ref_M1 (SPAdes) (version 2) | ecosystem: Environmental > Terrestrial > Soil > Boreal...
AAGGGCTGTGGGCCGCGCGAATGGGCGCCGCGTTGCTCGGCCTGTTCGGCGCGCTCGCGCTCCTTCTCGCATCGATTGGAATCTATGGCGTGCTGGCGTATTCCGTGGCGCAGCGCACCAGCGAAATCGGTCTGCGCATGGCGCTTGGCGCGCAACCACGGCAGGTTCTGGGCCTCGTCCTAAAACAGGGCATGCTCCTGGCTCTAATCGGCGCCAGCCTTGGAATATTGGTGGCCTTGCCGGTCGCTCGCCTGGCGTCGGGCCTGCTGTACGGCGTGAGCGCTACGGATCCGCTCACCTATGCCGCCATCACGCTTCTGTTGATGAGCGTGGCCCTGCTGGCCTGCTACCTTCCGGCTCGCCGCGCAACTCGTATTGATCCTCTCGTCGCGCTGCGCGTGGACTAGCGGCCAACTCTTTCCACCTCTTCGGACTCGTGCATCTTCATTCCGCAGGGGGATACGATGTGAGCAGGCTCTTCCACTCGCATCCTCTCCATTGACAGGCGTCCTCAACCAGCATACCTTTCGGCACCGATGAAATTCTTCACTCTGGGCCGATGAAAAACAGACTTCTGCTCGCGGCAATCCTCGTCGCAACCGTTGCCATCGTGACATCGCCCCTCGCCGTCGCTCAACTAACGCCGTTACCCGTGCTTGTCCCAACCCTCTTGCGCTGGCTCGCGATCCTTCTGATCGCCGCCTATGCCACGTCCCGCCGCTCGCTGACGACTTGGATCTTCGTCGCCCTGCTCGCCGGCGCGGAGCTTGGCCATGACTGGCCCTCGGTCGCAGTCAACTTGCAGCTCCTCGGAACCATTTTTCTCCGCCTCATCAAGGTGATCATCGCGCCGCTGCTTTTCGGCGTTCTCGTCGTCGGCATCGCCGGCCACGCCGACCTAAAGAAAGTCGGCCGCCTGGGCCTCAAGTCACTCATCTACTTCGAAATCGTATCCACGATCGCCATGCTCATCGGCTATGCGGCCATCCATCTGAGCCGCGCAGGAGAAGGCGTCCATCTCCCCCCGTCCTCAGCAGCCCAATCCCTCAATGTTTCGCCTCATACCGCAAGTCAGCTCATCACCGATATTTTCCCGGAGAACATTGCCAAATCCGTCGCCGAAGGCCAGGTTCTGCAAATCGTCGTCTTCAGCGTCCTCTTCGCCATGGCGCTCGCTCTGGTGCCTGAACCAAAGCGCCGCCCGATGCTCACCTTCGCCGAAAGCCTCTCGGAAACCATGTTCAAGTTCACCAACCTGGTTATGTACGCCGCTCCGCTCGGCGTCTTTGGCGCCGTTGCTTACACCGTCGGCCACCTTGGGGTGGGAGTCCTCCTTCCACTCCTTAAACTTCTGGCCACCATGTACGTCGCTCTCGCCTTTTTCATCGTCTGCGTTCTGCTGCCCATCGCGCTGTGGGCGTGCATCCCCATCAAGCGCTTCATCAGCGCCGTCGCCGAGCCCGTCACCATCGGCTTTGCCACCGCAAGCTCAGAGGCCACTCTGCCTCGCGCCATCGAGCAATTGGAGTCCTTCGGCGTCCCTCGCGAAATCGTCGCCTTCGTCCTCCCCACCGGCTACAGCTTCAATATGGACGGCGCAAGTCTCTATCAATCATTGGCATTGTTTTTTGTCGTCCAGGCCGCGGGACTGCACCTCAGCATCGGTCAGCAAGTCTTGATGATTCTGACGCTACTGATCAGCAGCAAAGGAACTGCCGGCGTGGCGCGCGCCTCGCTGCTCATCGTTTTCGGCGCGGCAACTTCATTTCACCTGCCCATGGAGCCGCTGTTCCTTCTCTTCGCCATCGATCAGCTCATGGATATGGGCCGCACCGCCGTCACTGTTCTCGGGAATTGCGTCGCGTGCGTCGTGATTGCCCGCTGGGAAGGCGAATTCCCCGCAAAGCCCGCCACATCCAGCTAGGACAGTTGCTCGGCGCTGAAATCCCTCCCGCCCACACTACCCCACCGTACAGGCACCCTCTACCGCCGCGCCATCTGCCCTCTTTCTCGTCTTCTGTCCTGTTGCGGGCCGCTGTTGCCGGTCATAGACTGCCCGCACAATCGATACCAGGTGGCCATGACTATGTCAGGCGTAAGGGCCGCTAGGTCACAGAAGTCCTGAGCAGCAAGGAGTGTGTCCTCATGAAAATCTTCACGCGAGTATTTGCGGCCGCCACCCTCTTGGTTTTTTTCGGCGCAATAACGACCCGGGCTAACGACAAGCACGCCTCGCTTCCCGCGAGCGTACTCTCCGCCAAAACGATCTACGTCGACAATCAGACCAATTCTGCCGAACTCCAAAACACCGCCTACACCGAACTCGCAAAATGGGGCCGCTTCCAAATTGTCGACACACCGCAGAAAGCGGATATCGTGCTTCGCCTTTCGAACGGCAATTACGTAAAGTTCGTACCTGGAGACGGCAACCCTACTGTTTACGACCCCAAACCCGGCAAACAAAACTGGACGGGCGCGGATGAAGCAGTGCCCCCGGGCTCCACGCGAGTCTCCCTGATAAATCCCAAAACCGCCAACCAACTTTGGTTCGACATCCGCAAGACGAGCGACCCCAAGGCCGCATCCCACCTGCTCGACGGCCTACGCGAGGCTTTCGAGCGAAACCAAAAATAACGGCGGATCGGTCCGCAGGTGGCACCCGCGAACGGCCATTTATAGGGATATTGATAGGTAGGATGGAAGAGAGAGAAGAGGCGCCCTGCGCTCAGTGCATGGGCTGGCCCGGAGCCAGAACGCCCTTGCCCGTGATCCAGGGATGCATCTCCGGTTTGGCGTAACCGGCCTTCACCAGGGGATCATCTTGCGCCAGCTTGGCGGCTTGCTCGGCGCCCACGCAGAAAATGGTGACGCCCCTTAACTCGCCGTTGTCGCCGAAGGGGCCTGCCACTGCCAGGGTTCCCTCCTCGGCCATCTTCCCCATGCGCGCGAGATGCGGTTTGAGCACTTCCTGAAAAGCGGGCGAGGTCGGGTCCCATTTATCGGTGCGAATCATAAGCGCCATGTTGTACTGCTCCATGGCTTCGGGGGAGCTGGGCGCGTGGATAGCATCCGGCTTCACGAGCCAAGGGCCGTGAACTTCCACGGCCAAGCGGCCGGCCTTGACTGCGGGATCAGAGTCGGCCCATTCCTGCGCCTGTTGCTTCGAAGCAGCTTTCAGCACGAAAATGCCGCGTAGTCCTTTGTCGTCCGTGAACGGGCCGGCGATGACCAATTTGTTCTCCGCATAGAGCTTGCGAATATTGGCCATGTGCTCTGCCTGCAGCTTCTCCCCGGCCTCCGGACTCAGTTGCGGCGGGCTTGCGGGACGCTTCAGCAGCACGAAAAAATATTGCCTTGGAGGAGCGGGCGGATCCTGCGCGGGAGTAATCGTGGGCGAGAGCGCGGTGAGCAGCGCCAAAAACAACACGAAACGGGAAGCAAGAGTCTTCATTCGGAATTTCCTTTTTGATTTCTTAAACTTTGCACAGTTTATCCCAATTTGCTTTCCGAGCCATCGTTGAAAAAAGTTTCCAGGAGCAATGTCTTCAAGTGCGGTTTGCAGCCCGACTTCGTTTTCTTCGGTGCGCCATCTGCCTAATCCCCGCAATGGCGAGAATCGCGAGGAGCACGCTGAGAATACGGTGCGTGCCAACCCATGTTTCGTACGCTTGCCATGCTCCCGCCGCAACATCCTTTGGGCTTCGCGATGGCATCCGCGGTTCCTGGTCGAAGAGAATCGCCTGGAGATTTCCTTCCAGGCGCTCTGTCGACCCATAGACGTTTCGCAGCACAACGATGACGTCGCCATATTCCGGATACCGCAGGACCCACGAAAAGTAATTTCCCGGGAGGTCGCCGCGCATCTCCGCCATCGTGCTGCCCGCACCGGGCTCGTCCGGCGGTATCTTGGTCACGAACCATCCGTAGGCCCAGTTGTTCATTCCGGGCTTGAAAACCTGATCGCGAATATCCTTCGGCAATACACCATCTTCAGAAAGCGCCTGGTTCCAGCGAAACAAATCTTCGACCGTGGAATACATGGCTCCGGCCACAAAAATGTGGCCGCGGTCCTCGTACGGACCTGGCGTGTACCTCGGCCCCGCGTGGCGCAGGTATCCCAATGCGCCTCCCAATTGCGCCAGGTCGTTGCGGTCCATCCCGGAGTCTTTCATTCCCAGAGGATCGAGCAGCCGCTCGCGCAGCAGCTCGCCGAAGGACTTTCCCGTCACGCGTTCCAGAATCAGCCCCAGCAGGTCATAGCCGCAGTTGCTGTAGTCCCATTTCGTCCCAGGTTCGGACGCGAGCTCTTGCTGGCAGTACTTCTCTGCAAAGGCTTGCGGTTCGTAGTGCCGGCTCGCGGCTTCCGATTGCGAAAATTCCGGGCTGTCGAAATCCGGCGGTAGGCCCGACGTGTGGTGGAGCACCGGCTCGATGGTCATGCGTTCCCCGGTGTCCTTGCGATACCACGGCAGATAATCGGAAACCTTGGCGTCCAACCGGATTCGGCCTTCCGCGACCTGTTGCAACACGAGCACAGCGGTAAACTGTTTGGTGATAGAAGCGATGCCGAACTTCGTCTGCGGCGTGTTCGGCGTGTGCCGTTCCATAGCGGCATCGCCGATGCCTTTTTTGTAGATGACCTTGCCGTGCTCCGCGACCAGAATCGCACCGTTCATGTAACCGTACTTGGCGTAGCGCGCTACGAGTTCGTCAATCCGTTCCGCTTTGTTCCCCGGCGGAATCTCGGTTGCCGAGTAGAGTCTTGCACCCAGGAGAATCAAAACCGACATCCAACCAAGTCTTCTAGGCATGCTGGACACGATACGATTCGCGCCGGCGGAAAATCAATCTGAAACGATTCACGAGCGCGCCAGCAAGATATCTGTGGCACAGCCACTCTGGTTTGCCCCGAGCATCTCGGGGCCGTAATCCTGCACGGGCCAGGAGTCTCATTTCCCTTTGGACTTTCAACTGGCGGCTGTCAACGGTATATTGCCTCCCGCACTTCTGGGAGGCTCTCAACATGGGACTCTGGTCACGCCGTAAATTCTTTCTAACCTCGCTCGCTGGCAGCGCCCTCGCCGGCGCAGGCAAACTCTTTGCGAAAACAATTCCCGCGGGTGCTCCAGGCGCCGGTTTTGCGCTTGGGTTTCTGGGTCCAGCCGCTCAGGGCAAGCGTCCGCTTATCATTTCCAGTGCCAACGGACTCCACGCCCTCGATAAAGGCATGGACATCCTCAAGAAGGGCGGCGACACACTCGACGCCGTCGTCGCCGCCGTCACCGTTGTCGAAGATGATCCCAACGACGACTCGGTTGGGTACGGCGGACTGCCCAACGAAGAAGGTGAAGTAGAACTCGACGCCAGCGTCATGCACGGGCCAACGCACCGCGCCGGTTCCGTCGCGAGCGTGCGCCGCATCAAAAATGTTTCGCGTCTCGCGAAGACGGTCATGGAAAAAACCAATCACGTCATGATCGTCGGCGACGGTGCGCGGCGATTTGCCGTCGCCGAAGGTTTCGAGGAGATGAATCTCCTTACCGAACACTCGCGCAAGATCTGGCTCGCGTGGAAAGCCAAATCTTCCTTCAATTGGCGTCCGGGAATCGATTCTCCGGAGTGGAAGGAGCACGTCTTAGCCATTTTTGAGCACGATGAAAAACAGATCGCCTACGCCGAGCGCGTCATCGCGCATCCGCCCACCGGCACGATTCCGTGCATGGCCGTCGATGCTAACGGAGACATCTCCGCCACGACGACGACCTCTGGCCTTTCTTGGAAAATTCCCGGCCGCGTCGGGGATTCACCAATTATTGGCGCGGGCTGCTGCGTGGACAATGAAGTCGGGGCGGCGGGTTCGACCGGCAAGGGCGAGGAAAACATCAAGATTTCCGGCGGACACACCATCATCGAAATGATGCGTCAGGGCAAATCGCCGACGGACGCCTGCCTCGAAGCGCTGGGCCGCATCGCGCACAACTACAAGAACGAAAAGAAAAAACTCGGGACGTTTCATATTTATTTCTACGCGCTGAATAAGGACGGCGTGCACGGCGCCGCTTCCCTCTGGCGCAACGGCTATGAAGCAAACAAGCAGGCTTCCTATGCCGTGCACGACGGGAACGAGTCGCGTCTGGTTGCCTGCAAGTCGTACTTTGACGAAGTGGGCGGGGATCAATAGCCGGGGACGTTCCTGTAAGATAGAAACGAGGAAACTTCAGGAGCCCCATTTTCCGGGCAAGCAATTTTCTATTTTCCTCTTTCTATTTTCTATATTCTGTTTTCATGGATCAGGCGAACATTTTAATCATCGGCGGTGGCGTCGTCGGTTGCGCCATCGCCCGTGCCGTCTCCGAGTGCTGGCAGGACGTTTTTCTCGTCGAGAAGCTTCCCAAGATCGGCATGGCCACCAGTACGCGAAATAGCGGCGTAAACCACTCCGGCATCTACTATCCGAAGAGTTCGCTGAAGGCGCGCCTCTGCGTCGAAGGCAACCGGCTCACGTATGAATTTTGCAGGAAACACAACGTGCCATTCCGCCATACGGGGAAACTCGTGGTGGCCAGCGATGCGCACGAAGCAGAGGAACTGGCGGCGCTGAAGAAGCGCGGGGAAGACAACGGCGTCGAGGGCCTGCGCCTCATCGGTCCTGCGGACATTCGCGCCCGCGAGCCCCACATCAGAGGGGTCTCTGCTCTCGACGTGCCTTCCACCGGCATCGTGTCTGCCGAAGAACTTGTTCATGCGTACGCGCGCGTCGCAACAAGTCGGGGAGCAAATATTGTTACGCACGCGCAGGTAATTTCGCTGGAGCCGTCTCGCGAAACCATTCGGGTGGGCCTGCGTATCGGGGACGAAGAACATTCACAGGACGAAACCATCGAGGCGAAATGCGTGATCAACGCCGCGGGGCTTTATGCCGATGAAGTCGCCGCGCTGCTCGGGAATCATTCCTGGCGCATCTATCCCGTTCGCGGCGAATACTGCGAGGTTCGCGGGCCGCGCGCTTCGCTCATCAACAGCCTTGTCTATCCCCTGCCTCATGCTGACGGCCTCAGCCTCGGTGTGCACTTCACGAAAACTCTCTGGGGTACTTTTCTCCTGGGGCCGACCGCAAAATATGTCGAAGGAAAAGACAACTACGAGCGTGATCGTTTGCCGATCGCTGCTTTCGCGGAGAGCGCAAAAACTTTGTTGCCTGAAATCGATGAGAGCGACCTGCAGCTTGGCTATTCCGGTTTGCGTCCGAAGTTGGTGCCACCCGGTGGCAAGGGCATCGCGGATTTCGTGATTACGCGCGATCCCAACGTGCCGCAGGCGATTCACCTCGTCGGCATGGAGTCCCCCGGCCTCACCGCGGCCCCCTCGATCGCCGAGCATGTTTCAAAACTCGTCGCGGAAGTTCTTGGGTAGGTCTATTCAACTACAATGCGCAAAAACTTTTTCTTACCGACGCGCACTTCGTATGAATTAGGGCTGTCCAGGTCCAACTTGCGAGTCGGATCCTCCACTGTCTCTCCGTTTATCTCGAAACCTTTGTGTTTCATAATTCGCTCGGCTTCCGATGCTGACGCCACTTCTTTGAGGGATGCCAAGAGCTTTGACCATTTTTCAGAACCGCTTGATAGAGGGAAAGTCATCTGCTCATCGATGTCGCGAGCTCTTGGAAACGTAACAAATAAGCCGCCGGGAACACGTTTCAATCGGATTTCTTTCATTTCTTTGGGGGCTTGGCGGTCGCGGAAGACGCGTTGAAAATTGTCGGCGGCTTTGCGCGCGGCTTCTTCGCCATGAAACCCGCTAATGATTTCCTCGGCGAGCCTGATTTTCGCATCCATGGGATGCAGCGCGCCGCCCGAAACTTGTTTCTTCAATTCGGAAATCTCAGAGGGAGTACGGTCGGTCACAAGCTCGTAGTACGACCACATCAACTCGTCGGGAATCGACATCATTTTGCCGAACATTTCGCCGGGCGGTTCTGTGATACCGATGTAGTTGCCGAGACTCTTGGACATTTTGCGTTGGCCGTCGAGGCCAACTAGAATCGGCATCATCATGCAGACTTGGGCTTCCTGGCCGTACTCGCGTTGGATATCGCGGCCGGTCAGCAGGTTGAATTTTTGCTCGGTGGCGCCCAGTTCGACGTCGGCTTGGAGGGCGACGGAATCGTAGGCCATGAGCAACGGGTAGAGCAGTTCGTGCATGGAAATGGGCTGCTGTTCCGTCAGACGCTTGTGAACATCTTCGCGCTCGAGCATGCGCGCGACACGATATTTGCCGCAAAGACGCACGATATCGTAGCTGGTCAGTTTATCCAGCCATTCGCTGTTATAGCGGACTTCGGTCTTTTGGGGATCGAGAATTTTGAAAACCTGATCGAGATAGGTTTTCGAATTGGCATTGACCTGTTCGCGGGAAACCGGCGGGCGCGTTTCCGATTGTCCCGAGGGATCGCCGACCAGCGCGGTGAAATCGCCGATCAAGAAAACCGCCGTGTGGCCCATGTCCTGAAAGTGTTTCAGCTTTCGAATGACGACGGTATGACCGAGGTGAAGATCGGGGGCGGTGGGATCAAGGCCGAGTTTCACGCGAAGGGGCTTTCCGATGTTTCGCGATTTTTCGAGTTTTGCGGTTAACTCCGCTTCGGGGACGATTTCCACGACGCCTTTTTTCAAGTAGGCGAGCTGTTCTTCCACCGGTTTGAATTTGTTTTCGGTCATTTCGATTTTTCGTTGGGAGTCACGAATTGTTTTTGGCGCCTCATCTTACGCTGAGATCCTTCGGGCATCCTCGTCGGATGCCCGAAGGATGACAGATTTCACTTTGGCCTAGGGTGCCAAGAGGACACGACGGCCTTCGATTTTGTATTTTCCTTCAAGCACGATTCGAACGGCTTCCGAATAAATACGATGCTCTTCCTTCAGGATTTTTTCGGAGAGCGTCGCTTCCGTATCTTGATCCAGCACCGGCACGAGCGCCTGGAGCACGATTGGGCCGGCATCCATATTCTCATCCACGAAGTGCACGGTGCATCCGGCGAATTTCACGCCGTATTCGAGCGCCTGGCGCTGCGACTCCAGACCCGGAAACGATGGCAGGAGCGAAGGATGAATGTTCAGGATGCGGTTCGGAAATGTTGCAACAAAATACGGCGACAGCAAGCGCATATATCCCGCGAGGCAGATCAAATCCACTTTGTGTTCGTGCAAGACCGCGACGGCTTGGCGGTCATACGCTTCCCGTTCCAAACCCTTCGACGGAATCACACGCGTTTTGATTCCACGCGCTTCGGCGCGCTGGATTCCCGGCGCGCCTTCGCGATTGCTGACGACGATAGCCATTTCCGCGTTCGGAATGCGGCCTGCGACAACGCTTTCCGCCAGCGCCTCGAAGTTCGAACCGCGCCCGCTTAACAGCACGCCTATGCGCTTCTTCATAAACGCAAAACGTTAGCACAATTTGAGCGGGACTCGAAATGCGGGCTGCACGGGTAATGGCAATTCGGCGTAAACCTCACCCACTGCCTGGACGCGTGATGTGCCGAACAGCAGTGATGAGTGTGCACCTGCGAGGGGAATCCTTGATAGAATGCCGAATTTGCAGATGGCCAAATCAAATGAGGTATCACAAATCATGAATGAGAGGCAGGTCCGATATTGCTGGTGCTCGTTGAGTTCGATTCTCTTCGCTCTTGTCATTCTTTTGTTCGGCACAATGCTGGCTTCCGCGCAGCAGCCAGTGTCGCGCGACCCGGCGGAGCCGGCACAGGGAATGCCCCAGCCAAAGATTTTGCCGCGGTCGGCGGGAGCGATGGCGCGCCAGACCGTGGATGAAAAATCGATGCGGGCGCTGATCGGGCAGCTTGTGGCGTGCGGGACGAGGCTGACGCTTTCTTCGTGGACGGATTCGAAACGCGGGATTGGCTGCGGGCGCGATGTCATCGTGGGGCGATTCAATGAGATCGCGAAAGATTCCGTCGGCAAGTTGCAGGTGGTGGTGGACAAGTTCGAATCGACTTCGGAGCGAACTTCTGGAAAACCCATGCCACTTGAAAATGTCTACGCCATTCTTCCGGGTTCCGACCCCAAGCTGGCAAAAACTCTCTTCATTGTTTCCGGGCACTTTGACTCGCGGCCTTCTAACGTGATGGATCCGAATGCCGATGCTCCCGGGGCGGACGATGATGCTTCCGGCGTCGCAGTGAGCGTGGAATGCGCGCGGATGTTGAGCAAGGCAGGCGCAAACGGCCGCGGATCGTATCGCGCGACGATACTTTTTGCGACGGTTTCGGGCGAGGAGCAGGGGCTGCTGGGCAGCACGCACCTTCTGGAGTGGGCGAAGCAGCAGGGCTACGCGATCGGCGGAATGCTGGACGACGACATTGTAGGGGCCGATCCCGCTGCAGGCGCGCCGCATCGCGTCCGGCTCTTTTCCGGAAACGGCGAAATTGATGATGCGGATTCACCTTCGCGAGAACTGGCGCGCGCGGTCGAAGAGATTGATGGACGCGCGGCGATTCGAATGATTTTTCGCGTGGACCGCTACGGCCGCGGCGGGGATCACTATCCCTTTTACAAAGCGGGGCTTCCTGCGGTGCGTTTCACCGAACCGCTCGAGGACTACAATCACCAACATCAAACCCCGCGCACGGAAAACGGAATCGAGTACGGGGATTTCGAGAAGTATCTCAACTTTACGTTTATGGGTGATGTGGCGCGCGACAATGCGGAAGCTCTCCGGCAGTTGGCACTTGCTCCTGCTCCTCCCAAGGATGCGAAGCTCATGGGCGCAGTGACACCCGACGCCAAAGTGTCCTGGTCGGCCGAGGATGATGCCGAGCGCGCCGGTTTCGAAATCCTAT
>Ga0209118_1001485_pt1 | contig 10861 bp, 8 predicted proteins | sample BlaSpr_A8_Ref_M1_FD_187988 | JGI IMG/M metagenome (GOLD analysis project Ga0209118, IMG submission 187988) | Forest soil microbial communities from Thunder Bay, Ontario, Canada - Black Spruce, Ontario site 2_A8_Ref_M1 (SPAdes) (version 2) | ecosystem: Environmental > Terrestrial > Soil > Boreal...
CTTTGATTCGTGCCTGATCAGCAGCGTACATCGAAGTCGCAGTGAAGTAATCTGTGTAGCCATCGATGATCAATCGCAATGGTTTTTGCGCATCCCATTCACCGAGATCGAGCTCGATCCAGTGCAGCTTCGCGAATCCCGCGAACGGCAACTCCTCGAAACTCGTGACATACTTGCGGTCGCGATTGGAGATCAGCGCCAGCACATCATTTCCGCGGTCGTCCCACGCGCCGATGGGCGCATGGGCGTCGCGGCTCGCGATCACCCGGAACTCCGGAAAAGGCGGAGCGCTAACGAATCGCTCATTCGGAAAAACTTCGTACGCCGCTGGATGATCGATGGCCACAAGCCGCACCTGGTCGAGATACACCGTCTCCTCCATCGGCTCGATGAAACGAAAGCTGAGCAGGCCGTTCCGAGCCTTCACGCTGCGCGCAGGCACCTTCAAGTACTCGTCGGGATCGGGAACGTCCCTCTCCCCGGGCGCGACCCAGTGGCCGACCACCCCGGGCCCGATCATGTCGGCGATGAATTCATACTCCCGGCCATTCCATGCAAACAAAACGGGGCACGAGCTCCCGCGCCGATCGAGTTCCGTGATGCTTTGCACTTTCTTCGCGGCCAGGTTTATTTCGTCCTGTGGCACCCCTGTCGGCCACAGCAACCGAACGACTTCGGCGATGCGCTCCGAGCCGAGCCCGGCAAGAATCGGCGCGGCGCTCTGCCCCAGATAGCCCGACGCCCCGGCCACTTCCCACTTTTGATACAGCGTGCCTGCGTAGAGTTCGACCTTCGTTCCGATCCCGCTCTTATTATCATTGAGCGCCTTGAGGTCAATGCTCATCCAGTTGTGCTGATTGCCGCCCTCATTGCGCAGAACAACGGGCCCGCCGCCGAGTTGCGTCACGACCAAATCCGCGTCGCCATTTCCATCAATATCCGCAACCGCAATCGCGCGGGGTTGATTCAGCTTGACCGCATCGAGGTGCACATCCTTGGTGACGTCAGCCCAGCCCTTGCTTCCCAAATTTCTCAGCAGTCGCAATTCCCCGCCGCCGCTCGATTCTCCCGCCGCCACCAGATCCAGCCATCCATCATTGTCGTAGTCCAGCGCCGCGAGTCCCCATCCCTTCGTCCAGCCCAAGTCTGGGAGTGGGATGCGTACCAGCCGCTTCCCTTCGACGTTTCGCCACAGGCTGAGACCCGGCGCGCCCGCATGCGTGAACGCCAGATCCATCCATCCGTCCTTATCAAAATCAAACGCCACCACACCCACCGCCGGCGGCAACTTTTCTTTGTTGAAATCGATTCCGCCGATCGGCGCGAATTTTCCTTCGCGCGGATTGAGATAGATCGAAGCTTCCGACGGCCCGCCCGCGATGACAAAGTCAATCGCGCGGTCATTGTTAAAATCGGTGGTGACGACACCCGCCCCCGTCGCCGCGAAACCAAGCGCCGTTTCCGCGGACACATCCGTGAATGTGCTATTGCCATTGTTGCGCCAAAGAACATTGTGAGGCGGCGCACCCGGCGCAGCTGAATCGGGTGCCGTTGTGATGTACAGATCGAGGTCTCCGTCGTGGTCGTAATCCACGAACGTCAAGCCCACGCAGCCTTTTTCCCTGCGGATTCCCACCGCTTGGGTCACGTCCTCGAACTTGCCTTCACCTCTGTTATGGAAAAGCTTCACCCCATCGCTCAAGCAAACTGCCAGATCGGTCTTCCCGTCATTGTCGAAATCCCCCGCCGCACATCCGAAGCCGCTCCCGGTAAGATGGATGCCTGCTTCCTTCGTCACATCGTCGAATCGTCCATCGCCCATGCCGCGCAGCAACCGGCTCGTGCCGTCCGGCGCGCCGCTCACGAGGAAAAGATCGGGCTTGTCATCGCCATCATAGTCGAAGAAACACGCGCCGGTGCTCGGTCCAATCTCGAGGCGGCTTGCCCCCGTACTCTTCGGCACGAACGCATTTGCAACCGCAGTAAATCGCACCTGAATTGCAGGAGGCACATCGACAACCGCACTCAGCGGCAACTCCGCGAGTGAGTAACGCCCCTGATCGCCGTAGCCCGCGCCGAACGGCGCTCCGAGATGCTCCGCCGTGATTTTTTGGAAGCGCGCCAGGTGTTCGCGCGCCGCAGCAGCATCGCCCTTCCGCTGAAACGCGCGCGCCAGTCCGAATTCCGACGAAGCGTGAAACGGAGAAAGAGCCAGCCCCTTCTGAAACGCCGCGATGGCTTCGTCATATTTCTGCAGCTGGGCGTTTAGGTAGCCGATAAAGTAATAAGCGTCCGGTTCGTTGGGAGCGATCTGCGTGACGTGCTGAAAAGCGGCAACGCCTTTCTCCATATCACCGAGGTCCTTATAGACAAGCCCGAGGTTGTACCAGGCGTAAGCATCCTCAAGAAGCTGCCGCGTCGCCGCTTCGAGTGCCGCACGCGCGGGCTCCAGCTTCTGCTGGGCGAGCAGACAAACACCTAGGTTTAGCCGGGCCACCGCAAACTTGGGGTCGACCTCGAGGGCCTGCTCGAAATATTTTTGCGCGTCCGCGGGACGCTGCTGGTTCATGTAGGCAACTCCCAGCGTATTGAAACGATAGGCGTCCGCAATCCCGCCGCCCGATGACCCGGACTTCTTCGCAGCCGCAGCCTTCTCCTGTGCGAACGGCGCGCTGGAACGCACCAATATCGCGGCACCGCAAATCAAGATTGAACAAGCAAAAATCGCGCCCGCTGCACGCCGCTGAGTTGAGCACATGAAAATGTTTCTTCCTGTCCGCGCGGGATGCCCGAATTCCGTGTGTGACGCATCCGGGCGCAATTGGAATTCTCCCGGCTGCCCTGCGCATCGTCAACCGTTTTTATGCCCGCCGAGTTGCGTATTTCTCCGGGTGCTTGACGTGCACCGCAGCTACGCTTACTCTCGCGCATCAAGCCATGAGCTTCTTCCCTTACGGCACCTTCGCCAAAATCACGCAGGAAATTCGGTCCAAAAAAATCTCTCCCGTCGAAATCATCGAACTCCATCTTAAACGCATAGAGGCGCTGCAACCGAAACTAAATGCGTTTGTCCATCTGGACCCCGAGAGCGCCCGCGAGCAGGCCCGCGCGGCGGAAAGTCTTGTACTGCGCGGCGCGCAACTCGGGCCTCTCCACGGCGTGCCGCTCACCATCAAGAGCTGCATTGATGTCGCCGGTTGGCTTTGTCCCGCCGGTTCTCTGCTCCGCAAAACATATGTCGCCAATCTGGACGCTCCGCTTGTTTCGCGCTTGAAAGCCGCGGGCGCCATTCTTCTCGGAAACACCAACACTCCTGAATTCTTGATGGCCTACGAAACCAACAACCGACTCACCGGAAAAACGAGCAACCCTTGGGATTTGACGCACTCCGCGGGCGGCTCGAGCGGCGGTGAAGCGGCAGCGATTGCCGCAGGATGTTCGGCGGGCGGTGTTGGCAGCGATGGCGGTGGATCGATTCGCGTGCCCGCGCATTTTTGTGGAATCTGCGGATTGAAGCCCACGCCCGGCCGCATTCCTGCTACGGGACATTTTCCGCCTGGCGCCGGCGCTTTTTCCTGGATCGGCGTTGTCGGCCCCATGGCTCGAACCATCGCCGACGTGCGTTCCCTCTTCGAAGTGATGGCTGGACCGGACGCAGGCGATGCGCTCTCCGCGCCGGTTCCATTGCGCGCGTACCACGAGGGCGAGTTGCGCGGCATGCGCATCGGAATTCTGGAGAGTGACTCGCTTGGTGTGGCGACTGCGGAGACGCGTGCGGCAGTCCAGCGGGTCGCAGCATCACTCGGCGAGCGAGGCTTCAGCGTCGAACCCTTCCGGCTTGAGGGACTCGATCGCGCGTTGGATCTGTGGTGGTTTTTCTTTGGCCCGGTGATCGGCAATATGTTGCGCCACAGCGTCGCCGGCCATGAAGATAACACCAGCCCGATGTTGCGCGAGTATCTCTCATACGCGACTTCTGGAAATTCAATTACCCTCGATCAATTCACGAAGGCCAGCGCAGATCGGGATCTTCTCCGCGCCGAAATTTTGCGCCAGATGCGGGACACGCCTGTTCTGCTCTCGCCGGTTTCCACAAGTCCCGCGTTTCGTCACGGCCAGGGAAATTACCACCCCGGCACGGGATACCGCGACACCATGAGGTTTTCGCAATGGCTGAACTTGACTGGCTTTCCCGGCGCATCCGTCCCCTTCTACGTTTCGAACGAGGGACTGCCCATTGGCGTCCAAGTCATCGGCCGGCCATTTGAAGACGAACTGGTCCTCGCCGTCGCGGAAGCCATCGAGCAGGCCCACGGCCCCTGGCTAGCGCCTCACTTGGATGTTGCGTGAACGCCGGTGCCAGCATCAACAACGGCATCGCCGGAAGCAGTTTCTTTCATCCGTCCGCTGCACATTGCGCTCGGGCGCTGCGGTTCGGCCTTAAGGAAAATGCTCTGAAACAATAGGCGGCGCCTTTTCGAAGCGCCGCCCTTCTTTTTTCGCCGAATCTCTGTTCCCTTCCTGCCCAGAAGGAGTAAAATGCGCCCATGAATCGACGCACATTCATCAGCACATCCATCGCCGCATCCGTGGTGGCCTCCCGGCCATCCTGGGCAGCGGACGCCGCACATCACATTAACCGCGTCGGCCTGCAGCTCTACACCGTACGCGACGCCATGAAAACCGACTTCGAAGGCACCATCGCGAAAGTCGCCGCCGTCGGCTACAAGGAAGTCGAATTCGCCGGCTACTTCGATCATGCCCCAAATGACGTCCGAGCAATTCTTGACAAGCTTGGCTTGGCCTCGCCTTCGTGCCACGTGGGCTACGACGTGGTCGAAAAAAAGTGGCCGGAAACTCTCGAAGCCGCGAAAATCGTCGGCCATAGCTACATCATTTGCCCTTGGATTGACGAAAAACAGCGCGTAGAATCCGGCGGCTGGAAGCGCGCTGCGGACCTCTTCAATCGCGCCGGCGAAGCCAGCCAAAAAGCCGGCATCCAGTTCGGCTATCACAATCACTCGTTCGAATTCGATCCGGCCGATTCGCTCGGCGGCAAACTCCCGTACGATTTCCTCCTCGCCGAAACGGATCCCAAGCTCGTCAAAATGGAAATGGATCTTTGCTGGATCAGCGTCGCCGGCAAGGATCCTCTGGCTTATTTCGAAAAGTATCCCGGGCGCTTCCCGCTCGTGCACGTAAAAGACTGGGTAAAGGACGCCACCTCCTCAAGCGGCTACAAGGGCGCGATGGGTCAGTCCGTCAAATATGGCGGCCGCATGGCGGACGTCGGCCAAGGTTCCATCGACTGGAAGAATCTTTTCGCGCACTCAGCGAAAGCGGGCATCAAGCACTATTTCGTGGAAAACGACGATCCCAAATCGGCCTTCGACGACATAAAAATCAGTTACGACTATCTTCACAACTTGCAGTTTTGATTTTTCTTTGCAGGGGCGCTCCGACCCAGTCGGAGCGCCCCTGCTCGACTTCATCCTCCCGAGGAGAAACGCGCCATGACTCCGCGCAAATGGATACCGATGCTGACGGTCGCTGCCGTCTCGACTCTAATCGCATTCGCCACCGCGCGACCGCAGGCTCCGGCATGGAAGCCGCTCTTCAACGGCAAGGATCTCGCCGGCTGGAAACACGTCGGCCCGGGCAACATGACCGTGGAAGACGGTCTCATTCGAACACACGGCGGCATGGGCCTGCTCTACTGGAGCGGCGGCAAGCTCTCCACCTGCCACATTCGCGTGGTCTACAAGATGCGCGACTTCAACGATAATTCCGGAGTCTTCATTCGCATCCCTCTCGAACCGCGCGAGGAATGGATGCCCGTCCACTACGGCTACGAAGTCCAGATTGACAACCATCCCGAAACGTCCAACGAAGATGAATATCACATCACCGGCACACTTTATTCGCTGACCAAGCCGCTCGCCAAGCCCGGCAAGCCCGGGCCCGAGTGGAACACCATGGTCATCACACTCGACGGCCCGCGCACCACCGTTGTGCTCAACGATGTTACCGTCACTGACTACACCGAAGGCCAGCCCGTCCCGGAGCGCAAATTCAATTTCGAGCCGCAGCATGGCGCTCGCCCCAACGAGGGCTACATCGGCCTGCAGAATCACAGCGACAACGATATTGTGTTTTTCAAAGAGGTCAGCGTCCAGCCGCTGAAGTAATTTCAAATTCTCAGTTTTTGGTCTAGGGTTCCGGGCTCGATGATTTGTGTTCTGATGTCTGGTCTCTGATTACTGATTACTGATCTCTGTTTTTCAACTTTGAACTTTCGACCGTCAATTTCCTCCAGGAGAGCACCATGAAAAAAGATCTTTCCCGCCGTCAATTCCTCCATCGCACCGCCGGCGCCGCCGGAGCGCTCGCGGCTTCGCCGGCAATTTTTCTTGAGCCGGAGCATATCCCTTGGCCGCTGCAATCGACCGCACCAAGCGACCGCCTGCGCTTCGGCATCATCGGCATCGGCATGCAAGGCTCCGGCTTGCTTACCAATGCCATCCAATTGCCGGGCGTCGAATGCGTCGCCGCTTGCGACCTCTACGACGGCCGTCATACGCTTGCCCAGGAAATTGTCGGCAAGAAAATCCCCACGACCCGCCGCTACAAAGATCTCCTCGAAAACAAAGAGATCGACTGCCTCATCGCGGCTGTTCCCGACCATTGGCACAAGCAAGTCGTGGTCGACGCCGTCAACGCGGGAAAAGACATCTACTGCGAAAAGCCGATGTCGCACTCCGCCGCCGATGGCGTGGCCATGGTCGCTGCCGCGCAAAAAACCGGCCGCATCGTGCAGATCGGTTCGCAGCGCGTCAGTTCGGTCATCTGCACAAAGGCCAAGGAGCTTCTCGCCTCCGGCATCGTCGGCACGCTCACGCTCGTGGAAGGCTCCCTCGGCCGCAACGATCCCACCGGCGCCTGGGAATATCCGCCGCCGCCCGATCTCTCCCCAGAAAACCTCGACTGGGACACCTGGCAAGGCACCGTGCCCAAAGTGCCGTTCAACCCCAACATCTTCGCGCGCTGGCGCTGCTGGAAGGAATACGGCACCGGAGTCGCCGGCGATCTGCTCGTGCACCTCGTCAGCGGCATGAACTACATGCTCGGCTGGAACGAGCCGCCCAAGCGCGCCATGGCTCTCGGCGACATCCTGCGCTTTAAGGACGGCCGCAACATGCCCGACGTTCACTGCACCCTGTTCGATTACGGCCGGGCGCCGGTTTATCTGCGCCTCAATCTCGGATGCGATACACCGGAAATCTACCGCTTCCAGGGCTCGAAGGGAATCCTCGAAGTCACGGAAACCGCCATCACTTATTTCCCGCAATCCGGCGAAGACGAGTCCCCGAGCTATTACACCTACAGCTATCCGCGCGCCATGCACGATGCCTATCTCAAGAAATGGCACGAGGAGCATGACCCCAAGCCCGGCAAAGAACCCGTCGCCGAAGGTTTCACTTATCGCGGCGTCTCCTGGGACGAGGAAAAACCCCACCTCTGGAAGTACTTCCAGGGCGTGAGGAATCGCCAACAGGTAACTGAGGATGCCGTCTTCGGCCACCACGCGGCGCTGGCCTGCCACATGGCCAACGAATCCTACTTCCGCCACGCCACCGTCACCTGGGACGCCGCCTCCAACCAAATCAAATCCGCCTAGTTAAAAACAGGTGCGGCAAAGAACAGCTAGTTCACTTGCAGGGGCAAGATCTATCCTGCCTTTGGCATCGTTAATCCCTCTGATGCATCATAATGGCTGAGACCTGCTATGACCTCACAAACGCACATTTGCCTGTTCGCAGCTTTTCTTCTCGCTGGTATGTGCGCACCAACCAAGGCTCAGGATCCTTCCGCTCCACCTCCACCGCCCACGCAACAACAGACCGAAACGCAGCAACCCCCCGCGGACGCCCCCGCCGAAGTCATCGGCAAAGAACTTATCCCCGGCTTCGCCGCAATAACTCCAGCGCTCTACCGGGGCGCCCAGCCGCGCCAACATGGTTTTGAGGCCTTGGCCAAGATGGGCGTCCAAATCGTCGTCGATCTGCGCGGAGATCGCGACGGCGAACGCGCGGAGGTGACCAGTTTGGGCATGCAATACGTTTCCATGCATTGGCAGTGCTCATTCCCTAAGGACAGAATTTTTGCGGACTTTCTCACCTTGATCCGAAAAAACCCAGGCAAGAAAATCTTTGTTCACTGCCGTGTAGGTGATGACCGCACCGGAATGATGATCGCCGCCTATCGCATGGCCGAAGAGGGCTGGACTGCCAAGCAAGCCCTGGACGAGATGGCGAAGTACGGTTTTTCGTTCGCCCACAAGCGCTTGATTTGCCCGGGTCTTTCTGAATATGAGGAACACTTCCCCGAACACTTTGCGACCAAACCCGAATTTGAAGAACTCCGTTCTACAAAGTCGAGCAAGACAGCTCCTGAGTCCCCGGCATCGCAGCCACAGCCGGAGCCACCCGCAACACAGGAACCACCCGCAAAGCCCCCTGTCTAGAGTTAGGTGTGGCAACTCCCGCTTCCGGGGGTGGAGGAGCTTTGGCCCCGACACAAGTCGCGGCCTTTCTTTACCGCTCTAGCCGCTGAGGAATTGGTCTTGCAGTTGCCGCCCGGACTTTCGGAATGTCACCAGATCAGTTCATACGAATTCACTCTCTCCTGCCGCGTGACCTACTGCTTCTGGGCCACAATCTTGCCGGTGGTTCCGTGCAGCTTGTCATCAAAAGCGATGGTCATGCTCTTACCGTCCGCCGCCACCGTCATGCGGGAGACCGTGATCACTTTCCCATCGCGTTTGTCTGTTTCTTCCATGGTGCTCTTGTCCACTAATCTCACCGAGACGCTCGTAGTTCCGGGATCACCCTTGTACGGCGCGTCCGTCCCATCCAGTTTCGCGGCGTAGCTTTGTCCCGTCGGATTGCTCATGGTCAAGCTATCGCCATCAACCTTGTAGGTGAAAGCAAGCCCGTTATCCGAGACATTCTCGATCTTAGCGGTTCGCCAGGAGCCTGAAACGGCATGCGCTCCCGCCGGGCCCTTCGCCACTCGCGTCGCTTCTCCTTTGCCGGTTACAGGATCGCCGCTCGTAGCGCTGCTATCGCTGAACTCGAACATCATCTTGTTTCCATCGGGCGAAACCCAGCTTTTTGAAGTCGTGACCGTCTTGCCATTCTTCTTGTCGGTTTCCTCAATCGTGCGGTCGTCCACAAGCTTGATACTCACGGTGTCAAAATACGGATGTCCCGTGACTTTCTGGTCTTGGCCATCCGCTTTGATGGCAATCGCGGGGACGCAAGTCTTGCAGTGGTACATGCCGTTTTGTAACAGGTAAACGTCAGGTTTCGTCGGGAATTGGGCTGTCTTCAGGTCCACCTTCCATGTGCCGTCGAAGACACTCTGCGCCATTGCCAGACCGGGAGTCAGCAAGGACAGTAGCAATACAAACCATAAAAGTTTTTTCATAGTTTCTTCTCCATTGAGGAATTGCCGGGGATTGTTACGGGCCCTTCGGAATGACCGCTACTATACAACTCCGCCCTGCCACCTGCAACGGGCACCCACCCGGGAGAGTTCAGGCGGAACGAGGTTGGCCAGCCTCTTCCCATCACGAGAGGCGGGTGATTCCAGGGAACCCGTCGAAACCAGAATCAAAGCTCAGGATTCGTTTGATTCCATGCTGTTCCATGATCGCCAGGTGCAGGGCATCACGCGCGGACATCTGCCGGTGTCCCATCACAATCTCTTTCGCGCGCTCGGCTGTGGCCCGGTCCACGGCCAGCACCTCATCGGCGATTCCAAGTAAAGCGTCGAATGCTGCTTGGATGGCATCGCGCCGGTTTATGGCCACATAGCGGTGGAGGATCTCCTGCAGGACCTCGGCATCCGTAGCCAGGCGTTGCCGATCGCTGATCAGGTTTTCCAGCAAACGCTGCGCATCGGCCTTGTGCGGATGGGGAGCGCCAACGAGGTACATGGGGATATTCGAGTCGACCAGAATCAAGAATGCGTACCAGCGCCGTATCCGCTCTCGATCTCAGCAAGCATACGGTCGATATCAGCCGAGGGAAAGTCGTGCCGCGCCGCCGCACGAATCACTTCGAGCTTCTTCCCGACGCCAGCGCCAGGTTCACGGCGGCGCGCCAAGTCGAGAGCCTGGCGGACCCATTCCGCGATCGACATGCGGCGGGAGCGCGCCACACGCTGAATTTCGCGGTATTCGGGATCCTTTAGAATCACTTGCAGACGCTTGGCCATGAGTATGAGTCTATCTGACTCATGATGATGAGTCAAAGGGAATGAGAGGCGACCGCCAAAGGCGTCCTGTGGATCGCCTATCGGCCACCCGCGGCAGGAATCGTTTTCAGTGGCCAGTTGTCAGTGTTCAGTCGGGGAGGAGAAATGGGCTAGGGGAGGGCTAGGGGCTCTTCGTTGTCGGTTGTTAATTGTTAGTTTTTGGTGAGAGAAGAAGTTGGTTTGGTGGTGGGGCGGCACCCGCCGCAAGAGCGCCGTCACCTGGGACGCCGCCTCCGACACCATCAATTCGGAGACTTGGGACTAGTCGCGTGGGAGATTCGACCAACCTACATCTCGCTTCGCTACAGCAGCCCCAGCTGGGAATCCGGGAGCCCTGACGCCTACTTCAATGGCAGCTATAGTGGACCAACTGGGTCGATATTGGCAAGAGTGCTGCTTTGTTTTCTCGGGGCGGCCTCCGACACTATTCTCTGTTCTCTATCTTCATTCTGGCGGCGGGGGGCAGCCGGGGAACTCGCGCAGGGAGGTGTTGCCTATATATTGAAGGTCGGCGATGCCGATTTTGCTGGTGTAGAAGCCG
>Ga0209118_1001486_pt1 | contig 10858 bp, 9 predicted proteins | sample BlaSpr_A8_Ref_M1_FD_187988 | JGI IMG/M metagenome (GOLD analysis project Ga0209118, IMG submission 187988) | Forest soil microbial communities from Thunder Bay, Ontario, Canada - Black Spruce, Ontario site 2_A8_Ref_M1 (SPAdes) (version 2) | ecosystem: Environmental > Terrestrial > Soil > Boreal...
AGATGAGAACTATTCCCACTTTCCAGATATTCATGCAATAAGGATGATAATGATCCTGTTATAGTGATCGTCCCGCAGTCCGGTTCGTCTAAGGAGGCAGTATGAATTCGAATATATCAACCAAAGGAGCCCGGTTCGGCGACCGGCAGCGCTGGCTTGCCCTGATCGTCATCTGCTTCGGGCAGCTGATGATCGTGCTCGACTCGACGATCGTGAACGTCGCGCTCCCCGCGATCCAGCGCGACCTTCACTTCACCCAGGCCAACCTGACCTGGGTGGTCAACGGATACCTGATCGCCTACGGCAGCTTGCTCTTGCTCGCCGGGCGGGCGGGCGACCTGATCGGGCGCAAGAGGGTGTTCCTCGCCGGCGTGGCGGTCTTCACCGTGGCCTCGGGGCTCGACGGCCTTGCTTTTGACTCCACGACGCTGATCGCGGCGCGACTCCTGCAGGGTCTCGGTGGTGCGATGTCCGCTGGAGTGATCCTCGCGCTCATCGTCACGGGGTTCCCCAAGCCCAACGAGCGCGCGCAGGCCATGAGCATATTCATGTTCGTGATCGCGGGCGGCGGCTCCCTCGGGCTGCTCGCGGGAGGGACGCTCACCCAGCTGATCAACTGGCACTGGATCTTCTTCATCAACCTCCCGATCGGCGTGGTCACGATCCTGCTCGGCTGGTGGTTGATCGGTGAGCACGAAGGCCTCGGCTTGAGCCGTGGCGTGGACGTTGTCGGGTCCATTCTCGTCAGCGCTGCGACGGTCATCGGGATCTACGCCATCGTCACCGCCGCCGAGATGGGTTGGACCTCGACCCACACGCTCGGGTTTGGCGGGGCGGCGGTAATCCTTCTAGCCACCTTCTTCGTGGTCGAGGCTCGGAGCGCGAACCCGATCCTGCCGCTCCGCATCCTCCGCCTGCGCAGCCTGACCGGCGCGAGTGCAGCGCGCGGCCTGGTGGCCACTGGGATGTTCACGACGTTCTTCCTCGGGGCGCTCTACCTGCAGCACATAAAGGGATACAGCGCCTTCAACACCGGCCTGGCCTTCCTGCCTTCGACGCTCACGCTGGCCGTGCTTTCCCTGGGGATCTCGGCCAGGCTGATGCGCAGCTTCGGTCCCAGGGCCCTGCTCATTCCTGGCCTCGCAACCATCACGGTGGCTCTGCTGCTGATGGCGGCCACCGATCAGAACACGGCCTACTTCCCCGGCATCTTCGGCGCCTACCTCCTGTTCGGACTCGGAGCCGGCATGACCTTCATGCCCCTGACCACGATCATGATGTCCGACGTTCCGGCGACTGACGCCGGCATTGGATCGGGCGTCGGGAATGTCACGATGCAGGTGGGCGGCGCGTTCGGCCTGGCGGCCCTAGGAACCATTACCACCGACCACACGCGCACCCTCCTCGCGCAAGGGGAATCGCTGGCGGGCGCGCTGACCGCCGGTTATCAGCTGGGCTTCGGGATCGCGGCGGCCTGCGTCGCGACCGGACTGATCATCGTGCTGGTGGTGCTGCGCACACCGCGCGTCGCGCGGGCGCGACAAGAAGCGTTCGCACCTGACGACCGGGAGACAGCTCAGGCCGCCTGACGAAAGACACAGCGAGGACGCCGCCGCGCGGCGTCCTCGTCCAATTTACAGCCGATACCGTTATGCGGCGTCCTCGGATCTTTCCGCCAGAACGACGTCCGCCGGTTGCTCCCGCAGCAGGGCGGCGGCGAGCACGAGGGCCGCGACCAGGAGCGCGGCGCTCATTCCAAACACCATCCGGAATCCGCCCGTCAGGGCATCCGGGGCGCTCTCGCCGAGCGCAAGAAGGCTTTGGGTTTGCGAGGCGGCCAGCGTCGCGAGCACCGCGAGGCCAAGCGCGCCACCGACCTGGGCGGTCGTGTTGAGCAGACCGGAGGCGAGCCCCGAGTCGCTTTCGGTTGCGCTGGACATCGCGAGCGTCGCCAGCGACGGGAACACCAGGCCGGCGCCTACGCCAAGCAAGAACATCCCAGGCAACAGATCAATGAAGTAGTTGCTGCGCACGGGCAGTCGCATGTACAGGGCGAGGCCCGTGGCGACGAGGATCAGCGCCGGCAGGAGGACCCGGCGCGCTCCGAAGCGCGTAGTCAACCGCGCCGACAATCCGACCGAGAGCACTCCGATCGTTACAGCCACCGGCAGAAAGGCGAAGCCGATCTGAAGCGGGTTGAGACCGAGCACCCGCTGCATGTACAGCGAGTTCATGAAGAAGAATCCGAGCATGCCGGCGACCATCAGGAGCTGAACAAGGTTGGCGCCCCATACATTGCGAGGCCTGAAAACACGCAGCGGTAGGAGCGGGTTCTGTGCCGTCGCCTGGCGGGCGACAAACCCGGCCAGCAGGAGAATCGACAGGGCACCCAGTCCGATTGTCTGCACCGAGGTCCACCCGTATTGCGATGTCTGGACGATGGTGTAGACCCCAAGCATCAGCGCCGCTGTGACGAGAGTTGCTCCGATCACGTCGGCGCCGCGCCTGAGGCCGATGCCCCGGTCGGAGTCGATGAGGCGCACAGACAGAAGGATCGACACGATGCCAATCGGAACGTTCACGAAGAAGATCCAGTGCCAGCTGATGGCGTGGGTCAAGATGCCCCCGGCAAGCAGTCCGATCGAGGCCCCCGCCGAGGCGACGAAGCTGTACACGCCGAAGGCGCGCGCCTGCTCCGGCTGCTGCGGAAACATCGTCACGATCATTCCCAGCGCGACGGCGGAGCTCAAAGCACCCCCGATGCCCTGGATGAACCGCGCCGCGATGAGCTCTTCGGGCGTGACCGACAGCCCGCACAGCAACGAGGCTGCGGTAAAAACGGCCAGGCCCACGACGAGGATGTGCTTGCGGCCCACCAGGTCGCCGAGGCGGCCGGAGAGTAGAAGCAGGCCTCCGAACGCGATCAGGTACGCGTTGATGACCCATGCGAGGTTCGACTGGGTGAAACCGAGATCGCCCTGAATCGATGGCAGCGCCACGTTGACGATGGTTCCATCGAGGATCACCATCAGGATTCCCGCGCACAGCACGTACAGGGCCGGCCACCGCCGATCCCGTGCGGGCGCGGAGGAGCGAACGGCTGAGGGTCTCACCCCTCCTGCAACCGGCTCCGTGCGGCCCTTAATTCCCCTTAGGCTTGTAAAACCGGCACGGCGGAGATTCTGCGGTGGTGTGGAAGTTCCAGTGCCGGCACCACGCGGTGCCGTCGAACATCCGGCACGTGCCGCAGGTCACGCGGGGGTTCTCCACGCGCGTCTTCTTCATATGGTGTTCGGGGCGCTCGCCCTCGAAGGGGTCCTTCACAGTTGCGAGCGTACGTCCCAGAGCTCCGGGTAGAAGCGCTTGTCGAGGGTGGTGCGCAGGTACTCCGCGCCGCTGCTGCCACCGGTGCCGGTCTTCCCACCGATCTGGCGCTCGACCATCAGGACGTGCCGCGCACGCCAGTGGGCGAATGCCTCATCGTGATCGAGCAGCGCTTCGCAGAGGTCGAACAGGTCGCTGTGTCGTTCGCGATCTCGGAAGACTTCGAGCAGAGTGGGCGACCCGCGCCGCTCGAGGAGGTGGTGCAAGGCGTCAACCAGCGACGGCTCGTCGAGGCGCCTGCGCAACCGTGCCGTCTGCTCAGGGGTCGCCTCCAGCCGGGCGAGATACCTGGGTTCCTTCAGCCCCGAGAGGAACTCGATCTCACGGAACTGCACCGACTGGAAACCGCTGGCCGGAGCCAGCTGGGAGCGGAAGGCGAGAAAGTCCTGCGGCGACATCGTCTCGAGGACCTCGATCTGCTGGACGAGCAGCCTTTCGATGACATGGACGCGCTTCAGGTAGTGGAGCGCAAAGAAGATGTCGTCGGAATCGATTCGATCGCGGGCCGCCTCCAGCTCGAAGAGCACGACCTTGAACCAAAGCTCGTAGACCTGGTGAGCCACGATGAACAGCAGCTCGTCGTGCTCGTCGCTGAGCTTCTGCTGCAAGGCAAGGAGCTCAGACACCTTGAGGTAGGTGCCGTATGAGAGCTTGCGGCCGTCTTCGCCAAATCCGGGTTTCACCGGCTGGGGAAGCGCTCCTTATACCACCGCGGCAGCATCCACGATGGGGCGATCACGCCCAGCACAAAGCCCACCACCACGATCGCCAGGCCCAAGAGGCCCACAGCGAGCCAGTGGTAGAACCCGCCGACCCCGAGGACGATCAGACCCGCTCCCATGATGACCAGCTCGCCTTTGACGCCGCCGCTGAAATAGCTCGTCCTCTCTTTGGCCGGCAGCAACCCGATCCAGGACATAATGCCAAGCAGGATCGCGAAAGCGCCTGCGGCCATGGTCAGCTGGGCCAACGAATGCCCTGAGGTCCGGCCATCAGTGCTTGAAGTGGCGCTGGCCGGTGATCACCATGGCGATCCCGGCGGCATCGGCCGCGGCGACGACGTCCGCGTCCTTCAACGAGCCGCCGGGCTGGATCACCGCGGTCACTCCAGCCCGGATGCCTTCCTCGAGGCCATCCGGAAACGGAAAGAAAGCATCAGACGCCATCACCGCTCCGCGCGCCCGCTCCGATGCCCGCCGCACGGCGATCTGCACCGCCTCGACCCGCGACATCTGCCCCGCGCCCACTCCCACCGCTGAGCCTTCCTTGAAGAGCACTATGGCGTTCGACTTCACGTGCTTCACCGCGATCCATGCAAGTCCCAGCTGCTCCCATTCGCTATCGGACGGCGCGCGCCGGGTCACGACGGAAGAGGCGGCTCGGTCGAAACCTGTGCGGTCCCACTCCTGGACGAGAAAACCTCCGGGCACCGACCGCACGTCGAAGTCGAACGGGTTTGCGCGTGGCGGCTGTGCGGCCAGGACGATCATCGTCTTGCGCCGGGCCAGCACGTCCCTGGCCTCGTCGAGCACCTCCGGCGCTATCACGACGTGGGTGACGATCTGCACGATCTGCTCGGCGGTCGAGCGATCGAGCGGCCGGTTGACCGAAACGATCCCGCCGAACGCGGAGGTGGGGTCGCACTCGTAGGCGAGCCGGTACGCCTTCGCGATATCGTCGGCGACCGCCAGGCCGCACGGGTTCATGTGCTTGACGATCGCCGCGGCCGGCCGTTCGTAGTCGCGCACGAGCTGGTAGGCGGCCGAGGCGTCCTGGATGTTGTTGAATCCCAGCTCTTTGCCCTGCAGCTGCACTGCGCCGCCGAGGCCACCCGGGGTCGGTCCGAACCGGTAGAAACCCGCCTTCTGGTGATCGTTCTCCCCGTACTTCAGCGGCTGTGTGAGGAGACCGGCGAACGAGATCTCGGGCGGGAATCCATTCGGCGCCAGGCCGCGCATGTACGCCGCGATCCACGAGTCGTAAGCGGCGGTGTGCGCAAACGCTTCCGCCGCGAGTCGCCGGCGCAGCGCCGCATCGACCGTCCCTTCGTTGAGCGCGGCGAGCAGGTCCGAGTAGCGCTCGGGCCTCACGACCACGAGCACCGAGTCATGGTTCTTCGCCGCAGCCCGGATCATCGCCGGGCCGCCGATGTCGATCTGCTCAACCGCTTCTTCGAACGTGACGTCAGGTCGCGTGACGGTCTCGACGAAGGGGTAGAGGTTGCAGCACACGAGGTCGATCTCCCGCAGGTCGTGCTGCCGCAATGACTCGATGTGCTCGGGCCGGTCGCGCCGCGCGAGGATGCCGGCGTGCACTCCCGGGTGCAGGGTCTTGATTCGCCCGTCCATCATCTCGGGGAAGCCGGTCAGGTCGCTGACCGGGCGCGCATCGACCGCCGCATCCTGGATCGCCTGGAGCGTGCTGCCGGTCGCGAACAGCTCGTAGCCCAACCGCTGCAGGCCACGCGCGAATGCCGCCAGACCCGTCTTGTCGCTAACGGACAGTAGGGCGGATTTCCTAGTCATTGCACCCTGCACGCGCCCGGCGATCATTGCGCCCTGCGCGCGCCCGGCAAAATTTCGCCTCCATCAAACGAATCGCCTGCGGAAGGATTCGATACTCGGCCTCGTGCACTCGCTGCCTCAGGGTTTCCACGGTATCCCCTTCAAGGATCGGGACCGCCTCCTGGACCAGGATCGGCCCCGCGTCCAGGTCTGCGGTCACGACGTGAACCGTCGCTCCCGTCTGCGTGGCGTCGCTCGCGAACGCACGCTCCACGGCATCCATGCCGCCGCCGAACTCCGGCAGGAGCGAGGGATGGACGTTGATGATCCGACCGCCGAAGGCTTCGAGGAAACCCTGCGAGTGGACGCGGTCGTAGCCGGCGTCCACCACGAGCTCGACTCCCTTGCCCTTGAAGAAATCGCGCATGGCCATATCGCGTTCCTCAGCCGAGGCGAAGGCTTTCTGGGAGAGCTCGCCGAGCGGGATGCTCTTTTCACGCGCGAAAGCGGCGCCTCCGCACGACGGCCGGTTGGTCGCGACCGCCACCACGTTGAACCCTCCCTCGACGAGGTTGCGGAGGTTCGAGCCCGTGCCCGAGACCGCCACGCCGATCCGCAGCGTCAGCGGATGACCACCCGATCAGGGCCGGAATGGCGGACGACCTCGCCGACCACCGTCGCCCCGGAAGGAACTTCGGCCGGATCCACGACGAGGATCATGCCGAGACCCATGTTGAACGTGCCGTACATCTCGTCGTCGGCGATGCGGCCGCGCTTGCGGATGAGCTCGAAGATCGGTTGCACCTTCCACGCTTTGCGCTCGAGACGCGCGGCGAGCCCGTCTGGCAAGCACCGCGGAAGGTTTCCGAGAATTCCGCCACCGGTGATGTGCGCGGCGCCTTTCCAGCGGATGCGTCCAAGGTCATCGAGATAGGTGGAGTGCGGCTCGAGCAGAACGTCGCTCAGCGGCACGCCCAGCTCGGGAAACACTCGCGTCAGGGGCACGTCCTCGAAAACCTTGCGCACGAGCGAGTAGCCGTTGGTGTGTAGGCCGTTCGACGGCAGGCCGATCAGTACGTCGCCAGGCTTGATGCGCGCCGGCTCGGGATTCTGACCCGCCCCGACCAGGCCGACGATGAACCCCGCGAGGTCGTAATCCCCGAGCGCGTAGACACCCGGCATCTCGGCGGTCTCGCCGCCCAGCAGCGCGCAGCCGGCGCCACGGCATGCTTGGGTCATCCCTTCGACAAGCTGGGTGAAGACGTCCGGGTCCAGCTTGCCGGTGGCGAAGTAGTCGAGAAAGAACAGCGGCCGCGCACCGGCGGTGGCGATGTCGTTGACGCAGTGGTTCACGATGTCGACGCCGATCCCGCGATGTGCTCCCGCCGCGATCGCGATCTTGATCTTCGTGCCGACGCCGTCTGCGCTGGCCGCCAGGTGGCCCCCACCTGGCAGGGCGTAGAGTCCCGCGAATGGCCCCACACCGACAGCCACGTCCTTGCCGTGCGTGGCGGCGATCAGCGGCTTGACCCGCTCGAGCACGCGCTCGTAAGCCTCGATGTCGACGCCGGCCGCGGCGTACGACAGCCCCTCTGTAGTCATCACGCTTTGGCGAGCAGCGGTGAAGGGGGGCCGGGAACGTGGTCCGACTTCAGTGGCAGCTCGAACTGCATCTTGTCCATCTCGAGCTGCTGCGGCACTGGCACCGGGTACGAGCCGTCGAAGCAGGCACGGCAGAACTCCTGCGACGTGCCGCGACCGATCGCGCGCATCAGGCCCGGGATGGACAGGTACTGCAGGCTGTCGGCGCCGATTCGCTCGCGCACCTGCTCTACGGTGCGGCCCGACGCGATCAGCTCTTTGGTCGAGCCGATGTCGACGCCCATGAAACAGGGGAAGCGCATCGGCGGGCTCGAGATCCGCATGTGGATCTCTCGGGCGCCCGCGGCCCTCAGGCGCTCGATGATTCGCCTCGACGTCGTCCCGCGGACGATCGAGTCGTCGACGGCGATGATGCGCTTGCCCTTGATCGAGCGGGGCAGCGCGTTGAGCTTCAGCATCACGCCGGCTTCGCGCAACGACTGGTCAGGCTGGATGAAGGTGCGGTTGATGTAGCGGCTCTTCATGAGAGCCTCGCGAAATGGGATGCCCGCCGCCTCGGCGTAGCCGATCGCCGCCGGCGTACCTGAATCGGGGAAGGCCACCACCATGTCCGCCTCGACCGGCGCTTCCTTGGCCAGCTCGTGACCCATCCGGATGCGCGCGTCCTCGAGCTCGCAGTTCTTGAGGATGGAGTCCGGTCGAGCGAAATAGATGAACTCGAACACGCACATCGCGTGCTTGCTCGAGGTCTGGAAGGTGACGCTGTGTACGCCGTGCTCGTCCATGATCACCATCTCGCCGGGCTGGACCTCGCGCACGAAGTTCGCGTTGACCGTGTCGAGCGCGCAGGTCTCCGACGCGATGACATGGGCCGGCTGACCCGAGAGCGGGATGAACCCGATGCAGAGCGGGCGGAACCCATACGGGTCGCGGAGAGCGATGAGCTGCTTCGGCGTGATGATTCCACACGAGTACGCACCCACCACGCGAGCGAAGGTCCTGCGAATCACGTCTTCCCAGGTCTTGCCGTGGGTGTGCTCGATCAGGCGAGCCATCACCTCGGTGTCAAGCCCTGAATCGAAGGTCGCGCCTTCTTCCTCGAGCTGAGCACGAAGCGCCTCGGCGTTGAGCAGGTTGCCGTTGTGGGCGATCGCGCCTGGACCGAGAGTCGGGTGGTGAAATGGCAGCGGATGGGCATTCTCGGCCCGGCTGGAGCCAGTCGTCGAGTAGCGCGTGTGTCCGAGGGCCAGGATCGAGCCCTCGCCCATGTCCTTGATCTGCTCGGGCGAGAACACCTGCGCCACCAGGCCCATGGCTCGATGCACGCGCACGTTCGCACCGTCCGACACCGCAATGCCCGCGGACTCCTGTCCGCGATGCTGGAGCGAGAAGAGCCCGAAGTAGGTGAGGTTCGCTACATCCACGCCCTGCTTCGCGCAGATCCCGAAAACCCCACACATTTAGAGGTGCGACCAGAGGGCCGGCCGAGAGATTCGGTGTCCAGGCGGTGCAGATGCTAGGAGCGGCCGAGCAGCGGAGCGAGCGCATCCGTGGATGCGTGAGCGAGCAGCGGAGGTCGCGACAACGCAGATGCGCCGCATGGGCGCCGAAGCTCCGGCTGGCATCTCTGGTTGCACCTCTTTAGTAGATATCCCCTTCCCAAGCTTGACGGATGTCGGCCAGAGGCAGCCGGAACTGGCCCTCGAACTCGATCGTCTCACCGCCTGCCAGGCCGAGCAGCGAGATCTCGACGTGGTGGCGGCGCGCGAGGGATTGCAGCTCCGGCATCCCGCGCGATGGCAGGCTCACGATGAAGCGGCTGGGAGATTCGCCGAAGAACGCGGCGTCCATGCGCAGCGGAGCTTCGGGCCTGATCGCCGGACATCGCACACCCAGACCGCCGAGCAAGCAGCACTCGGCCAGCGCCACGAGCATTCCCCCCTCCGCGCAATCGTGGGCGGAGTGCAGCAGCCCGTTCTCCGCGGCCGCCAGCACCAGGCGGTAGACCGCGCGCTCGCGCGCGAGGTCGAGCGCCGGCGGCCGTCCAGCGACTACGCCGTGTTCGACCTTCAAGTACTCGCTGCCTCCCAGATCGTTATGGCTCGACCCGATCAGGAGCACGAAGTCTCCCTCAGCGCGGAGGCCCGCGGACAGGCGCTTCGCGTAGTCGTCGATCAATCCGACCATGCCCACAACAGGTGTTGGATAGATTGCCGAGGTCCCGGATGAGTCGTTGTACAGGCTGACGTTGCCGCTGACGATCGGCAGGTCCAGGGCGCGGCATGCGTGTGCGAGGCCCGCAATCGTCTCCTCCATCTCCCAATAGACCTCGGGCCGGTCGGGGTTGGCGAAGTTCAAACAATCGGTGACCGCCAGGGGGCGCGCGCCGGTCGCGACGATGTTGCGCGCCGCCTCGGCCACCGCGAGCTGCGCGCCAAGGTGGGGGTCAAGGTGGCAGTAGCGCGAGTTGCAGTCGGTGGTGACGGCCAGGCCGAGGCGCGTGCCCTTGACACGCAGCATCGCGGCGTCACCTCCCGGCGGAATGACGGTCGCGTCGCCGACCATGTGGTCGTAGCGCCGGAAGATGCCGCGCCGGCTGCTCAGGTTCGGGCTCGCCAGCAGGCGCAGCAAGCTCGCGCCGGGGTCGCCGAGGGGCGGGAGAGCATCCATGTCGAGGCCGGGTGGCTGCTCGGCCGCAACGCCGACAAGCCGCCGCAGGGGCGCGCCGTCGGTGAGCAGGCCGATGGGCAGGCGCGCCACCTGCTCAGTGCCGTCGACCACGGTCAGGTGGCCGTCATCGGTGACGTGGCCGATCACGGCCGACGTCAGGTCCCAGGCCTTGAAGATCGCCTCGACCTCGGCCTCGCGGCCACGCTCCACGACGACGAGCATTCGTTCCTGCGACTCGGACAGCATCACGTGGTAGGGGCTCATGCCGCGCTCGCGGCGCGGCACTCGCGCGACGTCTATGTGCGCACCCGCGCCGCTCACCCGTCCTGCGCACTCCGCCACCGACGACGTGAGGCCTGCCGCACCGAGATCCTGGATCGCGACCACCGCATCGGTGAGCGTGAGGTCCATGCACGCCTCGAGCAGGCACTTCTCGAGAAACGGATTGCCCACCTGCACCGCCGGTCTTCGCTCGGAGCTGGTCTCGTCGAGCTCGAGCGAGGCGAACGATGCACCGTGGATGCCGTCGCGACCCGTGTCGGCGCCGACGAGCATCAGGCTGTTGCCCGTGCCCTCGGCTCGTGCGCGCATCAGCCTATCGACGCGAACCAGGCCGACGCACATCGCGTTGACGAGCGGGGTGTTGGCGTAGCACTCATCGAAATAGACCTCGCCGCCCACGGTCGGGATGCCGATGC
>Ga0209118_1001487_pt1 | contig 10848 bp, 7 predicted proteins | sample BlaSpr_A8_Ref_M1_FD_187988 | JGI IMG/M metagenome (GOLD analysis project Ga0209118, IMG submission 187988) | Forest soil microbial communities from Thunder Bay, Ontario, Canada - Black Spruce, Ontario site 2_A8_Ref_M1 (SPAdes) (version 2) | ecosystem: Environmental > Terrestrial > Soil > Boreal...
CACGTGCTAGGCGCGGGTGCCTCCCGCGACGTGCCTCCCGCGACGTTGACGCTAGAGGGCGCTTTGGGCATGATCGGTAGCGTCACGCGGCTGTCACGAACGGCTGCCGTGACCTCTGTACCGTCGCACTGTGCTCGCCTTCATCCTCCGTCGCATCCTGCAATCGGTCGCGGTCTTGGCCGCAGTGGCCTTTATTGCATTCGCCTTGTTCACCTACACTGGCGATCCGGTCACGTTCATGGTCGGCCAGGACGCAACCCAGGAAGACCGGGCACGGCTGCGCTCGGATCTCGGCCTCGACCAGCCGTTCTATATTCAGTTCGGGCGCTTCGTCGGTCGAGCGGTTCAGGGTGAGTTCGGCCTTTCGCTCCGCCAAGGCCGTCCGGTGTCGACGTTGCTCAAGGAAAGGCCCCCCGCAACGCTCGAGCTTGCCGTCACCGCAGCGCTGCTTGCACTCGTGCTCGGTGTTCCGGCCGGCGTCTATACCGCGCTCAGGCGAAACTCGTGGCTCTCACACATCCTCCTTGCCGTCTCGCTCATCGGGATATCGCTGCCGACATTCCTGATCGGCATTCTGCTGATTCTCGTGTTCGCGGTGATTCTTGGATGGCTGCCGTCCTTCGGGCGCGGCGACACCGTTGCCCTGGGTTGGTGGACCACCGGCTTCCTGACCAAGGGCGGCTTGAAAGCGCTGATCCTGCCCTCGATCACGCTGATGCTTTTTCAGATGACGCTGATCATGCGGCTGGTGCGCGCGGAAATGCTGGAAGTGCTGCGCACCGATTACATCAAGTTCGCCCGTGCTCGCGGCCTGACCGATAGGGCGATTAATTTTGGTCACGCGCTCAAGAACACGCTTGTGCCGGTGATCACGATTACCGGCCTGCAGCTCGGCGCCATCATTGCCTTCGCGCTGATCACCGAGACCGTGTTCCAATGGCCGGGCATGGGTTTGCTCTTCATCCAGGCAGTCGGATTCGCGGACGTCCCGGTGATGGCTTCGTACCTTTGCTTCATTGGCTTGGTTTTTGTGCTGATCAATCTGGTTGTCGATCTGCTGTACTATGCCGTCGATCCGCGCCTGCGCATCGAGCGGCTGGCAGCAGCGAATTGAATCGATGACTGATTTCATCAGTGAGTTCATGAACCCCGTCGAGCACATTCGAGCCGACCACGCCGAGCTGACCGCATTGCGCCGTGATCTGCACGCGCATCCGGAGCTGGGCTTCGAGGAGCACCGGACCGCGGAAATCGTGGTGCGCGAGCTCACCGCATTGGGGATCGAGCATCACTCCGGAATCGGCAAGACCGGCATCGTCGGCGTGATCCGCGGCGAGCGTCAGGCCAGCGGCCGGGCGGTCGGATTGCGCGCCGATATGGATGCGCTGCCGATGCACGAGGAAAATGGATTTGCCCACGTGTCGCGTTTCAAGGGGCGGATGCACGCCTGCGGCCACGACGGTCACACCACCATGCTGCTCGGCGCGGCGCGCTACCTGTCCCGCACGCGCCACTTCGACGGCACCGTCTATCTCATCTTTCAGCCGGGAGAAGAAGGTTTCGGCGGTGGCCAGGCGATGATCGACGACGGCCTCTTCGAGCGCTTTCCCGCCGACGAGATCTACGCGCTGCATAACTGGCCGTCGCTGCCGCCGGGAAAAATCGGCGTCCGGCCCGGGCCGGCGATGGCGGCGGCGGACAGAATCGAAATTCACATCGAGGGCCGCGGCGGGCACGGCGCGCATCCGTATCTGACCATCGATCCGGTGCTGGTCGCGGGCCACATCATCACCGCGGCGCAGTCGATCGTTTCCCGCAACGTGAGTCCTATCGACACCGCGGTGGTCAGTCTGTGCGCGATGCACGCCGGCAATATGGCGGCCATGAGCGTGATCCCGCGCGAGGCGCGCCTCGTCGGCACTGTCCGCACCTTCCGGCCGACGACGCAGGCGGCGATCGAAAAGCGATTGACCGAGCTCGTGCATTCCATTGCCGCGGCCTTCGGCGCCACCGCCACGCTCAAGTACGACCGCGTTTACCCGGCGACCATCAACAGCGAGCGCGAGGCCGTCTTTGCGGCGGACGTCGCCGACACCTTGGTCGGTGCCGAGAATGTGGTGCGAGACCTGGAACCGTCGATGGGATCGGAGGATTTTTCCTTCATGCTCGAGCAGCGGCCTGGCGCCTACGCGCGGCTGGGGCAGGGCGGCGCGGAAGGCGGTTGTTTTCTGCACAATGCGAGTTATGACTTCAACGACGAAGTGATTCCGCTCGGCGCAGGCTATCTGGCGGCGCTGGCGGAGGCGGCGATGCCGATTTCCCGATGAATGCGGTCCCGCATTTTTCGCAGAGCTATGCCGAGGCGCGCGACAAATTTGTCGCCGCGGCAGGGATGCGCGGTGCGAAGCTCATGCATCACGTGCATCCCACCGAACGAGGCGCCGCGCGCGAAGAGCTGTCGATGGATTTTGCGCTGCTCGGCAGCGCCGACGCCGCCGGGCTGCTGCTTCTGATCTCGGGGACTCACGGGGTGGAGGGCTTTTGCGGATCGGGATGCCAGGTGGCGCTCTTGCACGACCCGACGTTCATTGCCGAGGTCGAGCGATCGGGCATCGCGGTGCTCATGTTGCATGCGCTGAATCCCTACGGTTTCTCGCATCTGCGACGCGTCAACGAGGACAACGCCGACCTGAATCGCAACTTCGTCGACTTTGGATCGCCGTTGCCGGTCAACCGCGCTTACGCCGAGATTCATTCCATGCTCCTGCCTGCGACGTGGCCGGCACCGGGCGAGAGCGAGACCAGGCTGAACGCATGGATCGCGCAGCACGGCCGCAAGGCCTACCAGGCAGCCGTGAGCGGGGGCCAGTATCAATATCCCGATGGCTTGTTCTACGGTGGCAGCAAGCCCGCCTGGAGCAACGGGGTCCTGCGAGGAGTGCTCCATCAGTACGTATCCCAGCGCGCGCTGCTGGGATGGATCGATATCCACACTGGGCTTGGACCTCGAGGCCACGGGGAAAAGATCTACGCCGGAATGGACTATGCCGCAGACGTCGCGCGCACCAAGGCTTGGTGGGGCGACGACGTCACGTCGTTCCTGGACGGGACATCGAGCTCCGCGCCGCTCACCGGCATCAACGGCACCGCAGCGCACGACGAATGTCCCAACGCGGTATTTGCGGGTATCGCGCTCGAGTATGGTACTTATCCCATTGAGCAGATACTGGAAGCATTCCGGGCCGAGCACTGGGTCCACAATCATCCGAAGGCGCCCAAGGCGCAGCGCCAGGAGATCAAGCGTAATCTGCGCGACATGTTCTACATCGATGCCGACGATTGGAAGCAGATGGTTTACACGCAGGCGGTGGAAGGCTGCATGCGGGCCATCGATCATCTCGGCGAGACGCGGATCTACGCGTAGCCAGCCAAACGCAATCCCAAGGAGTGCAAGCATGAGCACCATTCAACAGCTGCTGGCGCGAGCGTCGATGATCCTTGTCGCGGCCACGTTGACCGCATTCAGCGCATCGGCGGCGACTTTCCGGTTTGCCGATCAGGGCGACGCCCTTTCGATGGATCCCCATTCACTCAACGAGTCGCTGCAGCTCACGATCACCGCCAACGTCTTCGAGCCGCTGGTCGGCCGCGGCAAGAAGCTGGAGCTCGTTCCTCTGTTGGCGACGTCATGGAAGCAGACGGCGCCGACGGTGTGGCGCTTCACCTTGCGTCAGAACGTCAAGTTCCACGACGGCACGCCGTTCAATGCCGACGACGTCATATTCTCGTACGAGCGCTCCAAGGCCGACGGGTCCGACATGAAGACCAAGATCGGGACGGTCAAGGAGATCAGGAAGATCGATGACTATACGGTCGACTTCGTCACCAACGAACCGTTTCCCATCCTGCCCGACACGATCAACACCTGGTTCATCATGAGCAAGGTGTGGTGCGAGAAGAACAACTCCACGACGCCCGTGGACGTGCGCAAGGGCAAGGAGAACGCGGCGACGCTGCGCGCCAACGGAACCGGCCCCTTCATTCTGAAATCCCGGGAGCCTGGCGTGCGCATAGTGTTTGCGTCGTTTCCCGGTTACTGGGACAAGGTCGAGAGCAATGTCACCGAGGCCACATTCACGCCGATCAAGAACGACGCGACGCGGGTCGCCGCGCTCGTCTCCGGCGACATCGACATGATGGAGCCGGTGCCGCTGCAGGACATCGAGAAACTGAAGGCCGCTCCGAATCTCAAAGTGCTGCAAGGCCCGGAGTTGCGCACGATTTTTCTCGGCATGGACCAATCGCGCGACGAGCTCCTGTTCTCGAATGTGAAGGGCAAGAATCCGTTCAAGGACAAGCGCGTGCGCCAGGCGTTCTATCAGGCGATCGATATCGAGGCGATCAAGACCCGCATCATGCGCGGCGCGGCGACGCCGACCAATCTGATGATCGCGCCGGGAATCAAGGGGTTCGTCCCGGAGATGAACAAACGGCTGCCGCACGACGCGGCTGCCGCGAAAAAGCTGCTTGCCGACGCCGGTTATCCGGACGGCTTCGAGGTCGGCATGAATTGTCCCAACGACCGCTACGTCAACGACTCGGCCATTTGTCAGGCGATTACGGCGATGCTGGCGCAAATCGGTATCAAGGTGAACCTGATGGCGGAGACCAAGGTCACCTATTTCCCGAAGATCCTGTCGCGCAACACTTCGTTCTACATGCTGGGATGGACGCCGGACTCGTATGATGCCCAAAACGCGCTCTTCGCCCTGATCATGACTCCCTCCCCGGCTGGGCAGGGGCTTTTCAACCTGGGGACCTATTCCAACAAGCGGGTCGACGAGTTGAGCGCCCAGATTGCCAGCGAGCTCGATCAGACCAAGCGCAATGCGATGATCGCCGAGGCATTCAAGATCCACAGCGACGACATCGGCCACATTCCGCTTCATCAGCAGGCATTGGCCTGGGCGATGAAAAAGAATGTCGAGCTGGTGCAGCTTGCCGACAACTTCAACCTGCTCAAGTGGGTCGTCATCAAGTGACGCATCCGTCCAAGAGCAAGACGCGAAGCGTCGTGGCGATTGGCAACGGATGACGGCAGAGGCATGACACCCACCACCGCACCCGCGCATCGCCTTGCTCGCTGGTGGGGTAGCGATCTGGCGTACAACTTCCGCCACGCTCCGGTCGCCGTCGTGTCGGCGGTGGTGCTCGTCATCTGTTTTGGAGCGGCGTTCTTCGCGCCGTGGGTGGCGCCGCACAATCCATTCGACCTGGCGACGCTGAACCTGATGGACGCGCTGACGCCTCCGCACGGCGTCGCCGGCGCGCGGCCGGAATATCTGCTCGGTACCGACGATCAGGGACGCGATCTCCTGTCGGCCATCATGTTCGGAGCGCGAATATCGTTGCTCGTCGGTCTCGCCTCGGTGATATTCGCCATGTTGCTGGGGGTGACCCTGGGCCTCATCGCCGGGTATGTCGGCGGCAAGCTCGACGCCATCATCATGCGCATCGCCGACGTTCAGCTCTCCTTTCCGGCCATCCTGATCGCCCTGCTGATCGACGGCGTGGCCCGCGCGGTGCTGCCTCGCGATGCGCACGGCCCGGTGGCGTTGTTCGTGTTGATCTTTGCTATCGGCATTTCCAACTGGGTGCAATACGCGCGGACCGTTCGCGGCTCGACCATGGTGGAGAAGAACAAGGATTACGTTCACGCGGCGCGCGTGATCGGCATCCGACCGCTGGGCATCATGCGGCGCCACCTGCTGCCGAATGTAATGGGGCCGGTGCTGGTGCTCGCGACGATCAATATCGCGACCGCGATCATCACCGAAGCGACGCTCTCGTTCCTCGGCATCGGCGTGCCGCCGACGCAGCCTTCGCTCGGAACGCTGATTCGCGTCGGCAACGACTTTCTTTTTTCCGGCGAGTGGTGGATCACGGTCTTCCCGGGCGCGGCGCTGGTCATCATGGTGCTGGCGATCAATCTGCTGGGTGACTGGCTGCGCGACGCGCTCAATCCGAGGCTGCAATAGTCGCCGGGGCGGGACATTGCGGGCCGCAAGGTCGACGCCGCGCGCAAATGACGCGACGTCGCGCTCGCTTGTTCCATCCGATGACCGCGTGAAGTCCGCGGATCCGCTGCTGGTCGTCGAGCATCTCCGCGTGGAATTTCCCACGCGCCGCGGGACGCTGACCGCGGTCGACGACGTCTCGCTGTCGATCGCAGCGGGTGAGGTGCTCGGCGTGGTGGGCGAATCCGGCGCCGGGAAGTCGCTCACCGGCGCGGCGATCATCGGCCTGATCGATCCTCCCGGGCGCATCGCCGGCGGAGAGATTCGTCTTGCCGGGCGCCGCATCGACAACCTGCCGCAGGAAGCGTTGCGGCGCATTCGCGGCCGCGAAATCGGCGCGGTGTTTCAGGACCCGCTGACGTCGCTCAATCCGCTTTACACCGTCGGCCGGCAGCTTGTCGAAACCATCACCACGCACCTCGACCTGGGACAGAAGGCCGCGCGGGACCGCGCGTTGAGCCTGTTGAACGAAGTCGGCATCTCGGCGCCCGAGCGGCGCATCGACCATTATCCGCATCAGTTCTCCGGCGGCATGCGACAGCGCGTCGTGATCGCCCTCGCACTGGCGGCGAAGCCCAAGCTGATCATCGCCGACGAGCCGACGACCGCGCTCGACGTTTCCATCCAGGCGCAGATCATCGCGCTGCTCAAGCGCTTGTGTCGCGATCACGATACCGCGGTGATGCTGATAACCCACGACATGGGCGTGATCGCCGAGACCGCAGACCGTGTCGCGGTCATGTACGCGGGGCGCGTGGCCGAAATCGGCCCGGTCGCGGACGTGATTCATCGGCCACAGCATCCTTATACCGCCGGCTTGATGGGATCGATTCCGTCGATCGTCGCCGAGCGCGAAGAGCTCGCGCAGATCGACGGGACGATGCCGCGCCTGACGGCGATACCGAGCGGGTGCGCGTTCAATCCGCGCTGCCCGCAGGTATTCGACCGCTGCCGCCGCGAGCGCCCCGACCTGTTGCCGGCCGGCAGCACGCTTGCCGCGTGCTGGCTGCACGCGTGCGACGTGGTCCCTGTCCCATGAGCGACAGCACAGGATCGCTCGAGCGTGCAGCCAGCCTTCCCCTCGTCGAGCTGATCGACGTCGCACGCTATTTCGATGTCTCCGCGCCGTGGCTCAACCGCGTCATCGAGCGCAAGCCGCGGCAGATTCTGCGCGCCGTCGACGGCGTGAGCTTCGCCATTGAAAGAGGCGAGACGCTGGGCCTGGTGGGCGAATCCGGCTGCGGCAAGTCGACCGTGGCGCGGCTCATCGTCGGCCTGTACCGCCCCACGCGCGGCGAAATCCGCTACGCCGGCCGCCTGGTCGACTTCGCCGATCCGGAGCTCGCGCTGCGGCGGACCATGCAGATGATCTTTCAGGATCCCTACGCGAGCCTCAATCCGCGCTGGAGGGTCAAGGACATCGTCGCCGAGCCGATCCGCGCTCACGGACTCGCCCAGACGCCGGCGGTATTGGCGGCCAAGGTCGTCGCGCTCCTGGAGCAGGTCGGCCTTGCCGGCGCCGATGGGGCGAAATATCCGCACCAGTTTTCGGGCGGTCAGCGACAGCGCATCTCCATCGCCCGCGCGCTGGCGACCGATCCGGCTTTTCTGATCTGCGACGAGCCGACGTCCGCGCTCGACGTCTCGGTCCAGGCCCAGGTGCTGAACCTGATGCGCCGTCTGCAGCACGAGCTGGGGCTGACCTATCTCTTCATCTCGCACAACCTCGCCGTGGTTCACCACATCGCCGATCGCGTCGGCGTCATGTATCTCGGCCGCGTCGTCGAGTTCGCGCGGACACGGCAATTGTTCACCTCGCCACAGCATCCGTACACGCGCATGCTGCTGGCCGCGGTACCCGATCTGGCGATGACCGGCGTGCCGCGCACCGCGGTCGGCGGTGAAGTGCCGAATCCACTCGATCCTCCTACGGGGTGCGCCTTCCATCCTCGTTGTCCCTACGCCAACCAACGCTGTCGGCGCGAAACACCGCTGCTGAAGACGGTCCCGCTGGCAGAACCGGGCACCGGCCAGGTCGCGTGTCACGCGGTCGAGGAAGGTCGCCTCGCGCCGGTCGCGTTGGCGCTGCCCTGAACGGCTTGGCACCTTCGTGAATCGGTTATAATTCGTTTCTTTTGAACGGCATCGCCGGCCTTCGGCGGTTGCCCCAGAAAATCCGGGTCGTCTCCAGCGAATCGCCTCTTCGAGGCGCGTCGCGTTTGTCCAGAAGAATTCGAATTGCGCCTTACTCAGATCAAGCTGGCCGGCTTCAAGTCATTCGTCGATCCGACGATAATCGCCACCCCCGGTCAACTCGTCGGCATCGTCGGTCCCAACGGTTGCGGCAAGTCAAACGTCATCGACGCGGTGCGCTGGGTCCTCGGCGAATCGAGGGCCTCGGCGTTGCGGGGCGAGTCGATGCAGGACGTGATCTTCAACGGAGCAGGGGACCGGGCGCCGGTGGGTCGCGCCTCGGTAGAGCTGTTCTTCGACAATAGCGAGGGCAGGATAGGCGGCCAGTGGGGCCAGTACGCCGAGCTTTCGATCAAGCGGGTCCTCTCCCGCGATGGCGATTCGACGTACTACATCAACAACATTCCGGTACGTCGGCGCGACATTCACGATGTCTTCCTCGGCACGGGCCTGGGCCCGCGCGCCTACGCCATCATCGAGCAGGGCATGATCTCGCGGGTGATCGAGGCCAAGCCGGAAGAGCTGCGAATATTTCTGGAGGAGGCCGCCGGCGTTTCCAAATACAAGGAGCGGCGCAAGGAAACGGAGGGGCGCCTAAGCGACGCGCGCGAAAATCTGGCACGCGTGGAAGACATCCGCACCGAGCTCGCCGCGCAGCTCGCCAAACTCGATGCTCAGGCCAAGGTCGCCACCGAATATCGCGACCTGGAGGCGAGGCTCAAGCAATCGCAGCACATGATGTGGTTCGCCAAGCAGCAGGACGCGGTGCGCTTGCGCGAAAAGCACGCCACTGACATCGCCAATCTCAGCGGCGGGTTCGAAGCGCTCCAGGCCGAGCTTCGCGCCGCGGAGGCGCGTCTGGAGGCTCTTCGTGCCGACCACTATCGTGCCGGCGACGAGATGCACGCCAAGCAGGGCGCGTTCTACGCCGCGAACGCGGAGGTAACGCGCCTCGAGCAGCAACTGCAGTTCGCGCGCGAGAACGAAGGCAGGCTCGCGCAGCAGGTCGAGCAGATCACCGCTCAGGTGGCCGCGTTTACGCTCCAGCTGGACGAGATCGCGCAGGATTCCCGGTCGGCGGACCGCGATCTCGAGGCGGCAATCGCCACGCGCGACGCGACCGGCGAAGAGGAACGCGCCGCTGCTGCTGCGCCGCCGGCGCTCGAGCAGTCGGTCGCCGAAGCATCGCGGCTGATGGTCGAGATTCAGCAGCGCATGAACGAAATCGAGCAGACGATTCGCGTCGGAGACACGCGCCGGGAGAATGCCGCCAAGCTGCTCGCGGCGCTTGGCGCACGGCGCGAACGGCTGGATGGCGAAACGCGCGAGCTTGCGCTGCCGGTGAGCGACCCGATCGCTGCCGTCGCCGAACAGCTCGAGCAGGAAAATGCCGATCTGGCCGGACGGGAGACGGCGCTAGCCGAGCTGAACGCGGTCGTCCAGTCGCTTCAGGAGCGGCATCGTGCTGCCGGCGACACCTGGCAGCAGGTCAGCAGCGCGCTGACCGATCGCGAGGCTCGTTCGACGGCGCTCGCCGAATTGCAGGCCAAGATCGACAGCGGCAAGGATTCCGCCGCATGGCTGGCAGGCAAGGGGCTGCAAAAAGCTGCCCGGCTGTGGCAACAGCTCGATATCGAGCGCGGATGGGAAGATGCGCTGGAGGCCGTGCTGCGCGAGCGCTTGAACGCCCTCGAGTTGCCCTCGCTGGACGCCGCACTGACCTGGATCGATCCGGGTGTAGCACTTCCCGGTCGTGTCGCGGCGTACGCGCCGGCGACCGAGAACGTGCCATCGAAGCCGCCTTTCGACGCCTTGCTGGCGAAGGTCAAGACCTCGCGAAGCGAACTGTCGCGGGTGTTGATCGACTGGCTCGACGATGTCCGCTGCCGCGACGATCTCGAAAGCGCCTTGCGTGACCGCGCGGCGCTGGGACCCGGAGAGAGCTTCGTCACCCTGGCCGGACACATTATCAGCGCCGACGCGGTCAGTTTTTTTGCGCCGGACAGCGAGCTTCACGGCGTGATCGCGCGCCAGCGCGAACTCGCCGAGCTCGCGCAGGCCATCGTCATCGCGCGCGCCGACACCGACCTGGCGGCGAGCGCCCGCACCGCCGCGGAAAACGATCTCAAGGCGCGCCAGCAGGAGTATCACGCCGAAAGCATGGCCATGTCGTCGCAGCAGCGCCGCTGCCATGACCTCGAGCTGGAGCTGATGCAATTGCGGCAGGCGGCCGAGATCGCGCAAAGGCGTCGCGCCCAGATCGCCGATGAACTTACGGCGCTGGTCCGCGACGAGGCCAGTGAGCGCGAATCGCTGGCGGCGACCGATGGCGAAGTCAACACCAGCAGGCGGCAGTTGGCGGAAGCCACGCAGCAACAGGAAAGCTCGCGCCATGGGCGGGACGAAGCGGAGGCCGCGCTGGCCAAGGGGCGCGAGCGCACCCGGGTCGCCGAGCGGGCGGCGCAGGAGGCGAGCTTCGCGGAGCGATCTTGTCGCGAGCATATCGCCGAGCTCAACCGCCGTCGCGAAGGCATCGAGGCGCAAATCGCGCAGCAGCAGGCGCTGGTCGCGCAGGTCG
>Ga0209118_1001488_pt1 | contig 10846 bp, 7 predicted proteins | sample BlaSpr_A8_Ref_M1_FD_187988 | JGI IMG/M metagenome (GOLD analysis project Ga0209118, IMG submission 187988) | Forest soil microbial communities from Thunder Bay, Ontario, Canada - Black Spruce, Ontario site 2_A8_Ref_M1 (SPAdes) (version 2) | ecosystem: Environmental > Terrestrial > Soil > Boreal...
CCGGGACTCCACCACATTCTCGCGAGGACCGAATATCTTCGTCGTCAACGTGACCACCAACCGAGAAAGCACCTCTACCCGGATGGCACGGAGATTGGCCCTTCTCAAACTCATGCTCGACCACCCCCTCAATCGCGGCAGACGCGTGCAGGCCATCGGTAGGTGGGCGAGCTGGCAAGCCTGGCGACATATTGTCAGGCGGCCGATCACGGTCAGGATCTCGACCGACGTGCGAGTTCGCGTATATCCCGACTGGCCGTACTCATGGACGGCGATCTACTTGAGGCTCGCCGAGTACGACGACATGATGTTCACGCTTCGCTATCTGCGTCGTGGTGACGCGTTCGTCGACGTCGGGGCCAACGTTGGTTTCTACTCGCTGCTCGCTTCATCCGCCAATGGCGGGTCGCCCGTTCTCGCACTTGAGCCCCATCCGGTGGCAAGTCAGCGCCTGCGCGAGAACGCCTTGCTCAACTCATTCGGGAATATCCGCATTCGGGCGGTCGCCGCCGGCCGGGCTCCCGGTTCGGCTGAACTGACCGCCAATCTTGTAGACCAAAACCGGATCAGCTCTGGAGTGGACGACTCGGGACCGACCATCACCGTTTCGGTCGTCACTCTGGACGCAGAACTCGTGGCCCAGAAAATCAATGCGGAAGACGTGCGCCTCGTAAAAGTTGACACCGAAGGCTTCGAAGCGAATGTGCTCTCAGGCGCCCATTCGTTGCTCGATACCAGACCCGGACCCGTGTGGCTGGTGGAGATGGCTGGGCTTGGACTGCGCTATGGAACAGGCGATCCGGAGGTATTCGCCATGTTCAAAGACCGCGGCTACCAGGCATTCAGGTACGCGGCGGAGGACAACAAGCTGATCAAATACGCCGGCCTCGGTACTGACCGCAGCAACGTGATCTTCGCTCGCGATCCCGGGTCAGTGTCGTCGCGCTTGGAGCATGCGCCGCGAGTTATGGCGCGCTGAGCAACAGCCCAATCAAACTTGGCGAAGCCGGACTAGTAAGCGTGACGCTGAGAAAATATGCGCAGCCCCGTCAGCACGATGCATTTTAGATCTAGAACCAGCGACCAATTCTCGATGTAGTAGACGTCGTACATAGTGCGGTCACTTATCGGCGCCGCACCTCTGAGGTCGTTGACCTCAGCCCAGCCTGTCAGTCCGGGGCGCACCTGTTGGCGCTCCAGATAGCGCGGAACCTCGCCGCTGTATTGCTCATCGAAGTAGGTCGGCTGGGGACGAGGTCCGACCAGGCTCATGTCGCCGCGAAGCACGTTGTACAACTGAGGTAATTCGTCAAGACTGGAGCGCCGGAGGACACGTCCCAGGGTCGTCACACGAGAGTCCCCCGGTTTCGCAACGAGCGGACCCGTCTGGGCCTCCGCATCAGGGATCATCGATCGAAACTTGTAGATCCGGAAGGGGCGGCGCGAGCGCCCAATCCTCTCCTGAGTGAAAAGGATTGGTCCCGGCATGGTGAGTTTGATCAAGATTGCGACCACCAACAACACCGGGCTGAAAACCAGCAGGAGAGCCGCGCTCACGATGATGTCGATGACACGTTTCGCGGCTGCCGCGACGCCTCGTAGCTGACTGCGTCGCACGCCGACCAGCGGGAGGCCGTCGAGTGCGTCGGCCGACGCCCTGGTACTCATGACTTCGAGCAGGTCGGGCACGATCTTGAACTCGAGATTTCGATCCTCGCACAGCGCGATCAGGTGGAGCAAACGGTCGCGCTGCGAAGCCGGGAGGGCTAGAAACACCTGGTCCACACGTAATGGAGTAGTCAGCCTGGGAAGGTCCTCGACGCGACCAAGCACCGGAACGCCTACGTAGATCTGGCCGGCTGCGACTTGGTCGCTCACCACCCCGACAACCTGGAAGCCGTACTGCGGGAACATGTTCATGCGACGAATCAGCATTTCACTACCGTCACCGGTACCCACCATCAGTACTCGCTCGGTGCCGATTCCTCGCCTTCGCAGTCGCGTTTCGAACTGCCTGAGCAAATAGCGTTCGCCCGTCATCAAGGCGGCGCTGAGCAGTACGGCGGGAAGGATCGTGAGTCGCGAGTAGCGCTGACCAAGGTTGGCCGCCTCGATTGCCGCAAACATCAGGACCGCTGCCAGGCCGATACCGCTGTAGAGCGCAAACAGTTGGTCGACGAGCGTACGGCCGCGCCATGACCGGTACTGGCCGGTGACCGAAAGCGAGAAGACGTAGAGGCCGACAACCACCGGGATCGCCGCCAGATACGGCCCGAGTGGGAGTGCCTGGCTTGCGTTGCCGTACTTGATCCAGTAGCCCGCCGGGACGGAGGCGGCCGCGATCAGGGCATCGCCCACCACCAGTGCCGCCGGGAGCCAGTCAGCTGACAAGAAGCCGAGCCGCCCGCTGGGAGCTGGACTTGCGGTCGCGGCCATCGGCCCAGAGACCGGGTCTTCGACAGTCCGGAATTCGCCGCGACCTGATTCTTCCGGCACTGTGGCTCCTCCCGTATGGCGACGAGCCATCCGCCTAAGCCTACAGGTTCGATTGGCCTGTGTCGGCTCGACCTCGGTCCGGTCTGGCAACGGGTCCTGAAGAGGTGGCCGAAGCGACGTCGCACGCTGCTAGCAGGATGCCGACCAGGAGCCACCCGATCATCAATTCTGTCGTCTGGGTGGCGAGGTTGGTCAGCCCGACGATCAAAGCCATCTGCCCGAACGCCACCACAGTCGGAGCACCGCGCAGCCTCCACGCTCGAGCTCCAATGGCGAGAATGAAACAAGCAAAGACCACCACACCGATGAGTCCGGTGTCGTTGAGAACCAGTAGGGGCAGGCTTGCTATGTGCTCGTGCACTCCAGCGATCACATTCAGGGCCTCAAAACTGGCAGTGCCGCGACCGAACAACAGGCTGCGGCCATGTATGTCGGCCCACACCGGGCCTGTCTGATTGAGCCGGCCGATGAAGTCGGTCAGGTTCAGGATCGCGGCAAGAATTCCGCGATGCGACGTACCTCCACTCAATCCCGGGACCGCCACTGTGTAATTGCCGAGGCTGTCGAGAACGAATACGGCGACCGCGACCAATAGCCCTCCCAGCAGCCCGATTGCGAGCGTACGGACATCGAAGCGCCGGCGCAGGCCGGGCAACCCAAGTCCGATTGCTCCGACTATCGCGGCCGCCAGCCACGCGGCCCGGGTCAAGCTGGCGATGAGCCCACCCATGCAGGTCGTGATTCCGAACCAGGCATGCCGGAAACGGTCAGGCCCAAGGTACACCCAGGCGACAGCGCCCGCGGCCGCCACCGCACCAAAGACATTCTGTTCCCACAGGGTGCCGTACGCGCTCAGGTGGCCGCTTGCTGGGTTAGGGGTGATGGAGATCGTGGGGCCGAAAACGTGCAGGACGTAGGCGAGCGTGCCATACGTCGCCTCTGAAGCGAACACGATCAGCAGCCACCGCGTCACGATCTCTAGGTTCTCCGCGCCCTGAGACCCCGTGATCAACCGGCGGGGCAGGAAAAAACCCAACGAGCACACGCCGACCAGCAACAAGATCTTCAGGCTGAGTCGCTTGTCGGGCGACGCCAGGAGGCTGCCGGCGACATTGCACGCGAACCACGCGAGAAGCAAAGCCTCGGCCAGGCTCGGTCTGAGCCAGGCGCTGCCACCTTCACGGACTTTCGCCACCGCGAGGACGGTCAAGCTACCAAGACCGGCGACCTCTTCAGGCCTGATGTCGAAGGATCCGACCCGAAACGTGTATCGGTCGACGAAGCTTGTCACGATCAGCAGCAGCACAAGTCCAACCCGCAGGCCGAAAACACGCGCGTAGTAGGCGGCTAGCGCGACGACCGCCACGAACATCACCGGGGCGGCCCAGCCGTGAGCGGCCCAGGCGAGGAGGCCGATCAGGAGGCTGAATGCCACGGTCGGGCACCAAACGGCCAAGAACTCGAAGCGGACCGATCGACTGCGGGCAGTTCGCGCGCCGGTCAATTCAAATCATTCCGCGGTTCGCGGTAGCCGGCGTGGCCGGCCGCGGCGCGGTATACATCAAGCGTCTGTTCCGCCGCGCCATGCCAGGTGAATTGTTTTTCTCTCCTACGACCGGCTGCGGCGAGCTGAGCCCGAAGTTGCGGATCCTCGAGGATTCGTTTGAGGGCCGCAGCCATGGCCGGCACGTCCAGCGGGTCGAAGTAGAGCGCGGCGTCACCGCAGACCTCGGGCAACGCGCCCGCTCGAGCGCAGGCTACCGGCGTCCCATGCGCCATGGCCTCCAGCGCCGGAATACCAAAGCCTTCAAACAGCGACGGGAACGCAAAAACCGTTGCACAGGCATAACAGGCGGCGAGCTGGCGATGGCTCAGGTAGCCCGTGAACCGGACGCGATCGAGCACAGTGCTCGCCGCCTCGCGCACCAGGTCGGCTCGGTAGTGCTCCGGACCGACGATCACGAGGTCTGCCCCCGCGCCAGAAGCGTTGACCCGACCTAAAGCGTCGATCAGGCGCACCAGGTTCTTTCGGGGCTGCAGGTTCCCGACAGCGAGAACGAAGGTGTGCTGCGGGTCGATGCCGAGCTCCGAGACCAGGTGCTGAGCCTCGGCCTTCTCAATCGGCTGCGCTGCCGGACCGGCCGCGTTGTGGATGCAGACGACCTTATCCGGCGCCATCTGGTAGTGCTCGACGATCTGAGCACGGCACAGCTCCGACACCGTGATCACCCGAGCCGCTCGTCGCATCGACCACGGCACGCTTCGCGTCAGCACCGAGAGGTGACGAGGCGAAAACCATTCCGGATGCTGTGTGTATGAAATGTCGTGGACGGTCACTACCAGAGGACACGCAGCCCAGAGTGGCGCCGTGTAGGTCGTGTGGAGAACATCGATGCGATCTTGAACCGACCGCCACGGCAGCTCCAGGCCGAGTCGAAGCCAAGGACTCGAACTGAGAAGCCTGCGCGGCCGCACGTGGCCACTCCGATTTTGGTCCAGCTCGGTGCGGTGATACACCTTCAGCTCAAAGTCCTTCTCGAGCGTCCTGAACCCATCGATGAGGCCAAGCACGTACGTTTCATTGCCGGTCTCCCGGCTGCCGATCATGTGGGCGTCAAGGCCAACCCGAAGGGTCATTCGAGGGGACGATCGGTGACCGCGATGACGCCGCCGCGGTATGCGAAAACGTGAATCAACCTCGTGGAATGTAATCGTATGGACCAGGCTGTGCGAGCCCGCGGGAGCGCAGTACCCTTACCGTCTATGGATCGCCCGACCGCGATGCGCGGATCTGCGCCCGCATCGATTCCGTGGTGGAGGCGGCCCCTCGGATCCACGAGCTCGGTCATGACGAGCAGTCAGACCGCCCCGTTCCCGATTTCGACCGCATGTGCCGTGATCACGTGCGCCCTGGTCCCGGCGTACACGGTCCGCTGGCACCTGGGACCGATTCCGACCACCCTTCTCGAGAACGCGATCCTCCTCACAATCGTGGTGTTCGCGATGGAATGCTGGCGCGATCGCGCCCGGCCCATCTGGCGCACCGCGGTTCTGATTCCGGCGCTTCTTTTCTTCGTGGCTGGAGCGATCTCGATTGTCGTTGCCCCCGATCGTCGAGCAGCCCTCGGCCTGTATCGCGCCTACATTGTCGAACCCATCGCGTTCGGGTTCGTCCTGATCAACATCATCTCAACCACGCAGCGCGCTGTGTGGATCGTCGCTGCCCTGGCGGCGGGCGGCACTGTTGCCGGCCTCGCGAATTCAGTGGTCGTACTGGAGGCGTTGCAACACCACACATACGACGTCGTCAACACGCCGCCGGTGGTGATCTACAACACTGCCAACGCGGTCGCCCTCTACCTTGTTCCGCTCATCGCCTTCGCCGGAGCAATCGCATTGCATGGGGAGGTGCGTCGCGAACGCATCATCGCCGCCCTCTTCGTAATCGTTGGTGGCGCATGCGTAGTGCTCAGCTTCTCGAGAGGTGGATACCTCGCTCTGGGCGCCGTCGTTATCGGCCTGGCGATCAGCCATCGCAGACGTTGGGTGTTGCTGATCGGCGGAGCAGTCGTCGCCGCAGCGCTCATGGTTATTCCCACGATTCGCCATCGCGTCCTGACTGAAGTCGACCTTTCCAATGGCCACAACACTTTGGTCGGGCGATTCCACCTGTGGTCGGTGGCCCTTCAGATGCTGCGTACACGCCCGATATTCGGAGCGGGCCTGTCTGGCTTTGCAACGGCAATCGGTCCTTACTGGAATCAGACCAACATCGACCGCTACACGTACCCTCACAACATCGTGTTGAATTTCTGGACTGAGACCGGCCTTCTGGGAATTGCCGCGTTCGCTGCCATTCTTTTCGTTGGATTCACCAGGAGCTGGCGGGGTTGGCGGCATGGCGACGGCGGTTGGCGAGCCGTCCACCTTGGTGTCCTGCTCGCTCTCGTAGCCGTCGTGGTGCACGGGCTCGTGGACGTTCCCTACTGGAAGAATGACTTGAGCCTCGAATTCTGGGCTCTCCTGAGCCTGGTGCTCGTCCCGGCAGCTCTCGCCTCCGGATCTGAGACAGTCAAAACGACCAGGGCGTGACTCCACTGGGTCAGCTGACGGTCGTCCTGGTCTCCTACAACACGAAGCCCCTGCTCTTACGCCTCCTGGAGCGGCTCTTGACTTCCGAAGCGACGCCTGTGGTCGTCGTGGACAACTCGTCCGGCGATGGGTCGGCAGGCGCCGTCGCTGAGCGATTTCCGTCCGTCGAATTGATCCGCAATACGGAGAATGTCGGGTTCGCCCGAGCGGCAAACCAGGGAATGGCCAGAGCTTCCACGAGCTATGTCGTTCTGCTCAACCCGGACACGGACGCAACGCTCGAGCTGCTGAACACGATGGTCGCCTATCTCGAAGTCAACAAAGATGTTTGGGCGATCGCACCGCGGCTGATTGGATCCGATGGCAAGGTTCAGACCATGGCCGCCGGATTTGCGCCGACGCCTGGGCGGGCGCTGCTGTATTTCCTCGGCGTTTCCTACTTCCTCCCCTGGCCAGGCGCCGGTTTCTCGGTGTCCCCGAAGGTCAACCGGCCCGTTGACGTCGACTGGCTTTCAGGCGCATGCCTGATGGTTCGACGCGAAGTCATCGACCGTGTAGGGCCGCTCGACGAAACCTTTTTCATGTATGGCGAGGACATGGACTGGTGCCGTCGCATGAGAGCAGCCGGTGGACGTCTCGTCCTGCTCGCCGACCACGATCTCGGCCACGCGCGGGCGGCGAGCTCGGGTAACGAGGTTGTATCGACCAACTGGCTATCCGGCCTTGCCCGCTACGTCCGACCGCAGACGTCCCCGCTCGGTTCTCGGCTGTTCTTCCTGGCAGCCGCGGCTGGGTTCTGGCTGCGTGGTTCGCGTTTTCTGCTGCGTCGCCATCGATTGCGAAGAACGACTCTTTGGGGTTATGCGGGCGCCGCCGCACGCATAGCGATGGAGGCTCAAACCTCCTCGACCGCGGATCCCGCACGTACGGGGGGTCGTACATAGAATGCAGAAGGGCATGGGCCAGGACGACAGAGGTCTAGCGCTTCGCGCCAACGTCGACACCTACGAGCAATTCGACGAGCGACGCTACGTCAACGGCGCGCCCCACCTCAAACACGAGTCAATCGCGAAGTCGTATCGCTCGCTCGTGGAAAGGTCGCTTGGCCAGATCCCTAAAGAGCCATCAGCGGTTGATGTCCTGGAGCTCGGGGCCGGCAACGGTCTCGCCTCAATTCCGTGGTTTGAGCGAAAGGCGCAGCTGACCGCTGTGGATTCATCGCAGCTCATGCTCCAGGACCTGGGTCGCAAGGCCGCCGCATACGGAATCAAGCCCCGGTTGATTGTCGATGACGTGATGAACTACCTCGACACGACAAGCGACTCCTTCGACATTGTCACCCACGTGTCGATGATCCACCACGTCCCCGACTACCTGAGACTGCTTTCGCGCTCCAGTACCAGGGTCCGAGCGGGAGGCTGCCTGCTCACATTTCAAGACCCCCTCCGCTATGACCACATGCCCAAGTTCCACCGATTCTTCGATCGCGCCTCGTACTTCGCATGGAGGGCAGGCCAGGGGAACCTCAAGAGAGGGGTCAAGACCAGGTTGCGCCGGCTGCGTCGGGTGTACTCGCCGAGCGAGGTGGTCGACTTCGACGAGTACCACGTGGTCCGCAACGGCGTCGACAGCGAAGCGATCGTCAAGCTGCTGCAAGAATCGTTCGACCGCGTCGAGGCCATTGCCTACTGGTCCACATACAGCCGGGCCATGCAGGCTATTGGCGAGCGGCTTCAGCTCAAATCGAGCTTTGGAATCCTGGCTTCGGGACGCAAACCGAACTGACAGCGATCCTCATGCGGCGAATACGCGCTCACTGGTTCACGCTCAGCCTTGTCGGCGCGGTCGCAGTCCTCGCCGTCGCATTGCGCTTTTACCGCCTCACCGACCGCAGCCTGTGGCTGGACGAAATATTCACAGCCAAAGCCGCGCACCTGGCCGGCCCAGCCGACGTCATCGCCTTCGCCAGGGCGGACATCGACCAGATGCCGCTCTTCTATTTAGTCACGTGGCTGCTGCACGCATGGGGCGATGACGCTTTCGTCCTGAGGCTTCAGTCGGTGGCGGCCGGGTCATTGGCCGTGCTGGCTGTCTTCGTGCTCGGCAGAAAGCTTTTGGGCGTCCGCGGAGCAGTGGCGGCGGCACTGCTGATGAGCCTGATGCCGTACGCCGTGTGGTTCTCGCAGGAGGCGCGGAACTACGCCCTGTTCATGCTCCTCAGCACCGTTCAGATGTATTTCGCCTACCGGGCGATCAAGCAGGGACGCTGGTTTGACTGGTCAGGCCTGGCAGTCGCATCCGTGCTCAACCTCTACAACCACTACCTCGCACTCGAGACGACGGCCGCCATCGCCGTTTACATCGGCGGGTTCGTGCTCTTCGACCTGCTGCGCGGCACATCGAACCGGATCAGGATCGCGGCTGCGCTTGGCCTCGCGGTGATCGCCGCCGCGGCGGTCTTCGTGCCATGGCGTCCTGTCCTCAAAGCGCTCTACTACGCGGCTTCTCAGTTGATCCTCGAAGCTCGGGTCCGCCGACTGGCCACGGCTGCAGTGGCGGCAATGTTGATCGCGCTGCTTGCCGGGATCTCGGTGGTTTTCAGGCGCCGCTTCAGCGTGGTTCAGGCATGGTTGAGCAAGGCGCCGGGCAGGCGCCTGGCCTTCGCCGTTCTTACCGGCCTTGCGGTGTTTATCGCCTACGTGCCCTGGCTGCCCGCGCTGCGGATTTTCCTCAGCACTCCAACCAAGGGCTTCGGCCGTTTGAATGTGAACCGGGGGCCAGACATCGGAGCGCTGGCCACCATCCCTGCGGGCTTAGGACTCTCTGGATTGCTCCTGGCGGTGTTCTGCCTCGGACTGGTCGCGCTCGGAGCGTGGGTCTTCCGCGGCCGGGCAGCCGAGGCGGCTCTGCTGATCTCATGGCTGGCGATCCCATTGACTCTTCTGCTTGTCGTGGTGCGTTGGGCGATCGTTGACGTGGACCTTCGGTATTTCGCCTTCCTCTTCCCCGCAGTGACGCTGGTGGTGGCCGCCGGAGTTGAGGTGATCTGCTCCGGGGCCACCGTGTTGGCCAAACGGATGCGATCCGGCACGCTGGTGAGATTCGCCGACCCACTCGCCGGCACACTCATGGTCGCGCTGCTGGTCGTTCAGGCGGTGCCCGCGCTTGCCACATCGTATGGGGCACCGAAGAACGACTGGCGAACCACCGCACAGCACATTGCGGCCTCAACCGCACCGGGGTCAGTGGTGATGGCGATAGGCAATTACTCTGACTGGGTGGTCCTGTGCCTCCAGTATTACTTCAGAGAGATGCGATCTCCAATCACGGTCGTCGATGGAATGCAGGTGACCAGTGACGTCGCCGACCAGCTGGCAAGAAGCGCCGGGCCGACATGGGGAGTCATCGACTACCCGTCCGCCGCCCAGCAAACCTGGCTCGACCAGTCGACCGTCGTCAAGACTGACTTCGTGGATGTGACCGGAACCATCCACGTGATCCGAGCCACCGACCATTCTCTCTCCCCTGTCGATCAAGCGATCCAGATGCTCCACTGGGAGATTCCCCTGGAGCCCCAGCTCAGGCCGTCGGCCGGTCTGCTCGACCTTCGGTCAGGACAGGCCAAGCTCGGCCCCAACCTTGCTCCTGCGGCCCGAGGGGCCGGATGGAACCTGCCACCCGGGGCGGCCGGCGGCGACGCCATCGTGCTTTCCCCAAACGCGTCAAACCCGGAGCTGAACGCCTACCTCACCCTGTCACCGCCGCCGGCGGGGAACGATTTTCTTGTCACGTTCGACCATCAGAGCGAATCCGCGGTTGCATCGCAGACCGTCTCAGCCATCGCTTTCGACAAGACGGCCCGAGTGCTGGCGGTCTACCCGACAGGGAGCGGCTACTTATGTGCCCCGTCCGCCTCCTGGACGCGGTCTTACTTCGCATTCACGATGCCACAAGGCACCACCTCGCTTGTTCTCGTGTTCAGAGCGGATGGACGAGGGACCGCCGCCTTTCGGTCCATCCAGCTGAACTCACTGTCAGACACCTCGTGAAGGTTTCCGGTTTCACGATCGCCCGAAACGCAATCAAGTTCGGCTATCCGATTGCGGAGTCGCTGCGATCGCTTCTGCCGCTCGTCGACGAGCTCGTGGTCGCGGTCGGCGACGGCGAGGACTCGACATGGGAGGTCGTGACGGGAATCGCGGACCCGAAGATCAGGCCGTTCAGGACCGTTTGGGACATGAGCCGTCGTGAAGGGGGG
>Ga0209118_1001489_pt1 | contig 10844 bp, 12 predicted proteins | sample BlaSpr_A8_Ref_M1_FD_187988 | JGI IMG/M metagenome (GOLD analysis project Ga0209118, IMG submission 187988) | Forest soil microbial communities from Thunder Bay, Ontario, Canada - Black Spruce, Ontario site 2_A8_Ref_M1 (SPAdes) (version 2) | ecosystem: Environmental > Terrestrial > Soil > Boreal...
GGGTCGATGCCGATCGCGGCGCCGCGCATTGGTGGATGCAAGCCGCCTCACAGCGCATACCTGAGGCGATGGCCGACGCCGTACCCTTCGAACCGTTTCTGCGCGCACGCTTCGCCGGATATCCTGCGAGAGGATTCTTTGCCGACGCGCACGCTTTGAAATTGGCAGCGCCGGAACTCATGCAGATTTCGGCAACACCGGGTGCCTCGCCCGCCGCCGTGCATTTCGAATTGCTGCTGAAATCGGCCCGCGACGCGCCTACCGCCTTCGTGGTCTTTCCGGCAAGCGCAAACGTTCAGGATGTCCTGGTCGCCACGCCCTCAGGTCCGCTGCGCCCCAAGCTGCACAGATTTCTCAACGGTGACACCGTCTTGCTGATTGCCGGCCTTGCGGGCACGGGGTTACGTTTTGGGATTGATGCGGCCGCGGCTCCGATCCTGGCAACGGTTTTCGATGAGAGCTATGGGCTCCCAGACGCGCTGCCGCAAGGAAAAGCGCTGCAGCAGGCCCGGCCGCAGAATGCGACCAGCTCGCAGGATGGCGATGTGACGGTGGTGCAGCGCACCGTACGGCTCGATCCTGCGGCTGGCCGCTAAAGCCTCATGGCGCCTTAACCGGATTTCGAAGTGGCGGCAGCGTACACGGCAGCCAGCCGCTGATTGTGGATTTTCTCGACTGCACCGGCAATCGCCTGCCGACGGCACTCCACGATCGCCCTGTTCACAAACAGCGAATAGGATGTGTCCGGGCAGACCTGTTCGGCCGCCCTGGCGATTTTGTGGTACAGCGCGCGTGCGCCACTGTCGGTGTCCAGCAGTTCGGCGTTGTAGCGCACCACGAGCGCAGGGGCTTCGCTATTGGCCGGAGATGCTGCGGCAACTCCTGCTACGCCTAAGCAGGCGATACCGCCCAACAGCAGAAACTTGGTAGCTAATCGGGTCATGACATCTCTCCTACGAGTGAATAAATACGACGCCCCCATAAGACGCCTCGAGGTGCCATTTGGTATCTGGCCGGATGTCGAGTTCGTCCCGAATTGCGACGGTTTCGTCCCGTAGGCGTATGCGGGCACCGCATATTGGGACGACTTGCGGTAGGCTTGTGATCATGATCGGAATCGGTTCGGCTCAATCGTCGCAGCGCTTCGCGGGAGGACTGACCCAGATGCAGTTTCTGGGCATCGTGTGCCTGTTCTGGGTGTACGTCACCATCTCGAATCTCTTGTATAGCTACAGCATGGGCGCCGAGCTCGCTCGCATGACCAGCGTGATGGTGTTCGCCACCTGGGATACGCGGCTGTTGCAGCACGTACTGTTGCTGCCCATGCTGTTGGTGTCGTTTTGGGCTTCGCTCAAGGTGCAATGGCGCCCAATCCTGGTCGCTTTACCGTTGCAGTTGATACTCGGCGCGGTGTTTTCCGCCATGGCGTATCCGGTGATGATTCTTTCCCATCTCATCATGGATGCGGAGCCGTCGCGCATGACCGAGCCCCTGGCTCATTCAGGGGGTGAGCACCTGTCGGTCACACTGTGGCTCGCCAGCTTTGTGAGTTTCCTGCCATCGTATGGGTTTGGGCTGGCCCTGGTGACGGGACTGGCGCTGTACACCCGATTTCGTGATTCCGAAGTGCGGCTCGGCGCACTGGAGCGCGAGTGGAGCGCCGCGCGCCTGGCGGCGCTGCGCATGCAATTATCGCCACACACTTTGTTCAACCTCTTGCACACCATTCGCGGACACATCGAATGGGATCCAAAGGCCGCCCAGTCGATGGTGGTACAGCTTGCCGATCTGTTGCGCCGATTGCTCAACGCGGGCGAACGCGATTTTTCACGGCTGGCCGATGAGCTGCAATTTGCGAAGCTCTACTTGGAGCTTCAACAGCGGCGCTTCACGGACCGGCTCATCGTCGAATTGCCGAACCCCATTGAAATCCCCGGCGTATGGGTACCGAGCTTGATCCTGCAGCCGCTGATCGAGAATGCGGTGGTGCATGGCATGGCCGGTCATCAAGGCATCGTGACCGTGAGCGTCACCGTGAGCATGGCCAATGAAACACTTTTGCTGCGCGTCACCAACACGATGTCCGCGGACAGGATCGCGGGTGCGCACGGCATCGGCCTGAAGAATGTGCGCGAGCGCATGGCCGTCCAATTCGAAGGACGCGCCGGCCTGATTGCCGGTGCTCATGGCAGCGAATGGATCAGCGAAATCAGCATGCCGGCCATACGCGAGTCGCCCCCCATCCTGCGGGAGACACCGGCCGCCGACAAACTACCCACCACCACGACGCTGGTCGGCACATGATGGACGTCATCATCGTCGACGATGAGGCCGCCAGCCGCCGTACGCTGCACGAGTATTGCAACGCAGAGAAGGATTTGAACGTCGTCGGTGAATTCGCCGATGGCACAGCGGCGCTGGCCGCCATTCGCGAGGCGCAGCCGCAGCTTTTGTTCTTGGACATCCATATGGACCCGTTGAACGGCATTGACCTGGCGCGCGCCCTGGACCCGTTGCAGCTGCCTTCGCTGGTGTTCGTCACCGCCTACGATACCTACGCGCTCGAGGCCTTCGAGGTGTGCGCCGTGGACTACCTGCTCAAACCCTTCGACCAGGAACGCTTTCGCAAGACCCTGGCGCGTGTGCGGCCGCGGCATTTGCACCCCGACGGCGAACGTCAAAGCTTGTTGGCCGGATTGCTCGCGCAGTTGGAGCGCGGCGCACGCACGCAGGGTGAGGAAAAGCCACGCCTGCTCGCCGAGTTCGGCGGCCGTTTGCATGTGCTGGACGTGACCCAGGTGGAAATGATCGAAGCAGACCGCAATTACGTGATCATCCGGATCGGCAAGGACAGCTTCCACGCACGCAGCACACTGCAGCAGGCGGAGCTGGCGCTGCGCTCGCAGCCCATGCTGCGCATCAGCCGCTCCTGCCTGGTCAATCTAAACTATGTCAGGGAAGTGAACCGCACCTTGAGGGGCGATTTCATTTTGATACTGGCCGGGGGCGCGACGATCACCAGCAGCGAAGGCTTCCGCAGCAAGGTGAAGGAATATTTGAGCACCCTGAAGCTGTCCTAGAGAAGTTCGTCGGGCGCCAGCGGCGAGAGGAGCTTCAACCACAATCGTTCAGTGCGGCTGGTTTCCGGGTCGACGTGCCAGATCTTTTGCGCCCCGGCATCGCCGCTCACCCATTCGACGTGACCGGCGGCATCCAATTGCAGTCTGTAGCTACCGTCCGTGCTCAGATCGTCGAGCAGGCTCGTGACCTGCCGGGCGATTTCGGTGCTGCTGATCACGAGGCCCAACTCGCTGTTGATTCTGGCCGAGCGCTCGTCCATGTTCAGCGAGCCGATGAAGACGATTTTTTGATCGATCACCAGCGCCTTGGCATGCAGGCTGGCATTGGAGCTGCGGAATGGATGAAAGCGAGCGTGTTTTTGCCCCAGCTTCGGACGCATCTCGCGAAGATCGACACCCAGTTTGAGCAGCGCAACCCGGTAGCGCCCGTAGCCGATATCCACCAGCGGCGAATCGGTCGATGCCAGGGAATTGGTCAGGATCCGAACGCGCACGCCGCTTGCGACCAATTCGCGGATCAACGCCATGCCCTGCTTTCCGGGCACGAAGTACGGCGACATTATGATGAGTTCTTGTTTCGCCGCTTGCATCAACGCCGCGATGTCATTGGCGATCGTAACTTCCTCCTCGGGAGAACCCTCGCTGGCGATCTTGGCCGGTTGATCCGCAAGCACGGTCGCCGGCACCCAGATGAGCTGCACGTCGTGCACGTCCAGTTCATGCTCCAGCCAATTGGCGTTGATGGAAAAGGCCGGCTCCACGACCGGCGCCGACGCGCCTTCGACATCCACGGCCGAGGCCACCGAGGCGATCGGGATGGCGTACTTGCTGTTCCAAAACGCGTCGAAAGACGCCGATAGCTCCGGCACGACGGGTCCGGCCGCGACCACGTCCAGATCGACGAAATTGCTGCGCGGATCGAGCGTGAAGTAGGCATCGCCGATATTGCGGCCGCCGGTAATGGCCAGTGCGTTGTCCGCGACGAACAATTTATTGTGCATCCGATGATTGATGCGGTGGATATCCGTGGCCGAGGCGACGAACCGCGTCCACGTCGCGAACCTGCCGGCAGTAAAGGGATTGAAGACGCGCACCTCGACGTTGGCATGCGAGCTTAGGTGCAGAAAGCGGCGGTCCTCACCCGCCGTGTTCAGATCATCGACCAGCAACCGCACCCGCACGCCGCGGTCCGCCGCCAGGCGTACATGATGCAGCAGCGTGCGCGTGGATTCATCCTCATGGATGATGTAGTACTGAATGTCGAGCGTTCGTTCGGCGTGATCGGCGAGCGCGATCAGGCTGGCCAACGCCTCATCGCCCGAGGACAGCAGCCTGATGCCGGAAAGATTTTTGCCGACTTCATCGCCGGCGACGATGTGGCCGAGCGCGGTGGTTTCGGGCTTCTGAAAGGCCACGGACGGGGTTTTCTGGACATGCCGCGGCAGGCCGGCGCAGCCGGAAATCACCAGAATCGCGGCGGCCAACAGCCATGTATTGCGCATCTGCACATGATATCAGGCACACTTTGTGCCCATGCAGACACAACGCCGCATTCGCAGTTTTGTCTTGAGGGCCGGCCGCACGACACCCGCGCAGGAACGCGCGCTCGGCGAGTTATGGCCCACGTACGGCATCGACTCGAGCGCGGCGACGCTGGACCTTGCGGGTGTTTTTGGCCGCACAGCGCCACGTTGCCTGGAAATAGGCTTCGGCGCCGGGGAAGTGATTGGGAGCCTGGCGGAGAACAATCCCCATATCGACTACCTCGGAATAGAGGTGCACCGTGCCGGCGTCGGCCGGCTTCTGCTTCGGGCTCATCAAGGCCACTTGAATAACTTACGCATCATCTGCGACGACGCGGTGGAGGTCTTGCGCGATCGGATGGCGCAGCAAGTCTTTGATGAGGTGCTGGTATTCTTTCCGGACCCGTGGCACAAGAAACGCCATCACAAGCGGCGCTTGATCGAGCCTGGGTTCGTGGCCCTCGTCGCGGACAAGCTGCGCATCGGGGGGATTCTCAGGCTTGCAACCGATTGGCAGGACTACGCCGAACAAATGCTGGCGGTGTGCAACGCGGATCCTTCGCTGCGCTCCTTGAGCATGGACCTGACCTACGTGGCGCGCCCCGAGTTCAGACCTGCCACCCGTTTCGAGCGGCGCGGCGAGCGCTTGGGTCACGGCGTATGGGATCTGGCCTATTCAAGAGGAGAGAAAACTGCCGCGAATGCCGTCAATGATGAACTGCACGGCCAGCGCGGCAAGAATGACGCCGGATAAGCGGCTCATCACATTGGCGCCGGTGACGCCGAACACCTTCATCAGCCGCGGCGTCGCGAGCATCAACACCCAACAGACCAGCATCACGAAGAAGACAACCCCCAAGAAGGCGATGAATTGCAGGGGTTTCCCCCACAGTTCGCCTGAAGTCAGCAAGATGGTGGCGAGCGCCCCCGGACCTGCGATGAAGGGAAACGCCAGGGGAAACACCGAGATGTCGTCGCGTGTCTTGGCCTCTTCCTTTTCGGGGGTGGTGGACTTGGTGCCCGACGTGCGCGCGAACACCATCTCCAGTGCTATCAAGAACAGCAGCGTTCCGCCGGCAATGCGGAACGAGCTCAGTGAAATCCCCATGATGTCCAGAAACTTCGCACCCACCAACGCGAACAGGACGCAGATGATCAATGCGATCGCCGCCGCTTTGCCGGCCATTTTTTTCTTGTAGCGAGCGCTTGCGCCCGAAGTCAGCCCGGCGAACAGAGGAATCAATGAAATGGGCTCGACCACGACGAAAAAGACCACGAAAAACTTGATGAGCTGCTCGACCATGGAATGTTGCTGCTGCGCGCAAAAATTACATATTGCGCGAAGGGCGCATTGGGAGTTGAATTGCGGTGAGCATAGCAGACGGAGACGGCGATGAACGTAATCAGGCCGATCGTTGGCGAGTGGTATAGGGGCGGTACCAACGAGCTCTTTGAGGTGGTTGCCATCGATCATCAAGACGAAACCATCGAAATTCAGTATTTTGACGGCACCGTTGCGGAAATGGATTTCGATTCCTGGAACGAGCACCTGCTCGACGATCTCATCGAGGTTGCCGATGCACCTGAAGATTGGTCGGGCGCGATCGACGTCGAGGCCGAAGACTTGGGCCGCGAGTTCGAGGACAACGCAAGGACAGCCTGGTCCAATCCGCACGAGCGCTCACTGCGTCGCTGATCAGCGCTGCGCGTCGGTGACCTCGCGTGCCGCGAGCTCCTGCAAAGGACGGCGCAAAATTACCAGCAGGATGAGCCCCGGCACCGCCGTGAGGCAGGTCACGACAAAAAATTTCGGCCACCCGATCACGGAGACCAGCGTGCCGGCAATAGCGCCGGTGGTGACCCGTGGAAGGGATGCCATGGCCGAGAGCAACGCGTACTGCGTGGCGCTGAAGTTCGAGTTGCACAGGGACATGAGAAATCCGACGAAGGCGGCTTGTCCCATACCGCCGATGCCGGTGTCCAGTGTGGTGGCGAGCGCCATCAGCCAGAGCTTCTTGCCGGACAACGCCAGCACTGTGTAGAGCAGATTCGTGAGCGATTGGCCGATGCCGAAGACCAGCAGCGAGCGGAACATGCCCCAGCGCATGTAGATCCAGCCGCCCAAAGTCACGCCGGTGATGGTGGAGATCGTCATGTTGGCCTTGCCGGCGATGCTCAGTTCGTCGAGTGAGAATCCGACGCCTTTGATCATGAAGGCGCTGTACAGGCTCAAGGCAAAGGCATCGCCCGCTTTATAGAGCAGCACCAGCAAGAGAAATCCCCATGCGCCCTTCTGACCGATCAAGTTGCGCAGCGGATGCCATACCGCATCGGCCAAGGTTTTCGGGGGCTGGCCCGGCCTCAGGGGCTCCGGCGCCCAGAATGTGGACAGCATGGTCGCCGCCATGATCACGGCGATGAACAGAAAGGCCACGTGCCAGCTGGTGTGTGCGGCAATGAGCACGAGCACCGTGCTCGCCAGGACCGATGCCGTGCGGTAGCCGAACGTGGTAAGGGCAGCGACCATACCGCGTTCGCTCGGGGGAATGGTGTCGACGCGATAGGCATCGATGACGATGTCCTGCGAGGCGGAGAGGAACACCACGAGCAGCGCAATGGCGGCCAAGTAATACGGGGCCTGGGTCGGCGAACTGAAGCCCATCACGCCGATGGCCACAGCCAGGCAGGCCTGGAATAACACGATCCAACCGCGACGCCGGCCGAGAAGGGGCGGCAGGTAGCGGTCGAGCAAGGGTGCCCACAAGAATTTGAAGATGTAGGGCAGGCCCACGAGCGAGTAGAAGCCGATGGACTTCAAGTCGACGCCTGCCGACGCCAGCCAGGCCTGAAAGGCAAATCCGGATCCGATTAAATTGAAGGGCAGCCCCGAGGCGAAGCTCATCAGCAACACGGCCATGATGCGTTTATCGCCCAGCGCTTGCCGGAGCGTGGGCTTGGGTTGTTCCGTCAAAGGCAAGCGGGATTCGTGACGATGCGCATCGCGCACGATAATATCAGCCCCATGACCCTGGCGTATCAAAGTGAATTCATCGACCTGTGCGTGCAGCTGGGCGTTCTGCGATTCGGCAGCTTTACGCTCAAGTCCGGCCGCGAGAGTCCTTACTTTTTCAATGCAGGATTGCTCAACACCGGCGCGGCCATCGCAGCGGTGGGGCGTGCCTACGCAGCCACGCTCGCCGCCTCCGACTTGGAGTTCGATATGCTGTTCGGGCCCGCCTACAAAGGCATCCCGCTCGTGACCATCACCGCCGCGGCCCTGGCGGAACGGCATGCGCGCAATGTGTCCTTCGCCTTCAATCGCAAGGAAGTCAAGGACCACGGTGAGGGCGGCAAAATCGTGGGAGGCCCGTTAAAGGGCCGCGTCTTGATCGTCGATGATGTGATCACGGCAGGGACAGCGATTCGCGAGTCGATCGACATCATTCAGGGGGCAGGAGCCGCGCCTGCAGGGGTGTTGCTCGCGCTGGATCGCCAGGAACGGGCGTCGGACAGCGATCTTTCGGCAGTGCAGGAAGTGCGCAGCCAGTACAAGATCCCCGTGATTTCCGTGGTTAATCTGGCCGACCTCATGCAGCATGTCTCCCGTTCGGGACAGGCCGGGGAACTGTCGAGCATGCGCCTGTATCGCGAGCGGTATGGCCTCGCAGACTGAGGAATTGCCCCTAGAAAACCCCGCCGGCTCCGCTCACAATGGCGGCCGCTTCATCTTGAGGATAGATTCTTGAAGAATGTCGCTTGGATGCTCTGCGGTTGCGCGCTGCTGGCCTTCGGGGCCGCGCACGGTGCTCCCCCCTCGGGCCCTGCCAACAACGGCCGGGTGCTTTATAAGTGGGTGGATGCCAATGGGGTGACGCACTACGGCGATCACGTTCCGCCCGAGTACGCGTCCCAGGAGCAGCATGTCCTCAACTCGCGGGGTTATGAGATCGACCACCTCGATGCGCAGAAGACAGCGGAACAAGTGGCGGCCGAGGAGCGCAGGAAGCTCGATGCGCAGCAGAGCCAAACGCGCGACCACAACCTATTGAGCACCTTCGCGTCGGTGCAAGAAATCGAGCGCCTGCGCGACCAGCGGGTGCAGCTGGTGGCGGACCAGATCAAGGTGACCAATTCATTTCTCGATACCCTCAATGGCCGCATGAAGAAAATGCGCGCCGATACGCTGCGCTACAGGCCCTATAGCAGCGATCCGAAGGCCCCGCCCATGCCGGATCAAATGGCCGAGGATCTGGTGCGGCTCACCACGGACATGCGCACGCAGCAGCAGAATCTGCAGCAGAAGCGCGCCGAGGAATCATCGATGAGCATTCAATTCGAGAGCGACATCGATCGGTTCAAAGAGCTGAAGCACATTCAATGACCCCAAAGACGCGCGTTCTTCTCGGAGTGACCGGCGGCATCGCCGCTTACAAAAGCCCGGACCTGGTGAGGCGCCTGATCGAACGCGGCGCCGATGTTCAAGTGGTGATGACCGCCGCCGCGCAGCGCTTCGTTTCGCCCATGACTTTTCAAGCGATGTCGGGCCGTCCGACCCGCAGCGATTTGTGGGATAACACGGCGGAAGCGGCCATGGGCCATATCGAGCTGGCGCGCTGGGCGCAGGTCGTGTTGATTGCGCCGGCCAGCGCCGACTTCCTGGCGCGACTGGCGGGCGGCCGCGCGGACGATCTTTTGTGTACTTTGTGCGTGGCGACCGAAGCACCCATCCTGTTGGCGCCGGCGATGAACCGCGTCATGTGGGCGAACAAGGCGACGCAAGCCAACGTTCACACGCTGATTGGACGCGGAATTCGCATCTTGGGGCCCGCGTCAGGCAACCAGGCCTGCGGAGAGGTCGGCGCCGGACGCATGTGGGAACCCATCCAGCTCGCAGAAAGCTTGCTCGCCCCTCCCGTCAATGCGGGTCTGTTGGCCGGTCTCAATGTGCTGATCACGGCGGGACCCACGCGCGAGCGCCTGGATCCGGTGCGTTATCTCACCAACCGCAGCTCGGGGAAAATGGGATTCGCAGTGGCGGAGGCCGCCCGCGAGGCGGGTGCGCATGTCACGGTGGTAACCGGTCCGGTGCAACTGCAGACGCCGACGGGCGTCACGCGCATCAACGTGGAAAGTGCGCGCGACATGTACGCTGCGGTTCACCGGCAGGTGGGCGATGCCGACATATTCATCGCGGCCGCGGCCGTCGCTGACTTTCAGCCTGTGAACGTGGCCAAACAAAAGATCAAGAAGCAAGGCGGCTCGGTACAGCTGGAACTCGAGCCGGCGCCCGATATCATCAAATCGGTGGCCGACATGGCGAAGCGTCCCTTCGTGGTCGGCTTCGCGGCCGAAACCAATGACGTCGAGGACAATGCGCGCATCAAACTCAAGCGCAAGAAGCTCGACATGATTGCCGCAAATGAAGTCGGCGACGGCATCGCATTCGACTGCGAGGACAACGCGCTCACCGTGATCTGGCCCGGCGGCAAGATGGAGGTGCCGCGAGGACCGAAAATCGAGGTCGCGCGCGCGCTCATGGCGCTCATCGCCAAACGCCTGCCCCCTCCCGACGGCAGCCCGCGACGCGGCTCACGCAAGCGCAGGACGGCAGCAGCGCTGCCCCGCGATCGTGTGCGCGGCCGCCGCCCGCGTCGAGTTTAGGACATGCAACGCACCGTCAAGCTGCGGATCCTGGATCCGCGCATCGGGCGCGAATTTCCGCTGCCGCAGCACGCCACCGCCGGCTCGGCGGGCATGGATTTGCGCGCCTGCATCGATGCACCGCTGCTATTGGCCCCCGGCGGCGCGGAACTGATACCGACAGGCGTCTCGATTTACATCGCGGACCCTGCTCTTGCCGCCATGCTGCTGCCGCGTTCCGGCCTCGGCCATAAGAATGGCATCGTGCTGGGCAACCTCGTAGGCCTGATCGACTCCGATTACCAGGGGCCCTTGATGGTGTCGGTGTGGAATCGCGGCGCGCAGCCCTTCACCATCAATCCCGGCGATCGCATCGCGCAAATGGTCATAGTCCCCGTCGTGCAAGTGGCCTTCGAAGTGGTCGAGGACTTCTCGGCCACTGAGCGGGGCACGGGCGGGTTCGGGAGTTCGGGACACAGCTGATTGGGCGCCAATCTCGGTGCTTGCCGTGGAAATGGCGCTAGTGAGTCGCGCCGACGTTGCTCATGCTGCGCCAATGGCAATTCGAGATTGGCCTGAGGATGAACGACCGCGCGAGAAG
>Ga0209118_1001490_pt1 | contig 10841 bp, 3 predicted proteins | sample BlaSpr_A8_Ref_M1_FD_187988 | JGI IMG/M metagenome (GOLD analysis project Ga0209118, IMG submission 187988) | Forest soil microbial communities from Thunder Bay, Ontario, Canada - Black Spruce, Ontario site 2_A8_Ref_M1 (SPAdes) (version 2) | ecosystem: Environmental > Terrestrial > Soil > Boreal...
GCCCGCGGCGTCTTGCGCACGAGGCCGCCCACAAGCGGCATCGTACTTGCCCTACTGGCCGTCGTAGCTCATGAAGGTGGTCGGGCTGCTCTCGTTGCAAATCACGGCCACCTGGCCTCCTGAGGATGTGGTGACCACTGCCGTCGCCCGCGTGCCGCTTGGGAGTCCGCTGACCGGCTGATACAGGCCCCAGAACGCGTGGGGTGCCAGTGACTGCCCTTGGGCTGTGCCGACGGCTGCGCCGGTGGCGGTGTCGTAATAGCTGACCTGGACCGTGGTGCTGCTGGTGCCGGTGTTCATGATCCCCTCCCCCGTGTTCCACGGGTCCGAGCCTGCATTCTCGACCAGGGGCAGGTGCAGATTGGCGCTGCCTACGCTGAAAGTGTTGTATGAGGTCGACTGTCTGGCCGCGCCGGCTCCGGCCGGCGCGACCTCGTTGACAATGGCAGCCAGCGGCACGGCGGTGCTCTGGATCACCGCGGTGTAGGCACCGGCTGCAGGCCCATCGGTGGCACTCCCCTGGTAAACGCCAAGAGAGCCATAGCCGAGGATCGTGAAGTTTTTGGGAGCGGTGGGCGTCCCCAATGCGTCGTAATACGTAACGGACACCGTGTCCGGACTGGCCGAGGTGTTCTGGATCCCCATCCCGGTGTAATAGCCGCCATACGCATTGTTGAGCGCCACCGGGGCGTTGAGCAGCGTGCTGCCCGACGCCGCAGCGTCGTATGAGCTGAACTGGCCGCCTGGCCCCGTCTCGTTGACGATCGCCCCCAGCGGCTGGCCGGTTGAGCTGGTGATCGTGGCGGTGCCTGCGAAGCCGCTCGGCAGTGCCAGCACGGCGTCCCCGCTGTACAGAGCCTTGTAGGCATGTGCTGCCAGACCGCTTACTGCTTGGGTCCTTACCACACCTCCGCTGCCATTCCGGTACGTGATGGTCACGTCCGTTGGACTGCGGCCCTGGTTGAGGAGGCCGATGCCGGTGGTGTAGCCGCCATACGCGTTGTTGACGATGGTCGGGGCATAGAGCGTCGCTCCTACTCCTGACGGCACCTGCACTCCGCTGTAGCTGGTGGCGTCTCCGACGTTGCCGGGGCTGAACTCATTGACGAAAGTCGCGATCGGCTCACTGCTGTATACGATCGCCGAGCCCGCTTGCGCCGCGTCCCCCCCACTGCCAGGGAATGAATTGCCATTATCCTGGCGCACGGTCCAGCTGGCATTCACCGGTAGGTTGTCGTTGCTGTCCCCGGCGCCGACTGGGCCGCCGGCCTGGTTGAAGTAGGCGATGCGGATTACTGCGGGCGCATTTCCGGTGTTCTGAATCGTGACTGCCGTGAGGTAGCCGCCGTAGGCCTTATTTGTCATCGCGGGTAAGGCTGCCGCGGCAGGCGGCTCGATTGCGAGGCTGTGATTTCCACCGCACGCAATCGCGGTGACAACGGTCTCCAACCCGATGACCGCCACCGGGGTCGAGCTGGCTCCGCCGATGGCGCCGTTGCCCAGCTGCGCCGAGGCGTTGTTCCCCCACGCCAGGACCTGGCCGGTTGAGGTCAAGGCCAGGCTGTGCGTGAAGCCGGCGGAGATCGCGGTAGCGATTGTACCCGCCGGCTGGGTGACGTTAACCGGGGTGCTGCTGTCGACCGTGGTGCCGTTGCCCAGTTGCCCATTGAGGTTCCGACCCCAGGACAGCACCGAGCCGGTGGTGGTCAGAGCCAGGCTATGGTCTTGGCCGCCTGCGAGGGCCGTGATGGTCGTCCCCGCAGCCAGGCTGACGCGGACAGGGTTGCTATTGTTGGTGGTGGTGCCGTTTCCCAGCTGACCATATGTGTTCTGGCCCCACGAGAAAATAGTCTGGCCGTCAGATGCCATGCTGTGGTAATCGCCGGCGGCGATCGCTCTAAAAACATAGGTTCCCACCGCGCCCACAAGAAACGGGGTACTGCTGTCTATGAGGCTACCATTGCCTAGCTGGCCGTAGCTGTTCCAGCCCCAGGCATACACGTGGCCAAACGAAGTCAAGGCCAGGCTGTGGCCAAAGCCGGCCGCGATGGCTTTGACGATGGTTCCCGCCGGTAGGCTGACCAGGACGGGGATGCTGCTATCGGTGGTGGTGCCGTTGCCCAGCTGGCCATTCGAGTTCGAGCCCCAGCTCAACACCTGGCCCGAAGAGGTCAGAGCAAGGCTGTGGTGGTCGCCGCCGGCGACTGCGGTTACGATCGTCCCTGAGGGCAGAGCCACCTGGACGGGGACGCTGCTGTCGGTAGTTGTACCGTCGCCGAGCTGGCCGTTGCCGTTCAGGCCCCAGGCGAGGGCCTTGCCATCAGAAGTGACTGCCAGGGTATGGAAGTCTCCCCCGGCGATGGATGTGATTGTGGTCCCCGCAGGTAGGCTGGCCTTTACGGGTGTGCGGCTTGTGATCGTGGTGCCATTGCCAAGAGTGCCATACAAATTACTTCCCCAAGCCCAGGCCGCGCCGGCTGGAGATCCCACCGGCTTGGGTAGCTGAATCGCCAGGCTGTGGTAATTCCCGGCGGCGATGGCTGTGACAACGGTTTGCAGGTTGCTCACAGCGACCGGGGTACTGCTGTTGGCGGTGCTGCCGTTGCCCAGCTCGCCGTAGAGGTTTTCCCCCCAAGCCAGAACCTGTCCACTGGAGGTCAGCGCCAAGTTGTGCAAAGCACCCGCCGCGATCGCTGTCGCGGGGGTTCCCGCGGGAAGGTTGACCGGAGCCGGTGTGCTGGTGTTGGTGGTGGTGCCGTTGCCCAGCTGGCCGTAAGCATTGTTGCCCCAGGCCAGGATTTGGTCATTGGCCGTGAGCGCCAGGCTGTGACTGTTGCCGGCGGAGATGGCGGTGACGGTCGTGCCAGAAGGAACGCTCACCTGAACCGCGGTGCTGCTGCTGGTGGTGGTGCCATTCCCTAACTGTCCCGAGCTGTTGTCACCCCAGGCCAGCACCGTTCCGCTTGATGCGAGAGCCAGGCTGTGGGATCCGCCGCCAGCGATGGTTGTGACGGAAGTCCCAGACGGCAGGCTGACCTGGACGGGGGTGCTGCTGCTGGTCGTGGTTCCATTCCCGAGCTGACCGGCGCTGTTGTAGCCCCAGGCCAGGACCTGGCCCGTCGAGGTCAGGGCCAGGGCGTGGCGGCTGCCGGCGGCGATAGCGGTGACGGTGGTCCCCGAAGGAAGGCTGACCGCAACGGGAGTACTGCTGTCGGTGGTGGTGCCGTTGCCCAGCTGGCCATTTGTATTTCGGCCCCAGGCAAGAACCTGTCCGCTCGAGGTCACCGCGAGGGCGTACTGGCCACCCTCGGCGATGGCGGTGATGGTGGTTCCTGGGGGCAGGCTGACCTGGACTGGCGTGCTGCTGCTGGTGGTGGTGCCATTGCCCAGCTGACCGTTGGAATTCGAACCCCAGGCCAGGAGCTGGCCGGTCGTAGTCAGCGCGAGGCTGTCGTCCCCGCCGGCGGCGATCGCGGCGAGGGTGTCGGTCGCGGCTAGAGCTACCTGAACGGGCGTGCTGCTGCTGGTGGTGGTGCCGTTCCCCAATTGCCCGAAAACGTTGGAGCCCCAGGACCTGGCTGAGTCGAGAGATGCCGCCGCTCCAACTGCCTGGGTCCTGATCGGCGACGTGGTAACGATCGTTCCCAATAACGCCAGGGTCGAGGCGGCAGCCAACAGGGCGAGGGCCCGCGACGGTCTATTTATCAAGGGCCCCCCCCACGCCCGAATCGTATGCCCCTACTGGCGTTCGTGGCTCATATCGGTTGACCGTCGTAGCTCATGAACGTGGTCGAGCTGCTCTCGTTGCAAATCACTACCACCTGGCCGGCGGTCGTGACCACCGCCGTAGCTCGCGTCCCGCTCGGCAGGCCGCCGGTGGGCTGGTAAACACCCCAAAACGCCTGCGGCGCCAGCGTATGGGTCTGAGGGGTACCGACCGGTGCGCCTGTAACGCTGTCGTAGTAGTTGACTGTGACTGTGGTCGTATTGCCGGTGTTCATGATCCCCAAGCCGGTGTTCCACGGGTCGGAGCCGGCGTTCTCGACCAGGGCCAGATGGCGAGGGTGGAGGGTGACGGCGCCGAAGGTGTTGTAGGAGGTCGACTGCTTGGCGGATGTGGTCGAAGGCGCGACCTCGTTGACGATCACCACCAGGCCCGCATCCACGGCAAAGTTTGTGCTCTGGATCACCGCCGTATAGGCACCCACGGCCGGCCCGTCGGTGGGGCTTCCCTGGTAGACGCCCAAAGAGCCGTATCCGGGGATGGTGAAGCTCTTTACCGTCGCGGTCCCCGATGCGTCGTAGTACCTCACCTGAACCGTGTCCGCGCTCGCCGAGGTGTTCTGGATCGCAATCCCGGTGTAGTAGCCGCCAAAGGCATTGTTCAATGCCACAGGGGCACTGAGCCAGGTGGTCCCCGACGGCACAGCGTCGTATGAGCTGAACTGACCGCCCGGCCCTGTCTCGTTGACCACCGCCCCCAGCGGCTGGCCCGAACTCGAAATGGTCGCGGTCCCGGCAAACCCGCTGGGCAAGGCCAGACTTGTGTCGCCGCTGTACAGGGCCCGGTAGGCGTGGGCGGCCAGTCCGGGCACCGTCTGAGTCTTGACCACGCTGCCGTCGGCCCCGCGATAGGTGATGGTCACGTCGGTCGGAACGCTGCCCTCATTCAGCAGGCCGATGCCGGTGGTGTATCCGCCATAAGCGTTGTTGACAATCGTCGGGGCGTATAGGGTGGCGCCCACCCCGAACGGCACCAGGACTCCGGTGTAGCTGGTCGCGTCACCCACGTTGCCTGGCGCGAACTCGTTGACGAATGAGGCGATCGGCTGGCTGCTGTAGACGACCGCCGAGCCGGCCTGCACGGCGTCCCCCCCGCTGCTAGGAAAGGAGTTGCCGTCATCCTGTCGCACGGTCCATGAGGCGTTCACCGGCAGATTGTTGAGCGTGTCCCCGGCGCCGACTGCCGCTCCGCTCTGGTTGTAGTAGGCGATGTGGATGCTGGCGGGCGCAGTGCCGGCGTTCGTGATCGTGGCCGCCGTGACATAGCCGCCGTAGGCTCCATTTGTCATCGCGGGCATCACGGCCACGGCCGGCGGCAAGATCGCCAGGCTGTGATACGTGCCCGCTGCGATGGCAGTGGCAAAGGCCGGCAACCCGCTGACCGTAATGGGAGTGCTGCTGTCGGTGGTGGTGCCGTTGCCCAGTTGCCCGAGGCCGTTGCTACCCCATGCCAGCACCTTGCCTGCAGAGGTCAGCGCCAGGCTGTGATCGCTACCCCCTGCCATGGTGGTGACGGTCGTACCAGACGGGAGGCTGACGAAGGTCGGAGTTGCGCTGCAAAAGCAGCCGGTCGTGCCGATCGTGCCGTTACCCAGCTCGCCGTGAGAGTTCACGCCCCAGGTCAAGGCCTGCCCGGTTGAGGTGATCGCATGGCTGCTGTTGCCGCCGCCTGCAATGGAGGTGGCCGTGGTCCCCACCGGGAGATGAACCGCAACCGGGACGGTGCTGATATTGGGGGTGATGCCGTCGCCGAGCTGGCCGTAGAAATCACCGCCCCAGGCCCAAATCTGTCCGTTCGAGGCTAGCGCCAGGCTGTGGCTGGTGCCGGCGGCGATGGCAGTGATGGAGGTCGTAATCGGCAGGGTCACCTGGACCGGGATGGTGCTGTTGGCGGTCGTGCCGTTGCCCAGCTGTCCATAGGTGTTGTCGCCCCAGGCCAGCACGCGGCCGGTCGAAGTCAGAGCGAGACTGTTAGCCCCGTCGGCGGCGATCGCGGTGATGGTTGTGCCATTCGGCAGCATGACCGCAACCGGGCTGCTGCTGTTGGTGGTGCTCCCGTTGCCCAGTTGCCCAATACCGTTGTTGCCGGCGGCCATGACCTGACCCGCGGAGGTCAGGACAAGGCTGTGGTCATCGCCCGCGGCGACGGCCGTAGCGGTGACGGAGAAGAATGAATTCTGCGGGGTGGTGGTGCCAGTGGTGTTGCCGTTGCCCAGTTGGCCGGCACCGTTGGCGCCCCAGGCGAGGACCTGGCCGAGGGAGTTCAGCGCCAGGCTGTGCCCGCGACCCCCGGCGACGGCAGTCACTGGGGACCCGAACCAGCTGACCGCGACGGGGGTGCTGCTGCCGGTGGTGGTGCCGTTGCCCAGCTCTCCGTAGTAGTTGTCGCCCCATGCGAAGGGCGATCCCGAGGATCCCGCCGCCCGGCCCTCAATCGGCGATTTCGAGACGATCATCACCGAGAGCGCCAGGATCGCGGCGATGGTCACAAAGGCGAGTGCCCGCGGCGTTCTCGGCAGGGAGCTCACCACGCGCGACATAGTACTTGCACTACTGCCCGTCGTAGCTCATGAAGGTGGTCGCGCTGCTCTCGTTGCAGACGACCGCGACCTGCTGCCCGGGTGAGGTGGTGATGACAGCCGTCGCCCGCGTTCCGCTCGGCAGTCCTCCGGCGGGCTGGTACAGACCCCAGAAGGCATTGGGCGCAAGGGGCTGCGTCTGCGATGTGCCGACGACCGCGCCGGTCGAGGTGTCGTAATAGCTGACGGTGACCGTGGTGCTGACGTTGCCGGTGTTCATGATCCCCTCACCGGTATTCCACGGATCGCTGCCGGTGTTCTCGACCAGGGGCAAGTGCAGGATTGCGCTGCCTGAGCTGTAGGTGTTGTAAGACGTCGACTGTTTCGCGCTGGTGCTCGAAGGCGCCACCTCGTTGACTATCGCCGCCAGCGACAGTGTGCTGGTGATGGTTGCGGTGTAGGCGCCTACTGGGGGTCCGTCGGTGGCGCTTCCCTGATAGACGCCAAGGTAGCCGTTGGAGGCGATGGTGAAGTTCTTGACGGTGGCTGTTCCGGAGACGTCGTGGTAAGTGACGGACAGCGCGCCCGCAGCGGGCGACGTGTTCTGGATAGCCATCCCGGTGTAGTAGCCGCCGAAAGCATTGTTCAGCGCTACGGGCAAATTGAGCGTCGTGCTGCCCGAGGGCACTGCGTCGTAGGAGCTGAACTGTCCGCCGGGTCCGGTCTCATTGACGACTGCGCCCAGCGGCTGGCCCGCCGAGCTGGTGATCATCGCTGTCCCCGCAAAGCCGCCGGGTAGGGCGAGGACCGTGTCACCGCTGTAGAGGGCCTGGTAGGCGTGCGCCGCCAACGAGGGGACCGTCTGGGTTTGGATCACAGCACCGTTGCCATCGCGGTAGGTGATGGTCACGTTGGTCGGGGCAGTGCCCTCATTCAGCAGTCCGATCCCGGTGGTGTAACCGCCATACGCGTTGTTGACGATGGTCGGGGCATAGAGGGTGGTCCCCACCCCACTCGGCACCTGCACCCCGCTGTAGCTGGTCGCATCACCAACGTTGCCGGGCGCGAACTCGTTCACGAATGACGCAATCGGCTGGGTGCTGAAAACGACGGCGGAGCCCGCCTGCACGGCGTTCCCCCCGCTGCTCGGAAAGGAGTTGCCGCTATTTTGACGCACCGTCCAGCTGGCGTTCACAGGTAGGCTGCCGATCAAGTCGCCGGCGCCCACGGGGGATCCGTTCTGGTCGAAGTAGGAGATCTGTATGGCCGCGGGCGCTGAGCCGATGTTCTGGATCGTGGTCGCCGTCACGTAGCCGCCGTAGGCGCCATTGGACAAGGCGGGGAATGCTGCCGCGGTGATCTGCTGGATGGCCAGGCCGTGGCTGGTGCCCGCGGCAATCGCGATGACCGTCGTCCCCGCGGACAGGCTGACCATGACCGGGGTGTTGCTGTCGACGCCGGCGTTGCCGTTGCCCAGCTCGCCGTCGCCGTTGAAGCCCCAGGCCAGCACCTGGCCGGTGGAAGTCAGCGCCAGGCTGTGAGCACTGCTCCCGGCGACGGCGGTGACGGTGGTCCCCGACGGCAGAGCGACCTGGACTGGAGTGTTGCTGTCGACATTGGTGCCGTTGCCAAGCTGGCCGGTTACGTTGGAGCCCCAGTCATACACCTTGCCGTTCGAGGTCACCGCCAGGCTGTGGTTTTTGCCGCCGGCGATGGCGGAGACGAGGATGCCCGAGGGGAGGCTGACCGGAACGGGGACGGTGCTGATCGTCGTGGTGCCGTTGCCCAGCTGTCCGTAGAAGTTGTAGCCCCAGGCCAGCATGTGGCCGCTCGAGTCAAGAGCGAGGCTGTGCTCTCCGCCGCCGGCAATTGCGGTGACGGCCGGCCCCGAGGGCAGGCTGACTGGCACCGGCACCGCGCTTTGCATCGTGGTGCCGTTGCCGAGCTGGCCGCGGGTGCCGTTGCCCCAGGCCAGGACCTGGCCTGTGGACGTCAGCGCCAGGCTGTGGTTGGAGCCGCTTGCGATGGCGATGACGTTCGTCCCCGAGGGCAGGGTGACCTGGCCCGGCGTTGCGATGCAAAAGCAACCACTGTTGCTGGCCGCGCCGTTCCCCAGCTGGCCGTAGTTGTTGGCGCCCCAGGCATAGACCTGGCCCGCGGACGTGAGCGCCAAATTGAAGTAGAGGCCGGAGGAAATCGCGGTGACGGTGGTGCCGGGGGGGAGGTTGACCACCCCCGGGATGCTGCTCTGGCCTAAGCCGCCGTTGCCCAACTCGCCGTAGCCGCCGTCGCCCCACGCCAGAACGTTGCCGCTGGAGGTGAGCGCGATGCTGTCGTACAGGCCGCCGGCAATGGCGGTGACGGTGGTTCCCGAGGGCAGGCTTACCTGGACCGGCGTATCGATGCAACCGCAACCGGTGTTGGTGGTGGTGCCGTTGCCGAGCTGGCCGGAGACGTTGTAACCCCAGGCCAGGGCCGAGCCGGGGAAAACCTGCGGTCCCGCCGCCTGGCTCTCGATCGGCGACTTCGAGACGATTGATACCGAGAGCATCAGGATCGCGGCGATGCACGGCAGGGCAAAGGCCCGCGGCATTTTCTGGAGGGAGCTCACCGAGAAGACACTGTAACTGCCTTACTGGCCGCCGTAGCTCATGAAAGTCGTCGCGTTGGATTCGTTGCAGATGACGGCGACCGACTGCACGGGTGAGGTGGTGATGACAGCCGTGGCCCGCGTTCCGCTTGGCAGTCCTCCGGTGGGCTGATATAGACCCCAGAAGGCATTGGGCGCTAATGGATGTGTCTGCGGTGTGCCGACGGCCGCGCCGGTCGCAATGTCGTAATACGTGACGGTGACGCTGACGCCAACCGCACCGGTGTTCATGATCCCCTCGCCCGTGCTCCAGCCATCTGCTCCAGCGTTTTCCACCAGGGGTAAGTGCAGGCTCGAGCTCCCCGAAGTAAAGGTGTTGTACGCGGTCGACTGCTTGGCGCTGGTGTTCGACGGCGCAACCTCGTTCACAATCGCGGCAACCGGGACCGAGCTGGTCAGCTTGGCCGTGTACGCGCCGGCAATCGGAATGTCCGTTCCCTGGTAAACAGCCAGATATCCGTTGGCCACGATGGGTGAGGTTTTCACCGTCGCCGTGCCGGTGGAGTCGTAGTAGGTGATGGTCACCGTGCCCGCGGATCCAGTTGTGTTCTGGATCGCCATCCCGGTGTTGTAGCCGCCGTAGGCGTTGTTGAGGGCAACCGGCGCGAAGCTCGTGGTGCTGCCCGCGGCTACCGCGCCATAGGAGCTGAGCTGGTTGCCGGGCCCGGTCTCGTTGACCACGGCAGCCAGGTTGCCTGCGGAGCTAGTGATGGTCGCGGTGCCGGCGAAACCGCTGGGCAGGCCCGCGGTGCCGGAATAGACGCCTTGGTAGGCGCCTGCCGCGACGTTGGGCAAATTCTGGTTTGCGATCGTTGCTCCGGTCCCATCTCGATAGGTGACCGTGATGTTGGTGGGGCTCGCGGACAGGTTGACCAGCCCGATGCCGGTCGTGTAGCCGCCATATGCCACGTTGGCTATGGCTGGCGCGTAGAGCGTGCTGCCAACGCCTGAAGTTATGCCGGTATAGCTGGTCGCGTCCCCCGCCGGTGCGAACTCGTTGACGAAAGCCGCCAGCGGTTGGCTTCCAAGAATCACTCCGGTGCCGGCCTGCCCGGCGGCAAACGACCGGCCGTTGTCCTGGCGTACGGTCCAGGTGGCGTTGGGCTGGATGATGTTGGAGTCGCCGCTCCCGACCGGATTGCCGCCGGCGTCGTAGTAGTTGATCTGGACTGAGGCCGGCGCCGCGCCCAGGTTCTGGATGTAAGACGCCGTGGTGTAGCCGCCGTAAGCGGCGTTGCTCAGGGCCGGCAGGATTCCCTGCCGCGGCATGCCGGGATAGGTGTACGCCTGCGCGCTCCAGGTGACGCCGGCGTTGGAAGTGCCGAGAATCACGGCGGCGCTGATTCCGTATGGGCCCTGGCCGCTAGCGAATCCGACCACCCAGCCGGTAGTCGGGCTCGCCGCGGCGATACCCGCTAGGTCACTGACGCCCGAAGGGACCGCTTGCGACGTCCAGGACGTGCCTCCATCCGTCGTTGCTACGATCGCGCCCCCTAACGTTGCTCCGCCCGCGGAGCCGACTGCCCACCCATTCGCGGTGTTGGTGAACGAGACCGAATGGAGAAAGCCGGATGAGGCGACTGCTTGCTGGGTCCATGTCGTGCCGCCATCGCCCGTGCTCAAGACCTGACCGACGCCACTCACATCGTTGTGTGAAGCCGCCCAGCCGTGCGCCACGTCGACGAAATCGATTCCCTCAGACCGACCCGTAACGGGAGGGGTCCCTTGCGCTGCCCAGCTGGCGCCTCCGTCGCTGGTGACCAAGATCTGGGCATTCGGCTGCCCGCCGGTGGCCCATCCGTGCAACGCGTCCACAAACGAGACGCCGTAGACATCGAAGAATCCAGCCGCCGGGGTCTGCGTGGTCCAGCTGTGCCCGCCGTCCGAGG
>Ga0209118_1001492_pt1 | contig 10825 bp, 12 predicted proteins | sample BlaSpr_A8_Ref_M1_FD_187988 | JGI IMG/M metagenome (GOLD analysis project Ga0209118, IMG submission 187988) | Forest soil microbial communities from Thunder Bay, Ontario, Canada - Black Spruce, Ontario site 2_A8_Ref_M1 (SPAdes) (version 2) | ecosystem: Environmental > Terrestrial > Soil > Boreal...
CGCCGACGCTACCGCTACATCGTTGCGCGTCTGTTCTACCGCCGACGCCTTGCCTGCTTCGATCCGCTTTTTGATATCCGGGAGCAATCCGGCCGCCAGATTTACATTTTCCTCCGTCAGTTCCACCCGGCGTTGCGCACCGAGCACGTCCACAAACGCCTGCGCCGTTTTCCTCAAGACGTCGAGCCGCTTCGTTTCGTAATCCAACTCCGCCAGCTCGCGGCCAAACGTGGCCGCGCGCACCCGCGACCGCCGTTTCCCGCCCAGCTCGATAATCTGGCTCAGTTGCAACGTCGTCTGCGAACGCGTCAAACCTCTCGACTTCCTGTCGCCTCCGAAATCTTCGGTTTGAATTCCCAGCTCGGGATTCGGCCGCAAACGCGCCTGCAAAATCTTCGCCTCGGCGCTGCGCACATCCCACGAGAACGCCGCCAGTTCGGGATTCTGTTCGAGCGCCAGTGCGAGCGAACCGCGCAGGGTTATCACCGTATCGGGATTTGCGAGCGGCTTGTCAGCAGCACGTCCACTCACCGCGAAGCTAAGAATTATTACTTGGAACGAGACACGGATCGTTCGGAGCACGACGGACATCCTCCTGGGGGTGGAAACAAACACCTCCTCTCGCGCGCGCGGGAGCCAACCTGGCGAATCGTTACGCCGGAGTCGGGTAAGAGCTAAGCTCGACACAGTTTCCGCATCCACTTCACGCGACGAGCACCCAGCCTCGCCGCCCTGCTTCAATGCTTCTTTGTCGTGTCCGCTTTCTTTTCCTTCGCCTGATCCTTTGGCGTCTCTATCTCCACGGCCGCGATCTTGCCGGTCTTCGCGTCGACCTGCACTTCCGTGATGTTCTTCGAGTGCGGCGTCGAGATGTCGAAAGACCAGATCAATTTGCCGTGCTCTTTCTCCAGTTCGCCGCTTTTGATTTTGCCGCCTGGTGTTTTTGCGAGAGCGATTCGCTCCGCGTTTGTCCGGTCGATTTTTGCTTCTGCCAGCAACTTTTTTTCCGACTCACCAGCGGCAAAGACGCTCGAAGCGATGAGCAATATGGCGGCGCCGGTCAGGATTGTTCTGCGAGTTGGTATTTTCATAATGATTGCCTCCCAAGGCAGGCGAGCACGCTAACATTCAAACTGTTGGCCGTCATCGGCCTTTCCATCTAATCGCTCTGGAGCTTCCACCGCGTGGTTCTGCCGGGCGGACGACGAAAATCAAAATTTTATGGCGAAACCGGTCCGAAAGAGCTTCGCGTTGTTATTGTCGTAACTAAAGCTGCCGAAGATGTCCAAGTGCCGGTTCACATGGCCGCGAATACCGACACTGCCCACTAACTCGTTGGCAGCAATCTCAGGGGTGTTCCCTGCCTCGCCGATAGCTACACCTGGGAGTGCGCCTTCGCCACCCGCCGGGGATGAGGAACCGACGTAAGTCACCTCGGCAAATAAATCAAACCGAGGGTGAACAAACCATTCGACCGCAACTTCGACGTCGAATGGGTTCTGCGTCTCTACCCCCGGCGGCGCCCCCGTGATGTTGTATCCCAAGTTCATATGGAGATCGACATTCCCGAGGCGCTTGCTCGCCACCGCGTAGATGCGGTAGTCATACTCGCCGCTGCCAATCTGCGAGTTGCGTGCGGTAGGAATCTTCACCTCTCCTGCCAGGGCAAGAGCCGGAACGTACTTTTTTTCTTCTACCACCAGATACGTCAACGTGGTTTCCAGGTCGCCCACCCCGGTAGCGGATCCGCCGCCCTTTGGCCGTATCGAAGTGAACGGCACCGGTTCAATCAAGAGTTCAAGGTGGTGGAAGACTCCGAACTCCACGGCCATGGGCAGAGCGTATTCCAACCCATTCGGTGACGTCTGAAACTCACCCGCCGCGCCGAACTCGAAATGGCCTGGCTCCAGCACTCGCGCGGTTTCCGTCTCAATCGCCAGGTCGCCAAAGGCGGAGTGGACCACGGATCCTACGATCAGGATTGCACCCAGCCGCAGCGGCGCAGAGGAGACTAATTTCATCAGCGATTCGACCAGAGCGCGGTCGCATCGTTCAGATCATTGCAGCATCGTAATCTCCCGGTCATCCCACCGTTAGCTGTTGTGCCTATGCTTCGGTCGATGGTTTCCAGACGCAGCGAACATTTCGAAAACGCCTTGGCAGCCTTGCCGCTGTTCGGCCTCCCTTATCAGAGCGCTGCTTGTATCCCCCATAAGAGACCGGGTTCTTGATTGTCTCCGAGTGCCGATGATGGAAATTCTTTCGTGAGAATATTGGTCATCGAAGACGAGAAGAAGACGGCCTCTTTTGTTGAGCGAGGTCTGCGTGAAGGCGGTTTTGTCGTCGACGTGGCCAACGACGGAGAGAAGGGCCTGCATCTCGCCCTGACCGGGCGGCATGATCTGCTCGTCCTGGACGTGATGCTTCCTAAGCGCGACGGCTGGTCAATCGTGTCCGAGCTTCGACGAGCCAAAGTTTCGATGCCGGTTCTGTTCTTAACCGCGCGCGATAGCGTGCCGGATCGAGTCAAAGGTTTCGACCTCGGCGCCGATGACTATCTGGTGAAACCCTTTGCTTTCTCCGAATTGATGGCGCGAATGCGCTCGTTATTGCGGCGGGGACACGACCGCCAGGAGGATACCCTCCAGGTTTCTGATTTGCACATCGACCTTCGCCGCCACAAGGCCTTGCGCGGCCGGAGCCCATTGCGCCTTACTGCCAAGGAGTTTCTTGTTCTGACTCATCTGGCGCGGGCTTCCGGCGAAGTAGTTTCTCGGACGGAGATTATTGAGCAGGTTTGGGACATGAACTTCGATTCGGAAACTAACGTCGTCGAAGTAATGATGCGTCGCTTGCGCGCCAAGGTTGACGATCCATTTAAGAAGAAACTGATTCACACGATTCGCGGTGTTGGCTATGTCCTCCGAGAGGAATGAATCCGGTGATCCCGCGCAAAAGCCGGATCCTTCGCGCTCCCGCTCGATCGCCTGGCGTCTGATTTGGCTCTACACCATTGCCGCCACGGTGGTGCTCTCCTGTGGCATGGGGATTTTGTATTGGATCGTCGTTAGGCACATTTACGAAGAAGACAATGTGTTTCTAAGAGACAAACTGGCTGCGCTTCGGGAGGATCTTTACGAAGGATCCGCGCCGCAGGCATTAAATGAGGAGTTAGAGTCGTCGCGATCGGGCGAGAACACCTATTGGATCCGCGTTTACGACCCGACCGGCCGGGTAATCGCCGCGAGCCCGAACATGGATGAGATATTATCCGAGAAGGCGTTTCCTTCCGCCGCTTCTCCGAAATCAGCCACTCCCCAGGCGACAGAATACAGGAATCCGGCCGGTCGGTCCTTCTTGTTAGTCGCAGTAACTGAAGTGGTGAATGATCAACCTTACGTCGTCCAGATCGCCCAGGATCGTTCTAACGACAGGCAGTTCGCCCGGGAGTTCGCTCTTTTGCTGCTGGCAGTAGTGGGTTGCGGGGCCATCACTTCCGGGGCGATTGCGATTGGAGTGACGAAGAGAGAGTTGCGTCCACTCCAAGAGATGGCGCGGGCTGTCGAAAGAATCGACGCCAAGCAACTGCACGAAAAGGTTTCCACCCAGGGGTTGCCCCGCGAGCTGCAACCGCTGGCCGCTGCCTTCAATAATATGACCGGCCGTTTGGAGAGCTCTTTCACGCGGCTCTCGCAATTTTCGGCCGACCTCGCCCATGAGTTCCGCACTCCGATTGGGAACATGCGCGGCGAAGCCGAAGTGGCGCTGACCAGAGCTCGATTGCCGAACGATTACCGGGCGGTTATAGAGTCTAGCGTCGAAGAATACGACCGGTTATCCGGCATGATAGATAACTTGCTCTTTCTGGCTCGATCGGAAACGGCGGACGCGCCGATCCAGTGTTCATTGTTCGATGCCGGTGCGGCCGTGGCGAAAATAGCAGACTTCTTTGAGACCGCGCTCCAGGAACAGGACATTAAAATCAGTTGTCTCGGTGAATGTGAAGTTTACGCCGAGCCGATCTTGTTCCGCCGCGCGGTCAGTAACCTCGTCTCCAACGCGGTACGCGTCACGGCTCCCGGAGGCACTGTCTCCATCTCGATAGTGACAGGTGAGTCGGCCTCTAAGATTGCGGTGACAGACAGCGGCCGCGGCATCCCGAGCGAACATCTTCCACATGTGTTTGATCGCTTCTATCAGGTGGACGCATCGCGAAATTCCAAAGGCAACGGCTTGGGCTTGGCGCTGGTGCGCTCAATCATGCAGATCCACAAAGGGGAGGCATCAATCGTGAGCGAGGTAGGCCGCGGCACAACCGTCACGCTAACTTTCCCAACTAAGACGACCCCCGCCAGGAGTACCAATTCACGATGAAGACGCGCGCCCTGTTTCTGATTATTGCTGTAGCTTTCGCCTATCTTGGTCTGGTCCAATTCGTCCCGGCGGAGGAAAGCGCAGAGAAAGACTCTCATCACGGTAGATGGAGGAAATGGATTGAACTCCTGCCCGGTGGAGACAAGATGAAACTAAAGGCCGTTCACGCCTTGGCGATGGAAGATCCAGCGGTGAAAGCTGCCGATGAGAAGCGGAAACTAGCCGAGAAGGAATTTCACGACACTCTGAGGGCGACGATGCTGAAAATAGACCCATCGGTTCAGCCAATTCTCGACAAGATGCCTGAGCCCAAAAAGCATCATCATCGGTGGTAGCAACCGGCGCCAGATCAGGCCGGGAAAAACAGGTAAAGCAACCGGAACAAAACATACGCGAGTCCGCCGGCGCACGGGATCGTCAACACCCAGGCCCAGACGATTCGCTCCGCCACCACCTTGTCCACGCCGCCGTGCGGTTTGGCCGCGCCGACTCCCATGATCGACGTCGTGATCGAGTGCGTTGTGGAAACCGGCATGCCGAGATTTCCGGCCACGAGCAGGATCGTCGCGCCGGTGGCTTCCGCGGCGAAGCCGTGAATCGGCCGCATCTGCACGAGCTTGTGCCCGAGCGTGCGGATGATGCGCCAGCCGCCCGCCCACGTGCCGAGACCCATCACGATCGCGCACGAGATCTTGATCCAAAGATGGATCTCAAACTTTGGCGTGTGCAGAAAGCTCAGGAACGGCGGGAGATGTTCGAGCTGTCCGGCCTTCGTCGCCGCAAACGTAGCCAGCGCAATAATTCCCATCGTCTTTTGCGCGTCGGCGAATCCATGGCCCCACGCCATGTAACCCGCGCTGAAGATTTGCAGTTTGCCGAAAGTCATATTCACCATTCGCGGCGTCCACTTCTGCACGAGAATAAGGAGCAGCGTCATGACGATGAATCCGCCCACCAATCCCGCGACGGGCGATGAAATCATCGGGATGATCACCTTCGGCCAGAGCCCGTCCCACGCGGCCTTTCCCGTGTGCGCATCTATTTTTGTGACCGACCATTTAATTACGTCCCATTTATTCCCGGCGGAAGCGACCGCGGCGCCGCAAAGCCCGCCGATTAGCGCGTGACTGGAGCTCGTCGGCAAACCCGACCACCAGGTGAAGAGATTCCAGCAAATGCCGGCCAGCATCGCGGCCAGGATCGTCGTCGAAGTGACGTAGGCCGTATCGACGAGACCGGCGCCGACGGTTTTCGCCACGGCCGTGCCGGAGAGCGCGCCGAGAAGATTGAGCGCGGCGGCCATGATCACGGCGACGCGCGGCGTCATCACTTTCGTCGAGACCACGGTCGCGATGGCGTTGGCCGCATCGTGAAAACCGTTGATGTATTCGAAGATGTAGACCGAGAGAATGACGATCAGCAGAAAGACCATATGCGTGAGCGTTTCTCTCTTTGCCCCATCTGACATCGCGACGCCAGAACAGAATGGCGCGGACCATCCCACCTCCTGCGAGAATCGATGTGCGCTGTTGTAACGGCACGCCGAAAGCTGTAGGATGGCCCCGGATGCAAGCGGCCTTGCGATTGATTTTCAGCTTCGCGCTCTGCGTTTCGATGCCGCTCGCCATTTTGCCCGCGCCAGCCGCGATTCCGCAAATCGAGAAAGTGGACTGCTGCGCAAAGGCGAAAGCGGCCACGCCCGCGAATGATTGCGATCAGCACGCGCCGAAGTCCGAGCAGGACAAACAGTGTTGCGCCGCGTGTATCTATGGCCTCGGGCTTTTTCTCTCCACGGCGACTCCGTTTATTTATCCGTCCACGGGCGAGGAATCCTTCGCCACGCTTTTCATTCGCGAGCACGTCCGCTCGCATCGTCCGCCTGTTCCGCCGCCGCGACACTCTGAGGTTTGATTCGCGTCGGCTCGTCCCGCCACCGCGGGGCGAGAGGAAAGGAAATTCAACGGAGGAATCTGATGAAATACCTATTGATGATCGTGGCGGCCGTGGCGTTCGTCGGCACAGCAAACGCGACTTCGCGTTCAGCTGATTGCTGCGGCGGCGGTACCTGCTGCCTGGTCAAGGCCAGTTGCTGCGCGAAATAAGCGCAGCCGATAGTTAAACGAGCCCCCGCCGGAGAAATCCGGCGGGGGTTTTGTTTCGAGTTCTCCTTGGCCGATGCTCAATCTTCCGTGATGAGGCCGAAGAGTCCGTGCGCTTCGCCGGCGATTCCGGCAGTGAAATAGACTCCGCTGCCGAGCGGCAGGAGATCCCACAAGCCATCGAACTCCAGCGGCGTCCCGTCCGCCGTGCTCAAGGTCTCGAGGAACGCGCCGGTCGCCGGATCGTAATTGTTGATCCGCCCGTCGCCAAAATTACCGACCCAGAGTTCACCGTTCACCAGCGCCAGTCCCCAGGGAGCATTGAGCTTTCCATTGGAAACGACGCGCCGGATCAGATTGCCGCTGGTGTCGAAGACGTTGACGAAACCATTGCCCGGCCCAGCCACATCGTCCTTTCGTTTCGCATCCTGCAAAGCGTAGGTCACATAAATCTGGCCGTTGAGATTGCGGATTCCGAAGGGCGCGTAACCAGCGGGCAGACTCGGGTCCGCGAAGCCGTTGGGATTCACCGGTTGGAAGATTTCGTTGTAAGTCTCCACGTGCCCCGAATGAAAGTTGGCCGCGTAGAGAAAATTGTGGCCATTGGCCGCGCCCAAGGCCACGCCTTTGTAAACGGCGCGTTTCCTGTCGTCGTTCGAGTCGTTCTTGTTTTCGTTCGAGCTGTTCCTGTCTTCATTCTTGCCGTTATCCACCGCGATGATTGCATTCGTCGGATCGACCTGCGGGTTCCAGCCGGAGATGGAACCGTCTTCGCTGACGAAGAGGAAACGGGCCGGTTGCGAGTTTCCGTTCTTCGTCACTTTGAAGAACGGGGTGTTGTTAAATACAGTTCCAGTCGGATTGGCGCCGGATTTGTTCCGCGCCGCCGGGGGGATTGTGACCACGAGTGAGACTTTGCTGCCGTCCTGGCGATAGAGCGTCGAAACGCCGGTGCCGTTGTCGCTCACCCAAAGCGTGCCGCCGGACGATGCCGCCAGGCCCCACGGATTCACGAGGTTTGAATCGGTATGCAGGGCCACACCGGGAATGTCGGACTGAAAGTTCGACCAACTGTAAGTGTCGGCCCGTGCCGTCGCGGCGCCGAACGAAATGCTCAGCGCCAGCAGAAGAATTATTATCGAACCGCGAATTGCTCTCATAACCATTTCCTTTCTTCGGGTTAATTTTTCGTTCCGGTACGCTTAAGCGCGAGTGAGCGATGGCAAGCGGAGAACGGTAACGCGGCTGTTACCTTTCGGAGGCTCTCCCCAGCGGCGTCGTATGAAAGTCGACGCGACCTGTCCGGGGCGACCAAAGCCAATTCGGTTATCACTCGAGGAAGTGCACACCTTGCTCAGATTGGCATTGCCCGAGTCGGCTGAGCCTGATGAACCGATAGGTCTTTCATAACGACTCCAGGTCTCCGGATCCACGAGCGCCTCGGGCCACGGCGATGGTGCGCGGTCTCTCTTTGCGGTAGAGTTGCCTGTGAAACGCAGTCTCGTTCTTCTCGATCGCATTGGTGCTGCCGGCGCTGCGATCGCGGCGGTTGCCGCGCCCTGTTGTTTTCCGCTGTTCGCCGCAGTTGGAACGGGGGCGGGATTGGGTGCGCTCAGCCAGTACGAAGGCGTCATCCTTTACATCTTCCAAGGGTTCGCGGTTCTCGCTCTGGCAGGGTTGGCGCTTTCCGCCCGGCGACACCGCGATTTTGCACCGGTGATCGTCGGCACGCTTAGCTGCGTCCTTCTCGCATATCACTTTTATTGGGAGTTTTCTCTTCGCGCGCTCTACGGCGGACTGTTTGGTTTGATCGCGGCTACGCTCTGGAATTATCTGAGTTCGAGGCGCGGCAAGCAGCCGGTTCTCCAATCGACCATGACTTGTCCACATTGCGGCCACAAATCCGAGGAAACGATGCCGACCAACGCCTGTCTGTTCTTTTACGATTACACCGGTTGTGGAACTCGCCTGAAACCAAAGCCCGGACATTGCTGTGTGTTTTGCAGTTATGGGTCTGTTCCCTGTCCGCCGATTCAGAAAGGCGAGTCATGCTGCGCCTGAAATCAAAAATGAGCCTGCTACCTAACCGAGACGCGGTTCGACGCAAAGCCTCCTTTGTGCTACTCATCAGCTAATGCGCAACACAGCGGCGATCCTGGTTACAATGGTGCTCGCGATGTTTATCGCGCCTGTCCAAGTGCCAGCGATGTCGTGCATTCTGTCGAACGCGCTCGGCCGTGAAGCTTGCAAGAGCAACTGCTGCGCGAACAAGGCCTGTTGCGCGGTGTCGAAGAAAAACACCGGCCCCGTGTCGCAATCGCAGACGCAAACCACTTTTCTGAAACAGCAGCTGGTCGGGTTAAACTCGTCTGCTCCGGCAATCGACTCGAATATTTTGTCATTTGCTGCGAGACCAGTTCGCACAAACTTGACCGTTCGCGCCCATTCGCCGCCACCTCTGGCGGCGAGCTGCATTCGTCTGATCTGATCCAAAGAGCCTGAGGCCGGAGGTGTGCCCATTTCTCGGCACGCCTGCACTTCAAAGCAGCTCTTGGATCAATGAAAACCTTTTACCAATTACCTTTCTATTTACTTTTAGCTTCCATCAGTAACCTCGCGCCCCCTGCGCAGGGGAAACCGCTTTCGTATGTCGGTGGAACCATGGCGATGCAGGAAAACGACGAGACCGGGCACACGCTTGCGATCGACTACACTTTCGATCCGCACTTCGCCTTCGGTCTGTATTCGAAATACGAGATCGGCGGCAACGAATTCTGGATGGCGGGTCCCCAGCTCAACACGCTGCTGAAGCGTTGGAACCTGCCGGAAGGGCAGGGAAACATTTTCAGTATGACTGGCGCGGGAATGGCGCGTCAGGGTAGCAATAACCAACCGGCAGCATGGATGACGTTGCTCGCCGACTATGAAACGCGGCGCCTGTTTTTCTCCTATGAGCCGCGTTTGATGTATGCGGGTAAGATCGAGAAATCTTTCTGGCAACGGGCCTACGCCGGCTTTGCGCCTTACGTCGCAAATTACGATCAACTAAACACCTGGGTACTGCTCCGGGTGGACCATCACCCGGCAAAGGCTGACCACTTCGTCGTCACGCCCGTCGTTCGATTTTTTTACAAGACCATCTGGCTCGAAGCCGGATACAGCAGCAACAACCACGTCATGGTCAACTGGACCGTGCAATTCTGAAGGAATACATCATGCCTAAGATTCTATTAGCAATCGTCATCCTGGCGGGCCTCTCGGGCTCGGCTTGGGCGGAGACAATTACGACCACGGTCAACGGGATGGTGTGCGCATTTTGCGCCACCGGCATCGAAAAGACGTTTCGAAAACAGCCGGAAGTGGCAACCGTAAAAGTCGATCTGCCCAAGAAACGCGTAGTGATTACGACGAAGCCTGGCCAGACACTCAGCGATGCGAAGATTAAGGAAGTGGTGACCTATTCCGGGTATACGATGGGGAAGATCAATCGGGAAAAGTGAGGGCGCACATGTAATTACGAGCACGCAAAAATGTGATCCCAATGAAATCGCTTTTACTGCGGATCGGAGGAACGCTCGCAGCGTGCGCAGTCGGTGTGATCGTGTGGCGTTCTTATCTTCAGCGTGCCACGGCTGAGAGAATCAGGATTGCCTCGCCCGCCGGGATCGCTTCGCTGGAGAAGGTCCGGCTCGGCGGCGTTGAGCAGTGGATTCAAATTCGGGGGCACGACCGCGCAAAACCAATCCTGCTTTTTCTCCATAGCGGGCCGGGCTTTCCGGAGATGCCGTTTTCGCACGTGAACGCGGCGCTTGAGAAAGATTTTGTCGTCGTGCAATGGGACCAGCGCGGAGCGGGAAAATCTTATTCGCCGTCAATTCCAGAAAGTTCGATGACAATCGAGCAATTTGTCTCGGACACACATCAGCTCGTGGAGCTTCTCTTGCAACGGTTCGGGCGCGCGAAGTTAATCCTCGTCGCGCATTCCTGGGGATCGATCATCGGTGCGCTCATGGTGGCGAAATATCCCGAGCTCTTCGACGCTTATGTCGGAATCAGCCAGGCCGTCGATCCGCCCGAATCGGAAAGGATGATGTATCGCTTCGCGCTCGAGACCGCGATAAGGCAGGCAAATCAGAATGCTGCTGCGGACCTGGGGCGAATCGGCGAACCGCCCTATCAGAGTTTCAGCGATTACCGCCTTATGAAAAGCTGGGTTAAGCACTTTAACGACGTGGGCTATTTGGAGCCGACGCCGTGGCTGTTCGCTCGAATTGCTCTCGCTTCTCCTGTCTATTCCTGGGGCGATTTAGTTCGGCTCCTTTTCGGAATGCGCTTCTCGTTTTCGCGCCTCT
>Ga0209118_1001493_pt1 | contig 10822 bp, 7 predicted proteins | sample BlaSpr_A8_Ref_M1_FD_187988 | JGI IMG/M metagenome (GOLD analysis project Ga0209118, IMG submission 187988) | Forest soil microbial communities from Thunder Bay, Ontario, Canada - Black Spruce, Ontario site 2_A8_Ref_M1 (SPAdes) (version 2) | ecosystem: Environmental > Terrestrial > Soil > Boreal...
CAGCCTAGTCATGGGCTCGCCGGGCAAAGTGAAGCGCATTCTCACAGGGATCGATCAGGCGTCGATTGATGCCTACGCCCAGCGCTACGTCGGCTACAAAAATATCTATCGCGAGGAACCCACCGAGTGAGTGAAGGCGCAGCAAAAAAAGAAGAAAAGCCACGCAAGTTTCAGGCGATTCGTGGCACGCGTGACCTCCTGCCTCCCGAAACGGCGTTGTGGAATCGCGTCGAACAAACGGCCCACGAAGTTTTTGGCGCCTTCGGCTTCGGCGAAATCCGTATCCCAATTTTTGAACAGACAGATCTGTTCGCTCGTTCCATTGGCCTTGACACCGATGTCGTCTCGAAAGAAATGTACACGTTTGAAGATCGCGATGAGATGTCAGTCAGCCTGAGGCCTGAAGCAACGGCGAGCGTGTGCCGGGCCTACATAGAGCATGGGATGCATTCGCTGCCCACGCCGGTGAAGCTTTATTACATGGGGCCGATGTTCCGGCGGGAGCGGCCGCAGAAGGGGCGGTACCGGCAGTTTTACCAGATCGGTGCGGAGGTCCTGGGCGGCAGCGACGCGCCCGCGATCGACGCTGAAGTGATTGAAATGGTAATGACGTTTTTCGACCGGCTGGAATTGCAGGGCGTGCAGCTCGACATCAATTCGATCGGGTGCCGCGAATGCCGCCCGAAGTACGTCGAATTGCTGCGTGCGGAGCTTCTGAGAGTGAAGGACCAGCTCGGGCCGGACAGCCAGCGGCGCATCGAGACGAATCCGCTGCGCGTGCTCGATTCTAAACTCGAAAGCGAGCAAGGCATCATCGCCACACTGCCGCGCATCGCGGATCACCTCTGCGAGTCCTGCGCGACGCACTACGCCTCCGTAAAGCACCAGCTCGAAATGCGCGGCGTTTTCTTTCGCGAGAATTGGCGGCTCGTGCGCGGGCTGGACTATTACATGCGGACGACTTTTGAAATCACGGCGCAGGGTCTCGGTTCGCAAAATGCCGTGTGCGGCGGCGGCCGCTACGACGGACTGGTAGAATTGCTTGGCGGGCCGCCAACAAAGGGCATCGGCTTTGCCATCGGTGAAGATCGCTTGATTTTGTCGCTGCAGGAGAGCGGGAAAGCGCCTGCCCACCAGGGCCGCGACGTATACATCGCCTGGATGGGTGAACGAGCTCACGCCACCGCCATCCGCGCGGCGAAAGCTTTGCGCAAAGCGGGCTTCAGCGTTGAGCTGCCGCCGGTGGAGCAAAAATTCGGCAAAGCCCTTGGCCAAGCGGACAAACTCGGCGCGAAACACGCGCTGATCCTCGGCGACAATGAAGTAGCCGAAGGCTTGTGGACACTGAAGACGCTGGCGGACGGCTCGCAGGCAAAGTACACCGAGCCGGATTTGCTGGAATATTTGCGAAAGCAAAAAGCACCGTCATCCTGACGGTGGGACAGACATTCCTGTCTGTCCCCCAGTAGGGTAGATTGAGCACGAAAAGGACCGGCAAGAATGCCTGTCCCACGGCAGTACACGTTAAAGTCTGTGCTTCGCGAGGAGATAAGGACTTGCTGGACTTTCTGGGTAATCTGAAGCGCACACACTACTGCGGCGAACTGCGCGCCAAAGACGAGGGCCGCGACGCCCTCGTCATGGGCTGGGTAGCACGCCGCCGCGACCTCGGCAATTTGCTCTTTCTCGATGTGCGCGACCGCACCGGCATCGTCCAGGTGGTCTTCAACAAAGAGACGCAGCCCACGGCGCACGCCAAAGCCGAGCAGGCGCGCAGCGAATTCGTCGTCGCTGTGGAAGGCAAGGTCCTCAAGCGCCAGAAAGCCAATCCGGAATTGGCCACCGGGGAAGTCGAGCTGGTCGCGGCGAAGCTGCACATCCTGAACAACGCCAAGACGCCGCCGTTCCCGATCGAAGACGAAATCAAAGCCGCGGAAGAGACGCGCCTGCGCTTCCGCTATCTCGACCTGCGCCGGCCGAAGCCGCACCAGAACCTCGCGCTGCGCCACAAGATCATCCTCGAGATTCGTAAGGTGATGGACGAGATGGGTTTCCTGGAAGTGGAAACGCCCATGCTCACGCGCTCGACGCCAGAAGGCGCGCGCGATTATCTCGTGCCAAGCCGTGTGCACCACGGCCAGTTTTACGCGCTCCCGCAGTCGCCGCAGATCTTCAAGCAGATCCTGATGATCGCAGGGCTGGATAAATACTTCCAGATCGTGAAGTGCTTTCGCGACGAAGATTTGCGCGCCGACCGCCAGCCGGAATTCACGCAGCTCGATCTCGAGATGTCATTTCCGCGGCAGGAAGACATTTTTCAGGTGATCGAAAAAGTGATGGTACGCGCCTGTGCCGTCGCGGGGATCAAGGCCGAAGCGCCGTTCCCGCACATGCTCTATAAGGATGCCATTCGAAAGTACGGCAGCGACAAGCCGGACCTGCGCTTCGGAATGGAACTCCACGAAGTGACGAATTGTTTTCCGGCCGAGGCAAAAGAAAAGCTGCAGATCGAAGGCCATGTTTTCGCTTTTGCTTCCCCCGGAGCAGCAGGCTATTCGCGCAAGCAGCTCGACGAGTTGACCGAGAAGGCCAAGTCGCTCCGCGCGCGCGGCGCATACTTTGTGAAAGTGACGGCGGAGGGTCTGACTTCGACGGTCGAGAAACTGATCGGTGCGGAAAATGTGAAGAAACTCGCTGGCGTTTGCGGAGCGAAAGCGGGCGATCTCGTCGTTGCTGTCTCCGCTAAAGAACAAATCAAGGGCACGGAAGCCGCCGCACTCATCGCTGGACAATTGCGCTTGCAGCTTGGCGAAGCGCTCGGCGCGATCGACAAGTCGGCGTGGAAATTCCTGTGGCTCACGGGCTTTCCGCTGTTCGAATGGGGCGAATCCGAGAAGATCTGGGTGAGCGCGCAGCACCCCTTCACCGGCATCGTCGATGAGGATTTGGAGAAACTCGAATCCGCGCCCTGGGAAGTGCGTTCCAAAGGCTATGACCTAGTGCTGAATGGCAACGAGCTCGGCTCCGGCAGCATTCGAATCCACCGGCAGGACATTCAGGAGCGGCTCTTCAAAGCGCTCGGCTTGTCCGAAGAACAATTGCGCCGCCGCTTCGGCTTTTTCCTCGACGCGTTGACCTACGGCACGCCCCCACATGGTGGCATCGCGCTCGGCATCGACCGCGTGGTCATGCTCCTCGCGGGCGAAAAGTCCATTCGCGAAGTGATCGCCTTTGCAAAGACCACTGCCGCTCAGGACTTGATGGCGGATTCGCCGTCGCCCGTCGACAAAGAGCAACTCGATCAGCTCGGGATCGCGATCAAAGAAAAATGAGCCGGATACGCATATTGCCGGAAGCGGTGGCGAATAAAATCGCCGCGGGGGAAGTTGTCGAGCGGCCAGCATCAGTGGTGAAGGAGTTGCTGGAAAACGCCATCGACGCGGGCGCGAAGACGATTCGCGTCGAAGTGGAGGTCGGCGGCAAGCGCATGATTCGCGTGATCGACGACGGTCACGGGATGACGCATGACGACGCGCTGCTGGCGTTCGAACGCCACGCCACGAGCAAGTTGCGTTCCGCGGACGATCTGCTCTCGATTGCCACGCTGGGATTTCGCGGGGAAGCGTTGCCGACGATCGCCGCGGTATCGCGACTGCTGCTTGAAACGCGCGACGAAGCGGAAGCCGAAGGTACGCACATCGAATTCGCGGGAGGCAAACTGGTTAACGTAAAGCCTGCTGGGTTGCCCTCAGGAACGACCATCAGCGTCGCAGACATTTTTTATTGTGTCCCCGCCCGCAGAAAATTCCTCAAGTCGGACACCGCGGAGCTGGGCCACATCGCTTCGCTGGTCACGCACTACGCGCTGGCGAATCCCGGCAAGCAATTCATTCTCACAACCCCGACCCAGGAAATTATCAATTGTTCACCCGCGGAAAAGCTGGCCGACCGCGTGTATCAGCTCTTCGGACGGCAGGCACTGGAAGAGCTGGTCGAAATTCCTGCGGTTTCCGCGCCGTTCCGCGCGGCCATCACGGAGCCGGACCTTGAACCGGACGAGGAAAAATCATCGCTGACGGTGAGTGGATTTACGTCGCGTCCTGACGTACAGCGGACGAATCGCAATGGAATCTACATTTTTGTGAACCGCCGCCTGGTGCGCGACCGGCTGATCCTGCATGCGATTCACGAAGCCTATCGCAACATTCTGCCCCCGGCGGTTTTCCCCGCGACGCTTCTTTTTCTGGAGATGCCCTACGACGAAGTAGACGTCAACGTACATCCCGCAAAAATCGAAGTGCGCTTCCGACGCTCGCAATTTGTCCACGATTTTGCGCGCGATGCGATTCGCCAGGCGCTGATGGGCGCACGGCCGATTGCGAGTTTTGCTGCCGCTGCGGCCACCGCGCCGAATACGACAGGCTTCGGGAATGGTCCGTTTTCCGGCGGAATCACGCCCGCACCGGTGGAATCAGGAGTGCCGCGCGCGATCATTCCGTCGATGGAAGAAATCGGCGTGGGCTCCGGTGTAGGCTCGGATGGCGGATTCGATCTCATGGTCGCGCCGATGCCGCCGGTTGACCAGCGGATTCCATTCACATCAGGAACTGCATTTGGCGCCAGCGCCGCACCGATGCAGATTTCCACTCCCGGAAATTGGGCCGCGAATCTCGCCGCTCCGAACGCAGACACTCCCGCGAGTCTCCCGCGCCCCGAGCAAATCGCAGACCTAAAACCGCTGGGGCAAGTCAGCGCGAGTTTCATCGTCGCGGTGAACAGCGAAGGACTGTGGATCGTAGACCAGCACGTGGCGCACGAGCGCGTGCTTTTCGAACAGCACCTGGAAGCACGCCGCTCCGGAAAAGTTGAAGCGCAGCGCATGCTCATGCCGCTGGTGATTGAATTGTCGCCGCGGCAAATTGTCACGTTTGAAAGGATCGCGGAAGAATTAGCCGCAAACGGCTTCGAAGTCGAACCCATGGGCCCGAAGAGCGTAGCGATCCAGGCCGTGCCAGCGGGAGTAGGCGCGCCGGACGCTGAAAAACTACTCACCGAAATTCTCGACGGCATCGAGCGAGAGAACGCGGCGATTTCGATTGATACGTTGCAGGCGAAGATCGCGGCGTCCACCGCATGCCATGCAGCGATCAAGGTGAACATGCCGCTCGAACAATCGAAGATGGAATGGCTGCTGGACGCGCTGGCGAAAACCGATTGTCCGATGAGCTGTCCGCACGGGCGGCCGGTGGTGCTGCGGTATTCCATGAAAGAAATTGAGAAGGCGTTCCATCGCATTTGAACCGCGTCCTTGCCGGCTAATGGCAGGGAAAGAGCGGGCACGGCGAAAAGAAGCAAAAGTTCTAATTTTCCCTTTTTACTGAATACTGAGAACTGACAACTGAGGACTCGAGAATGAGTGATTCCCAAAAAACGGCGGTGATTTTCGGTCTGGCCAACAAGCGCAGCATTGCGTGGGCCATCGCCCAGAAACTGCACCAAGCCGGCTGGCGGCTGGCGATTACCTATCAAAACGAGCGGCTCGAGCTCGAAGCCAGGGACCTGATCGCCGAGATGCAGGGCGCCGCGGGGTTCATGTGCGACGTCACGAAAGACGATGAGATCGCGCGATTGTTCGATGAATTGAAGTCACGCTACGGCGTATTGCACGGCCTGGTGCACAGCGTGGGGTTTGCTCCGCCGGAGGAGCTGAAAAATCCATTTCTCAACACTACGCGCGAAGGCTTTCGCATCGCGCATGACATCAGCGTCTATTCGCTGATTGCAGTAGCGCGCGGCTCCGCGCCGCTCATGTCCGCCGGCGGCGGAATGGTCACGCTGACGTACTACGGTTCCGAGAAAGTGGTTCCGAACTACAACGTAATGGGCGTGGCGAAGGCGGCACTGGAAGCGACGGTCCGTTATCTGGCGAACGACCTTGGGCCGAAGGGTATCCGCGTGAACGCCATTTCCGCCGGTCCCATCAAGACGCTGGCGGCGCGAGGAATCGCGAACTTCGGCGATATGCTCAAAACCCAAGTGGAGCGCGCCCCGCTGAAGCGCAATGTCGAGGCCGCCGAGGTCGGCGCGACCGCTGCATTTCTGCTTTCGGAAGCGGGCTCGGGCATAACCGGCGAGACGATCTTCGTCGATTGCGGCTACAACATCATGGGGTTTTGAGGAAGTGAACAGCCGGCAGTTCACAGTCAACGGTGCTGAGTAAAATTACGGACGATACTGGACCGCGAATTTCCAATGTGCCCGCGATTCATGGCTAAGTTCTGCGTGAGGTTCTTGTCTTCCGAAAGAGCGCACAGCCGGGAGTGGCTGTGCCACGAATATGCCCAGACTCACAATTGCCATTGACGGCCCGGCGGGTTCGGGGAAGAGCAGCGTGGCGCGGCGCATTGCCGCGATGCTCGATTACTTGTATCTCGACAGCGGAGCCATGTATCGAGCGCTCGCGCTAAAGGCGCGCAGGAAGGCCGACGCACTTGACGATGATTCCCGTCTCGTGGCGCTGGCGAAGGAGACGCACATCGAGCTGAGGCCGCCGACGCTCGAGCAAGAGGCCGCTGGCGCGAAGAACCGCGTGTTTCTGGATGGAGAGGACGTAACGAAGGAAATTCGGACGGCCGAGGTTGCACAGGCTGCGTCGCGGCTCGCAACGATTGCAAAAGTTCGCGAAGTGCTCGTTGCCGAGCAGCAGCGCGCCGGCGCGGGCGGCGGCGTGGTCATGGAAGGACGGGACATCGGGACTGTTGTGTTCCCCAAAGCCGAGCTGAAGATTTTTCTGGATGCTTCGCCGGAAGTGCGCGCGGAACGCCGCTGGAAAGAGCACCAGGAAAAAGGCGAACGGCTCACGCTCGCGGAAGTTTTCGACGAAGTGATAGAGCGAGACAAGCGCGATCGTGAACGTAAAGTTTCTCCGCTTGTGCGCGCCGCCGATGCGGTGCTGGTGGACAACACGGCAATGGGGATCGAAGAGACTGCGCGGCTAATTGTGATGCTCGCGCGGGAACGCGAAAAGAAATTGGCTGAAGTGGCGGGAGGGCAACCGTGATGCGAACACTCGTGATGCTGGCGTTTTCTGCAGGCAGCGCGCTGCTTGTGATGCCTCTGCTGGCGTTTGCACAGACGAGTTCCAGCGCAACGGAAACAACTCGAAAATTCCGGGCGTATCTCGACGATGATTGGAAACGCTGGATGCAGGAGTATCCCGAAACCGCCACCGCTGTCGGATCTCCTGGACAGAATCGCCGCTGGAGCGACGATTCGCCAGGGGGCATCGAAGCGAGAATCCGCCATCTCCGCGAGAGTCTCGCGAAGCTGAATTTCATTCCTCGCGATGCGCTTCCCTCCGAGGAGCAACTCACCTACGACCTCTACCGGGAGCTGCTGGAAACGGCGGAGGAGGGATTGCAGTACGGCGACGACCCGGCTCCATTCCGCGACGTTGTACCACGCAACTTTTGGATGCCGATGACGCAGATGGGGGGAATCCAGCAGGGCGCGGCGGAAATAATTGCGGCGATGCCGAATCGCACGGTTGCGGATTACGAAGACATCCTGGCGCGGCTCGAGACGCTGCCGAAAAAAGTGGAGCAATCTGTTGTGCTCCTTCAGGAGGGCGTGAAGAAAGGCTACACGCCGCCGAAGTTGATGCTGCGGGATGTTCCGAAGCAGATCGCCGATCTCATTGCTGCTGACCCATTGGGAAGCCCGTTGTTGGAGCCATTCAACGGATTCCCCGCGGAATTTCCCGAGGCCGAACGAGTCCGGCTCACCGATCGTGCCAAGAAAATTTACGCGAGCGCCGTTGCCCCGGCATTTCAGAAGCTGCACGACTACGTGGCTTCGACGTACTTGCCGGTCTGCCGCGAATCGATCGCGGCGGCTGCTTTGCCGAACGGTGCGGCGGCGTATGCATTTCACGTGCGCTGGCAGACGACCACAAAGCTGACGCCGCTGCAGATTCATGAAATTGGACTTGCTGAAATGAAGCGCATCCGCGCGGAGATGGACAAAGTCATCACCTTGGCGGGATTCAAGGGCAGCTTCCATGACTTCACGGAATTTCTGCGCACCGATGCGCGCTTCTACTACGACAAGCCCGAAGATCTTGTGAACGGCTACCGCATCATCGCGAAGAAGATCGATCCGGAGCTCGCCCATTTGTTCAGCAAGCTGCCGCGACTTCCTTATGGTGTGTGCGTGATTCCGGAGTTCAAAGCGCCTTCGCAAACAACGGCGTATTACCAACCGGGTGCACCGAGTGCGGGGCGGCCCGGCTGCTATTTCGTGAATACCTTCAACCTGCACGCGCGGCCAAAGTGGGAGATGGAGGCGCTCTCGCTGCATGAAGCGGTGCCGGGGCATCATCTTCAGATTTCACTCGGGCAGGAAATGGAAAACGTGCCTGAATTCCGAAAACACGCCGGGTACTCGGCCTTTGTCGAGGGCTGGGCACTGTATTCGGAGAGCCTCGGCGAAGAGCTCGGTATGTACAAAGATCCGTACTCGAAATTCGGGCAGCTCAGCTACCAAATGTGGCGCGCGGTGCGGCTCGTGGTGGATACCGGGATACACTCCCTGGGCTGGACGCGCGAGCAGGCAATTCAGTTTTTCAAAGACAACACCGGAAAAACCGATCAGGACATTACCGTGGAAGTGGATCGTTACATCGTATGGCCGGGGCAGGCGCTGGCGTACAAGATCGGGCAGATGAAGATTCGCGAGTTGCGAACGGAAGCAGAAAAGAAACTCGGCGCGAAATTCGATGTGCGCGAGTTTCATAATGCGCTGCTTGAGGATGGCGCGGTACCGCTGAGCGTGCTGGAAGCGCACATGAGCGAGTGGATGAGAGAGCAGGCGGCTCATTAGCAGCCTGCCGGGACCCGCTTCGGCCCCGAAGCACCTTCCGGAGTGCAAAGGACGGGCTACGCTCCAGACAGGAGCGGCGCCGGTCCAGGCAGAAAACAGATGCCCAAGGAATCCGGCACACGCTGAATAAGGATCCAGGCTCTGTAACTCCCGCTCCCCTTCCTTCGTATTCACATAGTGACCACTCCCGTTTCGCCCGCGAGCTGGTGGTGCGCGTGCGAAGGAATCGGTAAAGTGGGTGGGAGCCTTCTCCAAACCTATGCTCGCCGCGCGCGACAATCTTGTGCAGTGCTTCAGCGCCTTGCGCGCGCACAAGCTGCGCGCCTCGCTCACCATGCTGGGGCTGACGATGGGCGTGGCCACGCTCATCACGGTCATGACCATCGTGCAGGGGGCAAACGTCTACGTTGAACAGAAGATCGCCAATCTCGGCACCAATGTCTTTCAGATCGCGCGCACTCCCTTCGCAGTGACCGATTTCAACATCATCATCAAGGCGCTGAAGTTCAAGAAGATTGAGCTCGAGGACATGCGCGCCGTTGCCGAAGGCTGCCTAGCTTGCAAAGAGGTCGGCGCCACCGCCAGCGGCAGTGTGCACGCGAGATACGGCAACAAAGAAGTGACGGACGTCAATTTCTACGGACAAACGCCGAGCATGGTGGATATTGACACGCGCACCGTAGAGTTTGGCCGCTACTTCACGGCGGTGGAAGCCGAGCACCGGGCTGACGTCTGCTTGATCGGCGACACGCTGGTGCAGCAGTTGTTTCTCGGCATGGATCCCATCGGGAAGAGCTTTCGCGTCGGGAACGACGAACTCAGGGTGATCGGGGTCATAGAGAAAATCGGCAGCGTCCTTGGGCAGGACCAGGACAACTTCATCATGGTCCCCTTGCCGGTGTTCCTGCGCATGCAAGGCGCGCACACAAGTCTGACTATCAACGTTAAGACGAACCCCGGGGATTTTGAAAAGGCTCAGGATCAGGCGGACCTAGTCTTGCGTGCGCGACGCCACCTCAGCGGCAAGATGGAGGACGATTTCTTCATCGGCACGAAAGAGAGTTACATGGCCTTGTGGCGCAGCATCAGCTCGGCGTTTTTCGGCGTGTTCATTCTGGTGAGCGCCATATCGGTGGTCATCGGCGGTATCGTCATCATGAACGTGATGCTGGTGAGTGTGAACCTGCGGCGAAGGGAGATTGGCGTGCGGCGCGCGGTCGGCGCGACGAAGCGAGACATCCTGCGGCAGTTCATGGCGGAAAGCGTCATGCAATGTATCGCCGGCGGAGCCATGGGCATCTCACTAGGATTTTTGGTGGCGCTGGCGCTTCGGACCTATACGCCATTCCCAGCGGCGGTGCAAACGTGGGTCGCGGTGATGGGAGTATTTCTGAGTTCCGGGGTCGGATTGTTTTTCGGGATCTATCCGGCAGTGCGTGCTTCACAGCTCGACCCGATTGTGGCGTTGAGGTACGACTAATGGCGATCATGACGCTTGGGCAAACCCGGGAAAATTTCCTTGCCGCGCTGGAGACCCTGCGCTCGTCCAAGGTTCGCTCCGCCTTGACCGTGCTGGGCATCGTCATCGGCGTGTCCTCGGTCATTTCCATGGCTGCCATCATTCAAGGCCTGAACAAGTTCGTGCAAGACAGGGTGGAACGCCTGGGCTCGCGCACTTATTTCATCTCACGATTCCCTTTCGGCACGGACCCTTCCCGCTTGCCGGAACGGATTCGAACCCGCAAGTATCTTGAATACAACTACGCCGAGTTTGTCCGGGAGGCCGCACCCGACGTGCGAATCGTCACGACGTTTGGCACAAGGGGTTTTTTCTTTGGCGACAGCAACCGCATCATCAGCGGTGACCGAAGCGTCGAGAAGGTTGTCATACGCGGCGCTGAGCCGGAGTACACGGAGGCGATTCCGTTGTTTAACATCGAGC
>Ga0209118_1001495_pt1 | contig 10808 bp, 11 predicted proteins | sample BlaSpr_A8_Ref_M1_FD_187988 | JGI IMG/M metagenome (GOLD analysis project Ga0209118, IMG submission 187988) | Forest soil microbial communities from Thunder Bay, Ontario, Canada - Black Spruce, Ontario site 2_A8_Ref_M1 (SPAdes) (version 2) | ecosystem: Environmental > Terrestrial > Soil > Boreal...
CAGCGAAATGGATTCCCGCCACTCCGACCAACTTCTCGGTGGCAAATCGCCCGCACGATTACGCCGTCGACATGATCGTCATACACGACACGGAGGTTCCGTTTGCCGAGGCGATCCGGATCTTTCAGGACCCGACGAGACAGGCGTCCGCGAACTACGTCGTCTCTGCCGGTGGGCAGATCGTGCAAACGGTTCTCGAGAAAGACATTGCGTGGCATGCCGGAAACTGGGACTACAACACGGGCGCGATTGGCATCGAGAATGAGGGATACGCGTACACGCAAGGCTCGTACACAAGGGCCGAATACCGGGCCAGCGCGCAGCTGGCTGCGTCGATCTGCTCGCGATGGGGCGTGCCGATGGATCGCGCCCACGTCATCGGTCACAATCAGGTGCCTGACCCTGACCACCCGGAACTGTTCGGAGGCTCCGCGCACCGAACAGATCCAGGTCCCTACTGGGACTGGAACTATTTCATGCGCCTGGCGGCGTCCTATGCCGGCGCCCTTCCGAGTCCGCCGCACATGATGGTTGATCCCATCGCCATAAACGGTTTGCATAGCGCAACAGTCACTTGGCAAATGGCGCGCTCGTGTCACCTCCCCATCCTCGGTTATACGGTCGTCGCCCAGCCGGGCTACCTCAGCTCGTACCTACCGGCCACCTCAACCACGGCGACCTTCAACAAATTGCAGCCCGGCACCAGCTACACGTTCACCGTTACGGCCACCAACGCGGACGGGCATGACAGCCTCACCTCGATTGCGGTCATACCCGGACGGTTCAGCGCAGTCCAACTGAGTGCGGCGCCGAACTCACCCCATCCGTATGGCAGCACGTTGCTGCTCTACGGCGCCTCGGCGGATCGTGCCAAACCGCTCTACGCCATCGCGTTGTTGGCGCCGGGGTCGAGTACGTCCAACGATGGCACAGCAGTTGGAACGAAACGGGCGTCCACTTCAGTGTCGCAGGCACAGTGTCGATCATCGTGACGTCCGGTTCGATCGTGCCTCTGATGCGTGGGACGTCGACATCTCAGCGAGACGGGTCTTCCTCTACTGAATCTTCGGGAGACGTTGGGCAGCTAACCCTCCTTGGCGTGGATACCATGCGGCCGCGTAATCGCACGAGGGTGACCTGACGGTATCGATAAGAGCCTGCTATCGAAAGCATAGATTCACCTCCAAATCGCACGGTTGACCAAGCGCATTAGTTCGACTCGACGATAGTCAGCAGACATGCCTTCCGCCACCAAAGTGAACTGGAGACTGTCCGCGATCAGCCGATCCATCTGCGTGACGCGCATCATTTGAAGCGGAACCTAATGGTTTTAGGTCGAGGCTTGATGTGGTGGCTCGGGGGGAAACGTCACGCTGACGTTGTCTCCGAGCCCGTCCTTGTACTTGGCCCACACCGGTAGCGCTGCCGTCGGATCGCCCGTCAGCCCCCTCATGTTTGTCGCGACATTGACGATCACTCGTCCCTGCGCCGTCTCATGAAGTCCGATGGCTCCCTGCTGCCAGGAAGCCGTCAGCGCCGCGCCATCAAGGCCTGTGAGCCCGAAATTGACATCGCTCGCAATTGAAGGTCCCTCGTTTCTAAGACTCACAGTGATCAGATACTGGGCCTGTTGGGCCTTGGGGCTAAAGTCGGAAGAGTAACCGGCAATTGTTAGCACGGCAGCCCCTTGAAGCTGACGCGTCGTTATGAGGCCCCAACCGGAAATGATTATCCCGACAACAGAAACCAATAGTGCAACCACCGCAATGACGGTGTTACCAGCTTGCGAACCGTCAGTGTTACCAGCTTGCGAATTGTCAGCCTTTGTCACTCGTATCCTCCTCTAGTCGGTAGGCTCCTACGCAGAATCTGGGTCGCCTGTTTGCTTGTCGATGCCGGCGATTCCCGTCGCAGACAGACCGTACGCGCCTACAAAAGTGTGTAGGACGCCGTTGGCATACATCCTCGAATAATCATGGAAACGCCAAGTCCAGATAACACCTGTCAGCAAGAACAAAGTGGCCCCGAAGGGTGCGAGCCAGCCTATCTGTTGCCACGCTATCAAGATGGTGACAACGAGCCCGAGAGTTGAAACCGCAACCATTGCACGAGAGAGGCCACCAATTCCCAGGAAAATCTCGGGCCTTCCCGTAGGATCCTTTGCGTACACGGCGACGCGGCAGAGGTCATAAGCCATCTTTAGCTCCGACTGACTAGAGCCTGGTTTGAAGCCAAATGTTTTAGAAACGGTTTCGCAAATGAGTTGTATTAGTTCATCTGGGTAAGCAGAGCCAGAATCTTTTGTCAAGAACTCAAGTGCGAAATGCTGCCCAGCCCACAGTTGCATATTGCGCTCGGCTGGTGGCTTGGATCGCCTCCACCAAATAACGAGGTTCCGCTCGATCCAGTCTCCACCCTGCTGGATAAGTTGACCGAACAGATAACTACTGCCGAGATAGAATCCAATGATTGTGACATCGCCCCCCGGTATTCTTGGAAGGTCCGCGGGTAAAGCGAGCGTAGGTTCGAGAACATACGCATAGAGCAAGTACAAAACGAGCAGACCTGCCGCACCCGGCATTACGTATCCGACGATGTCGTAGAAGTTGAATTTGGAGGTCAACCTCGCACGGGCCCCCTCGCCCAAGGTACTGCAGCGCTCGCAGTCGAGTCTCGCCGCGAGCTCGGCTCCCCCCACAGAAGCAAGAATTCGTCGGAGTCCGGATGGATGAGACCCATGGTTTCGGGATTGCTCCGGATCGGGCGGAGGTACAGGGAGCGCTGATTTCGCAAAACGACTCTACTGGCGGCTGACTTCTGCAGAGTCGACACGAACTTCTTCAAGCCGCTCCGTGTCCCCAATTGAAAGTCGGCCGGTAGGGTCACCGCCGCTGAACTGGGGCGGCTGCTGTGATTTGCCTCTTGGTCATTTCGTCGGCGAAACGATCAGCTAAAGCGGCAATAGTGAGCGAAGGGTTAGGCCCCACTGCACCGGGCATCACCGACCCATCCGCCACGAACATTCCTGGATAGTTGAAAACTCGGCCGTAGGAATCCACCACGCCCTCGTTCTCGTTGAGCCCCATAGGACAACCACCGAGGCCATGCACGGTGACCGTCTTATTAAAGTGATCCACTGGATTGATGGTGAACTCGCCACCGAGATCCTTGGCGATTACCGCCATTGTCGATTTCACTTTGTCGAAGTAGTCTGCGGACGCGTTACGATTCCAGTCCAGTTGCAACCAACGATCCTTGAGGCTGAAGTTGCCGTTGGGGGTATCGCGCCCCATGCCCAACATGATCATCGTGCCTGCGGAAGTGTGGGCATCACCGAGCAATTGCTCGACCTCGCCTCCTAGGTCACTCTTGGGACTCCCCTCGATCTGGGCTTCGAGCCGTCGAACTGCGAAATGGAGAGCACGAACTGCCAGGGCTGGTGTGTCGATCGTCTCGATAGCCCAGGCGCCAAAGGCCGGAAACCCGCCCTCTTGAATGTAGAAGCCGCGGCCGGCATCTCCAGCTCCATCGAGAGCATCGGGCACGCGGATCGTGCTTGTGATGACCGGCCCGTATGTTGGATCCAGATTCCGGTGGTTCACGCGCCGCACGAATCCCAATAAGTCACCGTTCCCACTGAAGTGAGTGCCTAGGGTTGGGCTCAGGGCAGGAAAGTTGCCACGGTTCTTCAAAAGCAGATAGGTTGAACCGTAGACACCGCCAGAGATGATGAGCCGATCAGCTGTGACTTCGACTTGGGAAAGCTGGGAAGTCTCGGTCTTTACATACTCCGCCTCCCTCTTGTGCTCAACGTAGCGGACCCAGAACCCTCCACCGTCGCGTGGTCCAAATGAACGAACTTCGCAGAGTGTCCGGATCTGGGCTCCGAGCCTACTGGCCTGAGTCAGATAGTTGTAGTCGAGGCTGTTCTTGGAACCAAAGTTGCAGCCGAGATCGCACTCACCGACCAGGCGGCAGGTGTATCGGGTCCGACCGTGAATGTTCGGCGAATCCTCAATGATTGGCTCCCCGGGGATCGGCTCCTGACCCGGATTAGCGAATGTCACGGCGAGGTTGGGCAGTGACCAGGCTAGATTGGCCGCCTCAGCGGCTTGCTTATAGGCGATCGTCTTGGGCGTCGAGGCATATGGCTGCTCGCCAAACGGGTACACCTGAGGTTTGAGGACCGCCTCCACGATGTCGTAATGCGGGTCCAGCGCGGCTCGGTCGACCGGCCAATACTCGAATCCTGGATTGTCAGGCTGCTCCTTCACGAACCACTTCTCGTCCTTTCGAATCAGGACGTTGGCGTAGATCAGCGAACCGCCGCCCAAGCCGGCGGACACTACTGACTCGATGCCGGGGAAGGTCCATGCCTGGTAGAGCCCGTGTCCGCCCTCGCTTGGGTTCCAGAAATTGCGACTGATATCGAAAGGCGCTCTCGGAAAGGAACCGGGCGGGTAGGGCTTGCCGCGCTCAAGTAGGCAAACCTCGTAGCCCTCCTTGCGAAGCCGATAGCAGCTTACCGAGCCGCCAAAGCCGGATCCGACCACCACGGCATCGAAATGCTCGGCGGCAGCCACCTTATCTGTGCACCTCAGGCGCTGAGCGCGAACGCAATCAAGTCGCTAAGGGTGAAGGGCTCGCTTACCTTGGCGTTACGTCTCGGAAAGTTTGGTTCCCAGTTGGGCTGCACGCTCAGATAGGAGAGTGGATCCCCTACCAGCAATCCGATGATCGTCTCGGCCACAATGCGGCCGCCAACCGGCCCGAGGTGAGCTGACTGTTGTTGCTCTGCCTCCGCCAGGATGTAGTACCAAAGCGGCGTGCGTCCTTTACCCGCGAGATCCTGAGCCGCTGCGTCGACCTGGCTCTGGGTGATGTTGAGATCGTTGTCCAGCGCCGACTTCAATGTATCGGCAGTGATTGCGATCTTAGGATCAGGAGTAAGGCCCATTGCTCGCGCGACATGCTCACCATCCGGTAGGCCAAGGCGAAGGCCGCGCAGCAAATTGCGCACCGGAAGAGCCTGCGCAACCTGGTCGGAGAAACCTGGAGCTAGTGCGCCCGCCGGTGCGACCTTGTCGGGAAGACTACCAAGCGGGTGAGCAATCTGTGTATCTAGTTTGTAGCTGGGTTGGGGTAGGTTTTGAGCACTTGAGATGGGGAGGAAGAAGTTCCAGTCGACACCCCATTTCGGAACGATCACATCAAAACTACTAAGGCTGTCGGTACGTCCGGTTGTGTGCGTAAAGATCGGGATCCTATTAGAGGTAACTCCCGCGAGCCCGGGAACAGGGCGTGGTTGAGGCAGGGCCTGGAGTAGGAAGGCGTTGATTTGATAGCTCGGGCGAATGATCGAATGCCCGTAGCGATACGCCGCCACCGAAAACTCAATTGGCATGAACGGCTTCGATGTGTAGTGGTAGAAGAGGAGTTTCGGCCGAACCGCGCTGGCCCCATCCGAGGCGGTAGCGTCTGACTGGGATCCGAGAATATCCGAAACAACGCCCTGACCGGGCTGGAACGGATCATCACCAACGACGCGCCGCAGGAAATCGTGTACGACCACCCATTGGTAGTGCCATCGCACGAGTTGCTGCGCGCGCTTTAGGACGTCGTCGGATGTCGTGAACTCCGGCTCGTTATCCGACACCCACTTGAGGGTCCGATTGTGGAGCCGAATGAAGGTTGCCTGCAGTTGGCTGATGATCTTGTTTTCGTCATTGCGGGGATCGCCAACGATTGCCCGATTGTTCTCCGCCCGCGGTAGGTCGCGTTGGCTGTCAGGCCCGATAGCTGAGCCCTCGAGCAAGCTGATGCCGTCGTCTTGGTACATGTACGGCTGGTCTTGGGGCCCCCGGCCATAGAGGTTGTCGAGGTCGAATTTGGGAGTGCGGAAATCAATCAGCGCATCTGGATCGTTCTGCCGGGTCAACGACGAGACCGGGTCGAATGTGATGTCGTGGTCGACGAACTGCCCGAAATATGTGTATCCGGCAGGCAGGCGAAGCTGGCCGTTTGACAGTAGGTTCGTGTTCTCATCGGGATCGACGTCGCCGAGCCGAGTGTCCAGTGTCTTGTTTCCTTTGGCGTCGGTTTCGATTGGTTGGAGCATTGCGGCACCAAGCACCACCATGCTGGCGGGGTCAGATGTGAACACCGGCAGCCGACGGAAAAGCCTCCCGAAGCGTCCAGTACTGGTCGAGGAGCTCGGAGTCGTCATGAGGCCGCGCGGCAGCGCACCCCCATGTGCGGCGGCGCCAGTCGGAGTGGTCGACTGTGGTTGCTGAGCGAGAGCTTCCGTTCCTGCCATGAGACTTCTCCTTAGCTCTATCAGATGCGCGGACAGTCATCAAACAAAAGTGGGCGCCTCTTGTGGTGTGATCCGGGCGCTTGCGGCAATCGCACACTGAGCCCAGCCATTCTTGGCCAAGGTCTACCAAAGGCCAGACCTACTCTTCGCCCAATGTAGGCGGGCGAAACTTGCCGGCGCATGGCTCCTTCCCCACTCGACACGTCCAGGTTGCTGAGCATCAACGCCGTAGGCTCGCCTCAGTCCACCGCCTGCGGCTGAACCGACTGCGTTGAAGGCGGAGTTAACTTAACACCTTAACTCCGAAAATAGAGCATTGACTTTACGACTGCCCGTGGATACCCTGCTGACGGCATCGGAGCCTCCGAATGCCGCCCGGATTGGAGGGTTCTGCGTGCGTTCGAGGCTTAGCCGGCATCTCGATCGCGGATCGCAACGCATGTTAAACGCGGCGGCGCCGGAAGTCTCGTTCGACCTGGCTGCAGCCATCGACCTAGGAAAAGGGGTCGTCGAGCGCTACCGATACCCGTTCTTCGGGAGCAGTGCCCTCCCGGCGGGCTCTGAGCGCAGGACCTTGGCTCTCGCGGAGATTCCACGGGGGCGACTCTAAGGCCAATGCATTTTGGTTTGCGTCTGGTGTCGTTTGAAGCAAGTATCGTTCCCAGCTTTGCGGCGATCGGGTCCCTACTCGTCGTAGGGCTGACTGTGATCAGCGGCGCAATCAAGATCCGCAACGACTGGTCAAACCGCAACACTTGGAACTTTGAGAGCGTTGGCGGGCGAAGTGGGATGGCCTACTTGGCCCTGGCTATCGGGGTCATATCGGTCATCAGTTTCAGTGGCTATCTAATCGCCTCGTGCGCAGCTATCGTGCTCGGTGAGGAAGCGCTCACTGAGACGCGGGCTCGCAAGCTCGACGGAATGACGCAAGCCGCCAATGGCGCCATTGCCGGAGCCATGGGCATTGGCATGGTCGTGAGTCCTATCGTCTACCATCTCCTTGCTTATGTAGCTAGAGTCGGCACCTTCCATGGCCGCGACTACGAGATTCGCTCTGATCTGCTAATTGCGGTCGCGGTGGTTCCTTTGGCCTTGGTTACCTTTGGCGCCACATGGCTTCTCGTCACCCAAGGCCGGAGGCCACCCATCACCGATGTCAAATCAAACTGGGCGCATTGGCGCCGGGGACGTCGACGACTTATGACGTCACAGCGGGAACCCCACCTTGTCCTCGCTCGCTTCCTTTATGGGCTTGGTCTCGGCCAGGTTCCGGCTGCCATCTTCATCGCGGTCTTCACGCACCTGAATGTCTCCGTCAACCCGATACCGTTCGGTGGCGGCCCATAGTTTGAACGCGTACGTCATGCGACTTACAGGCGATCCCCAGGCACCGGGGTACGTTCTAATCGATGTCGTTCGCGTGGAGTTCCAGGCGGGCGTCGTGCTCCTTTACCACCGACCCGACCGTAATCATCCGAAATATTTGGAGCTTCTTGCCATGATTCCGTTGCAGGGGGTCTCGATCGCATTCGGAACCGCACCTCCACCTGGCTTCCCATTCATCACCCCCAACAAAGCGACGACGCCACTGCCGGAAGGCGGCTCGAGCCCCGAGGTTCCAGTGGGATAAGCGCGCATCAACTGTTGACCTAGCCTCGGGAGAGGTGTGGAGCCTGCAGGCGGCATCCATGGCGGGTTTAAAGCCTCCGGGTCCTTCCATGAGGTACGAATCGGGTCCAGTGATTCTGGATAACTCTCTCGGCATCGACAAACCACGACCGCACTGGCGAGCTGCGCCGACTACTCTCGTTTGAGAATTCCACTCAAACTCACAACAATCGCGGTGGTCAGGATCCAGCCGGCGAGGCTGAACGCAAGGACCAGCCACTGGGAAATGTCGTGAGCGGTCCAAGCATCCCGCTGATGAAGGTTGATTACGGGGAGCAGCAGGTCCAGCGTGTATAAGATCGGTTGAAACTCTGGTTGCTCCGGAGCCTTGTGTAGAGGTGACAGATGCGCTGGATACAACGCACCGAATACAACCGTTCCAATGACGAGCAGACCGACTAGCCAGATGCCAGCTTGCCATGTGCGGTAGCCGTAACCAACCACCCATTCCAATACAACGTTCCAGACCTTGCCGGGCAGGTTGAGTTTTGCACGCCGCCGTCGCTGCTTCGCGATTGCCACGCGCTGAGCGTCGGCATCCAACCCAGCTCTCCGGTACGCAGCTGCGAGCTGGTCGTAGATTTGTGGCACATAGCCGGAATCGTTCCGCGTCACCCACACCAGGCGATCCGTCACATTGACCGAGTCAGGTGACTCGATTGAGTCGTATGTGAAGCCCTTGAGCCGAAGGGTCTCAGGCCATGTCTTGAAGTCATCTTTGTAGAGGTGCACCCGTGCGTCCGTAAGATCCAACACTCCACTCAGCTTCAGCGGCCGGATGAGCAATTCATCTGCCTCAATTGCCTCTAGATCGAGGGCGGACCCCTTCGGGTTGACGAATTGGCCGCCGCCGCAATCAAGTTGAGTGATGTGCGCACGGACCAGCCCGAGTTCGCCATGAGCAACGAATCCCTGGTCGCAAAACATCTCCTGGAGGACGGTGAGCCCGGCGGCTTCGATTGCCGATCCTCGCGAGTTGATGAATCGGCCGCCGGAGCAGTTGAATTGTCCGCCGATGTGCGCGCCAACCAACTGAACCGCACCAGTTGCTATAAATCCCATGTCGCAGTACATGTCTTGGTCCACTGTCAGTCCGTCGGCGTCGATGGCATGACCTCGCGGGTTGCTGAACCGACCGCCGGAGCAGTTGAGTTGGCCGCCGATGTGCGCACCTAACAGCCCAACGCCTCCCCTTGCTCTGAAGCCGTTGTCGCAGAACACATCCTCGCCTATAGTTGCGCCGTCGCCACTCAGCGCTGGGCCGTGCGAATTTGTAAACTGGCCGCCGCTGCAGATGAGTTGGCCTTTGACGTGAGCGCCGATGAGCCGGACCTCACCGCTTGCGGTGAATCTCTCATCGAGGAAGACGTGCCCTGTCGCATTCAGGCGGTCAAGGCTTAGAGCTAAACCGCTCGAGCTAGTGATTCGACTGCCGGTACAAGAGAGCACGTTGCCGATTTGCGCACCAACCAGGCGCACCTCGCCGTTTGCAACGAACTCGTCGCAGAACATGCCCCCGTCCACAGTCATCTGGTCGGCATTGAGCGCAGCTCCGGCGGGATTGTTGAATTGGCCACCCTTACACTGGAGTTGGCCTTTGATATGAGCACCGACAAGCTGGACCTCACCCGTAGCGACGAACGCGTCGTCGCAGTACATGTCCTGATCTACGGTCAGACTGTCGGCACTGATGGCGGGACCGTCGGCATTGCTGAACCTGCCTGCGGTACCGATGAGTTGTCCGCCAATGTGCGCTCCCAGCAGGTCCACGCCACCGTCAACTGAAAACCCATCGCTCAACTCGAGGTCACCGCGTGTGGCCAGTTGCTGGGCGTAGAGCGCTGGCAAGACTGATCCACTGAGGCTGATTTCTACAGCCGAAGCCTGGTTCAATGCGATTGCTTCGTCTAGGTAGCAATCGGCAAGCGTCAGTGGACACGGCAAGTCTGCGGCGTCCAGGTCAAGCTTGCCCGTAATCCGGGCGCCTCGAACCGAGACGGCTCTAATCGGAATGCGAGTAGCCAGGCCGGCTCCAGTTAGGATCTGCCCGAGTAGTGCAGCACGGACCGTGCGGGCCGTGCTCCATGCCAACCCGTTCTTCGGAAGATCGATCTCTTTATCGCCAACTTGAAAGTCGACGCGTTCGCCCGATTGTGCTGCCTGCCAAACCCTGAGCTCGGCTTGGCTTAGTTCCTTCTCGCTGGTGATGGTCGCAGCCATGGTCTGAGAGCTCAACTCGCCTACACCATTGAGCTAAGACCGGCAAGGCGCGCTACCAGCCCACGCGGTGGGATCCCTCCATGGGCTGCGTTCTCCGTCGGCGTAGTCGACTGCTGCTGCTGCGCCAAGACTTGCGGCCCTGCCATTGGAGTCCTCCTTTCCTGGTTACGTCGAGTCGAGAACGGAGTTACTTCGAGTCGGCATGGTGCTGTCGCCTGGTCCGCGTGCGACACATAAAGGCTGATTGCTGGTGCTTTGCTGGAGCACATAGACCAGCACGTGGCGATCCGCCACGCGGAGTAACGTGCCCGGAGATCGTCTTCTCCTGCGGGTCCTCTAACAATCCCGTCCCCTCTAGTTTGCGACACTGCCCAAGGGTGTCCGGCGGCGCCCGACTCACGCTTGAGCCGTCGTTCCTGGACGCTGGTTAAATTAGCATGCTTAACGGCCAAAAGAACAATTGACTTTACGGGCCTGGGTCGATACCCTTCTGGCGAACCTGGGACTTACCTAAGCCGAGCCTTCATGTCATTGAGGGAAACGTGCGTTCAAGGCCACATAAGCATCCTAAGTCGGGATCAGCAGATCGACTTCGCTCGGGCTG
>Ga0209118_1001496_pt1 | contig 10808 bp, 11 predicted proteins | sample BlaSpr_A8_Ref_M1_FD_187988 | JGI IMG/M metagenome (GOLD analysis project Ga0209118, IMG submission 187988) | Forest soil microbial communities from Thunder Bay, Ontario, Canada - Black Spruce, Ontario site 2_A8_Ref_M1 (SPAdes) (version 2) | ecosystem: Environmental > Terrestrial > Soil > Boreal...
TTCACCATATATCTTCCCGTTGCTACCGCCGCGCAGCTTGACGCACTTCCGGCTCCCGCGGACGTCCGCGCAGTTCCCCACGAAGCCGTTCAATCGACAGCCGGCTTTCTCAAAGGCCGCGCCGTTCTCGTCCTCGACGACGAAGAGAGCCTGCGCATGCTTCTCGAAGAAGGCCTCTCTGCCCAGGGCCTGCGTGTGGATTGTGCCTCTACAATCGAAGAAGCTCTCGCTTATCTCGGTCGTTCCACCTATGACGTCCTTCTTTGCGACTTGCATCTCTCTTCGGGTGGATTCGCAGTGGATGGGCACCAGGCTGCCCGCCGGATTCTCGACTCTGCGGGAGCTCAAAAACCTGTTCTGATCTTTATGACTGGGGATTTGATGGATAACACCCAGCGGGGCGCGGATGGGAACGAGCCTTTCTGCCTGCAAAAGCCCTTCCGGATCTCGGACGTCCTCGTCGTGTTGAGGGACGTGCTCTCAGCCGCTCCCGCTGAAACGCGCGACAACTAGAAAAACTTGTTTTGCTGAATCCCACTCTCCACCAGCATCACCCGGTGCTCCTATCCCCGTGCGCGCTCCCTGCTCTGCAGTCTCTGCGTTAATTCTTCTTCTTGGACGGCACTGCTTTCACACTCGCTGTGGCGTCCACTCCAAAATCCCACACGTACAGGTTCATCCCATCCGGCAATATTTCCGCCAGCGCATACTCGCCCGGCGGGAGGCGTTCGCCGAGCGTAAAGCGAAATACCGTGGGCGCAATTTCCCACCTCTGAATCGAGATCGTACTCCGCTGCTCCTCCAACTGCTCCCCGAACAGACTCTTGATGGATTCCAATTGCCGCTTGTTGCCTTTGACCGTCGCCCGCACGAGATCCACTTCCGGCCCGGACTCCCCCGGCCGGCTGCTCTTGACAATCGGCGTTGTACGGTTCGGATCCTCTGGCGCCTCGCGCAGGTAAAACTCCACCTGCGGGTTCGTCACCCGGATCTTGGCCCTGGCCCCGGGGATTTGCACGTTCATCTTGCTTGGCACGATTGGAATGGGCGATAGCACCTGCTTGAGAAACTGTTTCTTGTCCGTCTTGACTTGTGAACCGGCCTGTTCGAGAAGCGTTACCGATTTCCCTTCGACCACGAACATGCCTTCTCCGGGCGGCAGAAAGACTCCCGGCGAAACCTGTAGGCTGGCATCCACATCCATCACCGTTTCGATCCTCTGGGCTTGCTCCTGCGTATGAACCTTCCTGGCAAGAGCCTCCTCTTCGCTCCGTCCTGCCGCCTCGGCCTTTGCCGTTGCGTCCCAATCCACCATCGCTGCGGGGAGCTCTTCCCAGTCGCCTCGCTCCACGCTGTAGTAACGGACTTTCTCCCCATTTCGCTGATAGCTTCGCACCAGCTGAAAACTTCCATCCTTCAGGACGAGCTTCTTTCCCCGCGGCAAGACCGGTACTCCTGTCCGGGCATCCTTGTCGCTGGCTTGCTTTGTTGTTGACTCCTGCTGAGTCCAGGTCTTCGGAGACCGTCCGTAGACAGCCGAGCCCAGCCAGGCCAAAACTGCGGCGCAATAGACAAGAGCTGCTGTTCTCGGCGATGTCATTGGCTTGCCCTGCGAAGTGCGATGCACCCTGGACCCACTGGTTTGCCTCTACGCGAGCATACCCCTGCTCATTCGGGGCCCGCAACCTGTCGTTTGGACCGGGCAGAAACACCAATGGCTCCCCGGTCTGACCGGGGAGCCATTTGAATATTCGATGAATTCTAATGCTTTAGTGCGTGCACTTCGGAAACAAGGTGACCAGAACCATCAGGTCCGAAAGCGTGAAGAGCCAACGGTCCGCGTTGATCCCGGCCGCTTCCGCTGCCCGTGCGATGAAGCCAAGGTGGCGGCTCTTCGCGAAATTGTGTACGTGCTCGACGCAAATCCCGGTCAAGCTCGCAATCTCCGAATCGGTGAAAATCTTTTGGCTCGACTTTACGGTAACCATGGCCCTTGCTCCTTTAATCCGGCCCTGCTTGCTCCACATTTCTTTGATGCTGCAACCATCATATGAGCTGCATCAATTTCTGAGCAATAGTCGTGCCGTTCTAGCGGGCTTAAACCAGGCGGCTAGTACTTTCCCCCTAAAGCTCAGAAAAAACGCCATTTTTTCCACATTTCTTCACGTTGGAGAGTCTGGTACGAAGGGACAGCGAATGAAAAGGAAAAGGTAAAAATGTTCTATTTTTGCAACTTCTCTATGCCTTTCAGTAGGCCGGCGGCAATTTCCCGCATCTGTTTTGTGTGCCGCACTTCATGCGAAGCGATCATTTGGAACCATTCATAAGCGTTCAAGGTTCCCAGGAAAGCATGCGGCATGCTGTATTTACTGAGATCGCGCTCCATCGTTTCCTCGATGAATGCTAAGGTTCTTTCCCTAACTTCCCGCAGTTCCGCCAGCATTTCTTCTTTTTCGCGGACAATCTGGGCGTCCAGCGGGATCGGTGTCTTCCGCCGGATCAGCCGCGATTCGACAATCGCCATCGGGACATGGAATCGCTTGAAAAATGGCACCGCTTTCGGAGGCTTCTGCAGCAGTCTGTCTGTTCTGCTGAGGATTGCCCGTTCAATCGTAATCAGGTGACCGGTCAACTCACCGGCCGACCAACGGCCCTCACTAGGACGCGTCTTCCATTGCTCCGCAGGCACGGCATCGGCGGCGCGCAACAAGCCTTCTTGCGCATGCGCCAAATTCCTGACAATGGTTTCTAGGGATGGCACGGTCTTATCATTTTGCGCGAGAAGAAATCAGACACTCGCTCCTCCGGCTTGCTCGAAGGCGTGTGCCAGTTTTAGGACGCGCGCTTCGCCGAAGGCCGGACCAAAGATTTGCAGGCCAACTGGTAGTTTGCCTTCGATCTTGCCGCAAGGTACAGAAATCCCCGGGACTCCCGCCAGCGATCCTGTAACTGTATATATATCAGCAAGATACATCTGCAATGGGTCGGCCGTGCGCTCGCCCAATCGGAAGGCAGGAACTGGCGAAGTGGGCGTCAGGATGGCATCGACCTTCAGAAACGCGTCGCGAAAATCCTGGGCGATGAGCGCGCGTACTTTTTGCCCCTTCAAATAGTAGGCGTCGTAATAACCTGCCGACAGCACGTAGGTGCCGAGCACAATGCGCCGCTTTACTTCTGGGCCGAACCCCGCGCCTCGCGTCTTGCGATACATCGAGATCAGGGAATCGCCATCCACGCGCAGTCCATAGCGCACGCCGTCATACCGTGCCAGGTTGGAACTCGCCTCCGCCGTCGCGATGATGTAATACGTTGCGATTGCATAGTCCGTATGCGGCATGCGAATTTCGATCAGTTCGCATCCCTGCTTCTTGAAGACTTCGATGCCCGCCTCGACCTTCTTTCGAACCCCCGCGTCCATGCCTTCGCCGAAATATTCTTTCGGGATGCCCAGCCGGAGCTCCTTCACCGGCTTCCCAAGTTCCGCGCCGTAGTCCGGCACGGGTGTGGTCGTTGAGGTCGAATCATGCGGGTCGCGCCCGGCAATGATCTTCAGAATCGCCGCGACGTCTTTCACATTGGTAGCTAACGGCCCAATTCGGTCCAGCGACGATGCGAACGCGATCAGACCGTATCGCGAAACTCGGCCGTAACTCCCCATCATCGCCGGAATTCCGCAAAATGAGCCGGGCTGTCGGATGGACCCGCCGGTATCGGTACCCAGTCCTGCCACGGCCAGCCCCGACGCAACCGCGGCTGCTGATCCGCCGCTCGAGCCGCCGGGCACGCGATCCGGCGCAACGGGATTCTTCACCGGCCCATAGGCGGAATTTTCGTTCGAGCTGCCCATCGCGAATTCGTCGCAATTGGTCTTGCCGAGAATCACTGCCCCCGCCGCTTCCAACCGCTCAACGGCCGTCGCATCATAGGGCGGGAAGTAGTTTTCGAGGATCTTCGAGCCGCAGGTTGTCTTCGTGCCGCGCGTGCTGATCACGTCCTTAATGGCAATCGGCACGCCTGCCAGCGGTGGCAACGGTTTTCCAGCAGCCACCAGCGCATCAATCTTGTCCGTTTGCCTGCGCGCCCGCTCCGGCGAGAGCGCCAGGAATGCATTCAGTTCTGGGTTTTTCGCCCCGATGCGTTTATAGAAATCCGCAGCCAACTCTCGCGCCGAAATCTTCTTCGCCGCCAGCGCCTCTCTCACCCCGTCAATCGTCCAATTCGCCGCCATCTTCATTTTTCTCTTGTGGGACAGGCATTCTTGCCCGTCCGCCCTTCTCGAAATTCAACGAAGAAGACAGACAGGAATGTCTGTCCTACTATCGCTCAATCACCTTCGGCACCCGGAAATACGGCGGTTCCGGGTCCGGCGCATGTTTCAAAACGTCTTCGGCCACGGCGCAGGGTACAACCAGGTCTTCCCGCAGCGTGGCGTCCGCCGTCTGGTCGTCGCTCAACACCTGCGCCATTGGCTCAACATTGGCCGTATCCAGCTCGTTCAGCTTGCCGATGTATTCCAGAATTTCGTCGATTTGCGCGCGGTAGGTCTCCAACTCCATTTCGCTCAAGTCGAGATAAGCTAGCTCCGCTACCCGCAACACATCTTCCCGGCTGATTTTCAATGCGATTTCCTGTCTTTCAGGTGTTCGAACGACGGGAAAATTCTAGCATATTCGCGAAGCACACCGCGGCCTGTACCAGGCAATGAGATGGCCTCGAGTCGGGAAACAACACGGCGAAATCAGACTGCAAGTTCACCCGCGGTGCGACGTTTATTTCTTCGCCAGCGCAAACTTCGCCGGTGCAAACTTCGACTTGCACTTTCCACCGCGGGGAATTACCCTGAGCACCTTCTGGGAGGAATTCTTCATGGAATCCCCGACACGTTCTTTCTTCGACCCCAACCCGGACGATCTAACCCGCCGCGAATTCCTGAGCGCCATGCTGACTACGTCACTCCTGGCCGGTGTCGCCGGCGCTGAACTCTGGGCCGCTGGCGCCGAAAACGGCATTCCCTATCGCAGGCTCGGCCGCAGTGGCGAACGTGTCTCTGTGATTGGCCTCGGCGGCTGGCATCTCGGCATTCAGTCTGACGAACAGGAGAGCGTCCGCATCATCCGCACCGCCCTCGATAGCGGCATCAACTTCCTCGACAACTGCTGGGACTACAACAACGGCGATAGTGAAATCCGCATGGGCAAGGCGCTGCGGGACGGTTACCGCCAGAAGGCCTTCCTCATGACCAAAATCGACGGCCAGACCAGGAAGGCCGCCTCCGCGCAGCTCGATGAATCGCTCCGCCGGCTCCAAACCGACCACATCGATCTTCTCCAATTCCACGAAGTCATCCGCATGACCGACCCGGAGCGTATCTTCGCTTCCAGTGGCGGCATGGAAGCCGTCCTCGAAGCGAGAAAAGCTGGCAAGGTCCGCTACATTGGCTTCACCGGCCACAAAAACCCGAACATGCATCTCAAAATGCTCGAGACCGCCGCGGCCCGTCAATTTCATTTCGACGCTGTTCAGATGCCGCTTAATGCCATGGATGCCCACTATGAAAGTTTTGAGAAAAAAGTGCTACCAGTCCTCGTGAAAAATGAAATCGGCGTCCTCGGCATGAAACCCATGGGCGCCGGACTCTTGCTCAAGAGCAATACGGTTTCTGCCGTCGAGTGTCTCCGCTACGCCATGAGCTTGCCCACGAGTGTCGTCATTACCGGTTGCGAATCCCTTGCCAACCTGCAGCAGGCTCTCGATGTCGCGCGGAATTTTAAGCCGCTTACCACCGCCGAGTCCGCCGCTCTTCTTGCCAAGACAGAGCACGCCGCTCGCGAAGGTCAGTTCGAAGGCTACAAGACCACGAACAACTTCGACGGCACGGTTCACAATCCGCGGTGGCTCGGCTAGTCCGGATAGTTCCGGCCGAGTGGCCCTGTTTTCGAATCTGGATCGGCTGACTCCCAATCACGCACCAGTGCAAGCACGCTGTCATCCTGAAGCGATCCGATGAGGATCGCTGAAGGATCTCAGCGTTTTCTTCAAGCACAGCGCACGGATGGAATGAGTGTTGGCGGCAGAAACGCGCAGCTAGCTAGGATCCTACACTTACGCGGAAACGGAGACAGCCTTGCGCGGATACTTTTTGGCGATGTAGTTGTCGACGAGCGACTGAAAGGCAACGGCAAGCTCATCATAAGTGCCTTCGAGCGTGACGTCTTTTTTGCCGTCGATGTAAACCGGGCAGCGCGGCGCTTCGCCCGTGCCGGGCAGGCTGATGCCGATGTTCGCGGCTTTCGATTCGCCCGGGCCGTTGACGATACACCCCATCACTGCGAGAGTCATTTCCTCAACGCCTTCATACTGCGTCTTCCAGATGGGCATCATGTCCCGGATGTAATCCTGGATGGCCTCTGCCAATTCCTGAAACGTGGTGCTCGTGGTTCGGCCGCAGCCGGGGCAGGCGGTGACGCTCGGTGCAAACGAACGCAGCCCCAGCGCCTGAAGCAGTTCGCACGCCGCATAAACTTCTTCGCGGCGGTCGCCGCCGGGTTTGGGCGTAAGCGAAATTCGAATCGTGTCGCCGATGCCTTCATACAGCAGCACGCCAAGCGAAGCCGCAGACCAAATCTGCCCCTTCATCCCCATGCCGGCTTCGGTGAGGCCCAGGTGCAGCGGCTGTTCGGTCTTAGCGGAAAGATCGCGGTACACAGTGATGAGGTCGCGTGGCCGCGAAGTCTTGCACGAAATAATGATCTGGTCGTGCCGCAACCCGGACTCCAGCGCCAGCTCGGTCGATTGCAACGCGGAAAGCACCATGCAGTCGATGATGATCTCTTCGGACTCTTTGCCGAGATTTTTGTCCGTGTTTTCCTGCATCTTGCGCATTACCAGCTCTTGATTCAGCGAGCCGCCGTTCACGCCGATTCGAACGGGCTTGCCGTTATCAACGGCGATTTTGCAGATGGTGGAAAACTGCTCATCGCGCCGCTGCCCCGCGCCCACATTGCCCGGATTGATCCGGTATTTGTCCAATGCCTTCGCGCATTCGGGATACTTCGTCAACAGCACATGCCCGTTGTAATGAAAATCGCCGATGATCGGCGCATTGCAACCAGCATCCAGCATCCTCCTCTTAATTTCCGGCACCGCCGCTGCGGCTTCCGGCACGTTGACCGTCCAGCGCACGATCTCCGAGCCCGCCTCCGCCAGCTCCAGAGTCTGCTTCAATGTCGTCTCGATGTCCGCCGTGTCCGTATTCGTCATCGACTGCACAACAATCGGCGCGCCCCCGCCCACGCGCACGTATCCTACCTTCACGCCATAAGTCTTGCGGCGCGGATGCTGGCTGGCAGCAGTGTCAAAGCCTTCTATCTGAGTAAGCATTCCTTCCAATTCTAACTTGATTTGGCCCTTCCAGGAAATCGCGTGTGCCCTCGGTTGACGAGCAATGCCTGGGCATTCGAATCCTATGCAGGGTTTTCGCGCAGGGTACTTTAAGCGAAATCCAAAGGCCAGAGATTGCGTCGTCCCTCGAGCCAGAAAGTTAGCGACCTCCTTATTTTTCGCAACTGACTTCGGGGCAGGTTTTACAGTCCATCGGCCTTAAGAGCCGATGGTTTCCAGGACGGGCGTTTCTTTCTCCGGCTTCTCAAAGTCCATAACCACGTGCGCGAGTTGCTCGAGTTCATTCCTCAAGTCGATCCAGTGTTCTGAGCCCACCGTTGCGACAAAACGTGCATGCGCTTCTCGCCAGGCGGGCAGGCTGCGCGCGAGTGTGTATTCTCCTTTGGTCGTAATCGTCAAAAAACGCTGCCGCATCGCGGCGCGATTCGAAATGGCGATGAGCCCCTCTTTTTGCAAGAGCCGCAGACTCCGCGTCAGCGTCGTGCGGTCGATGATCATCACGTCTGCCAAAGCCCCGATGGAAACTGGCTGGTTCTTGGCGATGCCCACCAGAATGCTGAATTGTGTCGAACGAATACCGGATTCCTGAAGCGCCATGTCGTACCATTTTGTGACTGCCCGCGCCGTCCTTCGAAAGTTGAACGAACCGCAGTAGCCCGTGCCGTTCAGGTCCAATTTGGATTCAATTTTTTTCATTTTCAGCGTTCTCAGCCTTGACTTGTATATACACTTTAAGATATAACTTGCCTCAACGCGGTGTCAAGTGACGGAATCCATGGCCCGGTCGGGCGCCATTCTGCGAGTGGAATAAAACGAATATTGAATCGGTCTAACGTTGTGAACAAGGGTGATCTCCATGAGTACGCAACTGGTTCCAATACACTCGCCGGAAGGCCAGATTAGTTCGAATGGCAGTACTGTTTCTCCTTCGCGTTATCTCCGCTTTGGAATCTTTCACTTGGATCTGCAGAGGGAAGAACTGTTCAAGGACGGAACCCGGGTAAAGCTCCAGGGGAAAGTGTATCAGGCGCTCCTGGCCCTCCTCGAAAAGCCCGGCGAGATCGTGACGCGCGAGGCGCTGCGCATGCGCCTATGGCCGGCGGATACGTTTGTCAACTACGACGCAAACGTCAACACCACCGTGAACAAGCTGCGACAGGTCCTGGGTGATTCGCCGGAGCAGCCGGCCTTCGTGGAAACGATTCCTCGTCAGGGCTATAGTTTCGTCGCGAAAGTCGAACACGTGGATCAACCCGCTGCGCGGCAAGCCCGTTCGCAAGCAGGACTCTTGCCGGACACGCTGGACCGCAATCAGCCGGAGCCAAACACTTCCTTCATCCGCAGCGCTCTCTCCTCGAGATGGTTTACCGCGGGAGTCATCACACTCGTGTTGGCAAGCATGCTGTTCGGCGCGGCGCTCGTGTTGTACGCCCACCGCGGCCTCTAGCGATAACTTTTCTTCTTTCCATCGGGCAGGATCCGTCTGCCGGAATCCGTTGTGTCTTTGCCGCGCCCCTCGTCCGGCTGGGCAGTCATTCAACTACAGAGTGCCGCGGAGGCCCAGGGCATCGGCGCGTTCGCGAAGAGCGGCGATGCAGAAGGCGATGTGCTCCTCGATGGGAATGCCCAGCTCGACAGCGCCGTTGCGGACATCGTCGCGACTGACGCCTTTGGCGAAGGCTTTGTCTTTCAGCCGGCGCTTCACCGAATCCACTTCCAGATCCAGGATGCTTTTCGACGGCCGCACGTAAGCGCAAGCGGTGAGGAAGCCCGCGAGCTCGTCGCAGGCGAAGAGCGTGTGCTCCAGCGCGGTTTGGCGCGGCACATTGCGATAGTCCGCGTGAGAGAGGATCGCGCGAATGATCTCTTCGGAGTAGCCCTGCTTGCGCAGAATCTTTGCGCCTTCCGACGGGTGCCCCTGATCGGCGGCGTGTTCATGATTCGGCCAGCGCTCGTAATCGAAATCGTGCAGCAGCGCGGCCAGGCCCCATGCCTCTTCATCCGCCCCGGTCTTGCGCGCATAGGCGCGCACACACGCTTCGACCGCCAGCATGTGTTTGCGCAGGCTTTCCGAAGCGGTGTACTCGCACAGCAGTTTCCAGGCATCCTCGCGTGTCGGCATGCGGATCTCCAAATGGAACCGATAGTGTAGCGCGGGGAAAGCGGAAGTTGACAACCGACTGTTGAAACTCGAAAGGGCGGGCGCAAGTGTGAATAAAGCCAGGGGGGGTGCAGCACAAGGGCGGAAAGAGGACAGACAGGATTGGCTGTGCCACAAAGGAAAAGCGTTCAGACGCCCGGCCTGCGGCAAAAGTAAGTGCGCGAGCGCACCACAAGCGGTGTGGTGCGGTGCGGGCGACTACACAATTATTTGTGGAAAGGAAGGAGCGAGGAAGCGCGACTGCCCGTAAGGACAGGCGAAAGCAGGGCGTAAACAGGGAGAAGCGCGGCTGCAAACCTAAAAAATAATCTAAAAATACTCTTGACAGAAAATGGCGGTCGCACGATACTCCGTCTGCGCCAGTCACTGTCTTCCCCCCAGCACGTTCCAGCGTTCCTCTCCTATCCGCACGCCGGAAATACAGTCAGCGAGGAGTACCGGTGTCCGCACAACTAGAAAAGGAAACGATGAATTCGTTAGAGATGGATCGGGAAGTCATCCGCTGTAAGACATGTGGTCTGGTCCAATACCGGACGCGCACAGGGAATTGCCGCCGTTGCGTGCGCGCCTTGCCTCAGCGCTTGGAGTTCCTGATTCCTCCACCGGCACCGCCGGAGGAAGCAGTCGCTGAGCCCACGCCCGAAAAGTTTGTCAACCAGGAGACGGTCGAGAATATCGGCCAGCGCATTCGCCAGTTGCGCGAATCGCGTGCCATGACCCAGAGCCAGCTACAATCGCGCTCGAAGGTCTCGCGCTCCTATCTCTCCAGGATCGAAAGCGGCCAGATGACGCCGAGCCTGGGCACACTGGAGAAAATCTCTGAGGCGCTCAACGTCGGGCTGAACCGTTTTTTCATTCCGGAATCCGACGGCGAAGCGCTGCTCGAGGATCCTTTCATTCAGGGATTGCGGCCGTTCCTGCGCCAACTGGATTGGGAACAGTGGCAATCCATTCTGAAGAGGCTCCAGGCGATCAGCGACCACGTTCATGCAGTACCGATCACTCTCCGCCCTATCGGTAATCCGGCGCGGTTGCCGCAGCCCGCGTCGGCGAATGGCAACGGCAACGGTCACATCGGCCCGGGCCATTCGAATGGGCTTGCGCTCTCGCAGACCCATGGTCACCCGCAGGGCTACCCGCTGCGGCGTCCGGGCGCGCCGGTATTGCAGCGGCCGCTCGCGCGCTAAATTTTTTCGGAGCAGGGCACAAATTAACGCGGCGCCTCGACCCGGCCGAGGTGCCGCGT
>Ga0209118_1001497_pt1 | contig 10805 bp, 9 predicted proteins | sample BlaSpr_A8_Ref_M1_FD_187988 | JGI IMG/M metagenome (GOLD analysis project Ga0209118, IMG submission 187988) | Forest soil microbial communities from Thunder Bay, Ontario, Canada - Black Spruce, Ontario site 2_A8_Ref_M1 (SPAdes) (version 2) | ecosystem: Environmental > Terrestrial > Soil > Boreal...
GAGCATCATCGAGGACATCCTCTTGAACTCCATGTTCGAAGTTCCGTCACGCCCGGAGGTCAAGCGATGCGTCATCACCGAGAAGTCCGTGCTTTACGGTACCGAGCCCGATATGTATGCGGAAGAACAGCTCGGGGGAGTCGCACCCGAGCGAATCGCGTAGTACTACCCTGGTCACGCGCCCGCCATGACGGGCAATCCTGACGAAGAACAGTCGTCTGAGCCAGAATCTCGCTAAGGTACGACGCGTGAACAGTTGCTTGCTCTGCCACCCGGAAGAGGCGGCACGGACGTTTGGGCGACGTGTTGTCTGGGAGGACCCACGCTGGCGCCTGGCGGTCATTGAGGCGGGCTCGCCGATTGCCGGGTTCGCTCACCTTGAAACCAAGCGCCATATCCCCGACATCACCCACCTGGATGGTGGAGAGGCAGCGACACTGGGCTCGGTGCTGGCCCGTGTGACCGCCAAACTCAAGGCGGTGACGGGAGCTGACCTCGTCTACATCTATGTCTTCGGCGAGCGTGTTCCACATCTGCATTTCAACCTGGCGCCACACCATCAGGGCGATCCTCTCGTTGGTGGCCCGGGTTTGCTCCGCGAAGAGGCCGAGCCTCTCGCTCCCGAGGTGCTTCGCGACGTCAGTGGCCGCGTCGAAGAGGCACTACGGGGTAGCTAGGATTCCGGCCCCGAGGCAAACCGCACCAGCACGTCAGCCGGGCGATGTCGAAGCTGGGAGCACGCGATCGCGCGCAATTGGTCGTCCTCGCCTATGAGTCCGGCCTCGTATCAGCGCGAGTGCGCTCGACCTGAGCCAATCGCGGAGGCTGCCGGTACCACCTGAGCACACGCAGGGCGCGCAGCGTGTTCCAGCGGCTCGGTCTGCCCCCGCCCTCGTCCATCTCGAAGTGCACTTTTCCGGGATGGGGGTGCTCGAGCGGCCATCGGCCGTCCGCGTCACGCTTGGACTCAACGAGGTCGATCGCCTCAGCCACCCGCTCGTCTGGCACGACGCCGGCCCTGCGCAGGTAGTCGAGACCTCGAAGCACGTCGTAGTGCCAATAGGTCGGGTAGGAGAACTGCGTCCACTCGGGGTCGATCACCTCACCGGTCGACAGCCGCCGCTGCATCCGGCGTTCGAGGAGGTATTCCTGGCCGCGGAGCCGGGCGGCCGTCACCTTCGGTGAGCCACCAGTGGCTCGCTCGTACTCCAGCAGCCCCTCCAGCACGTCGATCGTGCTGTTGAATGACCCCCGCGTCGATCCATTCTCCTGCTCGCAGTTCCACCCGCCATCGGTCATCTGCTCACCAAGGAGCCGGTCCACGATGCCCGTAACGTCCTCGCCGAAATACGCTCCGATGGCAACGGTCCGACCGTTGATGCATGGCTCAACCTCGCCCGCGAAGTAGGGCTCGCCGTCGTGCTCCCATCTGCAGTGCTCACGGACCAGGCGAACCGCCCGACGCGCCTCCGCGCAGGCAGGATCAAGACCGAAAGCCCGCAGCAGTGCCAGGCTCCAGGTCGTGGAGGTCCACTCGGGGAAGAGGGTGCCTTTCCTCTCCGGTGGCAATGATTGCCACCAGTTCGCGGCGGCAGTGGAGGTAAACGCGGGGATGCCTCCATCCCACTGGCCATCCTGGCGTTGGAGGGCGAGCAACTGCCCCCCCCAGCCTTCGCCGGCGACGCGGGCCCGCTCGGCCGCGACCGCGTCGTCGTGCGCGTCGGTCAGGTCACGCAGCACCTGCCAGCGGATCGCCGGGTCGCCGTCCAACAGCCACGCGACGACGTCCATGCTGGTTCGATCGCCTCCCGTCCTAACTACTCCTGCTCAGTCCCCGAACCGGGCGTGACGACCATTGCGCTGCCGCCACCTCGCCGGACGGGTTCCGCTGCAGCCTCGAACGTGCCGTCGGCGAGAAACGCGATCCCCGTCGCGGCGCCGATCTCGTCCATCGTGCTGAATTGATGGCCGAGCGCCAGGAGCCCGGCGGCTTCCGGGGTCGACAAGAACGCAGGCTCCGCGGTGGTCTTCGATGAGTTGCGTTGCGAGGCACGTGGCGCCGCGATCGCGTCCGGCAGGGTCATCCCGAAGTCGAACTGGTTGACCAGCATCTGCAGCACGGTCGTGATGATCGTGGAGCCGCCTGGCGAACCCAACGCCACCACCGGCCGGCCCTTCGACAAGACAATCGTCGGGCTCATGCTGCTGCGCGGGCGCTTCCCCGGCCCCGGCGAGTTGGCAAGTCCGGGCGTGAATTCGAAGTCGGTGAGCTCGTTGTTGAGCAGGAACCCGCGCCCGGGCACGACCATGCCACTGCCGCCGATCTGCTCAATGGTGAAGGTGTAGCTGACGATATTGCCCCATCGATCCGCGACCGTCAGATGGGTCGTCGAGACGCTTTCCCGATCGGTCTCGTCGCTGGCGCCAGAGACCGCCGGCTGAAATGGGAAGGGATTGCCAGGGGCAACGGGGCTCGTCGCGGCGGTCGGACCGATCATCGCCCGCCGATGCGCGGCAAAGTCTTTCGAGAGCAGCCCGGTGAGCGGAACGTTGACCACATCGGGATCTCCGAGGTACTTGCCTCGATCGGCATAGGCCAACCTTGTCGATTCGAGATAGCGGTGAAGCGCCTGAGTGCGAGTCATGCCATGTAGATCGAAGCCTTCGAGGATGTTCAAGGATTCACCGATAGTTGAGCCGCCGCTCGAGGGCGGCCCCATGCCGAAGATCTGGAGGCCACGATAGGTGGTCGCGACGGGTTCCCGCGCGACGACCTCGTATTCGGACAAGTCGTCCGTGGTCATCACGCCCGGCCGGACATTCCGTGTGATCCCGGGAACGGTCGGCGGATGTTGGACCGTGTTCACGATGTCGCCGGAGATCGGCCCGTCATAGAGGGCGTCCGTCCCTTCTTCGGCGATCAATCGATAGGTTTTCGCGAGGTCCGGGTTGCGGAACAGCGATCCCACAGCCGGCGCGCTACCTGTTGGCAGGTAAAGCGCGCGAGTCGAGGTGAAATCCTGAAAGCGGCTCGCATTCTGGGAAATCTGGAGCGCGAAGATGGGATTGACGGCGAAGCCCCCGTCGGCGATATCGATCGCGGGCTTGAGGAGCCTCGACAGAGACCTCGTGCCAAAGCGGTCGAGGGCGCTCTGCCAGGCCAGCAAGGTGCCCGGCACGCCGACACCCAGACCGCTCGTCACCCCTTCCGGAAATGAAATCGGCTTACCGGTCGCGGGGTCGATGAAGCCGTCGGGACGAAAGGCTTGCGGCGCTTTCTCGCGCGAGTCGATGGTGGCCACCTTGTGATCGCGCGCGTTGTAGATGACCATGAAGCCGCCGCCACCAATGCCGCAGGAGAATGGCTCGACCACACCGAGCACCGCCGCGGCGGCAACGGCTGCGTCGACGGCGTTGCCTCCCTGTTTGAGAACCCGGATACCCGCCGCTGTGGCCAGCACGTTGACGGAGGCGACCGCCCCTCCGCTGCCGATGGCAACCGCTTGTTTGACCAGGGTGTCCGATGCCGCGAGCACCGGTGCGGCCATCGCGCCCGGCATGAGAATCCCAATACCAAGGAATGCCGCCATTAGCGGCGAGATCACCCGTCTACTCACGGTTTCCCTCCCAAAGATCCAACCGGTTCGAGCGCGGCAAATATAGCACGGCAGGAGAACTGACCAAAGACAAGGAAAGATGGCGAGCTACGGCATCTGCCGTAGCTCGCATGAATCCCACGATTTCTCGTTATCGACCGGTAACATTTCGGTGGCAGTCGGCGGGGCCGTTTTGTGTCTTACTCAATGGTGGGTATGGGGAGACGGGTCCCGATTGCAGCGCTGCTGATCACGCCATTCCTGGCCGCGCCGGCTCTGCCGGCGCAAGCGGCGCCAGTCCCGTCGACGACCTGTCAGGTCTTTCCGGCGGACAACATCTGGAACACCGACATCTCGACGCTCCCGGTCCATGCCCGGAGCGGCCAGTGGCTGACCTCGATGTCGGCGGGGACCACCAACTTGCATCCCGATTTCGGTGGGCCGCCCTACGGGTTTCCGTTCAACGTAGTCTCGAATACGCACCCGACCGTCTCGGTGAGCTTTCAGTACGCCAGTGAAAGTGATCCGGGCCCATATCCCGTCGGCGCGGACACCAGCATTGAAAACGGCAGCGACCGCCATGCGCTGATCGTCAACCGGGATACGTGCACGCTCTATGAACTCTTCGGCCTGGCCGGGAGCGGATCGTCATGGACGGCGGGGTCGGGGGCGATCTTTCCACTGGGATCCGACGCCCTCCGCCCCTTGAACTGGACATCGGCCGACGCGGCAGGTTTGCCGATCTTCCCAGGGTTGGTGCGTTGGGACGAGGTCCAGGCCGGAGCGATCAACCATGCCATCCGCTTCACCGCGGTGAGCACCGACCGCAGCTTCTTGTGGCCGGCCCGCCACCAGGCCGGCACCGCCTCCAATCCGACGCTCCCACCGATGGGGGCGCGCTTCCGGCTCAAGGCCGGCTTCGACATCTCGCACTTTAGCGCGCAGGCGCAAGTCATCCTGCGGGCGCTGCAACACTACGGCATGATCCTCGCCGACAACGGCAGCAACTGGTTCTTCAGCGGCACTGAGGATGCAAACTGGCAGGACAGCCTGCTCACCGAGCTGAAGTCGGTGCCTGCGGCGCAATTTGAAGCAGTCGACGAGTCGTCGTTGATGGTCGACCCGAACTCGGCGACCACGACTCCGACCGCGCCGCCAGCGGCGCCCGGAACGCCGGCGGCGATTGCCGGTGAGGCGTCGGCCACCGTCACATGGAGCGCACCGAGCGGCGTGGTTGCGACCTATACGGTCACCACCGCGCCGGGCGGCGCCACCGCGACCGTCGCTGGGAGCACGCAGACGGCGACGGTGACCGGCCTGACGGATGGCACGGCCTATACCTTTACGGTCACGGCGACGAACAGCGTTGGGACCGGACCGGCGTCGGCTGCGTCCAATGCCGTGACACCGGGCCGCGGCCAGTACATCGCGCTAGCGCCCACCCGCATCCTGGATACGCGCACCGCGAGCCCGGTGGGTCCGGGCGGCAGCCTGAACGTGCAGGTCACCGGCACGGGCGGCGTGCCGGCCAGCGGTGTGGCCGCGGTGGTCATGAACGTGACGGTCACCAATACCACCGCCTCGAGCTACCTAACGGTATGGCCCGCGGGCTTCCCGCATCCCCTCGCCTCGAACCTCAACTGGACGGCAGGGACCACCGTTCCCAACCTTGTGGAAATCGGGGTTGGCAGCGGCGGCCAGGTCAGCATCTTCAATGCCTTCGGCAACACGGACGTCGTCTTCGACGTGGCCGGCTACATTGCCACCCCAAGCGCGACGCCAGGGTCAGCCGGGCGGTACAACCCGATCGTGCCGAACCGCGTGCTCGACACGCGCGCGGGCCTGGGCGCGCCGGCAATGCAGCTGTGCGCAAACCAGACCATCAGCGTGAAGATCGCGGGCACGCCGAATGTGCCCAGCACCGGGGTGGCGGCCGTGGCGCTCAATGTGACCGTGACCAACACTGTGGTGGCCCCGAGCTATCTGACGGTCTATCCCACCGGCGTCACGCGGCCGCTGGCATCCAACTTGAATTTCCGGCCGGGCCAAACGCTGGCCAACCGGGTGGTCGTAAAGCTTGGCACCGGCGGCTCGGTGGACTTCTTCGACGCGGCGGGCCACACCGACGTGGTTGCCGACGTGGCGGGGTGGTTCAGCGACGGCACCACCACCTCCACGGCCAGCCTGTTCGTTGCCGTGCCGCCCGCCCGGATCCTGGATACCCGCACCACGAGCAGCCCGGTAGGGCCGAATGCCTCAATCGTGCTTCCGGTGGCGGGCAAGGGCGGCGTCCCCGCCATGAACGCGACCGTGCCGCCCACGGCGGTGGTGCTGAACGTGACTGTTACCAACCCCACGGCCGCCAGCTTCCTGACCGCCTGGCCGGATGGCGACCCCAGGCCGCTCGCCTCCGACCTGAACTACGTCGCCGGGCTGACGGTACCCAACCTGGTCTTAGTAAAGCTCGGACCCACCGGCGCTATTGATTTCTACAATGCCTTCGGCTCGGTCGACGTGGTGGCGGATGTCGTCGGCTGGACCGGCTGAAAGAATCAGCGACCCGTAAGTCGCTCGACGACCGGTGCCAGCCCCTCCATCAGCTCGTCGCCGACGACGATGTACGAGATGCCCAGGCTCTCGCGGCGCCGCTGGAGTCCGTCGACCATCTGGTCGACAGTGCCCGTCAGCGCAGCGACCGCGCCGGCTTGCGCCAGACCTTCTGCGGTGAGCCCCATTTGAGCCGCGACATATCGCGGCACCTGCTGGCCAACCGCCATCAGATTGAGATTGAGCTCGAGCTGATCGAATCGCGAGCCGGCCGCCTCGCGGATCCAACCGATTCGTTCCGCGACGCCGGCCTCCGTCTCCGTTGGTGGAATGCCCAGTGCAATGATGTCCGCCTCGCGGGCGGCCAGCTCGAGCAGCCGCCGCTTGCTCGCGGCGACCAGGATGGGCGGCCGTGGTTGCTGAACCGGACGGGGTGAGATCTGCGCGTTTGCCGCCGCGTAGTGCGGTCCGGTCGCCGTTGCCGCCAGCCCTGACAGGAGTGCCTTGAGCAACGCGAGTGATTCCCCAAGGCGCGCGACGCGCACCGCGCCGGAATCGAAGGGGATGCCAAGCATGCGATTGTCCTTTTCAGCGTCGGGCCGGCCAACCCCGATGCCCAGCTCGAAGCGACCGCCCGAAAGCACGTCCACGGTCGCCACCTCCTTGGCCAGGAGGACCGGATTCCGATAGTCGTTCGCGATAACGTACGTCCCCACCCTCAGCGTTCGGGTCGCCACGGCGGCTGCCGTCAGCGCCGGTAGGGGAGCGAGGGAGTACTGCAATCCATCCGGCATCAACAGGGTCGCGTATCCCATCGACTCGATGCGGCGGGCCTTTTCGGCCCACTCCTCGCCCGAGCGCGCAAACGCCGCAACCACGCCGAATCGGAAAGGATGCACCGCCCCGACCTGCTCCCTTGAATCACCCTCCCCCCGGTGGGGGGAGGGCAGGGTGGGGGCCTCCGACTCAGACCGAGGCAACGTTGGGGTCCTCAGGCTTCGTTGGAGCGGGCGTCGTCGGCGCCGGGCCATGGGTGTGATCGTGGTAGTGGCCTCCGCCGTAGCCCCAGGGACCGCGTCCCCATGAGCGCCACCTAAACAACCGGAAGAAGAGGAACCCGATCAGCAGAAGCCAGAACAGGCCAAAGAACGGGAAGAAGCCGAAGCCGTAATAGCCGTGATAAACGACCTCACTGCCGCCCGGCGCCGTCGTCACCACTGTGGCCGTTTGGCCGGCGTGATAGGCGATCAGCCCGACAATCGTGGCGATCCCGACCGTTGCCAGCCCCCAAATCCATGCGAAACCGAACCGTCGATTCATGTCCAACCTCCTTGAATGTCTGCCACTCATCATTCCCCAAACTTATGAAGGCATTGTGAATGGCCCCCACCTTGCCCTCCCCCGCAAGTGGGGGAGGGGAAGGTCTTACAGGGCGGCGACCTTCGGGGCCGGGACGTAGCGCGTCGAAACCACACGGTCTCCCTCGAGGTCCACTTCGAGGATCGCCGCCTTCCCGACCTGCTTGTGATACATCTCACGCTCGGTCTGGGGGCGGCCGTCGAGCAGGATCCAGGCGGCCTGCAACGGGTCGGCATGACTGATCAGGAGCGACACCTCGCCGAGGTGATCGCGGGCGACGCGGTCGACCACGCCAAGCACGCGCCGACCGAGCGTCTCGATCGATTCGTCGCCCGGTAAGGCTCCGCGGCGGAGCTTGTGCGCAAAGAAGCGCGGCCGCCGAATCGGAACCTGCCAGCGGCGCACGCCCTGCAAGTAGCGGCCGAACTCGGCTTCGCGCAAGGCTGGCTCCGGGATCAGCGGCACCGGGGCTGGCAGCTCCGCATTGATGATTTCGGCGGTTTCGCGGGCGCGGTCGAGCGGACTGTGAACGATTCGCCGCACGCCACTGTCTCGCAGCGATTGGCCGACCGCGGCCGCCTGCGCCCGACCAAGCTGGCTGAGACCAAAGCCCGGAAGGTGCCCATAGATGACCCCCTGCGGATTCTCCACATCGGCGTGCCGCATCAACAGCACGCGAGTGGTCGCCGTGCTCACCACTTCAGGGCTGACGAGAGGATCGTGATCTAAGCGCTCTCGTTGGCACGCAGGCGCTGCGCCATCGCCGCGATCACCTGCAGGGCCAGGCTGTCATTTCCTTTGATCGCGTCGCGAAACTGCGTATGGCTGAGCACCATGGCCTCGACGGGGCCGTCGGTAACGACGGTCGCGGTCGCCGGACCACGGTCCAGCATGCCGATCTCGCCGAAGAAGTCACCCGGGCCCAACCGCGCCGCCGGCTTGCCGGCGCGGGTCACCTGCACGTGGCCGCTCTCCAGGATGAAGAAGGACTCGGTCGGCTGTCCCTCTCGGATCAGCGTCTGACCCGGCTTGAGACTGACCTCATCCACACGACTGGCCACGAACTCGAGGTCGCGTTTCGCGATTCCGGCGAAAAGCGGTACGCGAGTCAGCCGATCGACTTTCGAATCCGCCACGTCGAAAACATACAACAGTCTCGCTCCCCCGTTGCGGGGGAGGGTCGGGGTGGCGGCACGCCTATGGGACAATGTCTGGCACCGTCGAGGCGGAAAGATGGCCCAGGTCAATCTCGATAACGCACTGGAAGACGGGCGTGAAGCAGTCCACCGCCATGCATGGCGGGAGGCCTTCGAGCTCCTGACGGCAGCCGATCAAGCTGTCGGCCTGACCGCCGAGGACCTCGAGGCGCTGGCTTACGCAGCCTGGTGGAGCGGTCATGCCCAGGCCTGCATCAGCGCCCGGGAACGCGCGTACCCACTCTATGTCGAAGGCAGCCAGCCGCGCCAGGCCGCGCTTCTGGCCGTCGCCCTGTCAAAGGGTCAATTCGAACAACGAGCCCCAGCCGTCGGGAAGGCATGGCTCAGCCGCGCTGAACGGCTTCTTCGAGATGAGCCGATTGGCGTCGAGCATGGCCATCTCTCGCGACTCCAGGCGGTGGTCGCGCTGGAGATCGATGTCGACTACCAACGGGCGCTGGAGTATGCGACGAAGACACTGGACATCGGAACCCGATTCGGTGACCGCGACCTGATTGCGCTCGGCCTGCATGACCAGGGGCGCGCCCTGGTCGGGCGCGGTCAAGTCGGTGAAGGAATGGCGCTGTTCGAGGAAGCGGCGGTCGCGGCACTATCGGGTGAGCTGCAGCCGATGACCACCGGCATCATCTATTGCAACCTGATCGATACCTGCGAGGGGATGGCCGATTACAAGCGGGCCCGCGAATGGACCGATGCCGCCCGTCGATGGTGCGATCGCCAATCGATCGCTGCGTTCCCCGGTATGTGCCGCGTCCATCGTGCGGAAGTGATCCGGCTTCAGGGCTCCTGGCAGGAGGCCGAGCTGGAGGCACGAAGCGCGTTCGAAGAGCTTCGCGGCTTTATTGCGCAATACGCCGCGGAGGCGATGTATGTCATCGGTGAGACGCGGCTCGGGCGCGGCGACCTGGTCGAGGCGAGGGACGCGTTCCGGCAGGCGCACGAGTTGGGGCGTGAACCGAATCCCGGGCTGGCGCTCCTTCGTTTGGCCGAGGGCGATGTTAGTGCGGCTGCCGCCGCCATCAAGCGGGGCTTGGCCTCGGCGCGCGAGCCACTGCCTCGTGCACGAATGCTGCCCGCGCAGGTCACGATCGCACTGGCCGCCGGCGACCGCGCCACCGCCGCCGCCGCCGCCGCAGAGCTCGAGTCAATCGCGTTGACCTACGCGACCGCAGCGCTCAAGGCGAGAGCGCTCTCAGCCCGCGCGGCCGTCGCCCTGGCCGAAGGCGATGCCGACAGCGCCGTCCGAGATTTCTGTGACGCGCTCGCCCACTGGCGTGACGTTGAGGCGCCCTACGAAGAGGCCAAGACCCGTCTGGGTTTGGCGTCCGCGTATCAGGCTGGCGACGATCCCGAGGGCAGCGTGCTCGAGCTGCGCGCGGCCCACGCGACCTTTGCCCGACTTGGCGCCGCGCTCGATGAGCGCCACGTCGCCCAGTTGCTTGCCGACGCCGGCGACACCTTGGCGCCACCGGCGGCCGGCGATCCGATGACCCGCACCTTCATGTTCACCGACATCGTGAAGTCGACCCAGCTGGTCGAGGCCATGGGTGACGAAGCCTGGAACGAGGTGCTCCGCTGGCACGACCAGACCCTTCGAAGTCTGATCGCGAAACAAGGTGGAGAGGAGATCAACCACAGTGGGGATGGCGTCTTCGCCAGTTTCGCGCAGCCCGAGCGCGCCATCGAGTGCGCCGTGCAGATCCAGCGAACGCTGGCCGATCATCGTCGCACGCACGGCTTCGCGCCCCAGGTTCGGATCGGGGTGCACCAGGCGGCCGCGACTCGGGTCGGTCTCGATTACCGCGGCAAGGGCGTGCACGAGGCCGCCCGCATCGCAGCCGAGGCCCAGGGTGGCGAGGTGCTTGCGAGCTTGACCACGGCCGAGCCGTGCAACTTCACTCTGTCCGAGCCACGTGAGGTGAGCCTGAAGGGCATCGCCCAGCCGGTCCAGGTCGTCAGCGTCAGCTGGCGGTGAGCCCAGGCTTCGACCGGCAGATTCGCGCGTAAAACCTGAATCGGCGACTTGACGAAGGACTCGGGCTGGGCTAGGTTGAATCTCGTTCGTTGAACCGGCCAACGGGGCGAG
>Ga0209118_1001499_pt1 | contig 10785 bp, 10 predicted proteins | sample BlaSpr_A8_Ref_M1_FD_187988 | JGI IMG/M metagenome (GOLD analysis project Ga0209118, IMG submission 187988) | Forest soil microbial communities from Thunder Bay, Ontario, Canada - Black Spruce, Ontario site 2_A8_Ref_M1 (SPAdes) (version 2) | ecosystem: Environmental > Terrestrial > Soil > Boreal...
ATCAACTACCCGCTATCACGCTTGTCCAAATTAGGATTTGGATTTTGACGCAAAACAAAAGGCTGAGCATCTGATAGCTTGAGGTTGGGCTCTGCAAAAGCCAATCACAACGCTAAGGAGGCTCAGCCGTGACTCGAGTCTGCAGTATATTCTCACAGATTCTGCAGTTAATCCCTCGTCTGGAATTCGAATCAGCCGTGCGCCAGCACAACGCGGAGCGTCATGCTCGAGGTTTCACCAGCTGGGGCCAGTTCATCGCCATGCTCTTCTGTCAGCTGGGGCACGCCAAGTCGTTGCGCGAAATTTGTGGAGGATTGGCTGCCAGCGAAGGGAAACTTCGTCATCTGGGGTTGCCCACGGCTCCTTCTCGCTCCACCCTGGCCTACGCCAATGAGCATCGGCCTTGGCAGCTGCATCGCACCGTGTTTGAGCAGCTGCTGGCGAAGTGCCAGATGTTGGTGGCCAGCCAACCGGAAACCAGAAAGAAAAGGAAGTTCCGTTTCAAGAATCCTCTGCTGAGCTTGGATGCCACGGTGATCGATCTCTGCGCCACAATGTTTGATTGGGCCAAGTTCCGCCTGACGAAGGGAGCGGTGAAACTTCATTTGCTGCTGGACCACGATGGCTATCTGCCGTCCTTCGCGGTGATCACGGAGGGCAAAAAGCATGAGATACGTGTGGCGCGACAGATGCAATTTGCGCGGGGGACGATTTTGGCATTTGACCGCGGGTATACGGACTACGAATGGTTTATGAGCTTGACCGAGCAGGGCGTTTATTTCGTAACGCGTTTGAAGGAAAACGCCGACTACGGCGTGGTGGAGAAGCGTGAAATTCCACAGCGGCGCGGCGTACTACGGGATGAAGTGGTCTTTTTCTATAAGCTTGCGCAGGCGAGCCAGGAGGCCTTCTTCCGGCGGATCGAGTTTTACGATGAGGAGCACGATCGCGTGCTGGTATTTCTGACCAATCACTTGGAACTGGCGGCGGCTACCGTCGCGGCGATCTACAAGGAGCGCTGGCAGATCGAGTTGTTTTTTCGGGCCTTGAAACAGTCACTGCGCGTGAAAACGTTTGTGGGGACTTCCGCCAATGCCTTGAAAACGCAGCTCTGGACGGCGCTGATCGCCATGCTGGTGGTGAAATACCTGCAACTGCGATCGACGTTCGGTTGGTCCCTTTCGAATCTGGTGGCACTTCTGCGGCAGCAATTGTTTGTTTACCGTGATCTGTGGGCATGGATCGACGATCCTTTCCAACCACCACCGATACTAGAAAGATCGTCAGAACAGTTGACGCTGCAACTGAGCTGAGTGGGTCGATGGATTGGACAGCAGCAATAAGCCACATGCCAACATTCGACGTAAATTCGAGATTTCAGGAGGGGGAATTTAGACAGCATCAGATCAAGAGAAACGCTTCGCCACCGCCAACCTGCCCCGCGTCCAGGCTCAGAAAGCGAATTTTGCCCTTACTCTGGAGATGTTGGTGACCAGTTTTCAGCTAATTTGGACAGCAGTGGTGTAACGCATACTCGCCGGATTCATCCGAGAAATAGGCGATCGATTTCCCGTCCGGTGACCACGCCGGATCGCGCTCGGCCACCGCCGCCGTCCGCGTTAAATTGCGAATATCACCCTTTTCTCCAGGGACCGTGAGGATTTCACCGCGGGCTTCGAACACGGCGCGCGCGCCGGCCGGCGAAATCGCCGCATTTTGGATTTTGTCGCCAACCTTCTCGTAGTGCGGCCGCGTTGCCGGCAGGTCGCCGGCGATTCGAATGCCTACCTTTTTCGATTTGCCGCTCGCCTGATCAAGAAGATAAATCCCGCCGAACTGTTCGTAGACCAGCGCGTCGGGCCCGGCGGAAAGCGACTTGAAATCAAGGCCCTTGTTTTCGATGACCTGCTTCACCGTTTTCGCCTTGGTGTCGTAGGCGAAGAGGGTCACCGCCCCGTTGCGGTCGGAAAGGAAATATACGGTGTCGCCGAACCACACCGGATGCCTGTCGTTCGAATTCTCTCTGGGCACTTTTTCCAGCGCCAGGTCGCTCAATCGCACGATGTAGATTGGCGTTGTCTGCCCGCCTCGATAGCGCTTCCAGGACGTCTGCCAGACTTCGTTGGGCACATAAGCGATTCGCGTCGCGTCTGGAGAAAACCACGCATCTTCCGCCCGCCACATGGGCAAAACCTCGGCCGGTCCGCCCTCGGCAGCAACCGTGTACAGACGATCGAAGTCCGCATAGGCTTCGCGCGCCGAATGAAACAAAATGCGCTTTCCGTCCGGCGTCCACCCCACTGCTGTATCCGCTGCGGGATGCCAAGTCAGCCGTCGCGGCTCGCCCCCTTCCGCCGGCATGACGAACACGTCCGCGTTTCCGTCGTACATCGCCGTAAACGCGATCCACTTTCCATCAGGCGAGAACACCGGCAACCCTTCGTGTCCGCCGGTGGTCAACTGCCGGGCATCGCCGCCCTCGCGCGGCACGATCCAGAGATAGCCGCCATAAGCAAAAACGACGTGGGTCTTGCTCACTGTTGGCGAGTGCGCCAGCAGGGACGTTTCTTCCGCCGCGCCGGATACCGTCGCAAAAGCCAGCAAAATCCCAATCAGAATCGCGATTCGAAAGCGCATGCTTCCTCCCGGAGAAGATTCAATCGTGACTTGGAAATGATGCAAGAGCCAGCGGCGCGGCCGTACTTCAAAATCATCCTGTTCTTAGGGATCCATCACCACGCAGAACCCGGTTTGTCAGACGCAAAGAGCGCCAAAAGTGCTTGCAAAAATGAGACTGTGTCACGGCAGGAGCGCAAACACCCGCACCGGTCCACCTGAGCCGCCCTCCAGCTTGATCGGCGCCACGATCAAGAATGCGCCCGTTTCCGGCAACTCGCTCAAGTAGGCCAGGTTTTCAAGTTGATACAAACCAGCTCCCAACGCCAGATGATGCACCTGATAATCACTCGAAGTGCCATGGTCGACGCTCAGCGTATCGCACCCGAGCCCGCTCACCTTCCGCTCAATCAGCAGCTTCGCCGCTTCCGGCGAGAACCCCGGAAAATGCATCTTCCCCTTATCATCCTGATTCCGGTACTTCCGCGCATCCGGCCAGCGCGACGCCCAGCCTGTCCTAAGCAGCACAATCGCCCCTTCGGGAATCCGGCCGTGGCGCTTTTCCCAATCCTCGATCCGCGCGGCCGCAAGCTGATAATCCACATCCTTGCCACTCTCGGCGCGGACATCGATCAGCACCGCCGGCCCGAACAATTGTTTCACCGGGATTTGGTCCACCGTCGTCTTCCCCGGCGGAAAGTGCGCCGGCGCATCCAGATGCGTCCCATAATGCTCCAGCATCCAGAAGCTCCGCGTGAAGTATCCGTTTTTCTCAACGCTCGCATTGACCGTCGCTTCGAAGAACTTCTCATCCCCCGGCCACGGTACCAGCTTGTCGTTAATCGCGTAACTCAGGTCCAGCACCCGTGTCTTTCCGGAGGGAACACCTTCAAGCCTCGAATCGTGATGCGTGTTCTGTAAGAGAAGCGCAAAAAATACGGCAAAACAAACGACAAAAATATTGGAGCGGCCAAAGGCAGCCATCTCTCACCTCAGTTCATTTTGCGCCTGACGGCCCGCGCACTGCTCCGGGTTCACTTGTGGAACAGCCACCGTCCGCGCGCATGGCATCAGGGGAGCGGAATTCCCGGTGTCGCAACGATCCCGGCCATGCGCAGGATTTCCTGATACTCCAGGTCGGTGAGCAGCGAAATGATCAACCGCACATTCTTCAGCAATTTCATTTTCTTCAGCGCGGGATTTGCGCGCAGCTCCGCAAGCGTCACTTGCCTGGGCAGCTTTTCGAAGGCCCGCAGGTCCGCAACCAGGTTTTTCCCCGTGCGATCGTGCGGGTCCGGGTACGGATCTCGCGTCACTTCGGCGATCGAATACAGCGAGCGCTCCGGCGCCGAGTGATAGCACAATACCCGGTCTCCCTTGCGCACCTGTTTCAACGCGCGAATCGCGTCAGGCTTCGCCCCGGCGCCGTCCCACATCTCCTTGCCCTTTACGAAGAGGGTGTCCCAGTGATACTGGTGCGGGTCGGCGCTGAAGATCCAGTGGTGTCGTTGCGCTGTCGTTGTCGCCATCGAGGCTTCGAGTCGGCAGCAATATACACGCTGGCATCCAAAAAGCGAAACAAAATATGAGGGTTAGGGGAAAGTGAGCCTTAGACGTGGGGCCAGATCGAGATGGCCATATTTCGGCAAAAGTACTATAACATGTCTATTTTCAAAATGTTACAACCATCTAACCTGCATCCACAAAAATATCTTCTCCACGAACTTCGGTGGCGTAGCAATCTACCCCCACAGTTGGATTCTGGCTAATCTTGCCCGTGGTCACGTCGTACTGCCAGCCATGCCATGGACAGGTCAATATGTTTCCGTCCATAACACCTTGACCCAATGGCCCGCCGCGGTGGAGGCAGGTATTGTTGATGGCATAGAACTTGCCGCCGACATTTGCCAGGGCAATCGCTTTGCCCTCCACCTGAAACTCTCGAACCGTTCCCGGCGTGATTTCATTCGTCTTTGCCGCTCGCGCAAACGCCATCTGGTATTCACTCTCCTGCGATATGGGTCGAACTTCGTGCCTCTTCAGACTTCCGCCCGATCCGGCTCCCCAACGCGGGACGAATTTCCTTTCCTTTACTTCCTTTACACCCTTTACTTCAGTCGCTTCTTATTTCGGCTCCGGCGTTTGCGCCACCATTACCCCGCGCTTGAACTCTTCCACCATCTGCGGCTGCAGGCGCACTTCCGTGGGCCGCTTGGCCAGCGTCATCTGGTCGATTTTGTCCTGCAGCTTCAGCAGCGCAAAAAAGAGCCCTTCCGGCCGCGGCGGGCATCCGACAACGTACACGTCTACCGGTACGATGCGATCCACGCCTTGCAAAACCGAATAAGCGTTAAACGGTCCACCCACGCTGGAGCATGCACCCATCGAAATGCACCACTTCGGGTCCGGCATTTGCTCCCACACGCGTTTCAGCACCGGCGCCATCTTCAGCGTCACCGTGCCCGCCACGATCATCAGGTCGGCCTGCCGCGGCGACGGCCGGAACACTTCCGCTCCAAACCTCGCCATATCGAACCGCGAAGTCGTCGAAGCGATCATCTCGATCGCGCAGCACGCCAGCCCAAACGTCAACGGCCAGATCGCGCTCTTCCGCGCCCAGTTGAACACGTAGTCCACCGACGTAATCATGAAGTTCTTTTCGAATCGTTGATCCAGCACGCCCATTGGTAGAGGCTCCCCTGCGCACTGCGCTCCGTCGTGGAGTATATCTTCCCGCGTGCGCCTCGTCAAAATGTCTCGCGGTCAACCCGTGAAGTCCTCCACCCCGCCCAACGGACCGCGCTGCTGCTCTCGCACTTAGTTGTTCGTTGCGCTTGGGTCTTCCAATCTCTTCGCTAGCGTCTTCCAGTAAGACGCAGGCCGGAGGCGCTGGAGGATGTCGATCTGATAGGCATCCGTGCCGATCAGAATGCGCGGTTCGCGGCGCTCCACTCCGCGCAAAATTCGAGCCGCTGCTTTTTCCGGTGGAGTCCGCGCCAGCCTCTCAAATCGCTCAATATTCTCTTCCTGCTTGGATGCGGAAGCACCGGCGCCAATGCGTGACCGGCGCGCGATCGGCGTCCGGATGCCGCCGGGATGCACGCAGGAGACGCACACATTGCTGCCGTCGAGTTCGTGGCGCAACGCCTCCGTGAATCCGCGCACCGCAAATTTGCTCGCCGCGTAAGCGCATTGTCCCGCCGGAGCAATAATTCCAAAAACGCTCGAAAGGTTCACGATGTGCGCGCGCCGCTCGCGTTTCAGCACTGGCAGAAAGTATTTCACGCCGTAAACCGTGCCCCAGAAATTGACATTCATCAGCCAGCGAAAATCAGCCAGCGAAATCTCTTCAAAATCGCCATGTAGCGAGACTCCGGCATTATTGATGAGCAGCGTGACGCGTCCGTGCCGGCTGCGGACGTCTTCGACGAAAGCGCTCACGCTTGCTTCCTCGGCGACGTCCACCAAGTGAGTGCTGACCACGGCGCTCCTGCCCCCGAGCGATTCGATGGTCTGCTTAAGGCCGGGCTCGTCAATGTCAGCGAGGGCCAGCGCCGAGCCCGCCGCAGAGAGTTGCTGCGCCAGGGCGCGGCCGATGCCGGACCCCGCCCCGGTCACCACCGCTACCCCCGTACTCAGAAATGACATTAGAAAACCTCGACGCGCGAATCCGTGGTTGGCTTCACCGGAAAGACCGGCGGCGTGGTGCCGCGCGGCGCAAGCTTTTTCCGCAGCTTCTTTCCCTTCCACAAGAGCAGGGGCAGGAGCCGCTTTCCTCTGTGAATCCTGCGCACCGCGGCGTGCGGATCGATCAAATGGGTCGAAGGAAGCCGCACTCCCGACTCTTTCATGACCAGCCCGATCGGCAGCTCCATCTGGTCCTGCGCCAGCATCGTAACCACGGGCCCGAATCCGTAGCGCCGTTGCGACGTCCCGATGATGTAAAGCTTCTTGTACTCCGCGAGGACGCATCTCCCATACAGCTTTGCGACGCTTCCTTTCACAGGCACGAGCCCCGGCGGCAAGAAGGGGAAACTGACGTGGTACCCCGTCGCGCAAACAATCAAATCAAACTCTTCGTTTCGCCCGTCCACAAAATAAACTGATTTTCCTTCAAACCGCGCTATGTCCGGTCTCGCCTGAATCCTTCCCTGTTTCACGTAATAGAGCAGCTCGCTATTGATCGTCGGATGCGCCTCAAAAATTTTGTGGTCCGGCTCTGGAAAGCCGTACTGGCTGCATTTCCCCACCGTAATGCGCAGAAGCAAACCGATCATCAGCCGCTGCGCCCACACCGGGAACCACGGCTTCATCATCTCCGCCGAAGGAATTCCGAAAAACGTGTTCGGCAGAAACCAGTAGCCTCTGCGCACGCTCAAGCGCGAGGTCTTGCCCACTCGCGCTGCTTCCGCCGCAATATCGCATGCGGAGTTTCCCCCGCCGATCACCAGCACCCGCTTTCCAGCCAACTGCGCCGGGCTCCGGTAGTCCTTCGAATGAATCCACTCGCCTTCAAATTTCCCCGGATAGTTCGGAAAACGCTTGTCCCAATGATGCCCGTTGCAAACGATCAATCCTTTGTAAATACGCTTCTCGCCCGTCGCCAGCTCCAGCTCCCACTTTCCGTCCGCCAGCGGAAGCGCCATCACCACTTTCGTATTGAACTGGATATGCTTCGGCAGCCCGAATTTCTCCGCATAGTCGCGCAGATATTCCAGCATCTGCTGCCGGCTGGGAAAATCAGGATAGTGCTCCGGCATCGGATAGTCGGCGTATTCCGTTGTCTTCCGCGATGAATTGATGTGCACGGTCTCGTACACGCCGTGATACCAGTTTCCGCCCAGATCGTCGGCGGCTTCGAGTTCTTCGTAGGAAATCTGGTGTTCTTGAAGGGCCTTGGCCATGCCCAGCCCAACGGGGCCGGCCCCGATCAAGGCCATCGGTGTCGAGCGATCTGTCATTGCAAGCGATCCGCCTCAGGCCACTCATACCATAGTTCTCGGAATGTCACCAGAATCAGAGGAGGGAGGGAAGTCGGAGCCGGAAAAATCAGGGCAGTTCGATTTTGATCTGATTCCGGCCGGCACGCTTCGCGCGGTAGAGCGCGTTGTCCGCCTGCCGCACCAGCAGGGAGAATTCAGGAGGCTCCTTGCCTTGGAATCCGGCGATCCCGAAGCTCGCCGTCACCGAAACAATCGCGCTGCCAAATGAAAACTTCTCGGAGGCAAGCTGATTACAGAGGCGGTCCACTGTCAGTTGAATGTCTTTTTCATCCACATGCGTTAGCACTAGCAAAAACTCATCGCCACCCATCCGGCCACTGATATCCGATGCCCGCGTAAAGTTTTTCAGAATTTCCGCGAATTTCCTCAGAACCAGGTCGCCGGCATCGTGACCATAGCCGTCGTTGATGTCCTTGAAACAATCCACATCGGTATGTACTACCCAGAGAGGAAATCCGTAACGCGCCGCACCCCGCAGTTGCCGCCCGGCCCATTCTTCGATCTTGCGCCGGTTTGGCAAGCCGGTGAGCGGATCGGTGTTAGCCATCTCCATGAGCAGTTTGTTCTTGGCGTCTATTTCGCGGTGCAGGTCGATGATCCGTCGCCCCACTCCGATACGGGCCCGCAGTTCACTGGAGTCAAAGGGTTTGGTGAGGTAGTCGTCGGCGCCGGCGGCCAATCCTTCCACGACACTGTCTTTTTCGGTCATGCTCGTGAGCAAAATGATGTAGGTGTAGGAGCTGCGCCCATCGGTGCGGATTCGCTCACAGAGCTCGGGGCCGGATAAGTCAGGCAACATCCAGTCAGTGATGACGAGGGCTGGCTTGTTTTCGCTGAAGTGTCTCAGCGCTTCTTCGCCGTTCTTCGCAAACAAGAGGACGTAAGGTTCGGCGGAAAGCGCATGCTCCAGTAGTTTCCGGGAAACAGCTGAATCATCCACCACGAGAACCTGCAATTTCTGCACGGCATCATTCATGCGCATCTCACAAACAAAATCTTTCCGGTGTGCTGGGTCTCTTTCGCTCAGCAGGGGAGGGAAACGCACATGCATTTTAGCATCTGTTTTCCGGGCAAGATCTGAATCCGCGCTTCGGGGTTCGGAAACGGTAACCTGGGCTTCCTACTTGATTCCGTAAACGAGCAAGGCCCCTTCAGATTTGAACGCGGCAAGATGTTCCGCGTCGCGGAACCACCGGCCCGTGTAGACTTCCGGCGACGGGGATCGATCTATGATGCGCTCGCGCGTTACGTTCGTGAATCCCGCATCACGGAATAACTGGCTCCATTCCTCGGCGTAGAAAAGATGCGTTGGCACCGCGAGGAGACTAGCCCACTGGTGACAGTGCGGATTGTCGCGATAGTAGTTGATCAGGATCCACGCCGAGCCGCCATCGCTGAGAACCCGAAAAATATCTTTGATGCCCGCCGCGGGATCGGGCCAGTAATACGAAGATTCCACGGAAAGCACGTGAGAGAAGAAATTTGGCTGCCAGGGAATTTGGGCAACTTCTCCTCTAACGAACATCAAATTGTCGAACTCCACGCTGGCGCGCCGCGCGTGACGGATCATTTCGTCCGAAATGTCCATCCCCACCACGCGGCCCTCGGGCACCAATTTCGCCAGCCGCCGCGACAGCCAGCCCGCCCCGCAGCCTGCGTCCAGGACGTTGTCCGTTGGCGCAAGCCGCATTTTCTCAAGCACCGGCAGCGTGATGGGCAGGTGATCCTGCTCCATCCCCTCGCCCCGCCCCGCCTCCGCCCAGCGGTTGAATTCCTCGCGCAGAGAAGATCCAGAATCAGGAGAAGGCATGAGTTTAGAGAGCTAGCAGGTCACGCGGAATGAGTTTCTTCGCCACAGGATCAACCATGAGGCCCCGTCCTTCAAGAGCAGTCACGCCCAGAACCGCTTCCTCGCCGGGTTCGCCGAAAGCCACCTGCAGGGGTGCCTTTCTTCCTTCAAAAGTCACAAGTACGGCCGTGACGTCGCGTTCCAAGCGGCGGCCATCCACAAGTGAAAAGGCAATCGCGAGAAAGCGGTCACGCCCACCTTGTGGAGAATCTCCCGAGGTATCCGTGTCAAAGTGGCTCCTGTTTCCACCAGCAACGAGACTTCCTCCGTCCGCCCAGGTCACGCGCCTTGCACCTTCGCCAGCAACTCCACGAATTTCTGTTTCCGCTCCTCTTGGTCGTGCCCGCCTTCGGCGTCCGCCATTTGAGTGATGTTCATTGAGCAGAATTTCGGCCCGCACATCGAGCAGAACTTGGCTTCTTTGTAGAAGTCGTCGGGTAGGTTTTCATCATGCATGGCCTTAGCCGTCTGGGGATCGAGCGAAAGCTCAAACTGCTTGTTCCAGTCGAAGAGAAACCGCGCATAGCTCAGCGCGTCGTCGCGGTCGCGCGCTCCCGGCCGGTGCCGCGCCACGTCTGCGGCGTGCGCCGCAATCTTGTACGCGATGACACCCAGCTTCACGTCCTCCGCATTCGGCAGCCCGAGGTGCTCCTTCGGTGTGACGTAGCACAGCATCGACGCGCCGTGCCAGCCGATCATCGCCGCGCCAATCGCGCTAGTGATGTGGTCGTACCCCGGCGCAATATCGATCACCAGCGGCCCCAGCGTATAGAACGGCGCCTCGTGGCACCACTCCATCTCTTTGTCCACCTGCTCCTTGATCTTGTCCAGCGGCACATGCCCGGGGCCTTCGATCATCACCTGCACGTCGTGTTCCCATGCCCGTGTGGTCAGCTCGCCCAGCACCTTCAACTCCGCGAACTGCGCTTCGTCGCTGGCGTCAGCGATGCACCCCGGCCGCAGCCCGTCGCCAAACGAAAAACTCACATCGTGCTTCTTGAAAATCTTGCAGATCTCCCCAATGTTCTCATACAAAAAATTCTGCTTCTTGTGATGCTCCATCCAGTGCGCCATCAGCGAACCACCGCGGCTCACAATTCCCGTAATCCGCTTGCGCACCAACGGCACATGCTCGCGCAGCACGCCCGCGTGTATCGTCATGTAATCGACGCCCTGCTCGGCCTGCTCCTCAATCACTTCGCGCATCAATTCGAACGTCAAATCCTCCGGCCGCCGCACTCGCGAAATCGCTTCATACACTGGCACCGTGCCCACGGGCACCGGCGAAGCATCAATAATCGCCTTTCGAATCACGGG
>Ga0209118_1001500_pt1 | contig 10785 bp, 7 predicted proteins | sample BlaSpr_A8_Ref_M1_FD_187988 | JGI IMG/M metagenome (GOLD analysis project Ga0209118, IMG submission 187988) | Forest soil microbial communities from Thunder Bay, Ontario, Canada - Black Spruce, Ontario site 2_A8_Ref_M1 (SPAdes) (version 2) | ecosystem: Environmental > Terrestrial > Soil > Boreal...
CGCCTGCCGGTGCTCGAAACCTACGGCCCAGCGGGCCCCGAGCTCCCCACCACCCCCGAGGAGTGGACCGAGCCGCAATGGCTGGCCTACGTCTGCCACCAGGACGCGCCCTGGCTCAGCGCTCGCCTGAAGGCGAGGGTGCATGACTTCGCCACGGTGCTCGCCTGCCGCTTCCCCACGGTCCAGGACTGGTCGACGCCCGCCTGGGCGAAGCGGCTGCTGAGCATGCTGGCCGCCTGGCGCTACCGGAGCGGCCGTTACGGCCATCCCTGGGAGCTCGACGTCGCCCGCCGCTTGCTGGCCCTGCGCGAGCCGCAGCGGGAAGGCCTGTGAGTCCCGTAATGCGCGCAGCTTGACCGCGTCCGGTTCAGGGACAGGTCGAGAAGGCCGTGGTGTCCTGGATCGGCAGGAAGGTGGTGCCCTGCGGATTGGTGTAGGTCTTCGTCACGCCGGTCTGGCTGTCGGTCACGGTCAGCACGACGTTGACATTGGTCAGGCCGCCGGCGAACACCCAGTAATGGCCGCCCAGGGCGCAGCCGTTCAGTACCTTGACCAGCGCCTCGGCGTTCGAGGCGGAAAAGAACCAGAGGTAGCCGGTGTCGTCGCTCAGCGATACGACCTGGGAATTGCCGGAGCCGCTCGCGCCGGCGTTGAAGGTGGCGGAGACGGCGAAGCGGTTGCCGTTGAGGCAGAGAGTGGTGGTGCTCGCGACGCACGGCGAGGGGGTGCCGGAGGAGCCGGGCCACTGGGAGAGCAGGACCTGGCCGTCCACCGAGCCCAGACCGGTGACCTGGTCGTAGGCGGTGCCGGCCGTGTAGCCGGTCACGCCGGGGACGCTGTTGTTGCCGCTCTTGACGTCGTGGAAGACCGCCGGACCGGCGGCGCCGTACTGCTTGGCGGCCAGCTTATATAGAGTCGAGTTGATGTTGCCCTGCCTCGTTCCCGTCTTCTGGACGACCAGCGCCATCAGGCCGGCGAACGACGGGGCCGCGGCGGAGGTGCCGCTGAAGCTGTAGAGCTGGCCGCCGGAATAGGCGAGGTAGCCGTCGTGGAACGCGGCTGAGAGCGACACGTCGGGCACGTCGCGCTGGCCGTCGGCCGGCACGCCGGGCGCCGATTGCCAGGCGGGCTTGACGAAGAAGTTACTGGCGCCGCCTCCGGTCGACCAGAGATTCGCCCCGCCGGCGGCCCCGCTCTCGTTCCAGGCCGCCTCGGGGATGTAGGAGAGCGCCGAGGCCTTGGTGACCGGGTTGTTGGACGGCCCCCAGTAGGCGCTCGGGTTGGCGAGGTCGTCGAACTGGGTGCCGCCCACGCAGGTGTTGTTGGGTGACGAGCACGGGTTCTCGACCGCCCTGCCGGAGCCGGTGGCGCTGGTGGGACGGTCGCAGTCCGAGGCGCCGGAGTCGCCGGCCGACGCGAAGGAGGTGATGCCTTCGGCCGCGCCTTGCGCCAGCAGGGAGTCGTAGAAGGTCACCTCGGCGTTGCCCAGGCTCGCTTCGCAGAGGCCGTAGCTGACGGTGGCGACCGGCGCGACGTTCTGGTCGACGATGTACTGTGCCGACAGCAAGACGCCGTCGCTCGTGTTGGTCGAGGCCGAGATCACCAGCTTGATCGTGGCGTTCGGCGCCACGGCCCCCGCCCACTGGGTGTCGAGGTCCGATTCCTCCTCGTCGCCGGGAGAGAGCCCCGGGTCCGCGCCGTTGTGCACGAACACCGGGTCGTTGGCGGGGAGGCCGAAGCGGCTGCGGAAGGTCCGCACGTCAGAGAGTTGGATGTCCGAGCGCGCCACGATCGCGATCGATTCGCCGGCGCCGGTGTTGCCGGTGCTATAGGCCTGGTTGAGGTCGTAGATGGTGGCGAAGTCGGCGGGCGCCAGGTGATGGCCGTCCGAGGCGTTGAACCGCGGATCCAGCTCGACGGCGCGGGCGCGGTAGCTCGGCCGGCGCTGGAAGCTGTGCAGCGAGACGACGCCGGCGGTCAGATCGGCAAGACCGCGGGGGATCGAGGGGTCGATGGAGTTGGCATGGTGGACCTTGCCTCCCACCTGGTAGTCGTGGATCTCGGTGGCGAAGGTCTTCTCGACCTGGGAGGCAACGCCGCTGAAGTTGATCCAGCCGCGCCCCTGGGCTACCTCGTCGACGGTGAAGCCGTGAGCGGTAAGCCAGCCGGAGACGGCCTGAACGTCCGCGTCCGGGAGCCCGAAACGCGCTCCGAACTCCGCCGGGGTGAGCCACTGGTGGTAACGGGCCGAGGCCGGGTCCTGCTGCTCCGCGAGCAGTTGAGCGAGCTGCGCCCTGGCTCCTGGCCGCAGCGCGAGCAGCAAGATCATCCGCTTCGTCGGCAGGTTGGGGTCGGCGCGGCCGATCTCGAGCTCCGGCCGGGCGCGCAACGGCACGTTGCCGTGCAGGACGACACGGTCGGCCTCGTTGATCACGCGCCCGGCGGCGGGGGCCGCCACGCTCTGGCCCAGGGCAGCCGATGCGGTGGTGAGGAGGAGAGTCGCGAACAGCGCATACCTGGACTTGAGCATCACTTCGTTCCCTTCGTAATCTGCTGTTGACGGCAGTTGCACCGTCGATCTTATCGCGGGTCCGGCATGCGGCAAGAGCATGGCTCTGCCGGGCTTGATCCCTGCTCCGCTCGAGGGTGCCGCCTTGGGCAGGCCTTCTCCCTCGGCGGCGCCGGAGCTCTGGCGGCGCGACGAGACTCGATGGATCTACGGATCTGCCAGCCCGAGCGTTGGGTCCGGCCGCGCGCTTCCCTTACTGGAAGTAGCCGTTGACATCGATGATCAGATCGAACCTGCCGGTGCCGCTGAATTCGAACCAGATCGCACGCATGGAAACGCCATAGCCAGGCGCGAGCAACAGGATGGCGTTATTGGTGCGAACCTGCCCCGGACCGAAGTCGAGGGTGCTGGTATCGGGACGAGCGGCCTGCGCGGGCCAGATAGTCAGGTAACCGCTGGTCGTGGCGTCCAGCCCGACGATGTTGGCAGAAACCGCCTCCGCGTTCGCGGGAATGCCGCAGGATGTGGCGACGCCAAACTCCCAGACGAGTCCGCCGGACAGCCCGTTCGGGGAAGGACGCGTATCGAGGATCCGGCATGGCACAAGGGTGTAGAAGAACGCCGGGCACGCACCGGTGGTGAAGCTCTGGTCGCCGCCGTAGCCCGTGCCACCGCCGTCCGACGCGACAGCCTGGAAGTGATAGGGCGTCCCACAGGCAAGCCCGGTCAGATTCGCACTGATCGGCACGGCGGTCGTTCCAGCCCCGACGTTCTGACCGGCAGTCGTGTTGCCATAGTCCGGCGTCGTTCCCCATTGGAAGTAAGCATTCGTGGTGGCGCCCTTGGGATAGACCGTGCCACCCAAGGTGGCAAACGTCGTCGAGACGTTGGACGCACCGGTCGTCGTGACCCCGGGGCCGCCCGAGCCGAGCGGCAGCGTCGGGACGCAGGACGAGGTCGCATTCGACCACTCGTACTGGTAGGCATACCCGCCGGTGCCGATGAAAGGCGTGGGCGACCATGCGCACTTGTCGTCGGCCTCGTAGCCGCTGCTGCTGTCGTACCAGGCGTTCACCTGCCCGTCGGTTACCGCCTCGCGCGTCTCGTGGCAGACGAAGTGCTCCTGGTTCTGCACGTCCGACCATCCCGGAAGCTGGCAGCCGCTGCAGCTCGGATAGGGCTCGATGGAGTACTTGACCACGTTGGAGCCGCTGTTGAAGTAACCGTGATAGGCGCAGTAGGTAAGGTTCGGTCCGCCGCACGAGGTGGCGCCGCCGTCCGACGAATACGACGCGCTCGGGATGACCACCTCGTAGATCGTGCTGTCGTTGAAGGCATGGCTCGCCAGGTAGGCGCTGACCTCGCCCTGGACGATGGCGTCGGTGACGTTCGTCGGCGGCGTCGAGGTGTCGAACCGGTCAGGCGTCCCGGAGCCGAGGTTGGCCTGCTGGATCCCGGAGTACTGCGTGATGACGTTGTACTCGAGGGTCGTGCCGAACTGGTCGCGGAAGGCTTGCAGCGTCTGTGCGTAGAGATGATCCGGCGAGCTGGCGTCAACGAAGCTCGGTCCCCAGAAGATGAAGACCACCTTGGCAGAGGTGATCACGGGTCCGCCATGGTAGGTCAGGTTGGTAGCGGCGAGGCCGGCAGCCGACCTGGCTCCTCGTACCGGCATGGAGCGGACCGGGCTCGCGGGCGCGGCAAGGCCGCTTTGTCCGACCGCCTTCTCCGGCGTTGCGGCATTCGCCACTACGGCCGTCATGCCGCACGCAAGTGCCAGGATGGAAACCCGGATACCTCGACGCGTCCAACTTCCAATCAGGGTAAACACGATTGCTCTCCTCTCGCCGGCTCGTCGAAAACCACGACGCGCAGGGCGAGACAGCCCAGGGTCAAGTCCCATTGCCTCCCCCCACCATACCCTGCCAGATAGAAATGTGTCCAATAGCTGAATGGGAATAGCCCCTCGGGTCAGGACGAGCCGGGCTTCTTCGCCAGCAGGATCGCGAAGCGGCTTGGCTCGCGGCCGCGCCTCAGGCGGGCGATCCAGGGTCTCATCGCCCAGCGCCAGCCGTACCAGGGGGTGACCGCCTGGAAGCGGATTCCCAGGCTTCTCCCGAGCTCCGCGATTCCTGTCCAGGTGAGGTAGTCGCGGCTGGGAAGGGCTTCGGAGCGGGTGCCGAAGCGGCGGGCGAAGTCGGCGCGGCGCTCTTCGACCATGCGCTGGCCGCTCTCCGGGTGCCGGTAGATCGGGGATTCGAGGATTGCCACGGTGCCGCCCGGGGCCAGCACCCGCAGGGCCTCGCCGAGAGTGACCTCGTAGCCGGTGCTGTAGTGGAGGCTGGCGTTGAAGACCACCAGGTCCGCCGCCGCGGCGGCCAGCGGCAGATGGTCGAAGTCGGCCTGCACGCGGGGCCAGGGTTGCGGCTCGGCGGCGAGGTAGTGACGGCCGGCGCCCAGGCCGTCGCGGTCGTCGGTGGTGAGGTCGACGGCCATCGGATGGTGACCGAGCACGGCCAGGCGGTGGGAAAGCCAGCCCACCCCGGCGCCGAGGTCGACGACGCGCAGGCCGCTGCCGAGGCGCGGCAGGACCCGGCGGGTGAAGGTCGTGAAGGTGCGGCGCCTCAGGGCCCACTGCGCGGCGATCGGATGGTCCGGCGGACATTCCGGAAGGCCGCGGTAGTAGGCCGGGTGGTCCGAGCCGCGCTGCTCGGCCTGACGGATGCGGCTGTAGTCGGCGAGGAACGGCGCGAAACGCGCCGCGGCGGCCGGCGGCAGGAAACGCCAGATCCCCTCGACACAAGCCGCGACGAGCCCGCATCCCGGGCAGCGGACTTCGCCACGGAGCGCCGAGAGCGGCCCGAGATCCACGCGGCAGGCCGGGCAGGCGAGCTGCCAGTCGCCGGCGGCGCTCACCGGCGCTCGAGCTCGAGAAGATAGTGGTCGGCGAGCCAGGGGAGGGGCGGCAGCGTCTCCCAGCGGCGCTCCCAGCGGTCGAGCCGGGAGAGCAGGCGCGGGTGCCGGGCGGCCCAGGACCCGGCATAGGACGGCGGCAGGAGAACCCCGAGCGCGGCGGTCCGGCGCACCCGGAACTCAGGATCGAAAGCGCGCTTCATCGCGCCGATCGACGGATAGCGGATCACCAGCCCCCGCCACGCCGCACCGCCGGGGCGCAGACGGCGAAAGGCCTTGCCCGGCTTGCCCCGCAGCAGGAACCAACCCCACTCCCAGGGGACGAGCGGTCCCATCACGCAGAGCAGGAGGCGCGCCCCCGGCCGCAGCAGCGCCGCGAGATCGCGCGCCGGGCCGCGCGGATCGCGGACGCAGTTGAAGCCGCCGAAGCTCGAGAAGGCGCCGTCGAACGGGGGCTCGCCGAGCCGCGTCAACTCCTCCAGGGCGAGCCGCCGCACCTCGACCAGGTCCCGGAGCCCGGCGTCCTCGACCTTCCGCCGCGCTGCCGCGACCATGGCTGGCGAGGCGTCGGTGGCCAGCACCCGCACGCCATGCCGCGCCAGGTTGACGGCGTCCTCGCCCGTGCCGCACCCCAGCTCCAGGACCCGGTCGCCAGCCGCGAACGCCGCCCGCAGCCGCCGCTGCAGCGGCCGCCGCAGCAGGGAGCCTATGGCGCTGTGGGAGAAGACGTCGTCGTAGCCGGCGGCGAGGTCGTCGAAGGGAAGCGCTGCGGCCGGCGGCCCCGGCGCGGCCGAGGATCGAGCGGTAGGGGAGGCCGGCGGGCCGGAAGGTTGCGCGGACGACTCCGCGGCGGCAGCTGGTTCCACGGCCGGCGGCGCCGCCGGGGCAGGGGGCTGCGTGTGGGGCGGCCTGCGCAGCCTAGGCCTCGACGTCGCTGGCGAGCGCCGCCATGGCCTGCCTCGCCGCAGCGGCGGCGGTGCGCTCGCGGGCCGCGGCGGCGGGATCGGTCGGCTCCAGGCGGGCGGCGGCGACCTCGCCCTTGAGCCAGCGGTCGGCCTGCTGGTAGTAGGCGCGGCGCGGCCGGCCGCGTACGACGTAGTCGCGGTCGCTGGCCTCGTCCCAGGGCCGGGTGGGCACTACCCGGTCCGCCACCGTCTGGTAGTAGGAAGTGTTCTTGATCGGGTAGGAGACGGTGGTCAGGAAGACGTCCGGGTTGGACCGCATGACGTGCTCGACCGTGGCCGCGATGTCCTCGAGGGTCTCTCCTTCGTAGCCCCACATCAGGAACATTCCCACCTGGATGCCGTGCCGCCGCGCCGCCTGGGTCGCCCAGCGCACCTGCTCGACCGTGGTGCCACGCTCCATGGCGTCGAGGATCCGCTGGCTGCCGCTCTCGGAGCCGATCCAGATGCGGTAGCACCCCATGTCGGCCAGGGTCTCCAGCACCTCCTCCCGCATCATCCGGTCTGGCCGCGAGATAGTCTCGAAGGGAACGCGCAGGCCGCGGCGCCTCAGCTCGCCGGCGTAGGCAAAGAGCCAGCGATGGTGGATGGTGAAGACGTCGTCGGCGTACCAGACCTGGTCGGGACGGTAGGCGTCGACGATGTGTGCGAGCTCGGCGGCCGAATCCTCGGGGCTGCGCCGCCGGTGGGTGAAACCGAACACGGCGTGCGAGCACCAGCGGCAGCGGTAGGGGCAGCCGCGCGCCGTGATCAGGTTGACGCTTCCCGCGCCGTGGTGGCGGCGCCAGACGTCGACGTAGCGCCCGGTGTCGATCGCCGCGCGGTCGGGCCAGGGAAGAGAATCGAGGACGGCGATCTGCTCCCGCTCGGGATTGGTCACGACGGCGCCGTCTTCGTCGCGAAAGACAGTGCCGGCGACGCCTTGCAGCCGGTGCGGCCCCTGCCGGGCGAGGGCCGGCAGCAGCTCGGACATAGTCGCCTCTCCCTCCCCCACCACCACGACGTCGGCGCCGCGCGCCAGGTACTCCGCCGGATAGTTGGCCGACTCGGGCCCACCCAGCACCACCGTCCAGCCGTGCGCCTTGGCGGCGCCGACGGCGGCGAGCACCGCGGGGCGGGTGATGAGGTTGGTGTAGATCCCCACCACTCCCCGGGGGCCGGCGGCGAAGCGCGCGGCGAGCGCCGCGGGCTCGGCGAAGGTGCTGTCCCAGACTTCGACGTCGAACCCTTCCCGCTTCAGGTAGGCCGAGAGGTAGAGCAGCCCCAGGGGCGCATAGGGCTTCATGATCTCGACCTCTTTGGCGTCCTGGTAGAGGAAATACCCGTGGGTCAGGAGCAGGTCGGGCATCGTCAGTTCCAGGGCCGCGACAGATCGGGCGCCGCCAGGGGGCCATGGCTCTTGTCGATCGCGGTGGGGTTGAGACTGCGGTAGCGCGCTTCGTCGCGCCGCAGCTCGGCGAAGCGCGCCTCGACGGCGGCCAGCGCCGCGGCGGCATCCGCGGCGGCGGGGTCGGCGCCGGCGGCATCGGCGACGGCAGGGGCGGCGCCGGCGGCGGATCTGGCGCGAGCGAGCCGGTGGCGCAGCTCGAGCTCGCGGTGGAGCAGCCCGTGCAGCTCGCGATAGAAGGCGGTCTGGTAGGTGCCCTGGAACATCATGGCGAGGTCGGCGCTGTCGTCCCAATGGTCCTTCGCTCCCAGGCTCTCCGCGACCATGGCGTGGAACCTGGTGCCGGGGAGCGGGTACGAGACGCTCACTCCGATGTCGTCCGGCAGGGTCTCGCGCACCAGTTGCAGCGTCGCCGCGATATCCGCGAAGGTCTCGCCCGGATAGCCGAGCTGCAGGAAGTAGCAGGCGCGGATCCCCGCCTGCTCGAGCCGCTGGCGCGCCACCGGGATCTGGGCGCGCCGCGTCCCCTTGTCCATGGCGTCGAGGATCTTCTGGCTGCCGCTCTCGACTCCGAGCCAGACCTCCACACAACCGGCGCGGGCAAGCCCGGCGACGGCATTGGGAGTCATCAGGTCGACGCGCGATTGGATCATGAACGGGATCTTGGCGTCGCGCGCCTCAATCTCCAGGGCCAGCGCGGAGACCCATTTCGGCTGCAGGCCGAAGATGTCGTCGGCGAACCAGAGGTGGTCGGGCGCGAGCTGGCGCTTGACCAGCGCCATCTCCTCGGCGACGCTGGCTGGCGAGCGCATGGCGTAGCGCTGTCCCCAGATCGGCTTCGCGCACCAGTTGCAGTGGAAGGGGCAGCCGCGGGTCGTGACCAGGTTGACGCTGTAGTAGCCGTGAGCCCGCCGCCAGGCGGCGCGGTAACGCTCGGCGTCGAGGAGGTCCCATGCCGGGAAGGGGAAGACGTCGGGATGACGATCGGGCGAGCGCGGCGCCGTCCGCCGCAGGCCGCCGGGAGCGGCGGGATCGCGCAGGGCGAGACCGGCGATGGCGTCGGCCCGCCGCTCCGTCCTTCCCGCGAGGGCGTCGAGCAGCTCGACCAGGCTGTGGTCGGCCTCGCCCAGCAACGCATAGTCGACGCCCTGGCCGAGGTAGACCTCGGGGTGGTCGGTGACCTCGGACCCCGCGGCCAGCACCGTCGCCCCCGCCTGGCGCGCCCGCCGGGCCATCCGGCAGGCCGCGTGGCGGGCATGCGCCAGGCACATCTTGTTGAGGAAGTTGAACTGGTCCTCGTAGAGCACGACGAACCGCGGCTGGTGCGCGGCCAGGAGCGCCGTGAACTCCTCCTCGCCGTCCGCGAGCATGGCGTCGAAGAGCGCCACCGAGTAACCGCGATTGCGCACCTGGCTCGCCGCGTAGAGCGTCCCCAACGGCGCATAGGGGCGCATCTTCACCACCTGCTTGGGGTCGTTCTTGAGAAAGAAGGCGTGTGCGAGCAGGACGTCGGTCATCGTCCGATGCGCCGCGGCGGGGATTTCGAGATCGAGGATTTCTGCAATCGCGCGGCTGGCTCGGAGTATAGCCGAACGCGTGCGCGCGGCCTCACGCCGGCAGCAGGGCGTAGCGCAGCACGAACAGCACCGCCAGCAGGTACATCAGCCAGTGCACCTCGCGGCCGCGGCGGGCGGCGACCTTGACCAGGGCGTAGACCACGATGCCGGCTGCCAGGCCGTGCGAGATGTTGAAGGTCAAGGGCATCAGGATGGCGGTGAAGAACGCCGGCGCGGCCTCGGTCACGTCCGACCAGTCGATCTCGCGCACCGCCCGGACCATGATCGTGCCCACCAGGATGAGGGCGGGGGCGGTGACCGGATTGCCGCCGCCCGCCGCCTGGCCGACCAGGGCGATCAGCGGCATGAACAGCAGCGAGGCCAGCAGCAACCCGGCGGTGACCAGGCTGGCGAGGCCGGTGCGCGCCCCGACGCCGATCCCCGCGCCGCTCTCGATGTAGGAGGTCACCGGGGAGGTGCCGCAGAGCGCGCCGGAAACCATCCCCAGGGCGTCGGCGCCGAGCGCTCTCTCGATGCGGGGCAGCCCGCCGCCGCGCAGCAACCCCGCCTGGTGCGCGAGCCCCATGAGCGTGCCGAGAGTGTCGAACAGCGCAAAGAACAGGATTACCAGCGCCAGCGGCAGATAGTCCAGGCGCAGCGCGCCGGCGAGGTCGATGGCGCGCCCTGGCAGGGCGAGCTCGGGCACCTCGAGCAGCCGCGCCGGCGCGTGCACGGCGCCGGTCGCGAGCGCCGCTCCGAGAGTCGCCGCCAGTCCCCAGAAGATCGCGGTGCGCACCCCGGCGGCGAGCAGGGCGAGCGAGACCGCGAGGCCGCCCAGGGTGAGCAGGGCGCTCGTCGAGCGCAGGTCGCCGAGCGCCACCAGGGTGTTGGGATCGGCCCGCACCAGGCCGCCGTGCTGCAAGCCGATGAAAGCGATGAACAGGCCGATGCCCACTGCGCCGGCCAGCTGGATCACCGGCGGCACCGCCCGCACCAGCACCCGGCGCGCGCCGGTGACGGTCAGCGCCAGGAACGCCAGGCCGCTCCAGAACACCAGGCCGAGCGCGGTCGGCCACGGCACCTTGGCCCCGATGCAGATGCCGTAGGCGAAGAAGGCGTTCATCCCCATCCCGGGCGCCAGGGCGATGGGATAGTTGGCGAGCAGCGCCATCGCCAGGGTCGCCAGCGCCGCCGCCACGGCGGTCGCCGCGATGGCGCCGGCAAGCGGCATCCCGGCAGCGGTCATGAAGACCGGGTTGACGGCCAGGATGTAGGCCATGGTGAGGAAGGTGGTGACCCCTCCCAGCACCTCGCGGCCAGGCGTCGACCCCGCCGCCCGCACCTTGAACAGCCGCTCGATCATTGGTAGATCCTTACACCTTTCCCCGCTGAGAATCCGCGAGTGGGGTGTCAAGACCCCCTTTCAAACCGTGCATGCGGATTTGTTGAGTAGACCCG
>Ga0209118_1001501_pt1 | contig 10781 bp, 8 predicted proteins | sample BlaSpr_A8_Ref_M1_FD_187988 | JGI IMG/M metagenome (GOLD analysis project Ga0209118, IMG submission 187988) | Forest soil microbial communities from Thunder Bay, Ontario, Canada - Black Spruce, Ontario site 2_A8_Ref_M1 (SPAdes) (version 2) | ecosystem: Environmental > Terrestrial > Soil > Boreal...
GGCCGGAGAGCTGGAGAAACCGCACGGCGAGTGGAACCTACTAGAACTGGTGGCACGAGGAGATCACGTCAAGCAATTCGTCAACGGGAAGCTGGCAAACGAGGGCTCCGAAGCATCCCCATCGAGCGGAAAGATCTTGTTCCAATCCGAGGGAGCAGAAGTATTCTTTCGCAATATCAAATTGTTCCGCTTGAAACACTAATTCACTCGTTTTTTGCGCTAGACGATTCGCTGTTCGTTCCCCGCGAACGGGTGGTATAGTTTCCGCAATTTTGTATCTGTTGCGATGGAGCTGCCACACTTGTGCGCGTCGTCAAGGAGGCATGTTTGCCGGACCCAATTAAGCAGCCGCAGGCATGGGCGGCCGCCCTTTTCACGTGCACTCTGATGCTCATGGTTGGAGTGTTCACGGCATCTCTTAAGGCCCAGGACAAGAACCCTCTTGCGGGCGATCCGAAAGCGGCAAAGCTCGGAGAATCTCAATTTCGCGCGAACTGTGCGTTTTGCCACGGACTCGGCGCGCGGGGCGGGGGCCGCGGACCGGATTTGACGCGCGCGCAGAAACGGCATGGCAACGCGGACGCCGACCTCTTTCGAACGATCAACGAAGGGGTTCCCGGCACGGCCATGCCGCCGAACGGCGCGACGCAGCAAGGTGTGGGGATGACCGCAGAAGAGATCTGGCAGGTGATCAGCTACATTCGCAGCGTGCAGGTGAAAGCGCCCGCACAGCCTGCGGGGAATGCCGCTCACGGAAAGAAACTTTTCTATGGCTCCGCGGCGTGCTTCACGTGCCACATGATCCAGGGAAAGGGAGGCCGGCTGGGACCGGACCTCAGCACTACCGGTTCGGCTCGTTCGACCGATTACCTTGTTGAGTCGGTGCGCAACCCCAGCCGGCGCCTCGCGCAGGGCATCTCTGAGGCGATGAAAGAGTTTTCGCAAGAGTATGAAACCGTCACCGTGGTCACCACGGACGGGACGAAATTCACGGGCGTGGTGCTGAACGAGGATCACTTCACGCTGCAAATGATGGATACACGCGAGCAACTGCGCCTTTTCGAGAAAGGCAAGCTGCGATCCTACGAGAAGAGCCGCGAATCGCTGATGCCAGCTTACGACCAGAAGGCGCTGAGCGACAAAGATCTGCAGGACATCCTGGCCTATTTGCTCGAAGTGACTGCACAATGAAAAAGAACCTCATACCTCTTGCCGCGTTTCTGCTCCTTGCTTGGATGTTGCCAAGCGCGAGCTTCGCGCAGGTGACCCCGCAGCGGTTATTGGACTCGACGAAAGAGCCGCAGAATTGGCTGATGTATTCGGGCGATTACGCTGGGCATCGATTCAGCGCGCTGGATCAGATCAACATTTCGAACGCTGCGTCGCTCGTTCCCAAGTGGGCGTACCAGACTATGGCCGGCGGAAAATTTGAAACAACACCACTCGTGGTCGACGGTGTGCTCTATGGGACGGGTCAGGACAACCGGGCGTACGCGCTCGATGCGCGGTCCGGCCGCCCGATTTGGCAGTACCAACGCGCGCTGCCGGCGGATATTCGGCCGTGTTGCGGGCGAGTGAACCGTGGCCTCGCCATTCTGGGCGACAAAGTTTTTCTCGGCACGCTCGACTCACACGTCATCGCGCTCGACGCCAGGACTGGCAATGTCGTTTGGGACGCCACCGCGGTCGATTACCGCAAGGGCTACAGCATCACGCTCGCGCCGCTGGTTATCAAGAATCTCGTGGTCATCGGCGTCTCCGGCGGCGAATACGGCATTCGCGGTTTTATCGATGCGTACGACGCCATGAGCGGGGAACGCAAATGGCGCTTCTACACCATCCCCGGCCCGGGCGAGCCTGGGCATGAAACGTGGGAAGGCGACTCGTGGAAAACCGGCGGCGCACCGGTGTGGATCACCGGCGTCTACGATGTCGCGACGAACGCCACTTTCTGGACGACCGGCAATCCTTCGCCGTCGAATCGCGGGGAGGGACGCGCGGGTGACAATCTCTACAGCAATTCTCTGCTGGCATTGGATCCAGAGACGGGAAAGCTCAAATGGTATTTCCAATTCACGAAGCATGACGAGCACGATTGGGATGCGACGCAAGTTCCGGTGATGGTCGATCAAGGCGACAAACACCTTATCGTGCACGCGAACCGCAACGGGTTTTTCTATGTCATTGACCGCACGAACGGAAAGCTTATTTCGTCGAATCCCTACGCGAAAGTTACGTGGAGCAATTCGAAGGATGCCGAGGGCCGACCGGTTGCGTTGAAGGAGGCGTCGCCGACGCTGGAAGGGAATCGCGTGTGCCCGGGCGCGGCGGGGGCCACGAACTGGATGTCGCCGACGTACGATCCACAAACGAAACTGTTTTACGTTACGGCGCGGGAGCAGTGCGACATCTTCAGCACAGCGCCGCAGCCGTATGAAGAAGGCCATGCCTACTACGGCAGCGCCTATTTTCCGAACGATGACGCCGCGCCGTTCTGGGGCGCGCTCCGCGCGATCGATCCGGCTACCGGGGAACGCAAGTGGGAGTTCAAACACGTTTCGCCAACATGGTCGGGGGTGTTGTCCACCGCAGGAGGCCTGGTCTTCACGGGTGATGCGGAGGGCAACTTTATTGCTCTCGACGCCGCGTCCGGCAAAGTGTTGTGGCACTTCCAGTGTGGCGCATCGGTTTATTCGTCGCCGATGTCGTTCGCCATCGACGGCAAACAATATGTCGCCGTCGCTGCCGGCTCTGCGCTCTTTACCTTTGCATTGCCGTAAGGCGGGTCGAAAGTCCGGGACACAAGTTGATTTCCATCGCCGTCTGAAGAATCAAATCCAAATGATAACCATGGTGCGCGAAGCGCAAGCGCGGACACCGATTTCGCGCTATAATTGGAGGGTTATGCTCGCCGTCAGCAATATCACTATGCGCTTTGGGCCGCGCGTCCTGTTTGAGAACGTTACGTGTACGTTTATGTCGGGGCGCCGCTATGCCATTACGGGGCCGAACGGCGCCGGTAAGTCCACTTTTATGAAGATCTTGACCGGTGAGTTGGAGCCGACCCATGGTTCGATCACCCGGCCGAAGAAGATGGGCGTGTTGCGGCAGGATCAGTTTGCATTTGACGATTATCGCGTGATCGACACGGTGATCATGGGGAATGCCGCGCTGTGGAAAGCGCTGGAAGAACGCGATGCGCTTTACGCCAAGCCCCATGACGAATTAACCGATGCGGACGGGATGCGCCTCGGCGAGCTTGAGGGGATCGTTGGCGAAGAAGGTGGCTACACCGCGGAGGCGGATGCGGCGGTGCTGCTGGACGGCCTGGGCGTGGAAGACGCGCTGCACGAGCGCAAGATGGGTGAATTGCAGGGCGGGCAGAAGGTCCGCGTGCTGCTGGCGCAGGCGCTCTTCGGCAACCCGACGGCGCTGCTGCTTGACGAGCCCACGAACAACCTGGACCTCGATTCCGTGCATTGGCTGCAGAGATATTTATGCGAGTACGAAGGCGTGCTGATTGTCATCTCGCACGACCGCCACTTTCTGAACAGCGTCAGCACGCACACTGCGGACATCGACTACGAGACGATCATCATGTACGGCGGCGGGTACGACGACATGGTGGTGGCCAAGACGCAGATTCGCGGGCGCGTCGAGGCGGACAACGCCAACCGCGAAAAGAAAATTGCGCAATTGAATGAGTTCATCGCGCGGTTTTCCGCTGGCACCAGATCGGCGCAGGCGACTTCTCGCAAGAAAGAAGTCGAGCGGCTGCAGACTTCCGAACTGGCCCGGAGCAATATTCAGCGCCCGTACATCAAATTTGAGATGAAGCGGAATTCGGGCCGGCATCCGCTGGAGATCAAAAGCGTCGAGAAGTCCTACGACGACCTGAAAGTGATTCCGCGGTTCACAGCTAGCGTCACGCGCGGCGAAAAAATCGCGTTGATGGGGCGCAACGGTACCGGCAAGACAACGCTGCTGAAGTCACTGGTCCGCAATGCGACGGGCTTTATTGACGACTCCGATCGCCAGTTCCCGATCAACGGCGGAACCGTGGCGTGGGGACACGAGGTGGCTGTGGGCTACTTCGCGCAGGACCACGGCGAATCGATTACCAAAGGCATGACGGCAATTGAGTGGCTCTGGCAGTTCGATCCCGCCGCTTCGCAGCAGGAACTGCGCGGGCTAATGGGTCAGATGCTTTTTAGTGGCGAAGACGCTTTGAAGCCGACGCGGGCGCTTTCCGGCGGCGAGTCTGCGCGATTGATTTTTTGCAGGTTAATGCTGCAGAAACCGAACTTCCTGGTGCTGGACGAGCCAACGAACCACCTCGACCTCGAATCGATCAATGCGTTGAACATCGCATTGCAGCGCTATGACGGGACGGTGTTACTGGTCACGCACGACCACGACGTGATCGACGAAGTCGCCACGCGGATCTGGCACTTCCACGGCGGGAAAATCGAAGACTTCAAAGGGCCGTACGAAGAATACGTGGCCTACGAAGAAGCAAGAGCAGCACAGGGTCCGGCAGCCGCGGCACGTACAGTCACGCGTCGCGCTCCTGTTCCCTCATAAAGCACGTCCCGCTGCCGCGCCGGAAGCCCACGCCCATTGAAAATTGAACCCACCCAAATGGCCGGTGACATCCACGACCTCGCCGATAAAGAATAGTCCGCGGACTTTTTTGCTCTCCATGGTTTTGCTCGACAATTCGTCGGTGTCGACGCCGCCCGCCGTGACCTCCGCCTTTTCGTAGCCTTCTGTGCCTGCGGGCGTAAGAACCCATTCATGCGTGCGCTTTTCGAGTTGTGCGAGGGAGTCGTTGTTCCAGTTTGCCGGGGCGTTTGCCTCGAGCCACCGCTCGGCGAGGCGTTTCGGCAGGATTCCCTGGAAGGCCGATCGAGCTGCGGTCATATTACGCACCTTCGCTGCGCGAATCGCCGGCGCGATCTCGCGATCTGGCGCCAGATCAATTTGGATGGACTGTCCCTTATCCCAATAGGAGGAGATCTGCAGGATCGCTGGTCCGCTCAAACCGCGATGGGTGAACAGCATTTTTTCGCGGAAGGCGTGATGGTTTGCCGACACGACAACTTCCGCCGATACGCCCGTCAAATCGCTATACCGGTTGTGGTCGTTTCCTCCGAGGAGTACGGGCACTAGGCCGGGCTTCGTAGTGACCATGTTCAAACCGAATTGACGCGCGAGATCGTAGCCGAACGCGGTTGCACCCATTTTTGGGATGGAAAGTCCGCCGGTCGCGACCACCAGTGCTAGCGCGTGAAACTCCGCCGCTTCGGTGCGAACGATGAACTGCGATGTTTGCTGCACCTCATGGATTCTGCAATTGAGAAAGATCTGCACACCGGCGGCACGGCATTCCGCTTCCAGCATGTCCGTGACGTCTTGCGCGGAGCGATCGCAGAAAAGCTGGCCCAACGTTTTCTCGTGGTACGGGATGCGATGTTTTTCAACGAGTGCGATGAAATCCGCGGGCGTGTAGCGGGAGAGAGCGGACTTCGCGAAGTGCTCGTTCGCGGAGATAAAGTTGTCCGGCCGGCAATGGATGTTGGTGAAATTGCAACGGCCTCCGCCGGAAATCAGAATTTTCTTGCCGATGCGATCGGCGAGCTCCAGCACGGCAACGTGACGTCCCCGTTGGCCGGCCTCTATTGCACAGAGCAGCCCGGCAGCCCCGGCGCCAAGAATCAAAGCGTCAAACTTGTGGATCAAGGGTGAATCTCATCCGAGTTGCGGAATACCCGCTGCCGAGTTTCCGCTGCGGGTATTCTCAAGGTTAAACTAAGTGCGGGAGAAGACCGAGGAATTTGCCTCCGATCATCAGCGCACAAGGACTGTCGAAGAGATACGGCGCCGCGCCGCTGTTCCAAAATATTTCGTTCACCGTTTCCGAAAGGGACCGCATCGGGGTGATCGGCCCGAATGGTTCGGGCAAGTCGACGTTGCTGGAGATGCTTTTCAGCCGCGTTAAGCCGGACAGCGGCGATGTGGCGATCCGCAAAGGCACAAAGCTCAGCTACGTCGCTCAGATATCGGAATTCGCTCCGGGCGTGACGACTCGGTCCGTCATCGAGACCGCCCTCGAACGGGTCGCAGTGCCTCAAACAGAGCGCGCGTCGCGTTTTGCGGAAACGCTGGGCCGCACGGGTTTTACGGACTTGGAAGCGCAAGCCGCGACACTTTCGGGTGGCTGGCGAAAACGTCTTGCCATTGCCGAGGCACTGGTCCAGGCGCCGGACGTCCTGCTCCTTGACGAACCCACCAACCATCTGGACCTTGCGGGGATTGAGTGGCTCGAAGCAGTTCTCCAGAATGGTGCGTTCGCCTGCGTGGTGGTCAGCCACGATCGCTACTTCCTGGAAAACGTGGCCACGGAGATGGTCGAACTCAATCGCGCCTATGATGACGGTGCGCTCCGCGTGAACGGAAATTTCAGCAGTTTTCTGGAGGCGAAGGAAGAGTATCTCCACGCGCAGAAAAAGCGGCAGGAGTCGCTTGAGAATCGCGTGCACACCGAACTGGAATGGCTGCGCCGTGGACCCAAGGCGCGCGCGACCAAGGCCAAGGCGCGCATTGATAAAGCGCATGAGATGATCGGCGAACTCACGGAGATGAATTCCCGCAGCCGCACCGCCAGCGCCGAATTCGATTTTTCCGCCACCAATCGCAAGACCAAGAACCTCATCACGCTGGATGGCGTTTCTTATGGAATTGGCAGTCGTACGCTCTTTAAAGACATTCATTTCAGCATCACGTCGGGGATGCGAGCCGGGCTGGTCGGTCCGAACGGCAGCGGCAAGACTACTTTGCTCCGCTTGCTGCGCGGAGAAATCAAGCCGGAATCCGGCAAAATCCGCCGCGCCGACGGATTGCGGATCGTATATTTCGACCAGAATCGCGAGCTCGACCCAGACATTACTTTGCGCCGCGCGCTTGCGCCGGACAGCGACGCGGTAATTTATCAGGACCGTGTGATTCACGTCGCTTCGTGGGCGGAGAGATTTCTCTTCTCAAGCGAGAATTTGAACCAGCGCGTTGGCCGTCTTTCTGGTGGCGAGCGAGCGCGCGTTTTGATCGCGCAACTGATGCTTCAGCCTGCGGACGTTCTTCTGTTGGACGAACCGACCAACGACCTGGATATCCCTACTCTCGAAATATTGGAAGAGAGCCTTCTCGAGTATGGCGGGGCGCTAGTGCTGGTGACCCACGACCGCTTCATGCTGGATCGCGTCTCGACGGTCGTGCTGGGGCTCGATGGCCTCGGCTCTGCGGAACGTTTCGCCGATTACTCGCAGTGGGAAACCTGGCAGCGCGCGCGGCAGTTCAAGGGCACTCCCAAGGCGGCAAACGAAAACCGCCGCCCGCGCCCGGCTGCTGAAGGAAGCCCTTCCGCCGTCACAAAAAAGAAGCTGTCCTATTCAGAAGTTCGAGAGTTCGCCACGATCGAAAGCCGCATCGCCGAGGCCGAAAAGCAAATTCATGCCAAGCGCGCTGCTCTGGAAGATTCCGTAGTTACGAGCGATCGAATCCGTCTCCAGAACGTTTGCAACGAATTGGATCAAGCCCAAAAAACGGTGGATGCCCTTTATGCGCGTTGGGCAGAACTCGAACAAAAACAGAACTGACCTGCTCGCCCTGCACTTTAAGAGCATGCCGACGGACTGATTTTCGTGGAGGAATTTATTCGCCAGGCAAGGAGTTGCGGGATGTGGTGAAATCCTTCTCTCTCGGCACGTTTCTCTTACTTGATCGGTAGGCTCGCGCTGAAGCGCGACTCTACACATGCAACAAATATGACTCGGGAAACGTAGGCCTATTCTAGGGGTGCATCCCAATGCCCAACTCCGTCCCAGCCGGGTCCTGGTTCACGCGTTTACTGCGCGAGCGCAGCGTGCAGATTGCGATTGTCTTCTGGATCGCCGCCAGTTTTGCGATCTTTCCGCTCAGCGGCTCAAGATTCCCGTTGAATCGTCCTGCGCTCGCAAATCTCCCCATCATAGCCGAAGCGATTGGACCTCTTTTACGTCTCGCAATCGTATTCGTGCAGATGACCGTGACCTATTTTCTTACGCGCCGCCGTATCGTCCCGGACATGGCCAGCCGCGCCCCCGCTATTCCTTTAGCTCGCCGCGAGGTGCTCCTCCTGTGGACCTACGGCACACTGGTCCTCCTATTCAATTCGGCCGGTGGCTTGGCCTCAGGCTCTTCGGCGAAAGCATTGGTCTGCACCTCAACGGTTCTCTGTTTGGCCCTACGCGTATGGTCTCTCCAAAAGAAGTCTGGGTTTGGGCTTTTTACAATTTCATTCTTCTCGCGGTCGTCCCCTACGTCATCTTTCGCGCGCGCGGCTATTCAAGCGAAGCTCTTAATTTGAAATCCACCAACCTTCGGAATGACACGCTCGTGATCGTGGTCATCATGGCGATGGGCTGCTCCTTCGATCTTCTCGCCGGAGGTTTTCTCAAGCTCACCCCGCATCAAATGCTCGTCGGTGGCACGGTTACCTTCTTTACTAATATCCTTGGCACCGGACTCCCCGTGATGGTTTTTATCTACGCGATTCTTTTTCCGCGCTACTTGAAGCCGACGGGCTCACCCGCCAGCACCGTTCTGCTGGGAGGCCTCAGTTATGCGGTCCTTCACATCTTCGAATATTGGGCGCTGTACGATTCCGTTCCGCACGGACTGCTGTCTGTGCTTGTCGTCGTTCTGACGTTCGGCCCCCCGGGCTTGATGAAGTCCTATCTCACGCTGCGCACTGCCAACGCCTGGGTACACTTGTGGGGCTACCACGCCATCACGCCGCACGTAACCGGCGATACGCCGATGATCGTGGACATCTTCCGCATAGCCCGGTGATCTTTGACGGGTAAACGCACCCCGAGTTGGCGGCGGAAATGAGACCGCCGCAACTCGAGGAGTGTGTGCTCTTGGTAAGGTCAGGAAAGCTGGTCGGGGTAAGCGTCGTCGCTTTATTTCTTGCTTTCAAGCAAAGCGCAATTAGCGATGCATTTCACTACCTGCATCTCAATTTCGGCTTTTTTGTGATTGGGGACGCTCGCGGTCGGCTCGGGAACAACGATGAGCGACTGCGGGCCGTCGGCGACATTGAACGTGCACTGGAACTCCAGAGTCTGTACACCACGCTGCTGGCAGGAATTTTTCTCGAGTGCGGACTCAAGCGTTTCCGGCTTCCCATGCAGTTGGTCTGCGACTTGCGAGGGCAGCATCGCAACGATCATCGGCATGGGAGACTTGATTTTTATGCTGATTTGGTCGCTGTCGTGATCGGGCGCGAATCCGCCATAAACTTTCAGGAACGAAGTGAGCTCGTACTTTTCTTTCACCTGGCGAAACCACTGAAACTGGGGCTGGATGCAGTTTTCCACGCAGTCCCAGCGGAAGTATTGGATGTGCACGTCATTCGGAGCGTTGAAACGACGCGTGACGGAACCCTGTCCCGTGAATACCGCGGCGATTCCTTCGCCAACCGCGCGCTCGGCCTTATCATGCGGGTTCAGAACCGCGCCGAGTCCGGCAAAGACCGCCGGATCCAGGCTGTTTCGTTCATCACGGACGATGAGGGTCGTCGGCTCCGGCGGGACGAAACAGGTATACCTGGTTTCCACGACATGCTCTCGCTGGCACAACTGTCGCAGATTGGCTAAGCCCTCGGGATTCTTCAGCGCCTCGTTCCACTCTTCGGCGCGCGTCAAGAATATCGTGACCGGCCGTTCCGCCTTGATATCCACCTGAATATTGCCGCCGTTCCCGAGCGGGTGATAAGTCAGCCCCGCATGATAATTCGCGGGGTCCAGCCGCACGCTCTCGTCATTGCCCGGGCGCCAATCGAAGATCTTCTGCTGGCCAAAGCACGGACTTGCGGACACGCCTAGCGACAAAAAAGCGAGAATGCTCAGTACTTTTGTGTTTCTCATAATGTCTTTATTTGAACCCCAAGGACTTTCGGCCGCAAGGATTCACTGCGAAAGTGTCTCCTGTCGGTATCCTGTCCGGGCGGACAGGTAATTCGAGTTCGTCAGGTTGAGGCCTCGCCTCTATTTGCTGAGCAAACTCTTCCAGCGCGCCCAGGCATCGGCGCGAGCCTTTTCGTCGGCATCCTTTGCATCGGGTGCTTCGCCGGCTCGCATGAAGCCGTGGCCGGCGCCTTCATACGTTACCGGGTCGTAGGTCTTGCCCGCGGCCTTCATCTGAGTAATCGCGTCAGGGATCGTGGCACCGATGCGCGCGTCGTTTCCAGCATAAAAGCCGTAGACGGGGGCTTTGATGCGCGCCATTGCGTCTTTGTCAGGTGGCGGGCCATAGAAAACGAAAGCGGCCGCCAGATCGGCGCGGTTGGTGGCAAAGCGGAAGGCCTGGCCGCCACCCCAGCAAAAGCCGCCGACGAAGAGCCTGCCGTTCGACGCAAGCAACTTGAGCGCGTAGTTCGCTGCGGCGTTCAAGTCGGCCGTCACTTGATCTGGGTTGAGGTGGCTAACGGCTTCCATGGTCTTGCCTTCCGCAAAAGCGGTGCTGCGGCCGCCGTTCGGCCCCATGCCGGAAAGAAGATCCGGCGCGACGGCGATATAACCCGCCGCGGCCACTTGATCCGCCAGGTCCTCCACCCAGTCGGTCATGCCAAAAATCTCGTGAATAATCAGCACGACCGGGGTCCTGCCCTTCGATTCTGGATAGACGACAAACGTTTCGACCGAGCGGCCTTCGTGCTTGATGGTGACCCACTCGCGATG
>Ga0209118_1001502_pt1 | contig 10768 bp, 8 predicted proteins | sample BlaSpr_A8_Ref_M1_FD_187988 | JGI IMG/M metagenome (GOLD analysis project Ga0209118, IMG submission 187988) | Forest soil microbial communities from Thunder Bay, Ontario, Canada - Black Spruce, Ontario site 2_A8_Ref_M1 (SPAdes) (version 2) | ecosystem: Environmental > Terrestrial > Soil > Boreal...
GAGCCAAGCCGTCCGCGTCGCTAGCGGTGTCGATGATCGCGTCTACCCCGTCGCCGTGCCGGGACTTGAGCGCTTCGAGCACGTCTCCCGCCGTCCGGTCGATCGCGTCCGCCGCCCCTAGGCTCCTGACGTAATCAAGGTGGTCTGAGCTCGTGACTCCGATCACTCGAGCGCCGCGCTGCACGGCCAGCTGCACCGCGTAGCTGCCGATCCCGCCCGATGCACCGACGATCACAACCACACTGCCCGGCTTGGGATCAGCCGCGTCCACCGACATCAAGGCGGAAACGCCGGCAAGCGGCAGGGCAGCCGCTTCGCGGTCGTCGATGGCGGCCGGCCGCCGCGCAATGTTGACCGCCGCCGCGGTCGTGAGCTCTGCAAGCGTGCCTTCACCAATCATCCTGCCGGTGATTCCGAACACGGCGTCACCGACTGCGAAGCCGTCGACGCCGGGGCCAAGGAGGTCGATCGTGCCGGACAGATCGCTGCATAGAACGAGTGGGAAATGGTGCTCCATTCTGTCCTTCAGGTAGCCCTGGACGACGAAGCCGTCGAACGCGTTGAGCGAAGCGGCTCGTACCCGGACCCGAACGTGTCCCTCTGCAGGCTGCGGGTCCGGCAGCTCGTGGATGGAGCCGGGCTCGGTGAAAGCGTCGAAAGCAAACGCACGCATTGATCAACCCCCCGGAATCTAGGAACGTCTTTGAATCTCAAATCGCCGAGAGGTACGAATTCATTCCGATCGGAATCAGTCCGGGTATTCGTCCTTCCGCCAGGTGCCCGATTCGGCGGGTTGGGCTTTCGGCGTTCGCTCGAGTAAGAGCGTTAGAGGTTTTTTCATGATGTCTCCTCGTCATGCCCAAATGATCGAGTCGGAATGCATGCGGTCCGCTCGAATGCCGGCGCTTCCCAGGCGGTGAGAAACAGAGCCCCAATCAATTGTCAGTACCCAGTTTCGGGAGAGGCGGTCGAACGCGATCCGCCCCTCCCCACGTGATGAGCGTCAGGGAATCACGACGTCCGTGATTGTCACCGGGCTGTGCAGCACGTAGTCGAGCTCGTTACCCTGCAGCACTCCGGCCGGGGTGAGCACGTCCATGGCCTTGGGGACCGATCCAGGATTGACGGTGCAGTGCGGATCGGCGCTCGGCGCGGCGCAAACGCCGAAGTTGTATGGCATCGGCGTCGCGGTGAAGCTGCGCGCCTGGTCAGGGCTGAAGCCGTCCTGACCTGTTAGCACGACGCTAAAGCCCCAACCGCTGCCAGGGTGGCCGAGACTCGAAACCGGGACGCTAAACGTGATGTAGCGAGAGATCTGGTTGGCGCGAATCGAGACCGTCCCGACGGTAGCCCCGTTCGAATCGATGTACCGCTGACCGAATCCCTGGACCTCGATGAGCCGGCTCCAGGCCGCCGCGCCGGCAATCTGGTAGTTGCGCTGCGAGTAAGAGGCTGCGGTTGACGTATTGCCGGCAGCCGCGGTTGGGTCGTGCACGTAGACGTCGACCAGCTGCGCGCCGAGTGGGCTGCCGAAGGTCGGGGACAGGTCGCGCGTTTGCAGCCTGAAGATGATGTTTCCGCTGCCGGCGCTGTCGTCATAAACCTGGAAGTCGGTGATGTCGAACGCACCGGCGTGGAAGTCGCCTGCTGTCGGGTAGGCGTAGTTGCCCGGTCCGTTGTCGTCGCCGCTCGGATCGGTCACATCGAGGACCTTGGTTCCGGGTACGAAATCCCACACGACAGTTCGCGTGGCGTGAGCTGTGCCGCCCCCCGCTGCGGTAGCGACAACGCTGAGCACTGTCGTGCCGGGCGTCACCGCGACGGAAATGCTGAACGAACCATCGGCTGCAGCGGTACCTTGGCCGGTCGCTGTTCCTAAGCCAGTGTCACTGTTCGTCGCTGCGACGGACACCGTGCTCCCCGCCACCGTCGTGCCGGTCACGAGCACCGGCGATCCGTTGATCGCCGACTGATTGGCTGGGCTAGTCACCGTCAAGCTCGTCGCTCCCTGCTGATGCGTGACATAGCGCGCGGTCGTGTTGGCGGGCTGATCGAGCAACCGGCCGGCGCGAATGTCCGCGGCCAGGCGGACAAACGATGCGGCCGACCAGGTCAGCGGCGCGGCCGAGCCCGCCGCCTTTCCGTCCTGGAATCCGATCGAAGCGATGGTCGGATCTGTGCCGTAGGGCGACGCGGCCAGGTTGGCCAGCTCCCAGTCCTGCTCCGGGATCAATCCGACGCCTGAGGCAAAGTTGTTCATCGACTGAAGCAGAGTCACCGCCTGGGCGGCGCCACCCGTCTGGAGTCCGTTCTCGCCACGCTCGGCGCTCAGCGCCGGCCAGAGGTGCCCTGTCCCTTGCCCGCTGGGCGCCCACGGGTGCCCGTCCGTCGATCCGTCGCCGTAGCCGTCGCCGTTGTAACGGTGCCAACCTGGCCCGCTCGGCGTCGTGGACCGAATGGTCGCGTCGACCACGGGCAGCGACTCCTGGATTGCGGTGTCTGAAGCGGGCAGCACACCGAGCCGCGACAGCTCGAGGAAGCCGGCATCGATGACCGACCTCTGGTCAAGGGTCGGCCCGCCGTTGCCGACGTTATAGGAGATCGCGGCGTTCGGGTCGCCCGTCTTGGAGAGCCGGATGAAATAGGGATTCGAGGTGAGAGGCCCGTTGGTCGTCACCGTCCAGCCCTTTACCGATCGCTGCCAGTCGTCCGCCGTGCCGCGGAAAACGCGCGCGGACACGTGGTCGCCGTTGATGTCCGCGATGTTGGCGGCCGAGATCAGTCCGGCGATCTCGGCGGCGATCGTTGAAGGCGAGTAGCCGCCCTGCTCCTCCCAACGTTCAGGCCCGAAGCTCGGACCGTGTGAGGCGACGAAGTACGCGGCAGGCCGGATGTGCTGTTGATAGAGGCTGCTGCTCGTCATGCCGAGCGTCCAGGCCATGAGGATCGGGTAGGCGCATTCATCGAGCTGCGTGTTGAACGAGTCCGGTGCCAGCTTTCCATTGACGAGGCTATTCCGAGGCATCGAACCATCGGCCTGCTGCTGCCGGTTGAACAAGAAGGTCACCGCGTTCCGCGCCGTGGCCAGGTCGCCGTCCGCGACCAGTCCGGTCCACGCCTCGTAAAGGTCGCGCGCGAAGACCTCACGGTACGAGCCGAAGTACGTGTTGTTTGGATCGCCGGCCGATACCGCCTGTCCCCAGGGCGAAGCGAGGCTGGCGACGATGGCACCCGGAAAAGTCTTGTCCTCCGAAGCTTTGATCACGTTGGCGCTGAGGTAGTACTCGTTGGAGAGCTGAAGCACCTGTTCGTGCGTCAGGCCAGTCAGCCGGTGCGGTGGCGGCTTGAGCTTCGAGTCGTACGCGGTCCAGCCGTTCCGGTACGCGTCCTGGATGTCGCCAGTGTCTCCATGCAGCGAACCCTCGGCGCTGCTTACGGCTGATGCCTGATCGGGGCCGAAGCCCAACGCAAGTGTGATGTCGCCCTCTTCACCCCGGGTGGCGGCGACGCGCGCGGTCTGGACAACGTTGCCGTTGGATGCATCGGAATAGAGCTGGGTCAGCCCATGTGAGGAATCGAGCTGGATCAGGCCGTCGCTGGCTGATCCGGCGAAGCCGCTGCTGACCTGGTCGAAAGGTCCGTCCAAAGCGGCGAACACCGGCTGCGCGTAATCCCGGTTGATTGCATTCGTCGCGGTCTTCGTGTCGAACGCGACCATCACAGGGTGTCCTGCTGACGTGTCCAGGGTGGCCGAGTCGGCGCCTCCGTTTCCTGCTCCGCCACCGCCGTTGCCGTTGACGCTCGGGTCGAACCGGACGAAGAGCTGCAGAGGGGTCTCACCTCGGTTGTCCATGCGCACCCGCATCAGCAGGCTGTTGCGGCCTGGATCGGTGAAGTAGTCGGTCACGATGCTGTAGGCCCTGCTCTTGGCGGTCGCGGTCACCTCACACTCCATTCCACCGCGGTCCACCGCCTTCACTGTGTAGGTCATGTCGCGCGATTGCAGGTTGGTGAAGGTGGAGCCATCCGTGACGATGTACTGCAGCGTCTCGACGTTGGTCGTGTCGATGGTCGGGTAGTAAACGTCACTGAGCACGCCGCCCGCGACGGTGTACCAAACCTTTGATGTGGTGTTGCGGGCGGTGCCCAGACAGTCCTTTCGGGCGAGGTCGAAATGTGATGTCGATCCTGGGCCGCCCGGTGCAAAAGTCGGCGCAGGCGCAGCATGGCCCGAGATTGGGGTCAGCGCAGCGAGCGCAAGGGATGCCGCGGCGAGGCTGGATGCAAAAACAAAAGCGCGGTGGGGCCTGTCGACTGTGCGCACTGCATGTCCTCCTGCGCGACCAGGCGGCCGACTACACATAACATCATGCGGCAAGAGGAGGGGTCGAGCGCTGATTGTGGGACTTCATCGACCTCATGGCTCCGAGCGATCCGAATCGGAATCAGTCCGGGTATTCGTCCTTCCGCCATGTGTCCTGTGCGGCGGATGGGGCTTTCGGTGTTCGCTCGAGCAGGAAGCTGAAGTACGGCGCGACGAACGCGTCGGGCGCCGACACGGTGTAGGTGTGGTAGACGGTCCCGTTCTCGCGCGCGAAGGCGATCCAGCTCGGGTTTTCGCGCAGGCCGTCCTTCAGCTCAGCCCCGATCTGGCGTGACCAATCCCGGAGCCAATCGGGCGGACTGTCGATCATCTCCTTGACCTCGGGAATCTGCTGCGCCTGCTCCTCGGTCAGCGCGAGCCCGAAGTCGAACGCGAAGTCGCTGTTGTAGGTGGAGACGTAGGGGAACTGCCAGCCCATCCGCTTCTTGTAGGCCGTCAGCCGCTCGATCGGCGCCCGCGAAAGGCAGATCATCGTCACATCGCGGTGGCTCATGTGAACGAGCGAGCCGTCGAGCCCGTCGCCGAGGCTCGTGCAGCCGGGGCAGGCGCCGACCGTGTAGTCGGGGCCGAACATGATGTTGTAGGCGAGCAGCTGTGAGCGACCGTCGAAGAGTTCGGCCAGGGTCTTCTTGCCGTCCTCGGTGTCGAACTCGTACTCCTTCTCGACCCGGACCCAGGGCAGATCGCGACGCGCTGTGGTGACCTCCTCGTTTCGCTTCGCCTGCTCGGCCTCGAGCTTCGCGAGCTCGTCCCGGGCCACCTGCCATTCCTCGCGGGTTCCGATCTTGTGTTGTGGCATCTCACCTTCCTCACGACTTCAGCGCTTTCGCACTAGCCGAATCCATAATCGCATCGGACGCTAACGGGTTCACGAAATAAGACTCGCGACGACCCGGAAACTCATCGCAACTGTCCTCGGAGCCCAGTTTCGCTATTACCAGCACGTGCGATTCGGCCCCTCACCGCTCGGAACCGTTGTCGATCCGGCCGGCTGTCGTTCGTGTAGGGGGTGAGGAGCATATGAGTGCTCAGATTCAGGAGGATCTTCACATGAGAGTTGTGATCTGGATGAGTGTGACGCTGGACGGCGTGATTCAGGCGCCGGCGCGGCCCGACGAGGACGTTCGCGACGGCTTCGCGCACGGAGGATGGGGAGTGCCCTACGCCGATGAGGTCGCGGGAAAGGTGGCAGGCGAAGGCATGACCAAGCCCGGTAGCCTTTTGCTCGGCCGGCGGACGTATGAGGATTTCTTCTCCGTCTGGCCGAATCGCACCGACAACCCGTATACGGAGGTTCTGAACAACAGGACCAAGTACGTCGCGTCCCGGACCCTCCAGGAGCCCCTGCCGTGGAAGAACTCGACGCTCCTCAAAGGCGATGCGGCCGAAGCGGTGGCTAATCTCAAGAAGCAGCCTGGTGGGGACATGATGGTGATCGGCAGCGGTGAGCTCGTTCAGTCGTTGATGCGCAGCAATCTCATCGACGAGTACATCCTCCTGATCACCCCGCTGGTGCTGGGATCGGGGAAGCGTCTGTTCAGCGAAGGCGGTCCATCCGCGAACCTGCGCCTCGTCGATACCAAGACGACGACCACCGGCGTTGTGATCGCAACCTACCAACCTGTCGGTGGGAGCACGCAATGAAGCGGTACATGCTCAGCGTCTACCAGCCCGATGGACCGGTCCCGCCGCCTGAAGTCCTCGGCAAGATCGTGGCCGACCTCGAAGTGTTGAACCGCGAGATGAAAGCCGCCGGGACGTGGGTCTTCACCGGAGGATTGCACCCGCCCAGCACCGCGACTGTCGTCAAGGTGCTAGCGGGCGAGCTCCTGATCACGGACGGGCCTTTCACGGAGGCCAAGGAGCACATCGGCGGTTTCACGATCATCCGGGCACCCGACCTGGACGCGGCGCTCGAGTGGGGTTCGAAGCTCGCACGCGCGACCACGCTCCCGGTCGAGGTGAGGCCGTTGCAAGATGAAGCCGGGGATTGAGGAGCGACTTGCCGGCCGTCGGAGCCGATGAAATCGAGCGCATCTTTCGCAACGAATACGGCCGCGCGGTCGCGGTCCTGGTCCGCCGCTTCGGTGACATCGACATCGCCGAGGAGGCGGTCCAGGACGCCTTCACTACTGCGCTTCAAAAGTGGCCGGAATCCGGCCTGCCCCCAAGCCCACAGGGGTGGATCATCACCGCCGCGAGGAACCGGGCGATCGACCGCCTACGCCGGGAGGCGTCTCGGCAAGATCGACAGGCGCAGGCCGCTCTGCTCCTGGCGAATGACGAGTCGACTGATGAGGACGCCGTGGGCGACGATCGTCTCCGGCTGATCTTCACCTGCTGTCATCCGGCCCTGGCCCGAGATGTGCAGGTCGCCTTGACGCTGCGGCTCCTGGGAGGGCTGACGACCGCGGAGATCGCGCATGCGTTTCTGGTTCCGGAGCCGACGATGGCCCAGCGGTTGGTGCGAGCCAAAGGCAAGATCCGCGACGCGCGGATCCCTTACCGAGTTCCAGGCGAGGCGGAGCTGCCGGATCGCTTTCGCGCCGTGCTGGCGGTGGTCTATCTCATCTTCAACGAGGGCTACGCAGCGACCGCCGGGGAACGCCTCGTACGCGACGAGCTCTGCGCGGAGGCCATCCGGCTCGGCCGCGTGCTCGTTGAGCTGATGCCCAACGAACCCGAGGCGGTCGGGCTGCTCGCGCTGATGCTGCTCCTCGAGGCTCGCCGGCCGGCTCGCACCACCGCCGAAGGCGCACTCGTTCCGCTTGCCGAGCAGGATCGACGTCTCTGGAATCGCGGCTTGATCGCCGAGGGCCAGGCGATGGTCCGCGACTGCCTGCGGCGCAACCAACCCGGGCCTTATCAGATCCAGGCGGCGATCAACGCGGTTCATGCCGACGCCTCGATCGCGGCCCAGACGGACTGGTGGCAGATTCTTCAGCTCTACAACCAGCTGCTGACGATCGCCCCGAGTCCGATCGTGGCCGTCAATCGCGCCGTCGCGGTAGCAGAGGTCGAGGGGCCGGACGCGGCGCTGGCATTGCTTGACGGTTTGGACCTCGAAAACTACTACCTCTTTTACGCCGTGCGCGCGGACATGCTGCGCAGGCTCGGCCGCAACGAGGAGGCGGCGACCGCTTATGAGGCGGCGATTGCTCGCACCAACAACCTGACCGAGCGCGAGTACATGCAGCGGCGGCTTGACGGACTCGCGTCCGTCTGAGCGATCAGGCCGGCTGGTCGTTGAGGAAGGCCAGCACTACCGCAGCGAACAGTGGCGAGGCGCCGATGTTGTAGTGGGTCAGGCCTGGCAAGATCGCAAGCGCGTGACCGCCCGCCGGCCGGCCCTCGCCCATCCAGCCACCGTCGCGCACTCCGCCACCGAGCAGCTTGAACACCTCGACGTAGTGGCTCGGAGGAGCCATGTCGGCGTCGGCGGCGACGATGAGCGTGGGCACCTGGAGACCGCGGACCTCGTCGGCGAAGTCGAAGTCCTTCGCCATCGACGCGCCGATCTTGTCTAGCAGTTTCGGGAAGTCCTCGGGACGCGGGGCAACCCGTTGGTAGAGCTGGTACATCGGCGTGTCTTTCATGAACTCGGCGGCGGCCGCGCCGACCTGGCCTTGCTGCACTCGCATCTCCGCATAGATCGCGTCGGGGCGAATGTTCGCTGAGAGAGCGACCAGCCGGCGAACCTTGGCCGGGTACTTCGCAGCCGTGTGAAACGCCACGCCACCGCCGAGCGAGTAGCCGACCACGTCCGGCTTCTCCAGCCCCAGATGGTCGATAAGGGCGGCGATGTCGTCGGCCATCAGCCGAACGTCGATTGGTCGATCGATGTCAGCAGTCCGGCCGTGTCCTTGCAGGTCGGGGGCGATGACCTGGTGGTGCTCCGCGAGCTGGGTTAGGACGGGGCCGAACGTCTCGTTCGACATGAGTCCGCCGTGCAGGAGGATCAGCGGCCGACCGGCACCGTGGGTTTCGTAGTACAGGTTGAGGCCGTTGACCTTGGCGTACTGGCCGGTGGCCTTCGTGTCGGTCGTCCTAGTGGTGGTCATGGTCAAGCTCCTTACGTGCTGAACGAATCCTGTTAGTAAGACTCAGCCTGTGCCCGGAATTCATCGGTGCATGAGGACCACAGCTTCGAGCCATGCGTCAGCGGCTCATCTCCAGTCACTACGAGGCTGCGTCGGCCGGTACACCGCGAGGATTGCGAGACTGCGGCAGGGCATCTATCGCCTGACTTTCCTGATCACGATCGCGAGCACTATGACGACCCCGGTCAGCACCCAGTACCACCAGGGAACGACATAGGGCGAGCCGACTCGTTCTGAGGCAAGGAACAACCCAGAGGAAGTATGTCTGGTGAATGCCGATCTGAAGGAAGCCGAGTGGGTTATCGGCTTGTTGGCTTTGGCTACGCCGTGCCCGGTGTTCGCGCCAAAACAGCGCTGGAATTAAGAACTTCGCCGCCACTCTCGGATCTATGTCAGGTGGGTTATCACCACCTATGGGAACGGTGTCAACCAGGTGGCGCTGGACCCGCATGGACTGCAAACACGATGACCTCGGTGAACCCCGTACCGTCCACCTGAAGTGCAAAGCAGCCAGCACCACCAGTGCTCAACCGCCCGAACCATGCTCTCCAAAGTGCAGACGAAGGGGCTGCTTGCAGTTCAAGGCCGCCCTCTGTGGTCTGGACTGCAGAAACTACCATCACGCCGTGTTGTCTTTCCTTAAACACAAGACCCTCAAGAGCGGTCGGGTCAAGACTGTCAGCGGCCAATGTGATCGGTGATTTGCCGTCACCGCCCAACTGGGAGGCTCGCACCACCAGCGGTCCAGAGTACCTGGGGTCCACCATGAGCATGGCTTCCTGGCCGCCCGCGTACCAGCTGAGCTGTCCAGAGAGGTATGCCGGCCCAGGCCCAGCCCCATAGTCGGGTGCCGTCGTTGCCCCAAACCTGACCATTGACGAGGTTGGGCAGCTTGCGAATAAGGCAGCGTCACGATTTACGCCCGCTTGGCCAGTGCCCGAAGTGGAACATCCACCCACAAGCAAGGCCGCGACTGTGCCCGTGATCGCCAGACACATAATCCGGTGCTTTCCATGACCAATGTGGAACGGAAATCGCTCCGCCTCGGTCCCATCGTCAAACTCGGCTTCAGTCAGCATCCAGAGACTCGCGTACCAATCGGTGGGGCACCGACGAACAGGTCCCACTTCTGTGTAAGTCCGCCCTGATCTGGTATCGCGCGAACACGAAAGTGCAACGCCTTGGCTTGGGCGACGGTTACACATGGGCCTCAGGGAGGTCATGGAGCCCGCGCCCGGATTGGAACCGGGGACACTTTCCTCACCAAGTGGTCTTTGGACCCTGGCGAATTCGAGCTGATCTCAACTCCGTCCTCTGATTGCGGCCGAGACCATTTACCTCAGTAGGTATTTCGACTGATTCCGCACTCGTTAGGCATTCCTAGCATCACCACCAAGCAGCACAGCTGCGATCCAAATTGTCATGACCGATAAGGAGAATCTAGGAAATGGAAGCTAGGACGACGCTCCGCGGAAGCCGGATCTCGACCGCTGTGGTCATGACGTTCGTGGCCGCGCTGTTAGCAGCCTTCTTGCTCGGAGGCGCCGGTGGTTATCTCGTCCGGGCCGTGAGCTCTCCCGCCTCGTCGGCGGTCCCCACGCCATTCAGCGAGCCGCTGCCAGAGACAGCACCGCAGAAGGCGGTGCTACCGGACTGGGCGTTCGGTCAGCGGCCGCAACCGACGATGCCACAACAGACGCTGGACCCCAACGGGTACGTCATTCACTTTTAGACAGGTAGAAGACTGCTGAGGCGAGTGGCCGGCGGGTCGTTGGGCGCAGCCAGCCGGTGAGTGGGCAGTCCCGTCGAGTGCGACACCGGGGCACGGGCGAATTGTTCGTGCCCTTGACACTGTTCGGAGCGTCTCCTAGTGTCGGTCGATTGGAGACCAGTCGGGCAAACTTTCAGCCTCTCCCACTTCCGACGAGCAGGCTGGTAGGGCGGAAGCACGAGCTCGCCGAGATCTTTGAGCTGCTTCGAAATCGGCGGCTCATCACCCTGATCGGAGCTGCCGGAAGCGGTAAAACGCGGTTGGCACTCGAGGTGGCCACCCGCTTTGCTCCCAGCAGACCCAACTCTGCTCGCCTGGTCGAGTTGGCTCCGCTGGCCGAAGCCGCACTCGTGCCGCAGGCAGTTGCCGCCGCCTTTGGTATCGACGAGGAGCCAAATCGCGCCCTCATTGAGACTCTTCAGCGCCGCCTGCTCCGCTACGAAGGGCTACTTGTCCTCGACAACTGCGAGCACCTCATCGAAGCGTGTGCGGACCTGGTCGATCGCCTCCTGG
>Ga0209118_1001504_pt1 | contig 10753 bp, 8 predicted proteins | sample BlaSpr_A8_Ref_M1_FD_187988 | JGI IMG/M metagenome (GOLD analysis project Ga0209118, IMG submission 187988) | Forest soil microbial communities from Thunder Bay, Ontario, Canada - Black Spruce, Ontario site 2_A8_Ref_M1 (SPAdes) (version 2) | ecosystem: Environmental > Terrestrial > Soil > Boreal...
TCGACGCAACGAAGCGCGGCGACAAGCAGCGCGCGGGCGTTTTCATCGAGGATGGGCCGGCCAGTGCCCTTCAGATTGCAGACGCTGGAGTCGGCGTTCACGCCGACGACAAGAAGGTCACCTTCGCGGCGGGCGCCCTCAAGATATCGAATGTGCCCAACATGAAGCGTATCGAAGCAACCGTTAGCGAAGACTACTCGCTCGCCGCGGCGCTTGTGTTCCGCGAGTTTTTGGCGGAGCAGATCGCGCGGAATGATCTTGGAGGCGGCTTCACGCATGGCTCAGGAGGCGGCTCCGGAGGCTTCGCCGCGAATGGCTTCGAGAAGTTCCTCACGCGAGACGGTGGCAGTGCCGCGCTTCATCACCACAAGGCCGCCGGCGATATTCGCGATGTGCGCGGCTTCGAGGGGAGAGGCCCCGCAAGCGAGCGCCAAAGTGTACGCGGCAAGAACAGTGTCGCCAGCGCCCGTGACATCGACGGCTTGATCGCTCCCGTGGACCGGGATTTGCGTGAGGCGATCGCCCGGCTCAAAGAGAGCCATGCCGTGCCGTCCTCGGGTGATGAGAAGCGCTTGAAGCTTCATCGCGGATAGAGTTGCGCGGCCCGCTCGTGTGAGTTCATGGATATTCTGTCCGATGGTGGCGCGATGCTGAGCCTCCAGCTCGGCTTCGTTCGGGGTTGCAGAAGTGATGCCGGCCTTTGCGTAGCTCTGCAGTTGATAGCGCGCGTCAAGCGTGACGTGCAGCGAGCTCTTACGTTTCGCGATGACCTGCTGGACGACTTCCGGAGTGGGCACACCAAAACCATAGTCCGAAACAGCAATGGCGTGGGCGCCGCGGAGTCTTGCAGAAAGATTTCGACGGAGCTTTTTTCGAATGGTATCCGGCAAGGGTGAATGCGGTTCGTAGTCGACGCGTAGAACCTGCTGTCCAACGGTGTGGGCCCAGCCGGCAAGGAAGCGCGTCTTGGTGGGCGTGGTCCAACCTTTCACGCGGAGGATGCCGGAAACATCGATCCGCTTCCTGCGGAAAAGAGCGATCAGGCCCTCGCCCCTGGGATCATCGCCCACCGCCGTCACGGGCAAAACGCGCGCGCCGAGTGAAGCGAGATTATTGGCGGCGTTGGCGCCCCCGCCCGGGACAAGCTGCGTTTCACGATGTTTAAGGATCAGCACGGGAGCTTCGCGCGAGACGCGCGAGATTTCGCCGAATTGAAATTCATCGGCAACGAAATCGCCGAAGAGAACAATCGTTTTCGAGGAAAACTGTTCGACAAACTCCGCGATAGCAAGAAGGTCGACGGACGATGACACTGCTTTTTGCACCCGGGGACGCCTCATCTTGGTTGCCTCAGAATCCAGTCTGTCGCTTCCGTGAGATCTTTCGCGACAAAATCGGGCGGCACCGGCCATTTTGCCGAATGCCATTCCAATTCGCCTTCGCCGTAGCCGCTACGTACGAGTATGCCCCGGGCGCGCACGTTTTGAGCAAGATCGATATCCACGTATCGGTCGCCGACAACAAAAGAGCGCCCCAGATCGAGGGAGTGTTCACGAGCGGCGTTGTCCAGCATGCCCGTTTTTGGCTTGCGACAGCAGCACGCGTCGGCGGAAGTGTGCGGGCAATAGTAAATTGCGTCAACATGCGCACCCGCTGCGGCGAGTTGCTGATTCATGAGCTTATGCACGACGTGCACGAGCGATTCCGGGTAGTAGCCACGACCGATGCCAGACTGGTTGGTGACAACCATAACAGGCAGCCCGGCTTCGTTGAGACGACGGATCGCAGCCGAAGCAAATGGAAACATACGAAATCGGCTGACATGATTCAAGTAGCCGACTTCCTCCGCGATCGTGCCGTCGCGATCGAGGAAGACAGCGGGACGCAGCGCGTTTTGATCACGCACGCGGTGCCTCGATGGAAGAGAGCCAAGGTCTTACCGCAGCTTCCACCATCTCGGGAGTGATTTTTGTCATACAACGATGATCGGTTGGGCAGCGCCGCAGAAAGCAGGGGCTGCAGTACGGTTTTACCTGGACGATACTGCAGCGCGGCGTGACGGGAGCCGTGCCGAACGGATCGGTGGGACCAAAGACGGCCACAATGGGCAGGCCAACGGCCGCGGCAACGTGCATCGCGCCGGAATCATTGCCGATGAAGAGATGGCATTGGGAGAGCAATGCAGGCAGATCGGCGATGGCAGTTTTTCCAGTGAGATCGACAGGTGGCTGGTGCATTTCAACCGCGATCGCGTTCGAAACGGCTGATTCAGCGGCAGTGCCAAAGAGAATGATGTCGGCCTCTGTCCGAGATTGGAGGCGATTGGCCATCTCGGCGAATCGCTGAGGCGGCCAGCACCTTGCCGATCCGTACGAAGCGCCTGCGCCGAGGGCAATGCGCAGCGCATGCGGACGTGCCCCTGATTCGGCGAGAAATCCAGCGGCACGCAGGCGTTTCTCTTCGGGAACGTTCATGGCAATGAAAGACTCATCCGGTATGGAATCAAGCCAGCCCGTGCGATGGAGCAGTTCCAAATAATAAAACTTTTCGTGCGCGGGAATCTCGCCTGGTTTGGGAACAGGAAGAGCCTTGGTGAGAAGAAAGCTGCGGCCGTCGCGGGCATAGCCGATGCGTTCGGGAATATTCGCACGCCAGGCGAGCCAAGCGGCGTCAAAGGCATTTTGCAGAAGGAGAGCCACGTCGAATTTCTGCGCGCGAAGTTCGGCCGCGAGGCTCTCGCGGCGGGAAAATCCGGCGTGAATGCCTTGGGGATCGTAGGGGATAAGTTGATCGCAGATCTGCTGGTCCCGGTAGATGTCCGCTACGTACGGGCGCGCGACGATCGCGATTTCCGCTCCAGGGAAACGCTTGTGCACGGCGCGCAGTGCCGGCAGCGCCATAATGGCATCGCCAACCCAGTTCGTCGCGCGGATCAAGATTTTCATGCCGCGGCCCCCGCGCTTACGGCCAGAGTCTGGTCGAGAGCATTTCTGAAATCAGATTCCGGGCTCACGGAGACATCGATCACAGCGATGTACACCGGAATTCCCCTAAACACTACCGCATCCAGATTCTGAGCGTCCTTTTCAGTCGTGACAAAGGCGTTCGCGCCGGCCTGTGTCGCCGCTTTCTGGATGTTTCGAAAGTCTTGATTTGAATAGCGATGGTGATCGGCAAAGTTCAATTGACCGCAAATAGCGAGTCCCCAATTCCTGAGATCGAGCGAGAAAGCAGCTGGATTCCCGAGGCCGCAAAAGGCAAAAAAAGGACCGACGCCGATTTCGCTCCGCGGAAGAAGCGTGATTTCGCCCCCCAGGCGCCGGAATCCCAGCAGACGCGTGGACGCAGCGAAAACAGGATACTGATTGAGCTTCCCGATCGCATCGGCGGTTCCGGGCATCGTTTCGGTGCGCGTGAAGACGAGAAGGTTTGCGCGGCTCATGGCGGAGAGGGGCTCCCGAAGGCGCCCTGTAGGCAACAGCTCCTCACCGGCGAGCGGGCGTGACGCATCCATCAAAAGAATATCCAGGTCGCGAGCGAGTTGGAGATGCTGGAAGCCATCATCGAGGAGAAAGATGTCGATGGGCTGCTGTGATTCGAGGCGGTGTCCCTCGGCGAAGCGGCTTTTGCCGACGCCAAAAGAGACGCGGCCCTGGAGGCGGAATTTCATCAGCTCGATTTCGTCGCTGGTTCCGTTTGTCCCGCGGTAGCCGCGGCTGAGGATGGCAACGCGCTTTCCGTCAGCGAGAAATTTCTCGGCGAGCCAGATCACCATGGGGGTCTTACCGGTACCTCCAACGGTAAGGTTGCCCACGCTGATCACAGTGCCTTTCAACCGTTTCTGTTTCAGCCAGTCACTGGCATATAGCCACGCGCGCACGCGAACGACGACACCATATAGCAGCGATAGAGGCCACAACAGGCTCCGCGATAGCCGCGAAACATTCATCGAGCAGCACCGTCCAGATGCTTTGCAATTTCTGCGATAGCGCGATCGGTCGCGCCCCGAGAGTCCTCGACAAGACGCCGGGCGGTCTCGCCCATTTTTTTCATCCGCTCCGGATCGCGGAAGAATTCGATCCATGCGACGCCGACATCCTCCGGGCTTTCCACCTGCACAGCGGCCCCCGCCGCAACGAAGCGCGAAGCAATTTCCGCGAAATTCTCCATTGAGGGCCCGAACACGGGAATCTTTCCGAAGGCGGCCGGTTCGAGAATGTTGTGGCCGCCGGAAGTGACCAGCGAACCTCCCACGAACGCCCCGTCGGCCAGGCGGTAGAGCGAAGCGAGTTCACCAATGGAGTCGAGGAGGAGAACGGTAACGTCAGTGGGAATGGTGGGGTCGCCGGAGGACTGGATGATTTGAGTTTGCGCTGGCGCTGGAATCATCAATTGCGACCGCCTGATGAACTTGCGATGCGATTCGTGGATAAACTCCGCTGCGGCTTCGAAGCGCTCCGGCTTGCGAGGCGCAAGGACGAGGAAGGCTTTGGGATACTCGCCTTGCAAAGTGCCGAATGCAATCAGCGCGTGCGGCTCCTCGGTGGCGACAACACTCCCCGCGACGATGATCGGCGAGCGGCCGCTGCGCCGGGCCTCGGCTTCCAGCCAATTCGAAAGCGGCGTCGGTGCGGGGAGTTCCAGGTCGTATTTCAAATTACCGCTCACGTGTACACGATCGGCAAGCGCGCCGAGAGCGCGAATTCGTTCGGCATCCCTTTCGCTTTGCATGAGGAAGGCGCTGGCGTTGGCGAGCGTCTTCTTCAAAAAGGGCCGCAGGAAGAATCCAAAAGCGCCGAGATATTTCTGGTAACGCGCAAACGAGCGGTCGGAAATGCGTCCGCTGACGAAAAGCACTGGAATGTTACGCTGCCGGGCCTCGTGCAGGAAATTTGGCCAGATTTCGGTCTCGAGAACAAGAACCAGGGAAGGCCGCACCGCACCCATCGCTCGCCGAACGCAGAAAGTCCAGTCGAGCGGAAAATAGATGACGGCATCGGCGAAGGGCATACGCTCGCGCGCCAGCATCTGACCCGTGATCGTGGTCGTGGAGATAATGAGAGGCCGATCAGGGTGAGCCTCCTTCAGACGTTTGGCGAGAGCGACCCCGGAAAGAGCTTCTCCCACGGAAACCGCGTGAATCCAAATGGCTCCGGGACGCTGAGCAGGCAGCTTCACGAGTGATGGAAATGAAAAACCAAGCCGCTCGCCGAGATTGGAAAGATATTTGCTCTTGCGCAGGCCCTGCACGAGCCAGTAGGGCGCGAGCAAAAGGGCGGCGAAGCCCATGAGAAGGCTATAAATGAAATACACTAAGCGTGGCTCCGGTCTGTTCCCGCTCCGCCAGCAGCAGGCGGCGCGCGACGCAGGGCAACCCTGCGCGTCCCCCAGGAATCGAAGGCGTCGAGATGAGAAAAGTCTATTATAACCCGGTGCGAAAGCTAACTGTGTTCCTTCCCTTTCTCGCCTTGTCGCTGCTTGCGGTGATCCCGGGAGCCGCGCAACAACCGGCCACGCTCAGGACCGCATCGTTGGAATCGCACGAGGGCATCACCATTACCGCGCGGCCGTGGACGGACGCCGCGCTGTACAAAGAGAAGTTTCCAAAGAAATCTCCCTATGCCGCCGGCATCCTGGCAATACAAGTCGCGTTTCGAAATGATTCAGACCAAAGCATAAAGGTTAATCTTGAGCGCATTCTCCTGAACGTCAGGCTTTCGGAGGACAATCAGCAGGGGCTACAGCCTTTGTCGTCGGAAGAAGCGGCCGATGTGATCATGAATCCCGGCGCAAGCGATCCAACCAAGACACGAAAAAGGTTTCCGTTTCCCACCGGAGGTCCAAAGATCGGGCATGACAAACATTGGGCTGAAGTGGAGAAGAGCATACAGGAGGCAGGTGTGCCGTCGAACATCGTCGCGCCTCATAGCACGGTGCAGGGGCTACTTTTTTTCAATCTGCGCAGCCAATTCGACCTCCTAAGCACGGCTCATTTGTACGTGCCCGAGGTTGTAGCGCTCGAAAAGAATCACGGCTTGCTGTACTTCGAAATTGACCTAAGCCGGCCTGCGGTACGCTAAACCCCGCTCCTCTCACAAAGCTGAAGAGAATCTTCGAACAATCTAAAACAAAAGGTAAATCGAGCCGGTTTGCGCCCATCGTTACGGTCAGCTACGATGACGTGTGCAAACAATTTCCGAAAACCGCGGACACATGCTGACTCTTCTTAACGAACTCAACTCGGAACAACGCCTTGCGGTCGAAACCACCGAGGGCCCTGTGCTCATCCTCGCAGGAGCGGGGACAGGGAAGACACGCGCGATCACCTTTAGGATGGCAAACTTGATCGCGAACGGCGTGCCCGCGGAATCGATCCTTGCAGTAACTTTTACCAACAAAGCCGCCGAAGAGATGTGCAACCGCGTCTCGAATTTGCTTCTACGTGCGGGAGTGCCGCCGGCACAACCCTGGCTTTCCACCTTTCATTCGCTCTGCGCGCGGCTCTTGCGCCGGGAATCGGCCGTTGCCGGGCTGCCTCGAGACTTCGCGATTTACGACGACGACGACCAGCTCGCCGCCGTAAAGCTCGCCATGAACAAGCTGCAGATCGAAGACGACAGCATGACACCAAGAATCGTTCTGAGCAGGATCAGCTACGCTAAGAATCACGGCAAGGCCCCGGAACAATTGCGCGCTGAAGCCATCGATAAAAACGGGCGGCAAGCAGCGGATATTTTCTCGACCTACGAAAAACTACTGTACGACAGCAAGGCGCTGGATTTTGATGACCTGCTGCTGCGTTCCGCGCGATTACTGCGGGAATCGGTAGCCACGCGCGAGAAATGGCAGGCCCGCTTCCAGTACATCCACGTGGACGAATACCAGGATACAAACCGCGTGCAATACGAGTTGATGAGGTTGCTGACGGGGCCAAAGCAGAATGTGTGCGTTGTGGGCGACGAGGACCAGTCGATTTACCGGTGGCGAGGGGCGGACGTTTCCATCCTCCTGAGTTTTTCCCGGGATTTCCCTGCAGCGCGGATCGTCAAGCTGGAACGCAACTACCGCTCGACGCAGAAGATTCTTGATGCGGCGGGGGCGGTCGTCGCTAATAACCCGGAGCGGCTGGGAAAATCACTGACGGCGGAAAAGGACGAAGGCGCGAACCTCAAGTATTTCGAGGGACGTGACGCTCGGGCCGAAGCGGAGTATGTCGCGGGTGAGCTCGAGCGCATACTCAACGACGATTCGGACCAGACCTGCGCGGTCGAGTACCGTACAAATTTCCAGTCGCGGGCATTCGAAGAGGTGTTCCGGCGGCGCGGATTGCGCTACAAACTTGTTGGTGGCTTCAGCTTTTACAACCGGGCGGAAGTAAAAGACACCCTGGCGTACGTGCGGCTGGCCATGCATCCGGAAGACGACATTTCCCTTTTGCGGGTGCTGAACGTTCCGCCCCGCGGCGTCGGCAAGACAACGGTTGACACACTACGCGAAACGGCGCGCCTGGATGAATTGTCCCTGTGGGCGGCCATCGAAAAATTCGTCTCTGGTGCATCGGCAGGCCGGGCCGTAACACCTTTGCGCACATTTCAGGAACTCATCCGCAAGCTGCAGCAGGCGCTTTCCACGAAGGAGCCGGCGGATTTTCTGCATACGGTGCTGGAAGAGTCCGGCTACCTGGATACGCTAAAGGACCGCAACACACCGGAAGACGTTGCGCGGATTGAAAACCTCGAGGAACTCACCCGCGCGGTAGCCGAGAGTATGGAAGCCGGCGAGACGTTTACCGATTTTCTGGATGCCGCTGCGCTTGTTAGTGACGCAGATCAATTTGAAGGCAAGCCGGGCGTGACGCTCATTACACTTCACAACACGAAGGGCCTGGAGTTCGATCACGTTTTCCTGACGGGCATGGAAGAAGGAATCTGCCCTCACAGCCGCTCCATTACCGAAGAGAAAGGGATCGAAGAGGAGCGGCGGCTGGTGTATGTGGGGATGACTCGGGCGCGGCAGTCATTGACGCTAACGCGCGCCGTTTACCGCCGCATTTTCGGAAACGAACAGCAGTTGCGCGCTTCACTGCCCTCACGCTTCCTCGCGGAAATTCCAAGCGAGGTAGTGGACACGGTTCACGGATCGATGGCAGAAATCGGCGAGACGCGCCGTTACGAACCCGATCCGGAATATTCGTATTCGTCGGAGGAATTCTTGAGGCGGGCGCGAAGCGGGCCCAAGCCAGCAGCAGCTCCACGCCGACAGGCGTCCCAAAGCACATTTGGACGGCCCGCATCGAAGCGCGGCGGCGACGCGAACCCCATGCTCGGGCGTAAAGTACGGCATCCGAGTTACGGCGTTGGGACCATTGTCGGCGTCGAAGGTGACGATGAAGATCGGCGCCTCTCGGTGAGTTTTCCCGGACGTGGAACGAAAAAGTTCGTGGAGCGATACGCGCAACTCGAGCAGGCGTAACCTGCCCGAAAACGCACCTGGAGACAGACGCCGCGTCAGGTTGCGTGATGGGGCATCTCGGGGTACATTGAGGCGCTCCTTCATTCCCAAGAGGCGCGTCGGGTAACGTCAGTCTTCTGATTTGCCTGAATGCGATCGGAGAGCATGGGTGGGATCACAACTCTTCCACTGCAAGAGTATCGACCAACTGCTGTCAGATTCTGAAAATGCTGAAGTCCGATTAAAAAAATCTCTCGGATGGCTGAGCCTGACGTCGCTCGGGATCGGGGCGGTCATCGGTTCGGGAATATTCACAATTGTCGGCACGGCGATCGCAGGACAAAAGTTTCAAGCCTCTTCGATTCTAAATGCTCCGCTCCTCGAGTACCTCATTCACCATTCGGCGTCGTTTGGACGCCCGGGCGCGGGCCCGGCGATCGCCCTCTCCTTTGTCTTGGTCGCGATCGCCTGTGGATTCGCCTCGGTGTGTTACGCCGAACTTGCCGCCATGATTCCCATCGCTGGCAGCGCATACACTTACACTTATGCCACCATGGGAGAGCTCATCGCTTGGATTATCGGCTGGGACCTGATCCTGGAATATGCCGTGAGCAACATGGCCGTCAGCGTCGGATTTTCGCAGCACATGGTCAACTTGTTGGACTGGTTCGGCGTGAATCCGAACCCCCGCTGGATTTCCCCCGCCTATCTCCCTAGCGGATTGACCGACCTGCAGGGAAACATGCTCTACGACGCGGGCTGGCATTTTGGATTTAACTGGCCCGCTTTCATCATCGTGATGCTGCTGACTGTGATTTTGGTGCGCGGCATCAAAGAGTCAGCGCGCACCAACAACATCATGGTGCTTCTGAAAATTGTCGCCATTCTGGTCTTCGTGACTTTTGCATCCAAATTCATCCATCCTGCGAACTATCATCCCTTCGCTCCAAATGGCTGGCCCGGAATTTTGACGGGCGGATCAATCGTCTTCTTTACCTACATTGGATTCGATTCCGTCTCCACGGCCGCCGAAGAATGCAAAAACCCGCAACGCGACCTCCCCATCGGCATCATCGCCACTCTTGTGATTTGCACGCTTCTCTATATTGCCGTCGTAGTGGTGCTCACCGGGCTGGTTCGGTGGGACACGCTCGTGGACGACGCCGCCCCGGTTGTCAACACACTGAAGAAACTCCATTTCACCGGCGTGCGGTTGATCGTACTGATTGGCGCGCTCATGGGTATGATCTCTTCCCTGCTGGTCTTCCAGCTAGGACAGGCGCGCGTGTGGTTCGCGATGTCGCGTGACGGCCTGTTCCCCAGAATTTTTGGCCATGTGCATCCGCGTTTTCAGACGCCGGATTTTTCGACGTGGGTGGCGGGATTCGTGGTCGGTATTCCAGCGGGCCTGCTCGACATCGGAACGCTGGCCGATCTTTCGAATATCGGCACTCTGTTCGCGTTCGCTCTCGTGGCAGCGGGGGTGCTTATTCTTCGGTACCGGGAACCGGACCGGCCGCGAGCTTTCCGCGCCCCGGGCGGACCGCTGGCGCCTCTCGTTACGATTTTGACTTGCCTACTGCTGATGGCCGGCTTGCCAATCATGAATTGGATCCGATTCTTTGTCTGGATGATTCTTGGTCTCGTGCTTTATTATTTCTATGGCCGGAGGCACAGCACTCTCAGGGCAGCGAGTCGCGTATAAGAGGATCGCGGAATGCAACGGTGGTCTTTTTACAATAGCTGGAAGCACGCGGGCGTTGGCCTGGCTCTTCTCCTGTTCTTCCTGCTGTCTCCGCAGCATTCGCGGGCATGGGGCAGGAGCGGACACAAGCTCGTCGTCAACAAGGCCATCGAGACGCTGCCACAGGGTGTCCGGGAGTTCTTTGACACAAATCGCGGTTTTCTGTTGCTGCATGTGACCGATCCTCTCGATGAGATCCACAAGACTCCTACCGAGCGGCACAATCACTTCATTGCTCTAGACAAGTACGGGCGATTCCCATTCGAAGCTCTCCCGCGCGTCTATAAGACTGCGGTAACAAAGTTTGGCAAAGCAAAGCTGGATGCGAACGGCCTGCTTCCCTGGCAGATTGGCGTGTACAGCCAGAAGCTGACCGAAGCCATGAAGGCCGGAAAATGGGACGATGCGAAACTCTACGCGGCCATTCTCGCAAACTACGTGGCTGAGGCGCACGATCCCTTCAACACCACGGACAATTTCGATGGCCACCTCAGCGGCCAGACCGGAATCAACGAGCGCTTTGGCACGACTCTGATCGACCGCTATGCGTCGAGATCG
>Ga0209118_1001505_pt1 | contig 10748 bp, 6 predicted proteins | sample BlaSpr_A8_Ref_M1_FD_187988 | JGI IMG/M metagenome (GOLD analysis project Ga0209118, IMG submission 187988) | Forest soil microbial communities from Thunder Bay, Ontario, Canada - Black Spruce, Ontario site 2_A8_Ref_M1 (SPAdes) (version 2) | ecosystem: Environmental > Terrestrial > Soil > Boreal...
TTCGCTTGACCGGAGTCGATATCGATGACGCGCTGCCAGCTATCGATGGCTTCGTCTCCGTGCCCCTGGCGTTGCGCCAAAAGTCCGTAGTTCACCAGCGCATCGGTGTTCCGTGGCCAACGGCCAAGCATCTTTTGGTATTGCGCATACGCGTCCGCTTCTCGTCCCGCTTCGATCAAGCCTCGCGCGTACGCTTCCTGCTGTGGAAAGCTGTCCGGGCTGATTGAAGCTGCTCGCTGCAGCGCCGCAAGCGAAGCATCGCGCTTTCCCGCCAGCGATTCCGCCCGCGCCAGACGCGTCTGTACTGCACTGTCATTGGGATTCAGCCTTGCAGCGCGATCGAGCGCCAGGAGGCTATCCGCCTCGCTCGACCAGTAGAAATGCAGCTGGTCCATTGCCGCCCACGCCAGAAGCAGCCCAACAGTTGCGATTCGAATCCCTTTTGCCGCAGGCGCCGAACCAGTCAGCCAGTGGGCTGCGGATTGAAATGCGCCTTTCTCTTGTGATTTCGTACCCTCGGTCTTTTCAGCGGAATTGAGCAAAAATGCCGCAACGCGCGAATCGCGCAATTTCCACAGTGCCCCGTCCAGAATGAAATGATGGATGTTTACAAGCGCGGTAAACGTCAGGAAGCTGGCGGCGAAATCTGCATGAAAGACGCGGCTCGCGATCCACGGTCCGGGAATGAACAACGCGATTCCTCCCGCGACCAGGGTCAACAGGTACCGCGAAATCCTCCAGTTGGCATCGCCTCGTTCGCGCGCTTCGCGCTCCTGGTAATAACTTGTGATCCATAGATACTGCGCGGAATGAAGCACGGCCAGAACGCCGCTGCTATAGCGCGTTTGCGGCACTTCGTGCCCGCTGAACAATTCAAACATGGCCGGCAGTAGGAACCACAGAAACTGGGTGACGGCCAGGGTCAGTGGCGCGAGGATCGCCCGCAGGCTGCTGCGCCGCGCCATGGAAACCAATGCCCAGCCGGTTGCTACCACGAAAAACAGGGCAAGCACGGCTCGCGCGGGAAGGGTGACTCTTGCCGGCAGGCCGAGCGAAAGAACCAGTACGTCGCCCGAAGATCCCGTATGGAAGCTCAGCATCAACAGGAGAAACGACGCAATGAAGGACAGTTGGATTGCGTTTCTTTCTACAGAACTCGGCGCCAGTCCCGAACGGCGAGCGAACATCATCAGCAACCCAAAATTTTGTCCCGTGTAATGCCAGGGACTCCAGCAGATGTACAGCGTGAAAATCCAGGGAAGCAGCGGATACCAGACGTGCGCGATCACCCCGGCCAGCGCCAGCAACAACGCGATATGCACCGTGAAAATGCGGTATTTCTCAAACTCCGTGTGCGTGTGGTACGCGCGGTAGACCGTGGCCATGAAGTGCGGGTAATTGCAGAGCAACGCCAAAAAATAAAATCCCACGGCCCATGCTCGGGAGTACGTGGTGGCGGCGTAGAACGCCAGCAGGAGAAGAGGAGCCGACCATGCTCCGCAGCCGATCAAAAGATCGATCCATGGGCGATAAATCCAGGGACTCTGTTTCGAAAATGGCGCCGGCGCAGATTGTGGCGGTGCAGTTGTGAGTGTTGACCCCATCACATCGAAAGCTTACCGCAGGCCAAGAGTTCTTGTGCGAAACCCCCGCGGCTAAAATGTGGAATAGGTTACTTGTGTTCTCGTCCGAAGATTAGGAAACGGCGAGCACGCGGAGCAGCAGACCGGCGAGCAAGCCACCAAGGAGCGGTCCGATTACGGGAATTGGCGCGTAGGCCCAATCCGAGCCGCCTTTCCCTGCAATCGGAAGAATCGCATGCGCGATGCGTGGGCCGAGGTCTCGTGCGGGATTTATCGCGTATCCGGTCGGCCCCCCTAGCGACAGACCGACACCCCAGACCAGACTCCCTACGAGATACGGGCCGAGTCCTGCCGCGGGTCCAGTCGCCGAGACGCTTTTTGAAAAAATCGCCCCAACTACGAAAACCAGCGCGAAGGTGGCAACGATTTCGCTCAGCAAATTCGTAACGGTGTTGCGGATCGCTGGCGCGGTGCAAAAGCACCCCAGCTTGGCGGCGGCGTCCGGCGTTTCTCTCCAGTGAGGAAGGTAGTGCAGCCAGACGAGCGCGGCGCCCGCGATGGCCCCCAGCATCTGTGCTGCAAGGTAAGGAGCGAACTTGGCAAAGTTACCGTCACGCATCGCGAAGCCGATTGTCACTGCGGGATTAAGATGGGCATCGCTGCTCCCACAAGCGATGGCCGTGAAGACGCCCGCCATCACCGCGAACGCCCACCCGGCGGTAATCGCCATCCAGCCGCTGCCCTCGGCTTTCGAACGTTTGAGCAGCACGGCAGCGACAACTCCATCGCCCAGCAGTATAAGAATCATCGTGCCTAGAAATTCGCCGGCCAGCGGTGAAGTCATAAGTGAGCGCCTCCGTCAGGATTCAATCCAGTCAAATGAACGTGTGACCGCCTTCTTCCATTGTTTGTACAGTTGCGCGCGCTCCGTTTCCTCGAGATGCGGCTTCCAGGTGCGATCGACCGCCCAGTTGGCCCGCAGCTCTTCCAAGCCCGAAAAGAATTTCACCGCCAGCCCGGCGGCGTAGGCCGCGCCGAGCGCCGTCGTTTCTTGAATCACCGGGCGCACCACCTCGCGGTTCAAAATATCTGACTGAAACTGCATCAGCAGTCCGTTCGCTACCATCCCGCCATCCACGCGGAGACTTTCCAGCCCGATCCGAGAATCTTTCTCCATCGCTTCGACTATTTCCCGCGTCTGAAACGCCGTGGCTTCCAGAACCGCTCGGGCGATGTGTCCTTTATTCGCGTAGCGTGTCAGGCCAGCGATGACGCCACGTGCATTCTCCTTCCAATACGGCGCGTACAGCCCGGAAAACGCAGGAACGAAGTAAACACCGCCATTGTCGTTGACTGTTCGCGCCAGCAGCTCCACATCTGAGCTCTTCTCAATCATTCCGAGATTGTCCCGGAGCCATTGCACCAGCGCTCCGGCAATGGCGACACCACCTTCCAAGGCGTAATGTGCGGGCTCGCTGCCTAACTTGTAGGCTACCGTGGTGAGCAGGCCGAAATTCGACGTCACCGGCCGCTCACCGGTGTTCATCAGTAGAAAGCAGCCTGTACCATATGTGTTCTTGACCTCGCCGGGACGAAAGCACGCCTGGCCCACCAGCGCCGCCTGTTGATCGCCCAGGATTCCGGTAATCGGAACATCAGCGATCGCTCTGAGACTTGCTTGGCCATAGACTTCGCTGCTCGAGCGCACTTTGGGCAGCACCGCGCGCGGAATCTCAAACGCGGCGAGCAACTTTTCGTCCCAATCAAGTGTTCTTAGATTCAGGAGTTGTGTGCGGCTGGCATTTGTCACGTCGGTTCCATGTACTCCGCCTTGTGGTCCGCCGGTCAAGTTCCAAAGGAGAAACGTATCGATATTCCCGAACAGCAGTTCCCCCGCGACAGCCTTCTCCCGCGCGCCGGGAACATTTTCAAGCAGCCAGCGCAGCTTCAGACCGCTGAAGTACGTGCTCAGCGGCAATCCGGTCTGGGGCCGGAATCGGTCTTGCCCGCCCTCGCTGGCGAAGCGCGCGACATCTTCCGCAACCCGCGTGTCCTGCCAAACAATCGCATTCGCAACCGGCTTGCCGGTCTTGCGCTCCCAGAGGACGGTGGTTTCCCGCTGATTGGTGATGCCAATCGCGGCCAGGTCCGAAGCGCGCAACCCGCGCTGTTCGAGCGCGTCTGTAATCACTTCTTCCGTGCGGCGCAGGATTTCCAGCGGGTCATGTTCTACCCAACCCGGCTTTGAAAAAATCTGTTCGTGCTCTTTTTGCACCACGGCGACGACACGCGCGGACTGGTCAAACACCATGAATCGCGTGCTCGTCGTGCCCTGATCAATTGCTCCGATGTAATTTTTCACCGCACCGTTCCTTTTTGCTGGCGCTGCAGCATACTACGCCGTTGCCACATCTTGCTTCATGCAAAAGGCTGTGCATCCCCATCGAGGGCAAATGCTTCGCACCCGCTTGAACTGAAAACCAGCCCCCCATGTACGCCTTCCGGCCCGATTTTGCATCTAACGATCTGAGGATAGGTAAAGGGAGTCACTACGATGATGAAGAAAACGAATACAAGCCGTATCGCACGTATGATCGGGGCACTCGCCCTGGTATCCGGGCTTTTTGTGGCAAGTGCAATGGCTGAGGGGCCAGGGACAGTCACCATGACGGTAACTGCCGTCGGCAAGAAAGACACTAGCCCACCGCTCGTTACCAAGGACGACGTCCAGCTGTTTCTGAACAAGGAGCGCACTCAGGTTGCCGATTGGAAGCACGGCGAAAAGTTGTACCTCGCCGTCCTGATTGACGATTCGCTGGACAGCGGTATAGCCAATCAGTGGAACGATCTGAAGGTTTTTCTCGCCGGCCAGCCAAGCACTACATATATTTCTGTGGCCTACGCGCGCAATGGCACCGCCATGCTCGCTCAGGATTTCACCAACGACCACGAACTTGCGGCCAAGGCTTTGCGCATCCCGCTCGGCGGTGGGGGTGCGTTCTCGAGTCCCTATCTCGCCCTTCTGGATCTGATGAAGCGGTGGCCTTCTTCCCCGGACAGGCGCTCCATACTCTTGATCTCTTCCGGGATCGACTATTTTCGCGGCGATTTTGGGGCGAGTAGCCCGGATCTCGATTCAACTATCAGTCGCGCGCAAAAGCAGAATATCAACATTTGGACGATCTATGCTCCAGACGCGGGGCACAGGGGGCGCGGATTTTTCCTTGCTTCTAGAGCCCAGTCGAACCTCAGCCAGCTTTCGGATGAAACGGGCGCCGAATCCTATTATCTCGGCTCGGCAGCGCCCGTCACCCTCAAACCGTATTTTGATGAACTTTCAACGCACCTCAGCAACCAGTACCTGCTGACGTTCAAAGCCAGCGGAGGCGCGAAAGGGCGCTTCGAGCGCGCCCGGCTTACAACGGAGCTGCCCTATGTTGAATTCTTGGCGGCTTCGCAAGCCTTTCTGCCCGCGACGAAATGAGATCCGGAATCGGTCAGCTTGAAAACGAATAGGCGCGGATCAGAGCTCCGCGCCTTTATTCGTTGTCTTTGAAACTCACTACTGCGGGGTTCTGCCCGGCCGAACTGAACTTGCATTTCTCGGACAGCAAATAATTCTCAGTCGTCAGACCCGCTGAGCACCGCCGCTCGCGTGGAATCGCGGATAACCAGCTCCGGATTCATCTTATGCCGCGAAATATTCCAATCGCGCTTTTCCAGTCCGGCGTTGACGCCTTCCATTACGATGTTCACTGCCAGGTTTCCCATCGCTTCCAGCGGCTGCCTCACCGTTGTCAAAGACGGCGCGGAGAGCGAAGACAGCGGCACGTCATCGAACCCCACTACCGAACAGTTCTCCGGTACTTTCACGCCCGCTTTGGTTAGCGCGCGGATCGCGCCCAGCGCCGTCAGGTCATCGAAGGCCATCAATGCCGTGAACCGTTTTCTTCGCTGCAGCAATTCTTCCGTGAACCGGTAGCCGCCTTCGAAGCCCGAGTTGGGGTCGAAAGAATCCGGCAGTTGCAGAACGAGCGCCGGATCGATATCCAGTCCGGCCGAATGTGCGAATTTCTGAATCCCTTTCCACCGTGGTGCGCTGTCGATCAACATTTTTGGGCCGCGGATATACGCGATCTTACGGTGCCCGAGTTGATGCAGATGTTCGAGCGCGAGCCGCCCTCCTGCTTCATTGTCCACCATTACCGAGCTGACGGCGTTCCCGGGCATCTCCCACCCGATGGTAGCCGCGGTTATGTTTCTCTTACTGAGGTCCGCGAGCAGTTGGATGTCCACGAAGAGCCAGTTGGCTACGACGATCAATGCCTCGACGTGATGCTCGAGCAGCATTTCAAGGTACCGTTCGAACCGCGTTCTCTGGTTGTGGGCGTCGGCGAAGATCTGGATGTAGGAGGATTGATAGAGTGCGTTCTCGATGCCCCGCAAGACCGGCGTGCAGAAGGGATCGGTAATGTCGAAAAACATCACTCCGACGCTATGGCTGCGTTTGCTGCGAAGAAAGCGCGCCATCGCGTTTGGCCGGTAGCCGAGTTTCTTCGCCACCTCTTCGATGCGCTTTTTCGTTGCCGGGGCGATGTACCGCGCCAGGGGTGCATTGTTCAGCACGATCGAAACCGTAGCGGGAGAGAAGCCGCTGGACTTTGCGACATCCCTCATCGTGATGGTCTGGTTCTCGCCGCTTTGTCGTTTCACCGGAATGAGCGCCTCCGCGGGCATGACCATCATCCTTCTAGAGTCGCTCATGATGCAATGGGCTCCTCAGCATTGGACGCTTCATTCCGGAGGCACTTCAAACGAGAGTTGTTCGCGGAACCCGCGTGTTTTCCATATACCGAAGGCGATGCCCGCGATCATCCAGATGGCACCGATGAGCTGGGCCAGGTGATCAAGGCTTAGCCACAGGGCAAAGCAGATCAGGAAACCCAGAATTGGTGGGATCAGATTGCTCAATTTCTTTTGAGAGTTGCGAACGTAGTAGCGCAGGAAGGCCGCCAGATTAACACCCATAAACGCGATCAAGGCGCCAAAATTCAATAGATTCAATCCCCGCTCGTAGGTGAGAAAGAAGGAACCGACGAGAGCGATGGCACCCACAAAGAAAACGCTGTTTCGCGGGATGTGATGTTTGGGATCGACGGCCCCGAAAAAGGACTTGGGCAGGGCATTGCTCCGCCCCATGCCGTAGAGCAATCGCGCGGCGCCCAGTTGCGCACCGAGACCGGAGCCAAAGTTTGCAACAATCAGCGTAACCCCCACAATTTTGAAAAGCGGCCACCACGCGCGGGCGGCTATGAAAACGTAAGCCGTATCCGGATTCTGGAACGGTTCTGACGCGGGCCAAATCAGCTGCGCGACATATACTTCCAGCGCGGAGAGCACGCCGATGACCACGCAGGTCAACACCGTGGCCAGCATGATGTTTCGCCGCGGATTTTCGGCCTCTTCGGAGAGCGTGGATATGCCATCGAAACCGATGTATGTCAGGACGGCAATGGATGTGCATCCGAAGAGCCGCCCGTAAGTAAATGTTTGTGGATCGTAAAATGGGCGCGTGAAGTAGATTGGGTCACTGTGCGGGTGGCCAAAAATGTAGCGAGTTGCCGCGACGAAGACGATTACGATGACGGCGCTCATCGCCGCAGCCATGCTAGCGTTCACTCGTGCAGACGTTTTGACGCCACGTATATTCAGCAGCGTAAAAACACCTGCGAAGAAGATCTGCCATCCCCATACTGGAAGACCGGGGGCGAAGTCGTGGGCCTGCTGCGCGCACCAGATGGTGCAGATGAGGGGGTTGAGCATGTAGTCCATCACCATGCTCCAGCCCGTGACGTAGCCCGCAGCCGGGTGGATTTCTTGAGCCACATACGTGAACGCAGAACCGGCGCTGGGATAGGCCCGCGCCATTCGGCCATAGCTGATCCCCGTGAACAGCATTCCCACCATGGCAATAAGAATGGCGGTGACCACATGGCCATGGCCGCGATCGCTGAGAGCGCCGAATGAAGACATCGGGGCTACGGGTTGAATTACGATGACGCCGTACAGAATCAGATCCCAGAGCGTCAATGTACGCCGCAGGCGTGGTAGGGAACTCGCCGTGCCTTCGTCGCTCAAGAAAATCTCCTTTTCGCTGCGGAAACATGGTTCCAACCCGGGTCACTCTAGCATGCGGGTCGAACGAATTCTTGCCATCGCTCTGACCCGCTCCATCTCTTTTTCTCGTATTTATTCAATCGTTTCAATGCTGACATTGTGCGTAATGTCGCTTCCCCACGCAACCGCAAAAGTTTCCGCCACGCCCCCGCTCGCCCCGGTTGGGTTTCGACTGTCACGTTTCACCCTGCACCTTCGTACAGGTCGCGAATTCCAAAGGACGGTATCTCTTGCCTCACGCCCTCCTGGAATCCTCGGCAACGGAGCTGCCCCCACGGTAGTCTAATTAGATAGGCGCCTGGCCCTGGAGACCAAAGAAAAGTTCGGAATAACTCATGGGCGAGGCTCCTTTCAACAACAGCCGCAGTAACTCCACGATCTTCCTGGCGCATTTTGGCGCCTTTCTTTTCGTGGTCTTCGCCGCTTATTGGCTTCGCCGCATCACTCTTCAACCCGATGCCATCCTTCAGGGCTATTTACAAGTCGTCACAGGCCTTCTCGCGTTTGTTTTCGCCGCCGTAACCCTCGTCCGTTTCCAAGGAACTCAGGACCGCATTTCACTGATTCTCGGCGCTGGATTTCTTCTTTCCGGCGCTGTCCTGACCGCGACCAGCGTTCTCTTTTTTCAATTTTTTCCCGACGCCCCTCTGCGCCTTCTTTGGGCGCCCATCGCTTGGTGGCTTGGCCGCATGGTCTTGGCGCTTTTGCTCGTCGTGGCGCTTCTCGTTGAGAGATTCCTCCCGCGTTCGCGTCATCCCCGCCGCGAAATTGCCAGCGCTCTCCTGACCGTGATCGCGCTGACCTACGTGCTCGCGGCGGCGCTTCGCGGACTGCCGCCTGAAGTCTCTCGGCATCCTGGTGCCTTCTTCCCCAATCCGGAGCAATTGCTGCCCGGCGCAATTTTTCTCGTGAGTCTGATCTGGTACCGCCGCCGCTTGTCCGTGGAGGATTCCGCTTTCGACCGCACCATTTATGCCGCCACCTGGTTGAACGTCGCGGCTCAGCTCTCGGCTGCCCAATCCGCGCGCCTGCTGGACGCCCCTTTCGTTTTCGCCCAGGCGCTAATTGTGCTGGGCTACACCGTCGCTCTGGGTGGCGCGCTTCTCGACAACGCGCGGCTTTTCGAACAAGTTCGCCATCTTGCCGTAAGCGATCCGCTCACCGGACTCGCCAACTATCGCCGCCTGCTCGATGTCCTTGAAAACGAGACGGAGCGCAGCGATCGCACTGGCCGGCCATTCTCCGTGTTGCTTCTTGATCTTGATGGTCTGAAAACGATTAACGACAGCTACGGCCACATCGTTGGCAGCCGCGCCATCTGTCGTCTCGCCGATGCCCTTCGCATTCACTGCCGCGCCATCGATACTGCTGCGCGATACGGAGGCGACGAATTTGCCCTGGTCCTCCCAGAATCTCAGGAAGAAGAGTCGCGCCGCGTCGCCAATCGCATCCGCGCAGTCATGGCCAACGACAACGAACCGCCGCGCCTCTCCGCTAGTATCGGCATCTCCGTTTACCGCGGCGATGGCGAGCGCATCGAGAAACTGCTCTCAGAAGCGGACAAGGATCTCTACGCAGAAAAAGCAAAGCGGGGAAAGAGCGCCGCTGCTGTGCCCAATCCCCGCCGTCGTAACCCCAAAAGCTGAAACTTGGAGCTGATAAACCAAGACCCCAAAGCTTAAGAATCAAAACCTGAATCTTTAAAACTTTAAATCTTCAAATTTTTTGCCCATATCAATCACTTGTTCGAATCACCCGCTGCGACGTAAGGCGCAAGTTGTTCGCTGATTTTCGCCTTGTCTCCCACCACCACAATCGTCATATGGTCCGGCTTGATGTACTGCGCGGTCATGCGTTGCACATCCGCTGGCGTGACGGCATTGACCTTCTGGACGTACGTTTTTAGATACCCTTCTCCCAGATCTTGCAGGTCTACGTAGCGTAGCTGCCCGATCAGCGCTCCCCGCGTTGAATTCTGAATCACGAAGAGGCCCGAAAGATAACTCTGGATGCCTTGCAATTCCGCCGCACTTGGCGCCTCTTTCTGTAATCGCTCCACCTCGCCGAAAATCTCTTTCAGCGAAGGCCCGGTTGCGGCGGTCGTCACATCCGCTGTTTCTACCCAGTAGGCGTCATGCATCCGGCGGGAAATCTGGCTGTTCGGCGAGTAGGTGTAACCCTTCTGCTCGCGGATATTCGTGGTAATGCGCGACCCAAACGAGCCGCCCAGCAAGGAGTTCATGACCCCCAGAGGAATATTGTCCGGGCTGTTCGCTGGAGGCACCGGCAGTCCCACGTAAATGGTGGACTGCGCCGCGCCCGGCCGGTCCGTGACGTCTAGCACACGCTTCGGTTGCGGCTTCGGCGGCACGTTTGCGGCTGGCGCGCCTTTTACCCAGCCCGCAAAGCTCTCCGCGATCGCCTTCTTCATCGCGGCGTTGTCAAAGCGTCCTGCAACGTAGAGATGCGCCCGTGCCGCGACGAAATTTCCCCGATAAAACGCCCGGGCATTCTCGATGCTCTGTTTCTGAATGTCTTCCGCCGCCGGTAGAACGCGTCCGTAAGGATGATCCGCATACAGAATCTTGCGGAACCGCTCGTTCGCAATCTGCTGCGGAATCGAACGTGCAATGGTCACCTGCCGCACCGCATCGTTTTTCAGCCGCACGATTTCCGATTCCGGCAGCAGCGGATGTTGCGCGACATCCGCGAGCAGCTTCACCGCTTCCGGGCCGAATTCGCTCAACACGTCGGTCGTGAAGGAACTCTCATCCTCGCCGACCCCCGCGTTCAAATCGCCGCCCATCTGCGCAAATTCCTCGGCGAGCTGTTTCGCGCTTCGCGTCGACGTCCCTTCCTTCAGTAGATTTCCCAAGATCGACGCCACCCCGTACTGCTCCGGCGTTTGATTCACGTTTCCTGCGCGAACCGCCAGGCTCGCCGTCACCTTTGGAATCACTCCATAGGGCACCAGCGTCACCTGTAATC
>Ga0209118_1001506_pt1 | contig 10734 bp, 5 predicted proteins | sample BlaSpr_A8_Ref_M1_FD_187988 | JGI IMG/M metagenome (GOLD analysis project Ga0209118, IMG submission 187988) | Forest soil microbial communities from Thunder Bay, Ontario, Canada - Black Spruce, Ontario site 2_A8_Ref_M1 (SPAdes) (version 2) | ecosystem: Environmental > Terrestrial > Soil > Boreal...
GGAATTTCGGGATTACAGCTTTTTCGATCCGCTCCTCGACGAGAAAAAAGAACGCCAGCATGAGACGGTCGATCTCGGCGAGCAGACGACGGACGCCGACGGCCACACGGAGTTGGATTTGCAGCTCGATCGTTTTGCCGACGCCACCTATTCGATGCAATTCTTCGCCGAAGCCTTCGAGGGCGAAGGCGGCCGCAGCATCACGGGTCAGGCGTCCGTGCTCGTTTCCGCGCTGCCATACGTGGTCGGCTACAAGAGCGACGGCGACCTGCATTACATTCAGGCGAGCAATCCGCGCGGCGTCGAGCTCGTCGCGGTCGATCCGCAATTGAAGCGGATTGCGCTCGAGAACGTGACGCTCGACGTCATCGCGCAGGAATACGTCTCGGTCGTCACGAAAAAAGAGAACGGCAGTTACGGCTACCAGTCGGTTTTGAAAGAGCGCGTCGCGAAATCGGAGAAGATCGCGATCAGCGCCGATGGATTGCGCTATCAACTCCCGACAAACGAGCCGGGCGATTACGTGATCGAGATGCGCGACAGCGGGCAGCGCAAGGTGAGCCGGATTCGTTTTTCCGTCGTGGGCCGCGGCCCGGTGAAACGCGCGCTCGACAAAAACTCGGAGCTGCAAGTGAAGCTCGAGCGGACGCAATACAACTCCGGCGAGGAGATCGCGATCAGCATCACCGCGCCGTATGCCGGCAGCGGCCTCATCACGATCGAGCGCGACAAAGTCTACGCGGTCCGCTGGTTCAAAGCGGATGCGGCCAGCACGGTGCAACGGATCAAGGTGCCGGACGGTTTCGAAGGCAGCGGCTACATCAACGTCGCGCTGATTCGCGCTCTCGATTCCAAGGAAATTTTCACCAGCCCGCTCAGCTACGGCGTGGTGCCGTTCACCGCGAACATCGAGAAGCGCCGGCTGAAAGTGGATCTGCAAACGGCCGCTACCGCCAAGCCGGGCGAGCCGCTCCACATCAGCTACAAAACGGATCGGCCCTCGAAGATCGCCGTTTTCGCTGTCGACCAGGGCATTTTGCAGGTGAGCGATTACAAGCTGCCCGATCCGCTCGGTTTCTTCTTCCGGAAATGCGCGCTCGGCGTCGAGACCGCGCAGATCATGGACTTGATCATGCCGGAGTTTTCCATTCTCCGCTCGGTCTCAGCTTTCGGCGGCGATGGCGACAATGCGAAACAATTGAATCCGTTCAAGCGCGTCACCGAAAAGCCCGTCGTGTTTTGGTCGGGCATCATCGACTCGGACGCGACGGCGCGCGAAGTGGTTTACAACGTGCCGGATTATTTCAGTGGGACGCTGACCGTGATGGCGGTGGCCGTGGCCGATGATGCGACCGGCGCGGCGGAACAGAATGCGTTGATCCGCGGACCGTTCGTCATTACGCCGAGTGTGCCGGTGCTGGCCGCGCCGGGGGATGAATTCGAAGTCGGCGTCACGGTCGCGAACAACGTCGAAGGCTCCGGCGAAAAAGCGGAAGTGCAGATCCGCGCGGAAAGTTCGGAACATGTCCAGATTGTGAAATCGGCTTCGCAAACTTTGCGGATCGCGGAAGGGCGCGAGCAAACCACGACGTTCTCCGTGCATGTGAACGACAAGCTCGGCTCTGGCACGATCACATTCATCGCGACCGCCGGCGGAAAAGAGACACGGCTGCGTTCCACTCTCAGCGTCCGGCCGCCGGCGACGTTCATGACGCAGGTGCGCACCAGCAGCTTTACGCAAAAGAGCGTGGACGCGCCGGTGACGCGCAACATGTATCCGGAATTCCGCAAGCTCATGGCTTCCGTCTCCGCGTTGCCGCTCGGTCTTGCCCACGGCCTCGACGCTTACCTGAAAGAATTTCCGCACGGCTGCAGCGAGCAAATCACGAGCGCGGCGTTTTCCCGTCTTATGCTCGCGAGCGAAGCGGATTTCGGTCTGGACCGGAAAGAAGTGAGCACGCAACTCGAGAACGTGTTCGCGACTTTGCGCCGCCGCCAAAACGATCAGGGCGCGTTCGGATATTGGGGGCCGGAGAAAGGCGCGGGCATCGACTTCATGTCGGTTTACGCCATGCATTTTCTGATCGAGGCGAAGGCGGCCGGGTTCGCGCCGCCGGCGGAGATGTTCGCGAGCGGGTTGCGCAACCTGCAGGCGATGGTGGCGAAAGACCCGTCGAATCTCGAGGACGCCCGCGCCGTCGCCTACGCCATCTACCTGCTCAGCCGCGAAGGCGTGGTGACGACGAATTACATTCTCAATCTGCGCGATTACCTCGACAGGAATTTCGCGAAAGAATGGCAGTCCGATCTGACCGGCGTTTATCTGGCGGGGGCGCTCCACATTCTGCGGAAGGAAGATGACGCCGGGAAATTGATCGCCCAGTATCGAATCGGCAAACACAATCCGTCGCGGTTCACCGATTTCTACCAGCCGCTCGGCGCCGACGCGCAATATCTCGCCGTGCTCGCCCGCGAATTTTCCGCGCGTCTGAAGAAACTCTCGGCGGCCGAGTTTGAAAATATCCTGAAGCCGATTAGCGACGGGACATTTAACACGCTCTCGGCGGCTTACGCCGTGCTCGCGCTCAAATCCTATTCGCAAACGGTCGCGCAAAACCCGCCCGAGCTTTCCATCGACGAGGTTAACAAAACGAAGCAGGAGAAGCGCCTGACGAGTGGAAAGAAATTGCTTCAGCGCGCGAACTTCTCCGCCGAGGCCGCTGCGCTTCGTTTCCGCAGCGCCACCGCGCTCAATCCGCCCGGCGCATTCTTCCAGGTCATCGAAGCCGGATTCGATCGCCAGGTCTCGACCAAGACGCTGACCGACGGACTCGAAGTTTATCGCGAGCTGCTCGACAAATCGGGCAAAACCGTCACGACCACGCAACTGGGCGAGGTGATCACGGTGAAGTTACGTGTGCGCAGCCTGCGTCCGGACTCGATTACGAACGTGGCGATTGTCGATCTGCTCCCGGGCGGTTTCGAGATCGTCAGCTCGTCGTTGTCGCCCGGCATCTCGTCGATCAACGGCGTGGATTACGTCGAGGTCCGCGAGGATCGCGCGGTGTTTTTCGCAACGGTGCCGACGCAGACGCTCGAGATCACTTACCAGATCAAGTCGTGTAATCGCGGGCAGTTCACGGTGCCGCCAGTCTTCGCCGAATCGATGTACGACCGCAATGTGAAGGCGCGAGGACTGGGTGGGAAAATCAGCGTAACAAAATAATTTCGGAAGTGAAGACCACCCGCATCAGCTCCCTTTCAAGGAGCGGCGGTTTCCAAACCGCCGTCGCTTCACCGGCGGTCTGGAGACCGCCGCTCCTTGGGTGGCTGCGTCGTTTTATATTTGTCGCGATGGCGCTCGCTGCCGTTTGGCTGGCACTGCCAAAGCCGCCCTTGCTCGACGGAATCGATTTCTCCACGCGCGTGCGCGATCGCAACGGCAACGTGCTTCGCGTCACGCTGACTAGGGACCAGAAATACCGTGTCTGGACCCCGCTCCGGGAAATCTCTCCCTCGCTCATCGACGCCACCGTCCGATTCGAGGACAAATATTTTGCGGAACATCCGGGCGTAAACCCGGTGCCGCTCCTCCGCGCCGCCTGGAATCTTATCAGCACTGGCCACCCGCGCGCGGGCGCTTCGACCATCACGATGCAGTTGGCGCGATTGCGGTTTCATCTCCGCACCCGCACGCTCGGCGGAAAGCTCCGGCAAATCCTTTACGCGATCGAGCTGGAGCGCCATTACTCGAAAAACCAAATTCTCGAAGCATACCTGAACCTCGCGCCCTACGGCCGGAACATCGAAGGCGCGGGCGCGGCGAGTGAGATTTATTTCAGCAAGACCGCCGCGCGCTTGAGCGCGCCGGAGGCGGTCGCGCTGAGCGTCATCCCGCAAAGTCCGACGCATCGCGCGCTCATCGTCGGCCACGAAAACGAGAGGCTGACTGCTGCCCAGCAACGCTGGTACGCGCGTGCCAACCTGCAAGACTCGCGGGAACTTTCTGGGCAAACCTTTCGCGCGATCGCGCGCCCACGACCAGAATTGGCGGCCCCGCATTTTGTCCAAAGCGTGCTGGCGTCGCGAACCGCCGGGGCCGAGGTGGTCACGACTCTGGATCTGTCGCTCCAGCGAATTCTGGAACGGCGCGTCGCCGATTACATCGCGCAGAATCGCCAGCGCGGAATTGAAAACGCCGCGGCCCTGCTGATTGATTTCCACACGATGGATGTTCTCGCCTCCGTCGGATCTGCTGATTTTTCGAAACCGGAAATCCAGGGCCAAGTCGACGGCACGCGGCGGCCGCGCTCTCCCGGTTCAACCTTAAAGCCGCTCGTCTACGCGCTCGCGCTCGATCAGGGCCGGATCCATCCGCTCACCTTGTTGAAGGACGCGCCGCACAGCTTCGGTGATTACAACCCGGAGAATTTCGACCGCGAATTTCTCGGGCCGATCCACGCGGCCGATGCGCTTGCGCGCAGCCGCAACCTGCCGGCGGTGACGCTCGCCTCCGAACTGGCGCATCCGACGCTCTATGAATTTCTCCAAAGCGCGGGCGTTTCGCTCCCGCACCGCGAATCGTATTACGGACTCTCGCTCCCGCTCGGCGGCGCCGAAGTGACGATGGAAGATTTGGTCCGGCTCTATGCCGCGCTCGCCAACGGCGGACGGCTCCAGCAGTTGCACCGGCTGTTGCACGATCCATCGCGCCCGCTGAGCACACGGTTGCTCAGCCCGGAAGCCGCCTTCCTCACGCTCGACATGCTCGGACAGGTTCCGCGGCCCGGCCTGACGAATGCTGATTCGTCGCGGTATGCGCAGATATTTTGGAAGACCGGCACGTCGCACGGCTTCCGCGATGCCTGGTCGATCGCGGTTTTCGATCATTATGTCCTCGCCGTCTGGATCGGAAATTTTGATGGCCGCAGAAACGCCGCTTTCATCGGCCGGACCGCCGCAGCCCCGCTTCTGTTTCAAATGATCGATGCGCTCCGCACCAGCGCGCCTTCCCGGCCCGAGCCGCATCTGCCGCCGCCGGGATCGAATCTGAAACCCGTCGAATTTTGTTCGGTCTCGGGACAACTGCCTGGTCCCTCCTGCCCGCATCGGACGGAAGGCTGGTTCATTCCCGGCATTTCGCCGATCTCGACTTGCGACGTACATCGCGAGGTGTTGGTGGACGCTGCGACCGGTTTACGCGTCATCCAGGACGACGGCACGCTGACGCTGAAACGCGAGGTCTATGAGTTCTGGCCGTCCGACTTGCTCGCGCTCTTCGACCGCGCCGGTGTGCCCAGAAAATTGCCGCCGCCGTTTCTGTCCACGCTTGGAAGCGACCTCCTCTCACGCGGCGGGCACGGACCCAGGATTACGTTGCCCGCGAATGAGATCACGTTGTCGCGGAGCAATTCCGCCAGCACTCCCGGAATTCCTCTTCGCGCCGAAACCGAAAGCGGCGTGCGGAAGCTCTACTGGTTCGCCGACAAAACATTCCTCGGCGCCTGCGACGCGCATGAGGTGCTCTGTTGGAAACCGGCGCCCGGTGTCTATGAGCTGACCGCGCTGGACGATCATGGACGCTCCGCCTCGCGCTCGGTGATTTTGCGATAAAGGCGACTGCTTCGCCCTCAGTTCACGAGACGACCTCGACTCCGTATTCCTGAAAACGCGGATCGATCGTGACCACCGCGACATCGAGACGCCTGGCCGCAGCGATAATGAATCGGTCGAAAGGATCTCTATGGTGGTGGGGCAGCGATACCGCGGCGAGACAAAGCGCCGAGTCCACTGGGACCTCCGTCAGCGCATACCGTTGCGACATCTTCCGAAGCCACCGCGCTGGAGGAAAAGGCAACTCGAGTTTTTTCTGCTGATACTTCAGCGCAATTTCAAAACTGCTGATCGCGCAAAACCATCGCGCATTCTGTTTGCTCAAGCGTTCCCGGACGGCGCGCGAGAGCCTGCGGTCGCCGCTCGCCAGGAAAAGCAGTGCGCACGTGTCCAGCATCATCGCAGCTCAAGCGGCCATTCTTCCTCACTCGCCTCTTCGATTGGATCGTAATGAATTCCGATCGCGCCCAGCTTTTTGTCCGGCTCCATCGACGTTTCCGTTTGATGCGGAATGAGGTCAGCAACGGGTTTTCCGTTCCGGCAAATCACAATCCGCGATCGCTTCTGTTCGATTTCCGCCAGGAGACCGGAGAACCCAGTCTTGGCTTCGTGAACATTGACGGTCTTCATGAAGAAAAGGTTAGTCCACTTAGTCCGATTCGGTCAAGGAACGTCTGTGCTGATCGTGTCGCCCGCTCCGCCTCGCGTTCTGTGATTTGCGTTAGCGCTGCGCATTCGACAGCGGGCGCAGTTGTCCGTTATTACATTCCCATGAGCAAGGCCGAGACAGCGGAGTGTCAGATTTGCCGGCAAACCAAATCGATCCGGAATGGCACGATCGGCGAGGTAGTCCGCCCGTCACTGTCGGACTTCATCAAAAAGAAAGCGCCGCAGTGGGACGGCAAAGGTTTCATCTGCCTGGACGATCTCGGAAAATTCCGCCGCGATTATGTAAAGGAAGTTTTGGAGGAGGAAATCGGCGAACTGTCCGCGCTGGACCATGAAGTGATCGAGAGTTTGCAGGAGCACGAAATTGTTTCGAGTAACATCAGCAAACAGTTCGAGAAAAAGCTGACCTTCGGGGAAAGGCTTTCCGATACGATCGCTGCGTTCGGCGGAAGTTGGACGTTCATCATCTTCTTTAGCGTGGTCCTGTTGGTCTGGATCGGTCTCAACAGTTTCGTTTTGGCGACGCGGGCGTTCGATCCTTATCCCTACATCCTGATGAATCTGGTCCTCTCCGCGCTCGCGGCCCTGCAGGCGCCGGTCATCATGATGAGCCAGAACAGGAGCGAAGCACGCGACCGGTTGCGCGGTGAAAACGATTACAAGATCAATCTCAAAGCCGAGCTGGAAATCCGGCACCTGCACGAAAAACTCGATCACCTCCTCCGGCGCCAATACAACCGGCTCTTCGAACTTCAGCAAATCCAGATCGACCTGCTCGAAGAACTCGGCCAAAAACGCCGCGGCGCGGCGAACGTTCCGACACCATCATAGATGCCGTATCGAATTCTTGGTGGCGCCGCGACCCGCTGTTGAGGAGGCGGGAGATTCAGGCGAGCCCAGAACTCCGCCGAAAATCTTTCAGGCGGCCATCGCTGCCAGCCTTTCGGTGAGGGGAGTTTCCTCGGAGGCAGTCAGGATCAGTCTCTCGCGCGCACGCGTCATCCCGACGTAAAGAAGCTTTGCCTGTTCTTTTTCCTCCAGAGCTTCTGTAAAATGGCCCAGGCCAATGAAGATGACCGACTTGAATTCCAAACCTTTGCTGCTTTGGATCGAGAGGATGCTGACTTGGGGCTTATCGGGATCGTAGGCTGCCTTGGACTCGCGTGAACCCAGCCAGAGATGAGCCAAGCCACTTCGCTGCAGTTGCCGTTGAATCAACCGGCAGTGCATTCCGTTCGCGCAGATTACTGCCATTTCGTTGAGCGATTCTCCCGCGTCATGCCATTTGCGAAGGCAAGTTACGGCGTAGCCTACTTCCGCCTGAATGCTACCCTTCTTACGGAAAGCTGGCTTGGGACCTGAGGGGCCGCCGGATTGCGGCTCGATCAGCGGAATGTGGTCCTCGTCGGCGCTTTGCGGTGAGATAAACGCTTTCGCAAAGGTGTAGGCGAACTCAAGAATCTCGCGCGTGTTGCGATAGTTGAGCCGAAGAATAGTCGTGCGGCCGGGAGCTTTTATGCCGACGCTGGAAAGACTGAACTTGAGGCCACTCGACTTCTTGTAGATCGACTGAGCATCATCATAGAGAAGGAGTAGCGAATCGTTCACGGAATCGATCATTTGGACGACGAGCTTGAACCAGCCCGGTTCGAAGTCGTGACCTTCATCGATCATGACGGCGCCGTATTGCGCGCGAGGGATGAAACCGTTCTCCACGCCCGCTATGACGGAACGGACCTGACGCTCCCAGACCTCTTCATTCGAATCGATCAGCTTGACGTGGTAGGTCCGGAGTTGTGTCTTGCACCAGCCGTGAAAATGATACACATGAACTTTATCAGCGACACCGCGCTGCTCCACAAAAGCTCGAAGCCGCGCGGCCAAAGTGATATTGAAACAGAGGACCAGGACCGGCTTATGGGTCGTCTGCGCAAGATGCAGACAGCGATAGCCCAGGATAAGCGTCTTTCCAGAGCCGGCGACACCGTGGATGACGCGATGCCCATTGCCGAGACTCCGTGCCAGCTGCTCCTGTTGAAGATCCATGACGCGGACCGGCACGGGAGTCGCAGAGCCAGAGCTGCCGTTCGATCCCATCGGCGGCACAAGAAAATCCTGCTGCACGCTATCGATCCGGATTTCCGGGAACAGATGCCACCTGACCCGCTCGAGTTGCGGAAGGGTCAGAGGCTCGCCAAAAGCGTAGTGAAACATTCCCCACAGCCGCTCCTGGAATTCCATCGGGTCGACGGACTCGGTCATCTCGTCCTTGCAAATAACGAGACGCGCCGGCAACACGGAATCCTGGTCGACTTGGGAAAGGGCCTGATCGAGTTGCCGGCGGGTGATGTTTGTCAGGACCACACCGTAACCGTAGGGAAAACAAAGCCGTCCCTGATAGCTTCCGGAATGATTCTGAAGCTGAGGATCTGCCGAGAGCCGATCGACCACCGCATTAGCATAATGGCGGGCCTGCTCCAGGGGATTCGGTTCCCGAACCGATCTTCCATCTCCCAAAAGCAAATCGACATGGTGTTTGTCTATCCTGCACAAAGTTGCAAGCCACCAGTCCTTCACTTCGAGGACAAGCAACCCTCGCTTCGGGTGAATGACGACAAAATCAGGATGGTGGCGCTTCGGACCAAGCGGCACGTCATACCAGCAGAGATAGTCATCCTCCAGCAGCCTTTTCAGACAACCCTCAAAGCGCCTTTCTCCAGACGTGGCAGAGTGAAATCGTCTGTCGATGGGATTGATTAGGGTGGCCATGTCTGGAAGGTCGAATCCAATTCCTGAGCAAATGCAGCGCCAAATCGGCGACGCAATTTCGGCTTAGCGCTATCCGCGGGAAATTGCGGCGTTGGTGGACCGCCGCTACAGGTAACGGATGTCCCGCGAATACACGCTCCAGCGCGCTCCCCATGCGACCGCGATCAATATCGATTACGCGGCGGAGCTGAATGAGCAGCAGCTCGCGGCCGTGACCGCGCCGCCTGGACCGCTCCTCGTCATCGCGGGCGCGGGAAGCGGCAAGACACGCACGCTCACTTATCGCGTGGCCTATCTGCTCGAGAACGGGATCGATCCGCGGAACATCCTTCTCCTCACCTTCACGAATAAAGCCGCGCGCCAAATGCTCGATCGCGTCGCGAATCTGCTGCCGGTCGACGCGAGCGGACTTTGGGGCGGGACCTTTCATTCGATCGGGAATCGGATGCTGCGCCGGCATGGCAGTGCGCTGGGTTATTCGAGCGGGTTCACGATCATGGATCGCGAGGACCAAAAGGACCTCATCGATACGGTGGTCGCGGCGGCGGGGATCAACCCGAAGGAGATTCGATTCCCGAAGGGCGACGTGCTCGCGGAAATTTTCAGCTTCGTCGTCAACACCGAGACGCCGATCGACGCGCTGCTCGCGGAGAAGTTTCCGTATTTCCTCCCGCTCCTCGAACAGATCAAGGATGTGCAGACACGCTACGAGCGGAAGAAAAAATCGACGAACTCGATGGACTTCGACGATCTCCTCGAGAAGACGCTGCGAATGCTGAAGGAGCACGAGCACATCGCGGCGTTTTACCGGCGGCAGTTCCAATTCATCCTCGTGGACGAATATCAGGACACGAACAAAATCCAGGCCGACTTCATCGACACGCTCGCCGCCGAGCATCGCAACGTCATGGTGGTGGGCGATGACGCGCAATCGATCTATTCGTGGCGCGGCGCGAACTTCAAAAACATCCTCGCTTTCCCCCAGCGCTATCCGGACGCGCAGGTTTTCAAGATCGAGATGAACTACCGGAGCGTGCCCGACATTCTGCGGGTCGCGAATGCGGCAATCGCCGCGAACGTGCAGCAGTTCCGAAAACAACTGAGCGCGACGCGGCCGACGAACTCAGTCAAGCCGGCGGTGGTGGGCTTGAACGACGGGAACGAGCAGGCGCAATTCGTGGCCCAGCGAATTTTGGAGCTGCGCGATGAAGGGATCGAGCTGAACGAGATCGCGGTTTTATACCGGGCGCATTATCACGCGATCGAATTGCAGCTGGAGCTTTCGCGGCGTGGCATTCCGTACGTGATCACCAGCGGAGTCCGGTTCTTCGAGCAGGCCCACGTCAAAGATGTGACCTCGTTCGTTCGCTTCATCGCGAATCCACGCGACGAGGTGGCATTCAAACGGATGGTGAAACTGTTGCCGGGCATCGGGAACAAGAGCGCGGATAATCTCTGGCGCGGGTGGGAGTCGGGCTTGAACGAGCGCGGCGAAATCACGTCGTGGGGAGAGCGGCTTCTGCCGATGCCGGTCGGCGCGAAATCGAAAAAATCGTGGGAGCAACTGGCGCACACGCTCGATGAAATCGCGCCGGGCGGACAACCGAATCCGCCGTCGGAAATGATCACCTCGATCGTGGAAGCGGTCTACGACGATTACGCGAAAGCGAACTTCACGAACTA
>Ga0209118_1001509_pt1 | contig 10719 bp, 9 predicted proteins | sample BlaSpr_A8_Ref_M1_FD_187988 | JGI IMG/M metagenome (GOLD analysis project Ga0209118, IMG submission 187988) | Forest soil microbial communities from Thunder Bay, Ontario, Canada - Black Spruce, Ontario site 2_A8_Ref_M1 (SPAdes) (version 2) | ecosystem: Environmental > Terrestrial > Soil > Boreal...
TTGGAGCGTCAGCGTCGCCCGCTTTCGCGGCGCGCCCGTGAACGCTTTTCGCAAACTCATTCATCTCTACCGCGTGACACTCGGCGCATTTCCCGGGCTGCACTTTGGCCGCTGCCGTTATTTCATGGACGTTGCCGTGACACGTGGCGCAAGCCGCTTCCCCGAGCACAGCATGTATGCTCTTTGCCGCATCCGCGGCCTGATCCGCGTGGCAGGCCGCGCACTCGACTTTGGAAATTTTTGCGGGATGCGGGAAATCCTTGATCGCGGTGTGGCAATCCCTGCAGCCGAGGATCCCGTGCACGCTCGCGTCGTGCTTCTCCGGACGGATGGAAATATCCGCGCCCTTTTCCGATTTCATTCCCGCTTGGCCATGGCATGCCAGGCAGGCTTCGTCTTGTTTCAGGGATTGCGCTGGTTTTTCCTGGTTGTGGGCAAAGGAGGGAAGACAAGAATATGCCAGGAGAATCAGCAAGCCTGCGGAAACTGAGGTCAAAGCCGGACGATTCGAGTGCTCCGCACTTCTAGCCAACACGTTTCGGGCTCCTCAAAACGTATTCGCAGCTCAAATCTGCCGCGAAGATTTCCCCGTGCCTATTTCACGCCGAGATCCGCCAGAATCTTGGGATTCTTCTCTTCCACGGCCAGCAAGTTGTGGCAAGCCGAACAGTCATTCGAGATCGTCTGCCCGTCCGCACTGACGTGGCTGCCGTCATGGCAGCGGAAGCAGCCGGGAAAATCATTGTGACCCAGGTTGTTGGGATGCACGCCCCAGGTCATTTTCATCTCCGGGAAAATATTTCGCAAATAAATGTTCGCCACGCTTTCCGCGGATTGTTCCACCAGCGCGCGATGCGAATCGTAGACGCCCTGATAGTTGGCGTGGTAGAAGGACTTCAAGCCGTCCACAATGCGCTGGTGAGCGGTTTCGCGGTCCGGATAATCGGCTTTTAGCAATTCCACTGCTTTCTTGCGGATAAAGGGCAGATCAGGGCTGACGAATCCCGCGGCCATCTGTTTGTTCACGGCATTTTCCGGCAGTTCGAACGCGTGCGTGGGCCGGTTGTGGCAATCCACGCAGTCCATGGAGCGGTGCTCACCGGCATCGAGCTTTTGTTTGGTGGCTTGAATGTCGGTAGAGACGTACTCGATCGTTTTTCCTTTGTCATCCGTGTAATACACCACCGGGATGACCTGCCGCTGATCGTCGATGGAGATATAGCGGATGCGCGCGCCGTCATCGAGGTGCCTGCCGTGAATCCCCACGGAGCCCTGCCAGGTTCGCCCGCCCACCTTGAGCAACATGACGGTGGTCTGGGCGGTGTTGGTTTCATCGTCTTTATAGGTGGTCTTGACAACAAACTTGTCGCCGGTGAAGCGCTGTGGCCAGTGACACTGCTCGCAAGTTTCGCGCGCGGGCCGCAGATATTTCACCGGCGCGTGAATCGGCTTCGAATAAGTGTTAAACGTCACGGCATACACCTGGCGAAGGCCGGAGAGCTTCGAGCGCACAAACCAACCCGCGCCCGGGCCGATATGACATTCCACGCAGTTCACATGCGCGTGCGGAGAGTCCTGGTAGGCGGCGAATTCCGGCTGCATCACCGTGTGGCAGGTCTTCCCACAGAATTGCGTCGAGTCCATGTACGCGACGCCCCGGTAGGACGCCGTGCCGAAAATGATGATGTTCAGGAAGGTGGCTAAGCCCACGAAGAGAAGCGCTTGCCGCACCATTGGCTCCCGCAGGCTGATGGCTGGGTACTCGCCCGGGAGCTTGCTCTTTGCGGAGAGACGGCGGCGGCGCCACAAAATGCCGACGGGCATCAGAATGAGTCCGAGGAGGAAAATTCCCGGCAGAATCAGGAACAGCAGGATGCCGATGTAGGGATGGGGCGGGCCGGGCAGCAGAATATCGTAAAACCAGAAAGCGATGAGAGTGGCCGCGCTGCTGGTGGTCAGTACGGCACCGGTCAGGGACACGGGATTCTGTCCCAGAAAATAGAGGAGCCGCGCCCAGCCCTGGATGGTCTCGCGGAGTGACATTTTGTTTGGCGCCAGCCAGTCTCCTTCTATTTTACGAACACCTTCTCAGTAGATTGCGAGCCCCAGCGCATGATTCACTGAGGCTCGCAGGACGGTATAAGTTATTTCGCTGGAAATTCCCGTCCCCTTGCCCATTATTTCTTGCAGAGGCCGCGAATGTACGCCACAACATCCTTGATTTCCGCATCGGTCATTTTTTTGTCGTAGGCGGGCATTTTGTTTTTGCCCTTCACGATGATAGCGGTCCAGTCATCGTCGGATTCCTTTTTCACATCCTCGGAGCAGAAGTCCCTCGCCTTGGTGGCTTTCCCGGCAGGCGTCGCACCACCCCCATCGGGGCCGTGGCAGCTGGCACACCGAGCTTTGTAAACCTTTTCTCCGCCGCCCTGCGCACTCGCCGGGGTGGTCAGCAGCAACAGCATCGTGAGGACCGCTCCACACAGCAGCAATACTTTCAGAAAACCGGACCTTCCCGCCATAGAATCCTCTCTTTCGACATTTTCCTTGCGATCCATGAAGCGCACCCTTAGCAGGTGCGCTCCAAGTCCTAAACCTTCATGGTGTGGCCGCCGGACTACTTTTTCTTCCCAAACGCCCGGACGTAGCCCACCAGATCCTTGACCTGATCCGGGGTGAGCGTTTTGTAGGCCGGCATCTTGCCCTTGCCTTTGCTGATGGCCTCGGTCAAATCCTCATCACTCATTTTCTGCACTTCTTCCGAAGCGAAGTCTTTCGCTTTCATTGTTTTTCCCGTGGCGGTTTCGCCTTTGCCGTCCGGGCCATGACACATGGCACACTTCGTCTTGAAGGTGGCTCCGGCGGTGTTATCCGCTTTCGCCGGTGCGCTGAGGAAAATGATCGTTGCCAGCGCAGCAACAGCCACCGTCATCCTCGCAATTCGACAGTTTGTTTTCCGCATAATCTGCTCCTTGTTGAGATATCGACCCAGGATTCCTGCTCGTCCTGTCGCCGTCCTTCTGAAAGACCCGAACTACTATTCTAGCGCGTCCCAATTTCACCTTGGCAACCTCTTGGCCAAACCTGAATCCGCACCTCCTCCGAATCTCGCCTGCTTGAGCATCACTATACCTTCGGCGCATGGCCTTCAAGCTGCCGGATGTACAGGAACAGCCCAACGACCGACATCAAGATGAACACGAGGGCGAGTCCCAGGCCTTTGCGGCGATAGTCCCGCTCTGCTAGTGCATTTTGGGCCGTCTGCAGAGTCTTCGACGCAATTTGCAGTCCTTCCTTGATGTCGTGATCAACGAGGTCTTGTCGAAAGCTGTGGATGGTGACGCGCGCCTTTGTCAAGGCATCGCCCGCTTGATCCTCGTCGAGCCGTGCCTGGCTCACTTCCATGCCGGAAGTTTCGGCCAAACCGAGCACGTTGTGGGCATTCTTGAAAGCCTCGTCCAAACGGGTCAAGCCAGTTAGCATTTCCACCCGGGCTTGGTCGCAGACATCTCCCGGCTTGTGGCACTGCATGCACGTGGCTTGAGGGCCGGTGCCAAGCTTCGCATCCGTGGGGTGGGTTATCCCGTGATTGCTGTGACAGACGACGCATCCGGGAAGGCCGGCGGATTGAAAGGCGGCCTTGTGCGTGCTTTTCTCATACATCTGATCCTGGAAGACGTGGCATTTCGAACAAACGTTCTGAACCGAGTCCACGCCCGGTGGCGCCGCGCCGTGGTTTCCATGGCAAGTAGTGCACGTCGGCGCGCTCAGGTCGCCGCGAACGGCCAGGGCGTCGTGGTGCACGCTGGTGCTGTACTGCGCGAATTGGTCGGTGGGGATCCGATAGCCCTTCATGTAGGAAGCGTCGGCATGGCAGTGAGCACACGTTTGGGCGATATTGAGCGGGTGGACTTTCGAGCGGGTGTCGCGGGCGGGGCGCAGACCGTGCACGCCGTGGCAATCGATGCAAACCGCCACTTTGGTGTCGCCCTTGGCGAAAAGCTTTCCGTGCACGCTGGTTTTGTACTGGCTTAACTGATCGGTCTGCAGGGAGGGGTTGTAGTTGCGCATGAAAGCCCCGTCGGAGTGACAATGGCCACAGAGCTCTGGAATCTGGCTCCGCTGGATCTTGCCGCGAAACCCCGCCGCTTTGCTCATGGCGTCCATATCGGCTTTGGCGGGATCCCCACCGTGGCAGCTTGCACACGTCAGACCTTTTTGGGAATGAACGTCGGTGGAGAATTGTTGTTCGGTGACTTGGAGCGGAGGATCGAGCGCGCCGTGGCAATCGAGGCAAGTGTTCTGCACCTGGGCGAAAACCTTGCCTGCAGATGCAGACACCACGAGCAAAACGAACAACGCCCGCAGAAACCCGTTATTTCGCCATGTATCCATAGATCGTCAGCGCGATGATGTAGCTGAGCGCGAATAGCCCTGCTCCCATGATCAATCTCCGACCGCGACCTCGGCCCAATCGATCGAAGAAAGGGAGCAGCAACCACAAAAATCCCGCAAAACCAAATACGAGGATGCCCACAACTTCGCCGTCCATAAACCATAGTTTCGCTGGAATTTCCTTGAGCGTTTGAAACATGAACATGAAATACCACTCCGGCCGGATGCCCGCTGGCGCAGCGGCGAACGGGTCCGCCTTAGTGCCCAATTCCCAAGGCAAAATCGCAGCAAGTGCGCCGAGAACTCCGAGGGCGATATACCAGGCCATGAGCTCGCGCAGAAGAAAATTGGGGAAGAACTTCATTTGGCGCGCTTCGCCGGGAGAGGCTTTCCATCGGGATTCGAGGCCTGGCGGGACGCTCATGCCGAAATACTGAACCAGCCCCAAGTGGATGAGCACGAAGAGGGCGGTCAAACCGGGCAGAACGGCGACGTGAAATCCGAAGAACCGGGTAAGCGTCGCGCCGGTGACTTCTTCGCCGCCGCGCAAGAAAACCATCATGCTGTGGCCGATGACCGGCACTCGGCCGGTGATCTCCGTCCCAACCTTAGTGGCGAAAAACGCCAGCGTGTTCCACGGAAGAAGATAGCCGCTGAAACCGAAACCCATCGCGAGGAAAAGTAGAATCATGCCGCTCAGCCAAGTCAGCTCGCGAGGTTTGCGGTAGGCCCGCAGGAAGATCACGCTGAACATGTGGGCGAACGCGGTGAAGATCATCAGGTTGGCGGCCCAGGAGTGAATGGATCGAATCAGCCAGCCGAATTGCACCCGGGTCATGATGTACTGCACGCTTTCGAATGCTTCATTGGCTCCCGGCCGGTAATAGAGCAGCAAAAGGATCCCCGTGCCGACCTGGATGAAAAACAGGAAGAGGGTGATTCCGCCGAGGAAATACCAATAGGAGAGTTTGTGGATGGGGACAGTCTTTTTCTTCAGGGGCCCGATGAGTTCCGCCCAGTGAAAGCGCTCATCCAACCAAGCCTGAACGCCGGTAAATAAACTCACCTCAAGCCTCCCGCTTGCGGCTGACGACGATTTCGTCTCCGCGCACGTGAACTTGGAAAGTTTCCAGCGGACGCGGAGGAGGGCCAGAGACATTGCGTCCAGTAAGGTCGTAGAGACCGTTGTGGCAGGCACACCAGACCTGGTGAAGATCGTTTCGATACTGCACGGTGCAGCTCAAATGCGTGCAAACAGCCGATAAGGCTCGATATTCGCCTTCGGCGGTCATTAGCAGTAAAGCGGGGCGAGTTCCAAATCTAAAAACCTTGGAGCTGCTGGGCTTCATGTCTGCGACCTTGGAGGCGACCACTTCATCGCCGCCAAGGTCCGGCACTGGTGGCGGAATCAGGTAGCGCAGCACGGGGTAAACAAAGGCGGCGATCGAACTCAGGACTCCGCCGCCGAGAAGCAGTTCGACAAGACGCCGTCGCGCGGGCTGAATTCTTGCAGCTTCGGATAGTCCCATAAAGTCGTAGTATTCCTTGTGGCGTCCGTCGGCTCAGCAGGAACTCAAGGCTTTTTCACGAAATCCCGGATATACCCCACCAGCTTGTCGATCTGTTCTTTGCTCAGTTTGGCTTCGTACGCCGGCATCTTGTCCTTGCCCTTGGTGATGACAGTCTTAAGATCGGCATCTGATTTCTTCTGAACATCCGCGGAATGGAGATCGGGGATTTTCAGTTTTTCTCCCATCATCGTCTTACCGGCGCCGTCGGGACCATGGCACATCGCGCACTTGGATTTGAACAGGTCGGTACCTTCGTCGGCGGCGAAGGAAGCGATCGGCAGCGCAAGCATAGCCAGAAAAGTGATCACGGACGCCAGTCTCTTACGCGATGCTGAGTTCAAGTAGTTTTCCTCCTCACGAGTAATGAAGGGAGAGGATATTCACCCACTCCCGGCATTGCAAGACTGCTAAAAGCGGTATTCCAGGGAAGCCGTGATGGTGTGGGCCCGGTAGGAGGGCTGGTCCACACCCAGGAAAAGGTAGCGTGCCGACGATGGATCGCCTACCACGAAGTAGGGATAGAACGGACTGGCAACGCCAACGGGATTGGGCGAAGTGCCGCTAGTGAGAATCCGAGTGGTGCATCCGGGGACCAGGGCGGCCGGTGGCGCAGAACTCACGCAGCCCATATATTGGGTCATGGGAGAAGTCTGGTAGTCCTTGTTATCCCATTGCTGGTAGCGGTACTCAATCTTCGGCGTGAGGTTTTCCCTGAGCTTGTATTTAAAGATTACCGCGACTTCGTGGATGCGGTTGACCGTCTCCGGGTAGTCGGTAGCGGAATTGGTGCCAGTCAGCGTAAATTGGTTCGCTCCGGAGAGAATCGTGGGATCTCCTAGCGGCCGAGAAAGAACATTGCCCTTGGTGGCCGAGAGCGAGTAGTAGGTCGTCAAGTAGACCTTCTTGCCGAAATAAAGGTCCGCCCCAACTGAATAGATGTCCACGGGTTCGCGGGTAACGCTCTCCCAGTCATTGTTGGCGCTGTCACAACCGTTGCACGTCAGGATGGTCTGTGCGCCGGAAAGCGGTGTCCGGTTCCGCGAGATGATGCGCTTGTAATACTTTTCGTGCGAGTATTCGGCAAACAAAGATACTTGCGTCAACATCGCGTAGTCTGCATCGAAGCCGTAGTTGTAGGAAATATCCTTGAGCACGCCGTAGAGATAATAGGGAGAGACTGTAGCCGTTGAGCCCGTGAGGAAGTTCAGCGGAGTGGGACTGTTGGTCCCGCCGAGCCGGTTGAAATCGTCCTGAAGAGTGCCGCCGAAGGCCGACAGTGTCAGTTTGTCCGATGGGCTGTATTGTATCAAGCCGTCGCCGCGGTTGCGCAAGCGAGCGGACTCGTCGAATCTCCGGCTGCAACGCTGATCGGCCGTAAAGGACACGGTGGTGGTGTCCGCGCAGGCAATCCCGACACCCGTAACCGGATCGCTGGCGTTATCATCCTGATACGCATCCGGCTTGCGGTCGGAGTGCCGGTAGGAAAGCCTGATAAGCAGATCCTTGAAGGGGACCCAGTCGACGGCGGCGACGAAGGAGTTCTCCAGGGAGTGCGCGGCGTCGCGATGCGAACGATCCATCCATTCGCCTTCGTAACCAACCTTCAAAGAGCTCTTCTTGCCGAAGTACCAGTTGCCAGTCAGTTCCAGGTTTTTCCGGTTGAAGCCGAACGGGGTGGTGTCGGCCGTGGTGGGTGCAACCGCATCGCCTTCGATTGGCGTAAGGTTGAACACGGGAGTGTTGTTGTTGTAGTCGTAATGGCGGTAGGCCGCCTTGACCTGGAAGCTTTTCCAAGCAGTAGTCACCAGGGTGTAGTTCATGGCCAGGGTTTGTTTGTCCCCCGACAAACTGGGCGCTGGCAGAACCGCGAGCGAAGTGCAAGCTTGGGTCCCGTCCCCGCAGGTGTTGATGGCCGTATTCGTGGTGTAGGGCAGGAAGGCATCATTCTGGCGCAGCCAGCCAGGACTGATGCTGGCCGTAAAACGCATGTACTTGGTCACATCTGTTGCGCCGGCAAAGCTCAGGTACTGAGCCTTGTTATCCGGGTACAAATCCATGCGCCCGGTCAGGGGATTGGTGATGGTCTCGTTGGTGAGACGAAAGGGATTGTCCCAGACAAGCTGGCCGGTATTATTCTGGAAGAACGACCCAATGTAGGCGGCTTGGATGCCCCAACTGTGCTTGCCGTATTCGGTTCCGAATTGCAGCAGGTTATAAAAGTAGTTGATCGGCTCCGGGAGCTCCACGCCAAAACCACTCGAGGCGCTGGCGCTCGGGCTGGAGTTCATGATCAATCCAATAGGCCGGGTGCCACGCTCGCTTTCGCGCCAGAACAGGAGATTCAGGTTCCAAGCGGGGGTCACATTGTAGGAAATCAGTGCGGTTCCCTTCTTACGGATGATCGAAGGCGTGATGAAATTGGACTGCGGGACGACTTGAGTGTTGATGATCGATGGCAGATTGGCCGCCGTGCTGGCCTGCAACGATTGTCGGATCAGCGAGGGAAAACTCCAGACGCCCGGCGAGGTTTGTGTGAACAGAGTACGGGCGGTGTCGGTGTAGGTGTGTGGAATTTCATCGTAACGGAATTGGACCTTGAACTTGCCGTATTGGCCGAAGGTCGCAAGATAACTCTGGTCACGGTAAAGCGTCTTTTGCGATTTCAACGAAACATAATTTTTCGAGCCGAGCACGTTTTCGAACTTGAGATCGATGCGGCGAAGGTAGAGGCCGTTGCGGACATCCCGATACTCATTGAATTTTGAAGTTTTCAAGTTAGGATCAAACGGCGTTCCGCAGCCCAAGCATTGACCGGATTGGAGATCCGGGCGGCCATAGACGTCCCCCCAGGCGTAACGGAGTCCGAGATCGATGAATCCACGATCGGCGGTTTTGTCCTCTTTGTCTGGTTTGTCCGTTTTGTCCTGCGCGAGGAGACCGGCTGGGAGGGAAAGGAGCGCCAAGACTGCCGAGATTGCCAATCCATTGAGTTTGCTCATGTTCGTACGCTCTCTCTTCCTAACGTAGAAACGCGTTGCCCGACGGATGATTCGAGCCGTGGATGGCGGAATGGCAGTTGGTGCAACCCCGGTTGAAATTCTTGATGGAACTAAGAGGCTGCGGTTGCGTCGGGTGACGGCTGCTGTCGTGGCAGGTATCGCACACGCGCGGCATGCGTGTCTTCAGCAACTGTGGGTTGCTGGTGCCGTGCGGTTCATGGCAGTTCGCGCAGTTCTCCATCACCGGTGGGTGCTCCCACACGAAGGGACCACGCCGCTCGGTGTGGCAGCTCAGACAGTTCTCGTTCGTAGTGCTCTGGATCAGCTGCTTGGGATTGGGCGACCCGTGCGGATTATGGCAACTGGTGCAGGTAACCTTGCCCTCGCGATAAGGCATGTGCGAAGAGCGCTGCAACTGGGCGCGGCGCATCTGGTGGCACTGCAAGCACAACTCCGGCTGCGACTTCTTCATGCCCCGGTTCTCCGATAGTGGAGCGTTGTAGCGGCCGTCGGAAGACAGTGCAACGTGCACTTCCTGTTTTACCTGGTGGCAGTCCACGCAGGCCATGGCCCGGGAATCATGGGGGCTACCCTTCCAGAAAAGGCGATTTCCGCGCGAATGGCAATCCAGGCAGACGGCATTCTTCTCGGCAACAGTGTTGTTGGAATCCTTGCCGAAGCGAATGGGAATGGTGTCCTTGCCGCCGCCTGCTTCGACATGGGCTTTGCCCGGCCCGTGACACGACTCGCACCCGCGGGCTTCTTCTGGAGTCCTGGGATTCGCCATCACCTTGCCCATGACGGTGTTCTTAAAGCGACGCTCTTGATCGACGTGGCAGGTTACACACACGGCGCTGCCCACGTAGTCACCATCGGCCGCTGAGGGCGCGGCGGGCTTGGCCTTCTCCTGTGCCGCAGCCTGGGCCTCATCGTTGGAAGACTGCCGCGTGGAAGCAATGGCGGTCAGGGTCAGTGAGACAACAAACGCAAGGAGTGTGAGTAGCCGGCTCTTAGGAATGCGCGTGGTTGCCATGGGCAATTTCTCCCTTACGCTTTTCGATCAAAGACTTGGTACGGTCCGCTGGATCGATCCAATTACTGTTGATTGTGTTTCTTACCGGGAACAATTACTGTGACGACCGTCACATTTTGCTGTGATAAATATCGTACCCATCAAAACACCTGCTGCGCCCAGAGGTCATGTCTGAGTCCCCCGCAAGTGGCTGCAATCTAATTGCCCAAAGAACTTAGCCGTGCCGAATGCCAGGTTTTAGGTTTCGCAAACAGAGGGCCCTCGGGTGTTGGGACGAGCCAACCGTAGAAAAACGAGCCAAACATGCGTTTTGTCAAACAAGAACTTCTTGACGAGCCTGAGAAGAGAAATGAGATGGGAGAGGGCTTTTTCAGGGAGGCCAGGCCAAATCGGAGCGGATTCCGTTCCGTTTTGAAACCGGTGACCCAATTCGCCTAGATGTAAGGCCTTAAGCTTAACTTCCAGCCGGCTCGGGCTGCTCCCCGCCGATCAGTGTCAACCGTATTTGATTACTATCGCCAAGGGGATGCGAGCATCGAGAGCAGTCTCCGCCTATCCGCATTGCCGCGGCAGTCGTGCTAAACTTGATGGACTTTAGGCCCGTAGCTCAGTTGGTTAGAGCGCTACCTTGACACGGTAGAGGTCTGGGGTTCGAGTCCCCACGGGCCTACCATCGTTTTCAATTACTTAGCAAGAATCACCAGAATACTTCGCCTGCAAT
>Ga0209118_1001510_pt1 | contig 10715 bp, 10 predicted proteins | sample BlaSpr_A8_Ref_M1_FD_187988 | JGI IMG/M metagenome (GOLD analysis project Ga0209118, IMG submission 187988) | Forest soil microbial communities from Thunder Bay, Ontario, Canada - Black Spruce, Ontario site 2_A8_Ref_M1 (SPAdes) (version 2) | ecosystem: Environmental > Terrestrial > Soil > Boreal...
GTGGTGTCCGGCGACAACTCCGGAGACAACGCATCCGCCAGCCGCGACTCAGGCAACAACGGGTGCGTGATCGAGTTCGGCAATGTCACATCAGGTGAGGGTGTCAACTCGTTTGGAGGCGATGCCCAGTACGGCACCAACCAGGTCGCTCGGCTCGGCTACCCCGAGTTCGAGAGCCAGCTGTACAACAACACGTGTCAGCAGCCCTGAGCAACTAGCGACGAGACCGGCTGGAGGTGAAGCGTGGGAGCTTCACCTCCAGTTCCAACACCAACACCCTCGCCACGGTTCCGCCATTCGGGCACGGATGGCAGGATGCACGGCTCTTGAGGTAGGGCCATTCGGGCCCACTTGGTCGGAATTGTTCGCTAGCCCCTTAGGGGGCGAGCCGATCCGATCTGTTTTGCGAACCAGTGGTGCGCATAGGGTTCGGCGTTGAACGGAGCCACCTCGACGTAGCCCGCGGAGCGGTACAGGCTGATCGCTTCGACAAGAGTCTTGTTCGTTTCGAGCCGAACCCTGCGGACGCCGTGCCGGGCGGCGTGATTCTCTAGCTCGGTCAGGAGCCGGCGGCCGACGCCGAGGCCACGCGCCGATTCCGCGACCCACATGCGCTTGAGGTCGGCCGGTTCTCTGCCGTGAAACTTGAGCGCCCCGGAACCGATCGGATCCCCTCCAAGGGTCGCGACCAGGAACAGGCCGGCCGGGGGCCTCATCTCCTCATCCAGGGCAGGGATGCTCAACCCGGGATTGAAGCCCGTGTCGAACCGTCGGTCGAGCTCCGAGAAGTATTCGTGAAGGCAGTGCCGGGCATGTGGATGGGACGGATCGATGAGGGAGATCTGCACCATTGCCGTGGTCAGCAGCCGCTCGACGTCCGCCATCGCGGAGACCAGGCGGGCGCGTTGCCCGGCGCCGAGCGGTGCGAGAAGTGACGCGGCCAGCTCGTCGCTGCGCCGGTCGAGCACCTTCCGCTCCGCAAGTCCCAACCTGGTCAGGCGCGCGATCCGTACTCGCTTGTCCGACTCATGCGCGCCTACCGTGATTAGTCCCGCGCCTTCGAGGGACCGCAGCAGGCGGCTCACATAGCCGGAGTCGAGCTCGAGCTGTGTGCGCAGAGAGCGGACGTCGCGTCCCTTGGGGCCGATCTCCCAGAGCAGGCGGGCCTCGCCCAGCGAGCGATCCCTAGAGAGGAAGTGATCGTTCAGCGCACCCACTCGCTGCGTGACGATCCGGTTGAAGCGGCGGACCTGAACGATCTCGGTGACCATATCTCTGACTATAGTCAGAGATGTTACAAAGTCGGGTCTTCCCCCACCCCGATCCTCCCCCTTGCGGGGGAGGGAGAAGATGCCCGCGTTTTTCAGCGCGCTTTGTACGAGCTCGACCACAGCTCCTTCAACTTCGGGCCTGCGACATAGCGCACCGATCGGCCCCCGCCCTCCTGGTTGAGCCAGCCGTCGCGACGCAGTCGCTGCAGGTCCTGCGTGGCGGTCGGACCGGCGATGTCGGCCTCGCGTCGATGATCCGCGTTCGTCAGCGGCAACCCGAGCAACGCCTGGTCCAGCGCGATCACAAAGCGTTCGGGGTAGGTCTGGTCGCGCGCCAGCTTCTCGCAGAAATCGTGGCGGGCGTAGGCGATCTCCAGCCAGCGCTTGCGCTCCGTGGCTTCGAACACGTGGGCTTCGATGCAAAACTCGACCCAGGCGGACGCGTCGCGGTGGGGATCAAAGACCGGGCCCTGGACCTCCTCCAGCACCGCGTAGTACTCGCGCGTGTGCCGCCCCAGGTACGGCTCGATGGAGACCAGCTCGGGTCGGAGGAGACCTTCTTTCGCGAGCACCAGCGATTGGACGATGCGCGCGAGCCTTCCGTTGCCATCGCGAAAGGGATGAATCGAGACGAGGTTGAGGTGCGCCATCGCCGCTCGAATCACCGGGTGGCGAGAGAGGTCGCCAGACCCCAACCACCTCGCGACTTCGTTCACGAGGCCGGGGACCTCGCTGGCAGAGGGTGGGCGGTAAGGATCCCGGCCCAGGCCGCGAGTGACGATCACGGGTCGGTCTCGCAGTCGCCCCGGGCCGGCCTCGGGTTGAGGGTGACAGACCAGGAAATGCAGGTCGAGCATCGTCTGCGGGAACCATTGGAAGCGGCGGTCGTCCGCCAGCACGGCCACCCGGTCCATGGCTTGGGCATACGCGGAGATGATTCGCTGCGTCTCCTCTGACGCGCCGGACGGGTGCCGGCCGGCGAGGATCTCGACCGTGTCCTCGATGCTCGCGCCGTAGCCCTCGATCGACGTGGACCCGACCGTGGCCTCGGCCGCGGCAAGCCGGCGCAGCGCGCCCGTCCACGGAAGGGCAGAGCCTCCGAGGTGCCCGGCCAGGTAGCGGCGCAGCTCATCCAGTTCCTCCAGGCGCCGGAGGATCGCTTCCGATTTGGGTGGAGTCGCGTACATCGCCATGGGGAGGAGTATAGGCGAATAAACGAATATTCGCTTATTCGTAGGGTGCAGTTGTTCTGTCTCGACCTGCGCGCAAGCGGCGATGAGGATGGGACCAATTGATCGCTCCCCTGCGGGGGGAGGGGGCGTTGCCGTCATGCTCTGCGAACCGAATGGTATTTGTGCTCGGTTCTGGCCCGGCGGGCGTCGCCTGTGCCAGCGCGCTGCTCGAGGCGGGGGAGAAGGTCACGATGCTGGACGCCGGGCTCGAGCTCGAGCCATCGCGTCGCTCGCAGCTGGTGAATCTGCGGTCGATGAGCTCGACGTCCTGGACGAAGGAAACGGCCGGCTTCCTCCGCGATGGCGTGGAAACGACCCGAGACGGCATCCCGATGAAGCTCGCCTATGGATCGGACTTCGCATACCGCGATCCGACCGGCCAACCGATCATGTCGGACGGCGCGTACGGAAAACCATCGTTTGCCCGCGGCGGGCTCAGCAACGTGTGGGGTGCGAGCGTCCTCCCTTATCGCTCTGACGACATGAGCGATTGGCCGATCACCGCGGGTGACCTGGCGCCGCATTACCGAGCGGCGCTGGCGATGATGCCGTTCGCCGGACGGCACGACCGGCTCGAGGAACAGTTCCCGCTGTACCACGACGATCCAGGGATGCTCGCCGGCAGCAGCCAGGCCGAAGCATTTCTCCGCGACCTCGAGCTCAATGCATCACAACTGTCTGCGCGCGGCGTGCGTTTCGGCGCCTCCCGGCTCGCGGTGCAAGCCCAAGGCGCGGATGGAAAAGCGGGCTGCGTCCACTGCGGTATGTGCCTCTACGGATGTCCGTACGAGTACATCTACAACTCAGCCCACACCCTGGAGCGGCTGCGAGGAAGCAGCGCCTTCACCTACCGTGCGGGAGTCGTGGTCGAGCGGCTCGAGGAGGTGAGCTCCCAGGTCGAGGTGACAGGACGGAACCTCGACGGCGACGACGGCTTCCGGATGCGCGCCGACAAGGTCTTCGTGGCCTGCGGGGTGCTGTCGACCGCGCGCATCATGCTCGCCTCGCTCGACGCGTACGGGCAGCCGATCCATGCTCTCGACAACTGCTACTTTCTGCTGCCCCTGATGCGCTACCGAGGGCAGCCTGAAGCGATCGGCGAGAGACTCCATACGCTGGCGCAGGTGTTCATCGAGGTGGTCGACCCGGCGATCGGGCCCCGCCGAGCGCATCTCCAGGTATACACGTACAACGAGCTCCTGGGTGAGGAGCTGGCGCGGATGATGGGTCCGCTGCGCGGGGCTCTGCCGATGATCAAGCGCAGCGTGCTCGGACGATTGCTCCTGATCCAGGGATACCTGCATTCCGACCTGTCGGCGCGCATCCGGATCGTGTTGAAGCGCGGAAGCGGTGGCGCCTCTCCGAGTCTCCATCTCTCCGGTGAGCCGAATCCGAAGACCGGCCCTGCTCTTGCCGCCTTGCGACGGCGGCTGTGGTCTGAACGCGGCGCGATGAAAGCAGCCCCGATTTCGCCGATGCTGCGCGTCGGGCTGCCCGGTCGTGGGTTTCACACCGGCGGAACCTTCCCGATGCGGGCGAATCCAGGTCCTTTCGAAGTCGACGTGCTGGGCCGGCCGCATGGGTTCACGCGCGTGCACGTCGTCGATTCGAGCGTCTTCCCCTCGCTGCCGGCGACCACCATCACGCTCAGCGTCATGGCCAACGCCCACCGGATCGGAACCGCGGCGATGGCCTTATGAAGCGGATCGCGATCACCGGCGCACACGGGTTTGTGGGCTCGCTGCTGGCGCGTCGCTTCCTCGAGGCGGGTTGGGTGGTGACGCGGCTTTCTCATACCGCGAGCGCGAGTGACGGCGACACGGTGCCCTTCCGCCTGGGCGATGAGGTGCAGCCCGAGATCTTTCGAAGCCGGAACATCACCGCGCTGGTCCACTGCGCGTACGACTTCAAGCCGGTCGCGCGGGCGAAGATCCTGCGCGTCAATGTCGACGGTTCTCGCAAGCTGCTTGCTTCTGCTGCCGCCGGTGGGGTGCAGCGGATCGCGGTGATGTCCACGATCAGCGCTTTCGAGGGATGCCGCTCCGACTACGGTCGGGCGAAGCTCGAGATCGAGGCCGCGGCTGTTGCGGCCGGGGCCCTCGTCGTGCGATCAGGCCTGGTGTGGGCCGACGGGCCTCCATCCGGCGGGGGGATGTTCGGCAGCCTAGCCAGGAGCGTCAAATCCGGGCTCGTCCCGCTCGTGGGCGGAGGCGGGCATCCGCAGTACCTGGTTCACGTGCAGGATCTGTGGGAACTGTTGCGACGGTTCTGCGATGGGGAGTTTCAAAACCCCGCGAAACCGGTGGTCGTGGCGGCCTCGAAGCCATGGCCGATGCGTGAGCTGCTCGCGGAGCTGGCCCGGCGCCAGGGGGCGCATCCCAGGTTCTTTCCGGTGCCCTGGCAGCCCGTCTGGGCAGGATTGCGGCTGGCCGAGATCGCGCACTTGCACGTGCCGTACCGAAGCGACAGCGTCGTCAGCCTGGTCTACCAGGATCCCAAGCCGGACTTCGAGTCACTTCGAGGCCTGGGGATCGTCGCGCGCGATTTCTAGGGCCTATCCTGCGCGTGTGAGCAGTGGCGGCCACCCCGAAAAACCCCAACCCCCCACCCGGCCCTACGGGCCGACCTCCCCGGCCAGCGGGGAGGTGCAGCTGGCGGTTCGGTGTGAGTGCGGGTTTGAGGTGCGTGGGTCAGAGGATGAGATCGTGCCCGCCCTCCAGAAGCACGCGGGCGAATCGCACAACATGAAGGTCACACGCGAGCAGGTGCTCGCCAGGGCTCACCCGATCTGAGCAGCAACTTGCCGTCCCTCCAGCCGTGGATGGTGGAGGGGCCGGTCCAGGTCGAGGTGTTCGTCCTGCGCATGAAGGCGGGACGCCCAGAGCTCGCGGGTCCGTGCGGCCCGGATCCCTGGTACATCGAGCTCGACGCACAGGATGATCCCGTTGAAGTGGTCAGCCGCCTGTCGCGCAACCTGATGGGGGAGCCGGTCCTGGTCCACTCCACCTCGTGGCGGCGGGCTCGGGGCGCTGTCGTGTTGAGCTTCGTCGTGGTCAACTCGGAAGACCAGGCGCCGGATCTCGCCGGCATTCCGATCACGAGAGCCGAGCTCGCGCGCTCGGAAGCGACCAGCGCCGCGATGAGTATCGCCGCCGCGCAGGTCCTGGAGCACGGCCTGCGACACCTCGCGTGGCTGGCCAAAGAGGATCCCGTGGTGATCGCCACGTTGAACGACGACTGGAAGCGGGTGCTGGCGGATTACAGGCCGGAGCCTTTTCGCAACCTCATCTAACCGCTCGCCTTGCCCGCGCTTGCGTGGGCGCCTCGTTCGGCTGAAGCGAGGAAGGCGAAAAAAATCTCGCTCCAGCGCTCCGCGGCGTCGAACAGCGGGCCGTGTCCTGAGCCTTCGAACATCTCGAACTGCACCTGGCCGCCGCTGTCGCGGTAGCGCTCGAGCACGTTGCGGATCTGCGTCACCATCGGCTGGGGCGGGAACACCTCGTCGCCGGGCCACCCCGGCACGACACCCATCTTGCCAAGCGTCCCCATCTCCCACGCGGAACCGTCGGCGACGACGATGTCGGCGGTCCCGTGAGTCCACAGGACGGGCGGCTTCGGTTCGACGTCGACTATGTCTGACCAGTTGCAGTACTTCGGAGACAGGGCGTTGAGGATGCCGCGGGTGCCGGGTGCGATGGTGGGCCAGTTGGGCGACGGCGTCGCGTCACCGGGGTAGCCGTCGTCGCCGGTCACGGACTTCAAGACCTCTTCCACGAGCATGTCCTCACGCTCTGGCGGCTCTCGATGCGTAGGCGCCCAGTAGGACGAGTTGATGACGTTGCGGGGCGAGAACGGCGACTCGGACGACGTGTCGTGGCCGGCGAGGCGCTGCGTGAAGTCGGGGTTCCCGGTGCCGCCGCCGGACCCTGCGTAATCGGGAAAGCAGGGCGTGCCGTCGAGCTTGACTCCACCGAACCCATAAGGCGAGACAGGATCGACGAATGTCAGCGAAGCGACGGGCCGGTCGACGGCGTAGTTCCCGATCGCGGCGCCGCCGGTCGACCATCCCACCAGGTGCACCGGTCGCGTTATTCCGAGTGCCTGGACCAGCGAGAACGTGTCGTCTGCCCAATCGCGTACGCCCCTCGTGGCATCGATCGGCTTGCGTTCCGTGTCGCCGAACCCGCGCATGTCGGGTGCGATCAGCCGGTAGCCGGCGGGCGCGCCGGGCATGAGGTGCTCGTAGAAGCGCCCGGTCGAGAGGTTGCCGTGGATCATGACCACCGGCACTCCGTCTTCGGGGCCGGAGTCGATGTACCGCATGTTGAGGCGACTGGTCTTGACGGTTTTCGAACGGACTCCGGGCGGCAGGTTCATGGCGCTCTCCTTTCTGGTGCGGATCCCTCGAACACATTGTCTCTGGTCCGAGTCGAAGCCATCGGGTCCGCGTTTCTTCAAGAGGAGGTGACTTGAATGTCCGAAACTGCCTGGGTGATCATCGGCCTGGCTCTGCTGGTGATCGTGCTCATCGTTCTGTTTGGAAGGGTCGCTCGAAGCGATGGCGGTCGAGTTGATCTGCTGCAGCTTGCGGACGATTCGCGCGATCGCTACCTCGTGGACTGGGACCGGATCGAGATGCGGTTCGTGGATGCTCCTGAGGAAGCGGTGCGTGAGGCCGACGCGCTGGTCATGTCACTGCTGCGGGAGCGGCGGCATCCGCTCGAGACGCGCCGCCTGCCCAAAGACGTTCGGGAGGCCCGCGACGACGCATCCATGCGGAGGGGGGACCGGACCGAAGGTATGCGGCGGGCGATGCTCCACTACCGCGCGGTGATGGAGAAGATGGTCGGCGCGCCGGTGCATCCGGAACGGCGAGAAGGCCGGCGCGAAATGGCTTAGGACTTCTTTCTCGACCCTCTCCCCGACCCTCTCCCCTGCGGGGGGAGGGGGTTAGAGGCCCGGGGACGTTACGTGGGGCCAGGCGTCGAAGACCGCTGCCAGGCGGGAGACGACTTCTGACGTCCCTGCGATGTCGTAGATGTACGTCACGCCTGTCGGCGTCGGCTGGCCGCCGAAGCATGTCGAGCAGGCTCGCTCGCCGACGTACCAGACCAGGTCGTTGGTGAGAAATTTCACCCCTGAGCGGCCGGGCGGGGTCGTATTCGAAACACTGTTGCTCTGCACGCTGTAGAAGCCGACGCCGCCGAGCCCGCTCGAACTTCGGAACGTATAGGCGATCCAGCGGCCGTCGGGCGATGACTTCGGCCCGATCCAGTGCAGGGGAAGCATCGCGGAGAGTCCGGTGCTCGGATCCCACCGGTGCACGGTCCCGCCCGAGTCCCTGAAGAACAGGCGGCTCGGGACCGAGGCCCACACGCCCATCGTCATGCCCGACGTGGAGTAGACCGGCGACCCGTCGCCGGCCTTGCGAACCTGGTCGGGCGCGGTCGCGCCGGTGCCGCCCGTGTGATAGGTCTGAACAAGCGCGATGTACTGGCCGTCGGGCGAGTACCTGAGGAAGATGTCGTCTTCGTCCGCGTTGACCCCACGTGCGGGCACGGCCGGGAGCGTCGTCAGGACCTTGTTGCCCGCCGGCGTGACGAGGTGCCATGCATTGCCATCCAGGTAGGTGACCGACCCGCCGTCGGGGCTCACGGAATACTGCCCGGACCCGAGGCCGCCGCCGAAGGTGGCGATCAGGGTCGTGTTGCCAGAGACCAGATCCGCTTCGATCAGCTCGTTGCTCGCCGTCTCGTACGCGACCCGTGTCGCGCTGACGAACTGCGGGCTCATCGCCGCGGGATCGAAGCGGCACAGGTTCTTGGCGTTGGCCGGATCCTGTATGTCCCGGACCACGACGGTGGGGTCGCCGCTGACCGCTCCGATCACGAGGTTGTCGCCCGCGGGCACGGCGGTGTCGCAGTGCACCAGAGAGGGGCCGCCCTGGGTTCCGCTTGGAGTCGAGGACGGCGCCGCCGAGGCGCTGGGCGTACTGGTCGTGTGAGGGCTCGTGCTTGGGGAGCTCTTGGCGGTAGACGGCGCACCTCCGCATGCCGACAGCGTCACAGCCACCGCCAACCCCAGCACCAGGCTCAGACGCACGGCGGTAACGGTATCCGCTAGCGGATCAGTTGTCCAAGCACCTGGCGAGTCGATGGAGCTAATTTCTTGTGCAGCCGGTAGTAGATCCAGATGCCCCGCTTCTCCGAATCGACGAGGCCCGCCGCCTTGAGCTTTGCCATGTGGTGCGAGATCGTCGGCTGGGTGAGCCCCAGGCCCGCGGTGAAGTCGCAGATGCAGATCGGAGCGTCGGCCTTCCATAGCGACGCGAGCATCGTGAGCCGAGTGGGGTCGGCCAGCGCTTTCATGAGCCCGGAGGTGTCGTTGGCCCAGCTTTCCTTGACGTCCGGCAGCTCGCAGCACGCTCCGCGCTCTCTCAACACTGGGAGCTCCTTGGTTGCCACGAGCGTCATGATACGAGACCCATCGACATTTGTCGATGGATACGCTAGGATCGACCCATCGATGTTTGCGCGCAAAGCGGCGATGAGGATGGGACCTATTGATTGATCAATTGGAGGAGCCCAGGTCAATGAGTGACGTAAAAGAGGCCGTTCGATCCCGATACGCGGGCATCGCCAAGCAGCTCACCGTGGTGCAGCCCGACGGCAGTGTCGGGTGCTGCCAGCTGGATGGACCCGACTGCGGGTGCTCCGGTTCCTACTCGGCGGATGAGCTGCAGGAGATCGGTCTCACCGAGTCGGTCAGCCTGGGATGTGGGAATCCGACGATGCTCGCCCAGCTCGAGCCAGGACAGGTGGTGCTCGATCTCGGATCTGGGGCGGGCCTGGATGTCTTGCTGTCGGCGCGGCGCGTGGGGCCCGGCGGCCACGCCTATGGCGTGGATATGACCGACGAGATGCTGCGGCTCGCAAACAGCAACATGAAGAAAGCACGGGTCGCCAACGCGACGTTTCTCAAAGGCTCGATCGACAGCATCCCGCTTCCCGACGCTTCGGTCGACGTGGTCATTTCGAACTGCGTCATCAACCTGGCGGAGGACAAAGGCGCGGTGATCGGCGAGGCATTCCGGGTGTTGAGGCCGGGCGGCCTGTTTGCGGTGGCCGACATGGTCGAGCTCGATCCTCTGGAGCCCGCCCTGAAGAAGCAGCTCGATTCGTGGGCGGGATGCATCTCGGGCACGATTCCGATCGACGAGTATCGTGGCGCGCTGCTCAGCGCCGGTTTTGCCGATCCCGACTTCCAGGTCCACGCGACGCAGTCGATCCCCGGAGGCGAGGGAAAGGTGGGCAGCGCCTACATCAGGGCGCGGAAACCCGCTGTGCGCTAGCCGCCACCAGCCGTGATTGCGCGATCTGGCGCGCGGCGGTATCCGTGCTGATGCCGTCGCGCGCAGCGCGTTGGAGGATCTCGAAAACCGTGTCACCGATGGCGGCGAGGCGATCGTCGAGCGTCGCGCGCGACCAGCCGAGGAGCTCGAGGCCGCCGCCGTGCAGCACGCCGCCGGCGTTGATCACGAAGTCCGGTGCGTAGGCGATGCCTCGCGCGGAGAGGAGGTCCGCGTCGGCCGGTTGCTCGAGCTGGTTGTTGGCGCCGCCCGCCACGACTCGGCAGCGCAAGGCTGGAATCGTGCGGGCATTGATGATTCCGCCGGTGGCGCATGGGGCCAGCACGTCGCACTCAGCTGTGAGAGCTGTCTCGGGCGCGATGACCTTGACGCCCCGGATGCGCAGCTGTTCCAACCGGTTTGCATCGATGTCCGTCGCGGTTACATCGGCGCCCGCTGCGCGAAGCAGCTCGATCAAGCGTCCGCCCACCCCGCCGGCGCCCTGCACCACTATGGTTCGGCCAGTCAGGTCGTCGGAGCCAAGCGCAAAGCGGCAAGCGGCGCGGATCCCGTGCAGAACGCCAATCGCCGTGTCCGGCGCCGTGTCACCGGAGCCGCCGGCGCCCTCGGTCTTGCAGAAAACGTAAGGACAGACCTCCGCGATGACATCCATGTCCTCTGCCGACGTGTTCATGTCCGGAGCGCAGCTGTAGAGACCGCCGAGGGAGGTCACGAAGGAACCGAACTCGTGCAGGAGGCGCCGCCGCTCGGTCCCCACGGGAATGCTCGCACTGGGCAGCGCGATGACCGCCTTGCCTCCGCCCTGGGGGACGTCGACGCTGGCGAACTTCAGCGTCATCGCCT
>Ga0209118_1001511_pt1 | contig 10714 bp, 15 predicted proteins | sample BlaSpr_A8_Ref_M1_FD_187988 | JGI IMG/M metagenome (GOLD analysis project Ga0209118, IMG submission 187988) | Forest soil microbial communities from Thunder Bay, Ontario, Canada - Black Spruce, Ontario site 2_A8_Ref_M1 (SPAdes) (version 2) | ecosystem: Environmental > Terrestrial > Soil > Boreal...
CGGGCGCGGTCGAGCGCGACCGCGATCTGGTCCGCCACCGCGGCCACGAACTCGAGGTCGCTGGACTCGAACGTCCGCGGCAGCCTCGTGGCCACAGTCATCGCGCCCAGCAGCACGCCCTTCGTGCGCAGCTCGGCCCGGATGGCGCTCCACTCGCCGGCGATCCGGTCGACCCGCGACTCGGCCGGGCCGGACGACACCTCCACCACCTTGATGAAACCAGAGCGTCCAGACTCCGAGAACTCCTCCTCCTCTCCCGGCTGCAGGCCGATCGTCTTGGCGAGCTTCAGCCGGGCGCCATCGCGCACCCAGACCGCGCCCGCCTGCAGGCCCAGCACTTTGAGCGTCTCGCGCAGGCCGACCTCCGCGATCTCGGTCACGTCCAGGGAACGGCCCAGGGCGCTGGCGATGTGATAGAGCCCGTGCAGCTCCGTCTGGCGCGCCTGGTGGCGGGTCTCGGTGTAGTCGAGGTAGCCGCGGATGAAGCTCGAGTTCAGGTGCTCGATCACGTCCCCTAGGCGGCTCTGGGCCAGGAGCAGCACCTCGTCCGCGTACTCGTTGCCGTCCAGCTCGTCGGTGACCCTCGCGAGGACAGACCTCCGGAACACCGCCAGGCCCTCCATCAGGGACTCGAGGGGCACTCCCTTCTCCGCGTAGCGCTTGGACGTCTCCCGGGCGACCGTGTAGTACTCGTGCCAGGGCACCCGGGAGTCGGGGCGAAGGGAGCGGAAGAGGATCTCCAGGAAGGCAACAGAGGTCTTGACCAGCTCGTCAACCGTGCCGTCCTTGTGGGTTTTGAGCAGATCGGGCTCGATCGCGCGGACCGATTCGGCTGCCACCGCGCCGCTCTCGCCGGCCTTGCCCGACAGCCGGTCGGCAAGCTCGCTCAGGAGGTCGCTCGCCCGCTCAGTCATATCGGCGCACTATAGAGTGACGGTAGCGCCTAGGCGTCCCTGTGCGGCGCCCTTATCAAATATGTAAGAGGCAAGGATGGCAACTGTCACTCGGGGTTCTCTGGGAAAGCTCGAAGAGCTGCTGGGAGCGGACGCCCAGGACCTGCTCGAGCACAAGTGCAACACGGTGCCGAAAGAGCAGCTTCACCTGCCCGGACCGGACTTCGTGGACCGGATCTGGAAGGACAGCGACCGCCCGACGAGGGTGCTGGGCAGCCTGCAGGCGATCCTGGGCCACGGGCGGCTCGCGAACACCGGCTACGTCTCGATCCTGCCGGTCGACCAGGGGATCGAGCACACGGCGGGCGCCTCGTTCGCTCCCAACCCGATCTACTTCGACGGCGCCAAGATCGTTGAGCTGGCCATCGAGGGCGGCTGCAACGCGGTGGCGTCGACGTTCGGCGTGCTCGGCTCGGTCGCGCGAAAGTACGCGCACCACATCCCGTTCATCTGCAAGCTCAACCACAACGAGCTGATGACCTATCCGAACCACTCCGACCAGGTCCTCTTCGGCAATGTCAAAGAGGCCTGGGAGATGGGGGCCGTGGCGGTTGGCGCCACGGTCTACTTCGGGTCGGCGGAGTCGGACCGCCAGCTCCAGGAGATCGCCGTTCGGTTCCACGAGGCCCATCAGCTCGGCATGGCCACGGTGCTCTGGTGCTACGTGCGCAACAACGCATTCAAGAAAGACGGGGTCAACTACGAGACGGCGGCCGACCTGACCGGTCAGGCCAACCATCTCGGCGTCACGATCGAGGCCGACATCATCAAGCAGAAGCTTCCGGATACGAACCGCGGCTTCGAGGTCATCGGGTTCGGCAAGACCTCCCCGGCGATGTACGACAAGTTGAGCACCGACCACCCGATCGATCTCTGCCGTTACCAGGTGATCAACAACTACATGGGTCGAGCGGGCCTCATCAACTCCGGCGGTGAGTCGCACGGGGCGACGGACTTGAAAGACGCCGTCCGCACCGCCGTCATTAACAAGCGCGCCGGCGGCATGGGTCTGATCAGCGGCCGGAAGTCGTTCCAGCGCCCGATGAAGGAGGGAGTCGAGTTACTACACGCAATTCAGGACGTGTACCTGAACCAGTCGGTAACCATCGCGTAAAGCTCGCGTTCCTCGGCACCGGCGCGGCGTTCTCGCTCGACCGGTACAACGGGGCTGTCGTGGTCGATGGCCGCCTGCTCCTGGACGGGGGCGCGCCGCTGCTCCCCCACATGAGCCGCGTAGGTGTCGACGCCGGAGCGATCGAGGCTGTCTTCCTCACGCATTTCCACGGCGATCACACCCTCGGGCTGCCGCCCTTCGTGCTGCACCGCGTGTTCGTGGATCCTCGCCCCCTCACATTCGTTGGTCCGGAGGGAATCGAGGAGAGGCTCGAGGCCCTGTGGGACGTGAGCTGGGGGCCCGATTGGAAGACGGTGATGCGCCCTCGCTTCAACGTCGCGTATGAGGTGGCCAGACCGGTCGGCAAGGTCGCGGGGTACAGGTACGAGACCGTCAGGCTGGACCACGGCACAAGCGGGAGCAATGGCTACCGGATCTGGGTCGAAGGCAAGATCCTCGCGTACTCGGGTGATACCGAGCCCACCGCGCCGCTCGACGAGCTGGTGCAAGGGGCCGACATCGCCATCGTGGAGGCGACCGGCCCCGGTGACGTTTTCAGCCACATGAGCTGGGAGGACGCGACCGCCCTGAAGAAGCGTCACCCCAACACCCGGTTCATGTTCAACCACGTTTACAACGGCACCGTTGACGGCGCGGTCGCCGACTTCCAGGTGATCGAAGTCTGAAGACCCGGGTCACCGGCGCGGTCATGGCCGGTGCGTTGGCCGGTGGCGTCATGGGTGCGGCAGTTTTTGGAGGAATGCTGGCGTTCGGTCTATTGCTGTCCAGCCGCGTCGACAGCGTGGTCCCCGCCATCGTTCTCGGAATCGCGGGGGCCTACGCCGCCTGGCTTGTCGGCTTGATCGTCTTCAGCGCCGTCCGCGGCGGCAACGCCAAGGAAGAGCAGAGCTGAGCCCGGACCTCTACTCGACGCGACCCCTGCTGGACAAGCTCGGCGTCAAGCCCGGCTCGAGGGTGGCGATCGTCGACCTCGACGACGCCGGCTTCGTGGCCCTGCTGCGCGGACGGACCTCCGACGTGGTCAAGGGTCGACCACGCGAACCGGTCGATCTCGTTTTCATGGGCGCGAGCCGGCTGAAGGATCTCAAGCGCATCAAGGACGTCAAGGGCTGGATCGAGCCGAACGGCTCCATCTGGGTCGTGCGGCCGAAAGGCGGACGTTCCGAGATCCGCGACACCGACGTCATCGATGCCGGGCTTGCGGCGGGCCTGGTCGACAACAAGATCGCGAGCTTCTCCGAGACGCACGGCGCGATGCGCCTGGTCTTTCGGCTGAGGGATCGGCCCAGGTGACGTTGGTCATCCGGCAGGGCGAGCCGGCGGACGTTCCTCTCATCGCAGAGTTGATCCGCGGACTCGCGCGCTATGAAAAGTTGGAGCACGAGGTCACGATGACCGAGGAGCGGCTCGCGGCCAACCTCTTCGGGGCATCGCATCACTACGCGGAGACGTTGATCGCTGAAGTGGACGGCTCGCCCGTCGGGTTTGCCCTCTTCTTTCACAACTTCTCGACCTTTCTGGCGCAGCCCGGGATCTACCTGGAAGACCTGTTCGTGACGCCGGAGCATCGAGGCGGCGGTATCGGGCGCGCGCTCCTCAAGGAGCTGGCCCGGCTGGCGATCGAGCGCCAGTGCGGCCGGCTCGAATGGTCGGTGCTGGACTGGAACCGCGAAGCGATCGGTTTCTACGAGCGCCTGGGGGCGCGGCCGAACTCCGAATGGACCGTCTACCGCCTCACCGGCGAAGCGCTCTCCGCGCTTGGCCGAGAATAGATTGCGCATGGACGTCCTTCGCCCCAAGAAGCTGGAGACGCATCCCGGCGATTCGATCATCGGATGGGCTCACGGCCAGCTCGAGATCGCCCGCCAGATCCTGGACAACCCGGGCGGCGGCCTGCTGTTCGCGACGCAAACGGTCGGGCAGGTCTCGTCAGCTCTTCGCGAGCGCGACCTGGCGCGGTGGGAGGACGTGGTCGTGCTTCTGGAGCGTGTCGAGGACGCCGCCGTCAGGCGCGAGTTCGACACCGCGCGCGCCTTGCTCGACCAGGTCCTGGCCAAGCTTCCTGCACAAAACTAAGTCGCGACAGCCGCCTCCAGCGTCTTCTCGAATCCCGCGGCGCCCTGGTGCCCGCCGAACGGTCCCGCGCAAGGCAGGGTGACGCCGGCATCGCGATAGCGGCGGATGACCTCGCGCACCTGCTCCGCGTCGCCTATGCCGGAGAGCTCGTCGAGCATCGCGTCGCTGATCTCGCCCGCCTCAAGCTCGGCAGCGAATCCGCTGGCGTCCATCATCTTTCGGTAGTACAGGGCAGGATTGGCATAGCGCTCGACGGTCTGCCGGAAAACGGCCTGTCCCGCGGTCCGGTCGATCGTGAGGCACACGGGGATGGCGGCGAAGATCTCGAACCCGTCCATGCTCTTGCCGGCCTTCTGCCGACCGGCGGTCACCGCGGGGACGACGTGGTCGCGTACGTACGCGGGCGAGCACATCCACAGGATGACGCCGTCGGCCTGCTCACCAGCAAGCTCCAGCATCCGCGGGCCGAGCGCCGAGATCATGACCGGCATGTCCGCCCGGCGCGGTCCCGAGTAGGCCCAATGGGCCGAGAAATGCTTTCCGTCGACAGAACAGCCGCCATCGCGAAGGCTGGTGCGCACGATGTCGAGGTACTCGCGCATGGCCGCTGCCGGATGTTCGAGCTGCAGGCCCCACATCGATTCGACGGTGACCTTGTGGCTGACACCGAGGCCAAGGATGAAGCGCCCGCCCGACATCTCATCAAGTGACGCGGCCATCTGCACCATCGCGGTCGGGTGCCTCGTATAGATCGGGAGGACCGCTGTGCCAAAGGCAAGGCGCTGCGTCGCGTGGGCATAGGCCGCAAGGACGAGCGCCGCGTCGCGCGAGTTGGGCAGCTGCGTAACCCATACGGACTCGACGCCAAGCCTTTCCGCAATCTTGACCCTCGCGACCGACTCGTCGAGCGTCTTCACTGCATCGATGGCGGTGGCAAGGCGGGGCACAGCTTCAGCAATATATTCCGGTGACATGGCCACAGGCGCTGTTCATGGGCTTGCTGCAGGGAGCCACGGAGCTGTTCCCGGTTTCATCGCTCGGGCACGCGGTGCTGATCCCAAGCCTGCTGAAATGGAGCTTCAAGCAATCCGACCCCTCGTTCCTTCCCTTCCTCGTCCTGCTCCACATCGGAACGGCCACAGCCTTACTCGTCCTCTACCGCCAGGAATGGGTTGCAATCATCCGCGGGTTTTTCACGGCGGCGTTCCGCGGACAGATTCAGACCGACACCGAGCGCCTTGCGATGCTCCTGCTGGTCGGGACGATCCCGGCCGCGATCCTCGGCGTCTACCTGCAAACGCGGATCAAAAGCCTTTTCGCCAGCCCGTACGCGGCGGCCGTGTTCCTTGTCATCAACGGCGGGTTGATGATCACCTTTGAGCTTTTGAGGCGGCGTGCCGAACGACGCGCGGCGGTCACGGCGTCCTCGCGTGCCGAGCAAGAGGAGCAGTTCGCGCACGCCGAGCGGATCAGCTTTCGCGCTGCGGCCATCGTGGGCGCCTGCCAGGCGCTCGCCTTCCTCCCCGGCATCTCGCGTTCCGGAGTCACCATCGGTGGCGGCTTGCTGGCGGGACTGAGGCACCGGGAGGCTGCCCGTTTCTCCTTCCTCCTCGCGACTCCGACGATCCTGGGCGCCGGGGTCGTGGAGATACCCCAGCTGTTCTCGAGCGGTGTTCCAATCGCCGAGTACGTGGCGGCGGCCCTCCTGTCCGGCATCGCTGCCTATGCGAGCGCGCGGTTTCTTCTCCGCTATTTCAGGTCGGGCCGCCTCGACCCTTACGGCTTCTACTGCATCGCCGCCGGGCTCGTCAGCCTGGCTTTGTTACATTTCAACCTGTGATGAAATCAACAGGGTTGGCGATCGGCTTAGGGGTACTTGGAGTCGTTTTCCTGATCATCGGCGTGCTCTATGGGTTCGGCGTGCTCCAGATCGCGGTCAGCGACACGCACTCAGCACACCACTACACCCACCTGATTCTGTTCGTCGTGCTCGCGGTGGCCAGCTTCGTGGCCGCCAACTTCGCTCGTCCGAAAGGGACGGTCTACGTGACCGACCGGCCGAGGCGTTAGCCGGCAGCGATCTTCTGAGGAACGAGGCGGCCGGTCAGGTCGCGCTCGCCGGCCCGGATGTCTTCGTGGTACACCGCGTCGGCGTTGACCTTCCAGGGATCGAATGTCGAGTCGGTCGCGATGTTTCGCGCCACCAGCAGCGCGGTCATCATCGAGTGGTCCTGGTTGTTGTACTTGTGCATCCCGTTGCGGCCGACGAGATGAAGGTTGGGCAAGTGTGACTGCAGGTATCCGCGAATGACGTCAACCCGCGACTGATAAGCATCGTCGTAAACGGGGTACGCCTTCTGCTGGCGCACGACAACTCCGTCGAAGATGAGGTCCGGCGTGCAGATGCCGAGGTGAGCGAGCTCTTCGCCGGCCAGCTTGACGAGAGCTGCGTCGTCTGAGGTCCACAGCCCGTCGCCTTCGAAACAGAAGTACTCGAGCCCGAGACACGTCTTGCTCTGGTCGGGCACCATATCAGGGCTCCAGTTCTTGAAGTTCTGTATACGGCCGACGCGAACGCTCGGGTCGTGGATGTAGATCCAGTTGTCCGGGAACACGTCAGCCTTGTCGATCATCAGCGCGACGCTGATGAAATCGCGGTAGGACAGGTGGTCCGCCGCCCGCCGAACCGCCTCCGGCGCGGGTGGATCCAGCCGGCCAATCAGCTCGCGGATCGGGATGCTGGACACAAAATCCGTGCCGGCGTGTGCTTCGAGCTTGCCTTCGTCGGTGCGAGTCACGACCGAGCGCACGCGGCCGCCTTCGTGTTTGATGGACTCGATCGAGCGGCCGAACTGCACCGGTGAGCCCTTCTCGCGGCTGATGTCCGCAACGCGCTCCCACATCTGGCCGGGACCGAAACGCGGATAGCGGAACTTGTCGATCAGGGTGGTCACGATCTCGCCGCGGCTCTTCGCCGCACGGTGCGGGATGAGCGCGCTGCGCAGCACCAGCCAGAGATCCAGGCTCTTGATGCGTTGAGCCGCCCAGTCGGCGGAGAGCTCCTTGGTGCTGATGCCCCATACCTTTTCTGTGTATGTCTTGAAGAAGATGCTGAACAGGCGCCAACCGAACTGGTTGCGCACCCAGTCCTCGAGACTCTTCGGATTCTTCACCGGCCGGAGCCGCGCCCACCCGTAACTGGCGACGCAGCGCACGGCCTCCAGGGGGCCCAGGTTCCAGAGCGCGTTGACCGCCTGGATCGGATAGGCGAAGAAGCGCCCGCGGTAGTAGATGCGGGACAGGCGCCCCCGGTTCAGCATCTCATCGCCAAGGATCTCCGTCCACAGGTCTTCGACCTCCTGGTTCTTGGAGAAGAACCGGTGGCCGCCGATGTCGAACCGGTAGCCCTCGTGCTCGACGGTGCGAGCCAGTCCCCCGACCTGCTTGGGATCCTTCTCGAGGATGGTTACCGCGATGTCGTGTTTGAAGAGCTCATAGGCGGCAGTGAGCCCGGCCGGGCCGGCGCCCATGACGACGACGTGCGGTCGACCGCCTTCGGCGACCAAAGTGCCCACAGGGTAGCAACGAGTCCCGTAGGTTCAGTCTTGCTGGTTGCCGGGCGCTAATTCAGCGGGCCCTTGCTGCGAGCCTCGTCCACCTTGACGATGGCGTCGCGTAGGCCTTTGATCCAGTCCGCCTGGTGCATGCCGACCAACCGGACGCACCAGGCCAATGCGTCGCTCCGGCTCCTGGCGACGCCTCCAGCCACGAGGGTGTCCAGGATGGCGCGCTCAGGCATCCGGAGCCGGGTCATCACCGGCACGCTGAGGGCGGTGAAGACCCTGGTCTGGTCTCCGCACTTTGCGCCCCAGGCGACCTTGCGCCGGAACTGGCGCTCGGCCTCGCGGGCGATGCGCACGCGCTCGTCCCTCGTCTCCTCGCGGAAGCGATCGATGCGGGCGGAGCGGGCCGCCGCCCGGCCTTCCTCAGAAGTACCCGCGGCCAGCTCGACGTCGGGCAGCGGGCCGATCACCAGGATCTCGTCTCCGTCGCTTGCCACCTCAGGCGGCCCGGCGAACCAGCCGGCAGGGACCTTGCTCACGAACCAGGCGGAAATGTCTTCGGCCATCGATTACAAGATTACCTGCCGGGCCCCGGACAGGGGCGCCTACGCGGCGGATTCGTTCGGTCTGGCGCCCACGAACTTGAGCTCGTCCACGATCACCTCGGTCCGCCTGCGCTTCTGGCCGGCGGTGTCCTCCCATGAGCTCGTGTGAAGGTGGCCCTCCGCAAAGATCGCTCTGCCCTTGTGGAGGTACTGGCCGGCAAACTCGGCGAGCTTGCCGAAAACGACCAGGTTGTGAAACTCCGTCTGCTCTTTTGCGTTGCCGGCGTCGTCTTTGCCCGCATACGAGTTGGTGGCCAGCCCGAACTTGGCGACGTACGTGCCCTTGGGCGTCGCCTTGACCTCCGGGTCTGCCGTGATATTCCCGACCAGGATCACCTTGTTGACCATCGAAGCACCTCCGTGAATTTGTGCCAGCGTAGTTTCGGATCGGGCATTCGCCTACCCAGCCTGTTAAGACGCCAGCCACGCGACAGGGTCGACCGACGTGCCGTCGACCTGGACCTCGAAATGCACATGGGGACCGGTCGCCAGGCCCGTCGCACCAACGAGACCGATCACGTGGTCGGGCACGACGGACTCGCCGGGTTGGACCCGGAACTGGGAGAGGTGACAGTAGTAGATGCGCGTGCGAGCATCGACCACGACGACCACGTAATTGCCGGCTCCATTCGGGTCGAAACCGACGTAGGCGGTGCCGGCCGTCGCCGAGTGGACTTCCGTTCCACCAGGTGCCGCAAGGTCGATGCCCGTGTGTATGTGGCGTCCGGGACAAAACGGATCGAACGGCTCGAGCTCCAGCGCCGTGCAGCCGAACTGCTGGCTGACCGAGGCGCCCACTACAACGGCTGCGATCGGCAGCCTCTCGTGGCTGGGGACCTCGGAGGCAACGACGATCCAAACCATTGCTGCCCCCGCAACGATTGCAAGGACGCGAAGAAACGCAATCAAGCCTTGGCCAGGGCGTGCTCAATGTGGTGAAAGGCGCTGTCCACACTCGACTGCAGCTTGTGCGCCGCCTTCTCAGCTCCGCCAAGAGCCCCGGGCACCTTGAAGACGATCACCAATGCAGCCAGTGCAAACAGGTGGTGGACCGGACTCACGCCATCTCTTTCGAGGCCAAATCCGATCGCAAGGATGAACAGCTGAAACGGCTGCATCAGCAGATTGGTCGAGAAATGAGACGCCCACAACTTCGAAATGTGATGCGTCTCGGGCAGCATGAACATCAAACCGGCAATCGGCGCTGTGATCGCCAGAACCACCAGGACCGCGTAGCGAATCAGGTAGGCGACCGCCAGTGCGTCGTACCCCACGGCCAGGGCAAGTGTCGTGACGATTTCCAGTGCGCCGGCATTCGGATCGTGGCGAAAGTTCGCTGTAAACGTGGAGAGGTCATCCAGCCTCACAAAAGTTTGAGCCGCCTTGCTCAGCGCATTGCTCGCATCGACCGTCATCTGGAACAGCGGCAACGAGAAGTTGATCAGAACCACGCCCATCATCAGTCGCGGCAGCAGGATGCGCGCGGTGTACTGGCTGCGCAAGCCGTGGCCCCACATGATCCGGTAAGCAGCCCAAATGGTCACCAGCGCGAGTGCGGCATTGGACACGACCTGGACCGTCGGCTCGAACCGCTGAATCGTCGCGTTTCTGATGAAGTCACCGCCGGTTTCGAAGTCCGTGGTGCTGAGGATGAAGCCGAACCACACTTTGAGCAGCAGGCCCATGCTGTCGTTCAAAAGAGCCAGCACGACCTCTTTCGGATGCGCGAACGGCCACAGCAGATCGATCAGCTGCGTGACCCGGACGATGAGGGTCTGGAGATCCACGAGTACCCTCAGTGGGCGGCGGAGGTCGGCACCGAGTTCGTCAGGATGCTGACCAGCGAGCTGGCCACCTCGACCCCAATCGTCCCGACGACGATCCGCTGGATCCACTGCTTGGCGGCGAGCGCCGACTTGGATTCGACCGCCGTTATCTTCCAGATGAACGCGAAGATGAACGCAAGCGCGCCAACCGATCCAACCAGGGCCTGGCCGATGTGGATCCAGGTCGTGATCAGGTTGGTGATCGGCGTGATGTCCGGAGCCGTGTCGAGAAACAGCATTCGAGCCTCCTGAGGTTTTGCCTCGGAGACTAAGAAGACCTGATTGCCAGCGGAACCCAGCCTGTTAAGCCTGCTGCGTCAGCTGGTCCGACGAGCGTCCATGTGTAAGGTCCTACACCCTGCGGGAGCTTGGAGCCATTTCCGAGGTTCTTGCGCAAAACGCGCGTTGTTCGGGCGACGAAGCTGGTCATAGACTACGGCTCAGCTTGGACAGGATCGATCTGGTGCTGATGACCCCGGAGCAGTTCGAGGCGTGGCTGCCGGGCACGATCGAGGGTTACGCCAAAGAGCACGTTGCCACGGGCAGGTGGTCCAAA
>Ga0209118_1001512_pt1 | contig 10702 bp, 10 predicted proteins | sample BlaSpr_A8_Ref_M1_FD_187988 | JGI IMG/M metagenome (GOLD analysis project Ga0209118, IMG submission 187988) | Forest soil microbial communities from Thunder Bay, Ontario, Canada - Black Spruce, Ontario site 2_A8_Ref_M1 (SPAdes) (version 2) | ecosystem: Environmental > Terrestrial > Soil > Boreal...
CGCCTCGGCCCCGCGAAACGGTCACGTGATTGTAAAGGCGAAGCGCCACGCCGAGGCAGTCAAAGCCGGGGCCGAGATTCGATGTGCTCGCCGGAACGCGAATGGTGACCTTTTGCATGCTCTCTTCGGTAGGCTGGCGCTTGCGGGCGTGGAAACCAAACTATTCGGAGGCCAGGGAACGCGGCTACCGAAAACTGCGCCCTTGATACCGAACGAAATTGGCGCCGGCGACCGACGCAGAAACGACTCGACAAACGATTCACGCTTTGAGAGCGGGTTCGCTCTCGTCTTGCGCCCGTGAAAATGTCCGAATGGATCGACCCGGATCTGCACCAGCGCTTCATTGCCGAGCAGACGGACGCGCTTCGTCTCTGCACCTGCCCGGACGGCTGGGTCGAGCGCTTCGGCGTCGACGTCCTCATCTCCCACAAGACCGGCGCGGCGCTGGAGAGACTCAAGACCGAGCTCTGTCTTTGGGGGCTCAATGTCGACTTCACGTTTCGCCGCGTCTTCGCCCGCTTTTTGCCGAAGCAAAACGCCGACCGCGAAGCGCCCACGCTCGTCCTGGGCGATCCCGGCACTAATCTGCAAAGCACCGCACTTGAGCGGATGCTGCGTTACGGGATTGATTTCGGTGCGGGATATTCTGTGGGGCTTTTCATCGATCAGAGAGAAAACCGGCGGTTCGTCCGGGACGCCGCGCCGAAATCATTACTGAACTGCTTCGCCTACACCTGCTCGTTTTCCGTAGCGGCGGCGACGGTCGGCGCTACCACGGTGAGCGTCGATCTCTCGAAGAAATCGCTCGCGCGCGGCCGGGAGAACTTTGCCCTGAATTCCCTGCCGACAAACGACCATCGTTTTCTGGCGGATGATGTCATGAGCGTCCTGCCGCGGCTGGCGCGAAAGGGCGAGAAGTTCGATGTCATCATTCTCGATCCGCCGACGTTCTCGCGCTCGCATCGGGGCAAGGCGTTTCAAGTCGAGCGGGATTTCGAGACGTTGCTCCTGGCGGCCTTGGAAGTCGCCGAGCGCGATGCGAAGATTCTTCTCTCGACGAATTGCTCCAGCCTGGGGGACCGCGCCTTGGAAGTGATGGCGCGTTTTTGTCTTAAGGCCACCCGGCGGGCGGCAAACTTCCACCGGGAATCTCCCCTCCCCGATTTTCCCTCGGGCGTGGGCGCGGCGACGCTCTGGTTGAGGTTGCGCTAGCATCGTTTCGAAATTTCGAAACACGCAAAAGACCTTCCTTATTCGAAGCTTAAGTAACATGGACGAACAGCTTTCAGGCACCGGCGATGTGGCGGAGCGCGGGCTCCGTTATACCAAAGATCAATTCGAGCAGGTCCTCGAACAGACGGAAGAATACGTGCGGGAAAACCCCGTGCGCTCGATTGCTTACGCGCTGCTCGCGGGATTGATCCTCAACCGGCTGCCGATCGGCCGCATCCTCGGCGGGGTGGTGCGCCTGCTCATGCTCGCGTTCAAGCCGGCGATCCTGGCTTACGGCGTGACCAAGCTCTACCAGGCCGCGCAAGGCGACGAAGAGTAACGCGAGGGCGGCGCCCTATTTGTCGAGCGTGAAGCCGACTTTGAGCGTGACCTGCCAGTGATCGACCTTCCCGTCTTCGATATACCCACGCGTCTCGCAAACCTCGAACCAGCGCATGTTCCGGATGGTTTTTCGGGCGCGCTCCAGTGCATTTTCCACCGCTTCTTCGATGCTTTTCGGTGACGAACCGACGAGCTCGATCTTTTTGTAAACGTGATCGCTCATGGAGCGATTCTGAGGCACGCCGCGCGCGAAGACAATCAAATAACCGCCGACGGAGAGAGCGCTAACTGTCGCGGAAGATTCTCACAGCGCCGGAGGCGCGATGGATTACAGCCCGGAGTGAAGCGCAGCGAACTCCGAGTTCCGATCCAAAACGGAGCAACCCCTGCCAAGGGGTGGCGGAAAACTGCCGCACACCAATGGACGTTCCACATCTCCGCCGCCCCTTTTCAGGGGCTTTTCTTTTTGTTTCGGTGCCAACCCGGAGTTCCGCTGCGCTTCACTCCGGGCTTTAGTTCCAACGCCCCTTCCGGGGCTGTGAGTTTCACGGCGCTTCTTTGGAAGCGGGGCGGCTACAGCTTCTCGATTGAGGACGATGCTGCTCCAGCTTTTCCATTGAGCGCAGCGGCGACATCGCTAGCCTCTTGATTGCCATGGCCGAAAATATCGAGTCGCACCTCATCGAGAAACGCGTTTTCAAGCCAGCCGGCAAATTCGCAAAACATTCCCGCATCGGCAGCCTGGAAAAGTACCGCCGGATGCATCGCGAATCGATCGCGCGGCCGGAAAAATTTTGGGCGCGGGAGGCGAGCGAACTCGTCTGGCAAAAGCGCTGGAAGAAAGTCCTGCAATGGAAACCGCCCTTCGCGAAATGGTTCGTGGGCGGGAAGCTGAACGTCTCGGAAAATTGTCTCGATCGCCATCTGGCCGGGCCGAATCGAAACAAGGCGGCCATCCTCTGGGAAGGCGAGCCGGGCGACAAACGCGCGCTCACCTACCAACAGCTGCATCGCGATGTCTGCCGCTTCGCGAACGTCCTGAAGCGAAACAAAATTCGCAAAGGCGATCGCGTCATCATTTACATGCCGACAATTCCAGAGGCGGCCATCGCCATGCTCGCCTGTGCGCGGATCGGCGCCGTGCACTCCGTCGTGTTCGGTGGATTTAGCGCCGACAGCATTCGCGATCGGATCGCCGATTGCGGCGCGGTCGCGGTGATCACCGCGGACGGCGGCTATCGCCGCGGCGCCATCGTGCCGCTCAAGAAAAATGTCGACGACGCGTTGCGCGGCGGCACCTCGATCAAGCGCGTCATCGTTTTCCGCCGGGCCGGCAACGACATCCATATCGAGGAGGGCCGCGATGTCTGGTGGCACCGCGAGCTGGAATACGTGGATGCCCATTGCCCGGCGGCGCCGCTCGATAGCGAGCATCCGCTTTACATTCTCTACACGAGCGGCTCGACCGGAAAACCGAAAGGCATTCTGCACACGACCGCCGGTTATCTCGTCGGGATTTATTCGACGATGAAATACGTCTTCGACGTCCGCGACGATGACGTCTTCTGGTGCACGGCCGATGTCGGCTGGGTTACCGGCCACAGCTATGTCGTCTACGGCCCGCTCGCCAATGGCGCGACGACGTTGATGTATGAAGGCGCGCCGAACTGGCCGGAACCTGACCGTTTTTGGCGGCTTATCGAGGAATATCAGGTGAACATTCTCTACACGGCGCCGACGGCGATCCGCGCGTTCATCCGCTGGGGCGATCAATGGCTCAAGAAGCACGATCTTTCCTCGCTCCGGCTCCTCGGCTCGGTGGGCGAACCGATCAACCCCGAGGCCTGGATGTGGTATCGCGACAAAGTAGGCGGCGGGCGTTGCCCCATCGTCGACACCTGGTGGCAGACGGAGACTGGCGCCATCATGATCACGCCGTTGCCCGGAGCGATCCCCACGAAACCGGGCAGCGCGACGCTTCCGTTCTTCGGCGTCGACGCCGCGATCGTTGACGAAAAAGGAAAAGAGGTCGGCGCCAATGTGGGCGGAAAATTAATTATCCGCCGGCCCTGGCCTGCGATGTTGCGGACGATTTACGGCGACAAGGCGCGCTACAAAAAACAGTACTGGAGCGAATTCAAGGGGAGCTACCTCACCGGCGACGGCGCGCGGCGGGACAAGGACGGATATTTTTGGATCGTCGGCCGGATCGACGACGTGTTGAACGTGGCCGGACATCGGCTCGGCACCTCGGAGATCGAAAGCGCGCTCGTGAGTCACACGAGCGTGGCCGAAGCAGCGGTGGTGGGGCGGCCAGATGAACTCAAGGGCCAGGGCGTGGTCGCGTTTGTCACGGTGAAAGGCGGAATCGTCCTGAGTAATTCACTCAAGCAAGAACTGCGTGAACACGTGGGTCTTCACATCGGCGCGATCGCCAAGCCGGACGAGATTCGGTTTGCCGAAGCGCTGCCGAAAACGCGCAGCGGAAAAATCATGCGGCGCTTGCTCAAGGAAGTGGCCAGTGGCAAGACCGTGACCGGCGACACGACGACGCTGGAGGACTTGAGCGTGCTGGCAAAGCTGAGCGCGGAAGAATGATGATGGGCGCGTCATTACCAAGGAGGGGCGATTTCCAAACCGCCCGCGCTTCCTGACGGCGGTTTGGAAGCCACCGCTCCCTGGAAGAGCTTGGCATAAACCCACCCTCACGTAGCCTTACACCGTGAGTTTCATTCGAACAGGGCTGCGCGAGATTGGGCTGAAGATTCGCCGGCAGAAAACGCGGATGGCGTTGCGCCACGAAAAACGCGTCCTGCAAAAGAGTGAAATCAACCTCGGCCGCGAAGGCTGCTCGCAGGCGGTCAACTTCCCCGAGGTCCGCAACGAGATCGTCGCGCTGAAGAAGCTCGAGCAGGAACAAAAGGAAGTCGCATTGCGGATCGCGCAGATCGAAGAAGCCATCCGGAAGATCGAACTGCAGCGGGAGCAGAACGCGAAAGAACAGGACGCCGCGCTGGCCAAGCTCGAGGAAGAAAAGAAACCGATCCTCGACAAACGAAATGACGCAAAAGCCGCGGCGGATATTTGCGATCGCGAATTGGCCGGCGTCGAGCGCCGGCTCCAGGAGAACGATGCGATCGACCGCGAGCTCTTGAAAAGACTCTCCGAATTGCAGGCGCAAGTTCCACCGCCCGCCGATCTCGAGACACAGATGGCCGGGATCAGCGCCCGGCGCGTCCGCCTTCCCGAAGAGCGCGCGGAAGTGACACGCGCCCGGCTTGGGAGCGCTGAAGCCTGCCGCGCTGCGCGCGAAAAACTGAGCCAGATCGAGGCCGAACTGGCGGCGGTGAACAAGAATATCGCGCGCGTCCGGGAAGAATTCGAAGCGCGCGATCGCGGCTTGAACGAGACCAGCCGCGCGCAGCAGGACGCGCTGAAGGAAGCGCGGGGACATCACGAAACGGTCGAAGAAAAAAAGAACCCGGCCTACCTCAACATCGGCCGGCATCTCGCTTCGCAGGGAATCGCTCCGCCGAACGCGCCCCATTTGTTGAAGGAAGTGCAGAAGCATCGCGCCGCCGTCGACCGGCATTTGCAGCACACCGCGGAGCTGGCCGTGCTCTCGAGCCAGATCGATAAACAAGAGCTGCGCAGATTTTATTTTGCCGTTGTTTCCGTGCTCGGTTTGCTCGCGATCATTCTCCCACTCGTTTTTCAATCACCGCAGAAACGGGAATGGCTCCCACAGGAAACCGAAACCATTCTGTCGCTCAACGTGGAGCAACTCGAGCGGGACGATTTGCCAAAACGCTGGCGGAAGGATCAAGCGGCGGAATGGCAGAAAGTCTGGGCCGGACTGAGCGGCAGCGCGCAACGGACGCCTGGCCTGAACCTCCCGCGGGACGCCGTTCGGATCACGCGCGCGATGACGACCACTGAGGCGGGCGCGACGCGCGAGTTTGTTTTAGTCGAAGCGCGGCCCGATGTCTCGCAAGTCATTCGCTCGATTGAAAAAGATAAGACGTTTGAGAAACGCACGATCAGTGGTCTGCCCTTATGGGCGGCGCCAGACTTTGCCCTCGCGCGGGTCGGGCCGAAGACATTAGCGGTCGGATCAGAGCCAGAAGTGGAGGAGCTGGCGCGCGTGCGGCTCGGGATCAAACCCGATTTGAAAACCACCGGTCAACTCTTCGATCGTTTTCAGTCGCTGAATCAGGCGAGCTCCATTCGGCTGGTGTCGCTCGCTCCGGCCAAGCTCACCCAAATGTTCAATCCAGTTTTCCCGCCGGAGTTGATCGACACCTCCGAGTTGCTCGGTCTCGCGCTGACGCTCCAGAACCCGGTCAAAGCACGGCTCGTTCTAAAAATGAAATCGGCGCCGGAAGCGGCTAATCTCGCCGGACGAATAAAAAACGATCCGCAGCGCTGGCTGCGCGTGCCTGGCGCGGATCTCCTCCTTTATGCGCAGACCCCGGAGGTGGATGCGCAGGCAGCGAATCTTCAGGTGCGCTTCGACCTGCCGGAGAACAGCGCCCGGCTTGTTTTGCAGCGCCTCGCCAAGACCGCGGCGCCGCCGCCCGCCGTGGCCGGAAATTAATTGCCACGTGACTATCCCGGTTTTGAAACGAAGCATGGCGTTGAGCTTTCTCATTCCCCTCGCCGCATTTGCCGCCGATGTGCTGCCACCCGGAGATGAGTTCGTCGAGATCAAGAACGTCGATCCATCGATCGTGATCGATTTGCGCTATGCGACGCCGAACAACGTCACGCATCGACCGCTGTATCCACCCGGGACGCCCGCACTGGTTCGCGCGGGCGTGGCGCAGCGCCTGATTCTGGTGCAAAAGTATCTCCAGAAAAAAAAATGCGGGCTCAAAATTTGGGATGCATACCGGCCGGCTTCCGCGCAACACCAATTGTGGCAGGCGACCCAGAACGGCTCGTATGTCGCGGATCCGAACGGCGCCCGGGGCTCGATGCATCTTCGGGGCGTCGCGGTCGACGCCACGCTGGTGGACGAGGCGGGCCGCGACCTGGCGATGCCAACCGATTTCGATAACTTCACGCCCGCCGCGTTGATCAATTACCGCGGCCGCGATCCGGTGGTGCGATCGAATTTGAATCTGCTCCAAAAAGCGATGGCGCATGGCGGCTTCTACGGATTGCGCACGGAGTGGTGGCATTTTTGCGCGCCGGACTGGAAGAAATATCCGCAAGTGTCTGAGGTGAAATTAGGGCTGTCATCCCGAGCGAAGTCGAGGGACCCCGTGACACCTCGAAAGTTTTTCTTCGGGGTCCTTCGACTCCGCTGCGCTCCGCTCAGGATGACTGGAAGTGCTTTATGATCGACGGCTTTCTGCGGGATATTCAGCAGCCCGAATACTTGCACGCGCTCCTGAATCCGTTGCCGGTTTACGGTTTGGCGGTCGCGTTGTTCGGTTTGATCGCGGCGCTCTATCTCGGCAGCCGTGGAGGACAAATCACGGCGCTCGTCCTTATTTTTGCCACGGCCATTTCGGCGTGGCCCGTCGCGCAATACGGCGAAGCGGCGGAAGATCGAGTCCTGGCGATGGCCGATGACGCGGGGCAGGCCTGGCTCAAGGCGCACGCGCATCGCGCCGACGAACTGATTTACGCTTTCTATGCGCTCGCGGCGGTTTCGGTCGCGGCCATTTTTGCGCCGAAGAAATGGCCGAAGAGCGCGCGGCCGTTGGCGATCGCGACCTTACTCCTGGCCTTGGTCTCGTTAGGCGCGGGCGGATATATCGCCTATGCCGGCGCGAAAATTCGGCACCGGGAATTTCGCAACACGCCGCCGCCCGTGACAGCGCCGGAATAACAGCAACCATCTCGCCTTGTGACGACCGACCTGAGCGCCGAAGAAAGCAGCGTCAAAGGCCACGCCGGCGCGCTGAAAAAGGAACTCGGCCTCCGTGACCTCGTCCTCACCCAAATCCTCTTTGTCGTCGGCTCAACCTGGGTCGGCACTGCCGCCAAGCTCGGGCAAGCGCACCTGTTCTTTTGGCTGCTTGCCATTTTGCTCTTCTACATTCCGCAAGCCGCGGTCGTAATTTACTTGAATCGCCTCATGCCGCTCGAGGGCGGGCTTTATCAATGGGCCAAACTCGGCCTGAACGAGTTCGCGGGTTTCATCGTGGCGTGGAACCTGTGGTTGCTCTCCGTCACCGTCATCGCGTTGGGCGGAATGTTCGTCACGACCAATATTTCCTATGCCATCGGTGAAAGCGCGACCTGGATGCCGAACAGCAAATGGTGCGTGTCGTTGATCAGTTGCACGCTCGTTGGCGGTCTCGCTCTCATCAGCGTTCGCGGCCTGTCGTTAGGCAAATGGGTCCACAACATCGGCGCTTTCGCCATGCTCGTGGTCTACGGCGCTCTGATTGCTTTGCCCTTCATTGGTCTCGCGCGCGGCGATCTCAAGCACTATCACCCGCTCCAAATCGCAGCCCCCACCATGTCGATTTTTTACTGCTTCAATATCTTCAGCAAACTCGCCGTGGGTGGGCTGAGCGGATTTGAATACGTCGCCATTCTGGCGGGAGAAACGCGCGCTCCGGCGCGCGACATCGGGCGCTCGGTTCTTATCGCCTCTCCCATCATTGCGCTCATGTTCATCCTCGGCACGAGTTCCGTTTTGGCCTTCGTCGGGAACGATCAAATCGATCTCATCGGCCCGGTCCCGCAAACCTTGCGCCTCGGTCTGCGTTCGTTCCCGATCGCCGGTGTCATCGCTTCCGCGGGGATTCTGCTGATGACAATCCGAACGATTTCATCGACGAGCATTCATCTCACCGGCAGCTCGCGCCTGCCGATGGTCGCTGGATGGGATCGGCTTCTGCCCGATTGGTTCTCGCGTTTACACGCGCGCTATAAGACGCCAATTAACTCGATCATCTTCGTGAGCGCCATCACGCTGGTGATTGCGATTGCCAGCCAGATCGGCGCCGGAATTCAGGAAGCATTTCAACTGGTGGACAACGCCGCGAACGTTTTCTACGGGATTGTCTATATCGTTCTTTTCGCCATTCCAATCGCCGGCGCCGGTGCCATCCGTTCCCGCGCGCCGTTTTGGCTGCGAATTGCGGCGGGCTTCGGACTGGGCGTGTGCCTGCTCGCAATTTTTTTTACCGTCTATCCCATCATCGATGTGCCGAGTCGCCTGATCTTCGCGGCAAAGATTATTGGCGTGACGCTGATCGCCAATGCCATCGGCGTGACGATCTTTGCGCTCGCCAAGAGACGGCGTGCTGCTGCTACTTAGCGCAGCTCTCACCCACCCAACTTAAGTATTCCGCGAGTCCGTGGTCGATCTTGCAGGAGATAATCTCCGGCACCTCATAGGGATGAAGCGCGCGCAATTTCGTTTCGAATTCGGAGTAACGATTCGCAGCGAGTTTAAAAATGGCGAGCACTTCGTCGCCTGACTCCACTTTCCCCTGCCAGCGGTAGATCGATTCGACTGTGGGAATGATGTTCGCGCAGGCCGCGAGATTCTCCGTCACCAATTGCCGCGCGATGCGCCGCGCCGTTTCGATGTCGGGAAACGTGCTCAGCGCCAGCAAGACTTCCTTACTCATAAAGGTGCCTAAGCGCTCTGAGCCCTTTATGCAAAAAGTCGGGACTGCCCCCTTTTCCCTAGTCGCAAACTTGACGGCTTAAAGCCGTCAAGTTTCAGCGCTCGCCCAGCTTCCTTCGGCGGAGACATGGAGCGCGGCGGCCCGGCAAATCCACCCGCCCCCGAGAACGACATCGCCATCGTAAATCACCGCGGCCTGTCCGGGCGTGACCGCCTTTTGCGGCTCGTGCAACTGAATGCGCGCGCGTCCCTTGTCGATGGGCGTCACGGTCGCGCGAGTGCCGGGATGGCTGTAACGAATCTTCACCGTCGCTTCGAGCGCCTCGCCGGAGTCTCGCCGGTCGATCCAGTTGACCTGATCGATTTCAAAATCGTCGGACACCAAATCTTCCGCGGAGCCGACGAGAACGCGATTGGTCGCAGGATCGAGATCGACCACATAACGCGGCTCGGCGGAGCCGCCGGGCAAGCCTTTGCGCTGGCCAATGGTGAAAAGCTCGATGCCTCCGTGTTCGCCGAGAAAATTTCCCGCGAGATCGTAGATGCCGCCCGGGTGAAATTCTTCCGCGCCGAGATGCGAGCGGAGGAACGCCTTGTAGTCGTTCCCCGGGACGAAACAAATTTCCTGACTGTCGGCTTTGTCCGCGACCTTCAAGCCTAACGACCGGGCGATCTCGCGAATGGCCGGCTTCGACATCCCGCCCAGCGGCGTGAGGGCGCGTTGCAATTGCGGCTGGCGCAGGCTGAACATGAAATACGACTGGTCCTTGCGCGGATCGACGCCTTTCCGCAGGACGGCGCGATCGCGATGATGTTCGATGATGGCGTAGTGGCCGGTGGCGATGTAATCGCAACCAAGCGCTTCCGCTTTTTTCCAAAGATTTCCGAACTTGAGCTTCTCGTTGCACATCACGCACGGGTTCGGCGTTCGGCCGGCCTGATATTCGCTGGAAAAATAATCGATCACGAGCCGCTCGAATTGGTCGGCTTCGTCCACGACATAATGCGGGAAGCCCAGCGAGTGCGCGACGCCGCGCGCGTCGGCCACGGCCTGCGGGCCGCAGCATTTGTCTTCCGCGCGCGAGATGCAATCCTGCGGCCAGACTTTCATTGTCACGCCCACGACGTCGTAACCCTGCTCGCGCAGGAGATAACCCGCGACGCTGGAATCGACGCCGCCGCTCATGCCGAGAAGGACGCGCTGTTTTTTGCCGTTCATTGCGCGGAGAAAGTCACTGCGCTTCTGGCAGCGGTCAATCGCTTCCGCGCCGGCGAGCGAACCGGCACGCTGACGAACGGACTGCCCGCAAGGGTAAATCGCCAGGGAAAATCTTTCGCGCGGCTGATCCCGATTCGCGGGTCGGCCACCACGCGTGCGTCGGCCTCGTCGTCGCGTACGAAGGCACGGCGCGGGTCGCGGCAAAGGCTCATCTCGTGATGCCGCATGGTGATGTCGAGAGCCTGGGTGAGTTTCCCCGGCCCGGAGCAGAGCCGATGAATGTCCGTCACGCCGCGGCGCGCTTTCATGACAGCAAGGCCGCGGCGCGGCTC
>Ga0209118_1001513_pt1 | contig 10701 bp, 9 predicted proteins | sample BlaSpr_A8_Ref_M1_FD_187988 | JGI IMG/M metagenome (GOLD analysis project Ga0209118, IMG submission 187988) | Forest soil microbial communities from Thunder Bay, Ontario, Canada - Black Spruce, Ontario site 2_A8_Ref_M1 (SPAdes) (version 2) | ecosystem: Environmental > Terrestrial > Soil > Boreal...
CCGCCGGCGGCCACCGCCCGCCGCGCCCCGAGCGCCGCCGCGGTTTCCAGGCTGGCCGCCGCAGGCTCCGCCGGTCCGAGCTCGAGCCAGCCGGCACGCAGGCCGGCGGTGGCGATCGCCGCGAGCAGCGACGCGAAACGCTCGGGTCCCTCATCGACGCGCAGCAGGTGCGGCGGCCTCAACCGGCGCTCCTGGGAGCCGGCGGCGGCAAGGCCGCCTCCTCCGGATACAAGAGGATGCCTCGGCGCTCTTGCCGGAAGCTCTCCTCGTCCGCCGCCCAGCTGGCCATCCATACGTCCAGCGCATGATCGGCTTCGGCGGCGCCCGCGCCCCCGGCGGCGCCGGCGGCCAAGGCGGTCAGGGCGGCGCGGCATTCCGGACCCCCGGTCAACAGGTCGATCGCGGGCCGCTCGGACTCGAACTCGTAGGCGGCGCGCCGCCAGACCAGTTGCCGCGGCGCGATCTGCGCCACGGCGCGCAGCAGCTCGACGCCAGTGCGATAGGGATGGTAGCGGTGAGGATCGGTCACCACCAGCTCGACGCCGCCACAGACCTCGCCGCGATGCTTCTGGAACTGTGGCCGGAAGAAGGTCGGCAGGAACGCGACGCCCGGCAGTCCGCGGGCTGCGAGGTGGTCGGCGAGGGCCACGGGATCGAGGCCGGGGGCACCGGTGAGCTGGAAGGGCCGGGTGGTGCCGCGCCCCTCGGAGAGCTCGGTCGCCTCGATCAGGCAACCGCCCGGATAGATCAGCGCGGTCGATGCCGACGGCATGTTTGGCGACGGCGCGATCCAGGCCAGGCCGGTGTCGGGCCAGAGCATGGCGCGGTCCCAGCCTTCGACCACCCAGGTCTCCGGCGCCGCGCGCCAGCCGCCGCGTCGCGCCGCGAGCAGCACCAGCTCGCCCAGCGTCAGCCCGTGCCTCACCGGCAGACGGAAGGCGCCGACGAACGATTGATAGCCGGCCGCCGGCAAGTTGCCCTCGACCGTGACGCCACCCAGCGGGTTCGGCCGGTCGAGCACCCAGACCTCGCAGCCCGCGGCCAGCGCCGCCTCGGCGGCCCAGACCGCGGTCGCGGCATAGGTGTAATAGCGCGACCCGATGTCCTGCAGATCGACGATCAGCACCTCGAGGCCGGCGAATGCCTCGGCGCGCGGACGCAGCGTCGCCGCGGCGTCTCCATACAGCGACACGATCGGCGCGCCGCTCCACGGATCCTTGCCGCCAGCCGCCGGCACCATGTCCTGCTCGATGCCGTAGAAGCCGTGCTCGGGGCCGAACAGCGCGCGCGGCGCCCCCGCCGCGCTGGCGGCGAGGGCGCGATGAATCGGCCGCAGGTCGCCGGTCACCGCGGCACCGTGCGCGAGCAGCCCGTAAGGCCGCCGGCGCAGCTGCCGCAGGCGGCGCGGCGATGCCAGCAGCCGGTCGAGACCGGTCTCGATCATGTGGCGCGCCGGTAGGGGCCGCGCTGACCGCCGCTCTTGGCTTCGAGCCGCAGGTCGGTGATGGCGGCGCCGCGCTCGATGGCTTTGACCATGTCATAGAGCGCCAGCGCCGCGGTCGAGCACGCGACCAGTGCCTCCATCTCGGCGCCGGTGCGCGCGGTGACCACCACGCGGCTGCGGATCTCGACGCCGTCCGGCACCGGCTGCAGCTCGATCTCCACCTGGTCGAGCGGCAGCGGATGGGCGAGCGGGATCAGCTCGGAGGTGCGCTTGGCGGCTTGGATGCCGGCCAGCCGGCTCACCGCGAAAGCGTCACCTTTCGGCAGATTGGCAAGACGGATGAGGGTCTGAGCCGACAGCAGCACCCGGCAAGACGCCTCGGCCACGCGGCGGGTGACCGGCTTCTCCGAGACGTCCACCATGTGCGCGCTGCCGTGCGGGTCGAGATGGCTGAACGATCCTTGTGACGTCATGGCGCCGCTCTCCGCCTCCCCTTCCCGCCCCACTCCGGACGGGCGAGGGGCTGTATGCTAGCACCGCTCCATCCCCTCGAAAGCCATGCGAGTCGCCATCGTCGTCCCGACTCTGAACGAGGAATCGACGATCTCGCACACCCTGCCGGCCGCCCAGGCGGCACTGGCCGCGCTGGCCGCACAGCAGCCACTGGCGGCGGAAAGCGAGCTGGTGGTCTCCGACGGTGGCAGCCGCGACCGCACGGTCGCCGTTGCCCGTGCGCTCGGCGCGCGCGTCGTCGAAGGCCCCGCCGGCCGCGGCAGCCAGCTCAATCGCGGCGCCGCGGCGACCACGGCGGAGATCCTGCTCTTCCTTCATGCCGACACCACGCTGCCCGCGGGCGCGCTTGAGGCAATCCGCGCGGCGATCGGCGGCGATAATTTCCGGGGGTGCCGCGGGTGCGGCGGGCGCGGCAGGGACGGCGGCGCGGCGACGCCGGCGAACCCGGTGATCGGCGGGGCGTTCCTGGTGCGCTTCGACGAGGGCGGCCCGCTGCTGCGCCTTGGCGCCTGGCTGATCAATCAGCGCACCCGCGCCACGCGCCTGCCACTCGGGGACCAGGCCCACTTCGTCACCCGCGTCGCGTTCGCGGAGCTCGGCGGCTATCGCGACTGGCCGATCCTCGAGGACCTGGACTTCGCGTGGCGGCTGCGGCGGCACGGCCGCACCGTGATCCTGCGGCAGCGCGTGACCACCGGCGCGCGCCGTTTCGTCGAGCTCGGCGTGGCGCGCACCGTCGCCACCAACTGGTTGATCTGGCTGCTGTTCGTGGCCGGCGTCTCGCCGCGGCGCCTGGCGCGCTTCTACAGCCAGGTCCGCTGAGACGAGATCGCAGCGCGAGCGGATGGTGCCGGGGCGGGCGGGTGCGGCGGCGCGAGGCGGCGCCGCCGGATGCCGCGTCGTGCTGACCTGGTTCGCTACTTACGGCGCCGCTTGTTGACCGCTTCCTTCAGCTCCTTGCCCGGCTTGAAACGGACGCTCTTGCTGGCCTTGATGGTGATGGATTCGCCGGTGGCAGGATTGCGTCCCTTGCGCGACGCCCGCTCGGAAAGGGAGAAGCTGCCGAAGCCTGGAACCTTGGCGCTCTCACCCGCTTTGACGGCGTCGGTGATGGCCGCGAACACTGCTTCGAAAGCCTCGGTGGCCTGCCTCCGGGTGAGCCCCTCTACGGAGTCCACAATGCCATTGATCAAGTCAGCTTTACCAGCCATCTCTCCTCCTCCTTGGATTCGTTTTTTGCCGCGAAAGTGACTGAGAGAGACGATAAGCCAACGGCCTGGGCCTGTCAATGGGCGACACGGTCGACACTCGCCGGAGCCGCTAACGACGGGCTTTCGCGAGCACCGAGACGGAGAAGCCGTCATGGTCGTCGCCGGACAAGACCCGCCATGCGCCGGGCCCGAGGATGCCCTGGATCAGCGGCGGGTCGAGCAGGCCGGCCAGGGGCAGGCGCTCGAAGTCGGCATGAGCGTCCAGGAAGCTCGCCGTCACCTGCTCGTTCTCCTCGGCTTCCAGCGAGCAGGTGATGGCCACCAGCAGGCCGCCCGGCAGCACCAGCGGCGCCATGCCCGCGAGCATGCGCAGCGCCTGCTGAGAGAGTCGCCCGATCTCGCTCTCGCTGATGCGCCACTTGAGCTCCGGATGCCGGCGCAAGGTGCCGGTGCCGGTGCAGGGCAGGTCGACCAGGACCCGGTCGAAGCCGCGGCCCCGGTCGGCGCCGCTCGCACCCGCTGACCCGCCCGCGATCGCAGCGGGTGTCTCAGCGGGTGCGAGCGGAGGAATGCCGGCATCGGCGACCACGACCGGCAAGGGCCGCCCGAGGCGTCGCAGGTTGCGGCGCAGCACGTCGATGCGGCCGAGCGCCACGTCCATCAAGATCGGCGCCACCGCGGGCTCGCGGGCGAGCAGCGCAAAGGTCTTGCCGCCAGGCGCCGCCGCGGCGTCGAGCACTGCCTCGCCGGGACGCGGCGGCGGCACCCAGGCGGCAGCCTGGCTGGCTTCATCCTGGATGTAGAAGTCGCCGCGGCGAAAGGCGGGCGAGGCGAGCGGGTTGCCGCGGCGCACCGTGAGCCCGAGCGCCGAAAGCGAGGACGGCTCCACCTCGATGCCCTCGTCGATCAACGCTTCCGCCAGCAGCTCGCGCCCGCCGCGGTCGCGGAACGCGAGCAGCTGCATCGGCTTCTCGCGATTGTTGGCGGCGAGCAGGGCGAGCGTCGCCGCGCGGCCAAAGCGCGCCAGCCACCGCTCGACGAGAAAATCCGGATGACTCATCTCGAGCGCCAACCGCCGCACCGGGTCGGTCTCGTGCACCGGCCAGCTCGAGAGCTGGGGATCGCGGGCAATGCGGCGCAGGACGCCGTTGACGAAGCTGGCGCCGCCGCGATGGGTGAGCTGATGGGCCTGTTCCACCGCCTCGTGCACCGCGGCGTGGGGCGGGACGCGGTCGAGGAAGAGCAGCTGGTAAGCGGCGATGCGCAGCGGTGAATGCAGCGCCGGCTCGATCTGGTCGAAGCGGCGGTGGCTGGCGTCGGCAATGATCTGATCGAGCCGGCGCAGCCAGCGCAAGCTGCCCATCACCAGCTCGCGCAGCAATCCCTGGTCGCGCTCGTCGAAACGGGTGAGCGTGCTGGCGAGATAAGAGTCGACCGGCGCCAGGGATTGCAGGGTGCGCTCGAGCACCCAGCCCGCCGCCGCCCGCACGTTGTCCTGAGGGGTGCGCCCGGGCGCCGGCCGGCGGCTGCGCGAGGCGCCGGAGGGCGACCTGGGATCTGGACGGTTGCGGGTCATGACTGCACCGGAGAGCTCACGCGCGACGCGATCGAGAATGATCGGCCCGCGTGCGGCTCCCGGATCGGCTCAGGAAAACCTCTCGCCCGGACGCAGGCGCTCTCCGTTGACGAAGTCGCCGGCGCGCTGCGCCTTGCGTCCGGGCCGCTGCAGCTCGGCAATCGCAAGCGTCGTGCCGGCGCCGCAGGCCACCGCGATCCCCGCCGGAGTCAGGCCGAGGTACGTTCCCGGCTCGGCCGGGCCCGATGCCGGGGATGCCCCGGAAGCGCCGGAATCGGGGGAAGCGCCGGTGATCGCATCTCGCGAGGAGGATGCGGGCGGCGGCGCCGGCAGGGGCTGCGCCCGCAGCAGCTTGATCGGCGCGCCGCGCAGCTCGGCAGTCATTCCCGGCCATGGCGTGTGAGCGCGTAACTGATTCGCGAGCTCCTCCGCCGTGCGGCTCCAGGCAGCTCGCGCACCCTCGCGCTTGAGGCGCGGCGCCACGGTGGCGAGCGCGGCGTCCTGCGGGCTAGCCGTCAGGTCGCCGCGCTCGAGCCCGGTGAGAGCGTCGACCACCAGCCGGGCGCCGAGCGCCGCCAGCCGCGCCGACAGCTCGCCGGCGGTCTCGGCCGGGCCAATCGGCGTGTCCGCCTGCAGCAGGATCGGACCGGAATCCAATCCCTCTTCCATGCGCATCACGGTCACGCCGGTGCGCTCGTCGCCGGCGGCGATGGCGGCCTGGATGGGTGCGGCGCCGCGATAGCGGGGCAGCAGCGACGCATGCAGGTTGAGACAGCCTTGGGCCGGCAGCTGCAGCAGCTCGCGCGGGAAGATCTGGCCGAACGCGACGACCACCGCGATCGCCGGCCGCAGCGCGCTCAACTCGGCGAGGAACTCCGGCGACCGCACGCGCTCGGGCTGCAGCGATGGCAGGTCATGCTCGCGCGCCCAGCGCGCCACCGGGGGCAGCTGCGGTTGGTTGCCGCGCCCGGCAGGCCGGGAAGGCTGGGTGACGACGAGCGCCGGCGCCCGATCCGCCGCGACCAGCGCCTCGAGGGTGGGAACGGCGAACTCGGGCGTGCCGAAGAAGACCAGCGGAGCCATGGCTGGCATTGGCGGATGCTACCACCGCCTCCGGGGAAAGCCCCTCCCGGCCGGGGCATGGGCGCGGAGCTCCTCCGGCCTCCGGTTGGGCGACGGTTTTGGATGCGGGTTCGGCGGACTGCGGTGGTCGCCCAAACGGCGGCCGGAGGAGTCCGCGCCGAGCCCCTCCGTTCCTCCCCTACGGCCAGAAATCTCTTCGGGCGCCGATCTGCGAAGTTGGCAGGCCGGCGCGGTTGCGAACGATTATGGGATCGGGTTGGCTACCGTGATCGGGAACTTGCCGATGAAGGTCTCGTTGCCGAGGCCGTCGATCACCTGCGCGGACAGCTGATGGATGCCGTTCGAGAAGTGGGTGGTGTCGAGGTAGGTGAACCAGCCTGGCAGGGGAGTGGTCGGGTAGCTCGGGTACAGCGCGGTGATGTCGGGGCGGGGTTGGCTAGGGGTGACGATGGCAACGATGTTGCCGTCGACGGAAACTACGACCGCCGCCACCTTCTGGAAGTCGAGCGCCCAACCGGAGGCCAGGATAGTACCGCCGTAGAGCAGGCCGACCACCGGAGTGTCGATGCGCCCGATCGAGAGGTCGTCCTTGGTGAAATCGCGGCAGGTGAAAGTGACCGCGATGGAAGCGATATCCGTAACGTTCGCGAACTGGTCGCCGACGCGGATGCCGAGCTGGTGGCTGCCGGGGGTGAACAGCGGAGTGCCGAAAGCGTCGGTCGTGCCGAGGAGCATGCCAACGTCGAGCGCGTAGCGGAAGCCGGCGTGCGGAGCGTCCTTGAGGCCGGGGTAGAGCTGCTCGAGATCGATGCGGCGGAGGCCGTAGCAGTTGGTGAGGCCGCCCGCGCTCGCATTGTAGTGGCAGTCATACTGGCTGTTGAACCAGAGCGCGCCGTCGATCATCAGCTCGACGTAGGCCACACCCGGGTTGTTGTACGAGGCGTTGACGTCCAGGGCATAGCCGGACACGATGCTCCAGATGGGCTGGCGAAGCGGGTCGTCCACGTCACAGTTGCCGGGCAGCTCCGGCTGCCCATCCCCATTGCCCGACAACTCGGCCTGCTGATTCGGGAACTCGATCCTGCCGAACGGCAGCAGGTCGTGGTTGGTATTGGAAAACTGCAGGCGGACTGAATTGAGATACACCACCTGCCCGGTCCGGCTCGTCACCCGCGCCGTGACCGAATGCATGCCATTGAGGAAGTGGGTCGTGTCGAGCTCGTAGCCGAAGCCTGGCGCCGCCGAATCAGGGAGCCCCGGATGCTGCTGGGTCACGCCAGGCCGCGAGCGGCCGTAGTTGGCGCGGCCGACGATCACGCCGTCGACCACGATATCGACCGCGAAGACGCCGGTCGCCGCCAGCGCCCAGCCCTGGACACCGATGACGCCGTTGCCGGCGTTGCCACCGCGCGCGAACCCGCCGAAATAGCCGAAAGGCGCCGCATCCGCCGCCCAGGCGCCGGTCGCGCCGGAAGCCAGCAGCGACAACGCCACCATCGTCAGGAAAGCCTTTCGCCTCATCGCTCCAACCTCCGCTGCGGCGCGCTCTCTCTCCATCGCAAGCGGCGAGGCGAAAGAGCCTTTACGACGCAGGCATCGCAGGCCTTCTTTCAAGTGATACGTTAACTTTGGGCAATTCTACGGAGAACATAGATAGAAGTCAATGTGGTAAACCGCGCAGGTAGAAAGGTTTGGCAGCACCCGAGCCCGCGAGACCAGACCCCACAACCAGTAGTTTCCCCGCCGCGAGCGGATACAACATATCGATAAGGAGGCCGGTCTTAGCCGGCTTCGAGCCCTTGCAGATGCGCGGCCACCAGCATGGGCAAGTTCTGCAGGTCGTACCCTCCCTCGAGCACCGCCAGGATGCGGCCGCCGCACACTTCTCCGGCCAGCTGCCGCAGCCACTCGCCCCAGCGCGCGAAGCCCTGCTCGCTGACCGCCATGCCTCCCAGCGGGTCGCGCCTCCAGGCATCGAAGCCGGCCGACAGCAGCAGCATGTCGGGAGCGAAGTGCCGCAGGGCGGGCAACACGCGGCCCTCGATCGCCGCGGCGTAGCCGTCGTCGTCGGTGCCGGCGGGGAGCGGCACGTTGAGCGTGGCGCCGATCCCAGCCCCGATGCCGATCTCGTCCGCGGCACCGGTCCCCGGGTAGAAGGGGTATTGATGAGTGCTGGCATAGAAGACGTCGGGCCGTCGCTCGAACAGGTGCTGGGTGCCGTTGCCGTGGTGGACGTCGAAATCGAAGATCGCCACCCGGGAGAGCCCGTGCCGGCGCAGCAAGTGCTCGGCCGCGACCGCGATGTTGTCGAAAAAGCAGAACCCCATCGCGGTCGCCGCCTCGGCGTGGTGACCCGGCGGCCGCACCGCGGCGAAGCCGACGCGGTCGCGCCCTTCGGCGACCCAGTCGGCAGCCGCCAGCGTCGTCTCGACCGCCGCCCAGGCGGCCGCCCAGGTTGCCGGCGACAGCGGATTGTCGGCCGAGTCGAGGAGCGCGTCGCCGCGGGCGACGGCACCGCGGAAGCGGTGCACGTAGCTTTCGCTATGGAGAGCCGTCACCGCCGCCAAGGTCCGCGGCGCCGGCTCGCCGTCCACCGCGTGGCCGCCCGCAGGCGGCGGCGCCGCCGCCGCCTGGGGGTGTAGGTGAAGGTGGAGGTCGACGACCGGAAGGCCCGTGGACCGCAGGTGAGACAGGATGCCCGATAGCCGCTGGGGGCTCTCGGGGTAGCCGCGCGGCGCCTGGTGGTCGAGGCATCGCGAGTCGGTCACGATCCGGATCACGCCGGGATCATAGACCAGCGCCGTGAGCTGCCACGTGGCGGCGAACGCGCAGCAACAGCCCGTCGATGCTGCGCGCGGTCAGCGCGCCGCCGACCGCCAGGGCGATCTCGCTGCTGTTCATGCCGGTGACCGCCAGCGCCAGGATGCGGGCGTTGCGCCGGTAGTCCCGGCGGCCGGCGAGGGCGCCGCATCGCTCCAGGAACAGGCGCAGGCGCTCACGGCTGAGCACCAGCTCTTCGGGATTGGCGCGCGGGTCCACCGCCCGTTCGGCGTGCCCGCCGCGATGGCCCCACCGCTCTCTCCGCCAGCCCTCGGCCTCGACCGGGTCGACCGCGCCAACGGAGCCAAGCGCGCCAGCCGCGCCGACCGCGGCAGGTGCGCCGACTACCGCATTGGCGCCGCCGCGCTTCTGGGCGCGCGCCGCCCGCAGCTGATCGAGGGCTACCCGCTCGGCCACTCTGCCGAGGAAGGCGCCGACCTGGCTCTCGCTGGTCGCCCGGCACCGGCGCAGGCGACGGCTGCCGCCGGCGAGCAGGCGGCAGTAGACCTCCTGCACGATCTCTTCGACGTGCTCGCTGCGCGGCCGTACGCCGGATCGCCGCAGGACGCTGCCGACGCGCGCCTTGAGGCCGGCGCCAAAGCGGCCGATCAACTCCTCCCAGGCGGCTTCGGGCTTGGACGATGACGAAAAGCAAAGGCCGGCAAATGGTTCCATCGCTCCGCTCCTTCTCGAAAAGGAGAGGAGCGGCGAGCGCGTCAGGACACGCCGGGAGGATACGCCGGAGAGCTCCGGGAACGACAGGGAGACCTTTTATAACATGCAGAAGCGACGCTGCCAAGCCTCGGCTTCGACAAGAGGGCGTCGGGCCGCCCCGCGGCGCCTCGGCTACAATCCGCATCTCGAGGCCCGCCTTGCGCCCAAACCCCTTGTTTCCTTCTCGTCCCCACCGCCAGCCTGCGATGGTCGCGATCGTCACGATCGTGGCGATCGTCGCGATCGCCGGGCTCGCCGCCGTCGCCGGCTTCCGGCGCGACAGAGGCGGGACCGCCGGTGGGCCGGCAGGCGATCGGCGCGACCAGCTGACCGGCGCGGCGCGCGGCTGGAACGTGGTGCTGCTGACCATCGACACGCTGCGCGCCGACCGTCTCGGCGCCTACGGCTACACGCGCCCCGCCGCCAGCCCCGGGCTCGACGCCCAGCTCGGCGCCGGGGTGGTGTTCGACCGCGCGTTCGCGCAGCGCGCGGCCACCTGGCCGTCGCTGGCCTCGCTGCTGAGCGGGCTCTACCCCAGCGGCCACGGCGTCGAAGAGAACGGCTACGGCTTTCCCGACGACCTGCCGACCCTGCCCAAGCTGCTGCGCGCCGCCAGGTACCGCACCGGGGCCTTCCTGAGCAACATGTGCGAGGCCAATCACCAGGGGTGGGACACCTTCGCCTGCAGCGGCGGCAAGGACGGCAAGACGGTGCAGGACGCTCTCGAGTGGACCACACCCGCCGCCGGCGCCGCCGGCCAGCCGCGCGCGAAGCGGCCGCCCTTCCTGCTCTGGGTCCACCTGTTCGGCGCCCATCCGCCGTATTACAACGGCGGCGATCTGTCGAGCCGGCTCGATCCCGGCTACCAGGGTTCTCTCGGGCCCAAGAAGTGGCGACTCGACGCCGTGATGACGCAGCACATGCGGCTCGACGGCGCCGACCTGCGGCACCTCGACGCCCTCTATGACGCGGCGGTGATGGGCAGCGACCGGCTGGCCGGCGAGCTGCTCGCAGGCCTGCGGCAGAACGGCAGCCTGGATCACACGCTGGTGATCGTGGCCGCGGACCACGGCGAAGAGCTCTACGCCCACAACGGCTATCTCTACCACGCCTGCTCGGTCTACCAGACGACGCTGCACGTGCCGCTCGGCATCGCCGCGCCGGGCCTGCTGCCCGCCGGGGCTCGGGTACCGCAAGCGGTCGAGCTCATCGACGTGCTGCCTACGCTGCTGGCGCTGCTCGCGGTGCCGCCACCGCCGCGGCTGGATGGCCGATCGGTGGTGCCCTACCTCGAGCGTCCCGGGGGCGGCGGTTCCGGCAAGCCGGCTTTCTCCGAATAC